>ERZ506775.305-NODE-305-length-29730-cov-31.7081_pt1 | contig 29730 bp, 39 predicted proteins | sample MGYA00513980_ERZ506775 | MGnify/ENA metagenome assembly ERZ506775 | reverse complement strand
AACCAAGAAAAACTAAATCAAACTTGGGATGTATTAGGATGGTTGCAAATCGAAGTTGGCGAAATAGCAACCGATTACGAACCGTATCAAGATAATGGTTTTTACTACGAATTAGAAGAACCGCTCTTATCTCTTGCAGATGGAAGCGTTGCAGATGTTATTACTTTAGAAAATAGAATTAATAAATTAAGTATTAACACTTTTACAGGAAAAGAAACTTTTAGTGGGAGTTACGCAGACCAAAAAGGATATTATGGAAGATACTATATGCTTAACAAAGCGTACGGAAACATGGTTCAAAAAGTATTTTGTAATGGTTTACCACATGTACCATCGTCTTGGAGTCTAGCGCAAGAGGGGTGTTGCCAAAACGCCACCCAACTGCATTTAAAATTTTCCAATTTGCGCCTAGGCATAAAAGACGATACACCGGTAGCAGAAAAGACGGTTGCGTTTAGCAATTATATTAAAGAGCTATACAACAATGGGACACCTATAGAATTTTTGTATGTACTAAAAGAACCCGCCACCGAGCCTTTAGAACCCGAGCTTGTAAAGAAGCTAAAGCAATTAAAAACATATGGTTCGGTTACACATATATTTATTTATGGAGAAATTAAGCCTACTGTTAATGGTAGCTACCCTAAAAATATTCTATTAGCACAACAGAAATTAGAAACTAAACTACTTACGTTACAAGAGGAGATGATTAAAAATGTATAGTGTTATTAAAGATGTAATAACAAAAGGCAACTACGAATTGGTAGATATCCTTAATAAAATAAATAAATTATGGGTAGAGGGCTCTTTAACAGAAGAAGAGCGGGACGAATTAGTTTCTTTAGCAAGAACTAATGCCATTCCCGATAATTCCTACGCAGAGAATACAGAGCAGATAGCTAATTTATGGGAATATTGCCAGCAGTTAGATATTAGATTAAGCCAATTAGAAAACGGCCAAGGAACAACAGAACCAGAGGAAGAATGGCCGGATTATGTACAGCCAACAGGGGCACATGACGCATATAAAATCGGGGATAAAATAACTTTTCAGGGTAAGAAATACATTTGTAAAATAGATGGATGTGTGTGGGACCCGGTAACTTACCCGTCTGCATGGGAATTAGCAGAAGAATAGAAACAAGGACCAGATGGTCCTTTTAATTTGTCCTGGAACGACATAAAACTTCCAGAAAGAAGGTAAAAAACATGAAAAAATATGATTTAAAATTATGGGCTAAAGCTGCAGGGATTAGAGCTGTTAAAACAGTCGCACAAACAGCGGTGGCCACAATTGGAACTGCAGCGGTTATGCAAGAGGTAAACTGGTTAATGATTGTTAGCGCCTCTTGTTTAGCGGGGATTATTTCTATTTTAACAAGTGTTGCTGGTCTACCAGAATTAGATGCAAATTTAGAAGAATAAGATGGATCAAGGAAATTTTTATGTATTATTATTTGGTGCGATAGGTGGAATAAGCGTTATTGTTGCACCGCTTTTAAAGTTAAACTCTAATATTGTCAAATTAAATGCCAATATGGAACATCTTATAGAAAACATGAAAAAACATGATAGTAAAATAGAAAAAATTGAAGATGAGCTTCACGAAATTAAACATGAACAGGCAAACCATGAAACAAGGTTAAAAAGTTTAGAAAATAAAGTATAAGGAGGACTAATATGAACTTAAAAATTTTAAACGTGCATGCAGGACATAATTTTAACGTTAGTGGTGCAGACGGATATTTTAGTGAAACAACAGAAAACAGAAAAGTAAAAGATGGAGTTATTTCTAAGTTACGTTCTTTAAATTGTACGGTATATGATTGTACTGATAATAATGGAAAAACACAGAACGAAAACCTAAAAAACATTGTAGCAAAGTGCAATGCTCATACAGTTGATTTAGATATCAGTATTCACTTTAATGCTTCAAATGGTCAGGGACATGGGGTTGAAGTTTTGCAGTATTCTGACAAGACTAAAGAAATAGCTCAAAATATTTGTAATGCAATAGCAAAATTAGGATTTAGGAACCGCGGTGTAAAACATAGAACTGATTTATATGTACTTAAACACACAAAAGCACCTGCAATTTTAATTGAATGTTGTTTCTGTGATAGTGCAATTGATGCAGGTCTTTATAATTATAATTCAATGGCAAATGCAATTGTTGAAGGATTAATGGGAGAGGTTAAAGAAACAGTGCAACCACAACCTACTCCACAGACTGCACCAGAACCACAACCAAAGCCAACGGACGATTGGGTAAGACGTCTACAGGAAGAGTTAAACGCACAGTTCGGAGCTGGATTAGTAGTAGATGGATTAAGAGGACCTAAAACACTAAATGCTTGTCCACAAGTAAAAAAAGGAGCTAAAGGGAACGTAACACGATTAATCCAAGAACGTCTTAATAGCGTTGGGTTTAATATAAGTACAGATGGAATCTTTGGAGAGAATACCAAGAATGCAGTAAAGGTATTCCAAAAGAATAGGGGATTAACTCAGGATGGTATTGTCGGTCCTAACACATGGGATTATCTTTTAAGTGGTGTTAAGTATTAGTTATGGAAACTGTTTATCTAAAACATGGTGCGGAGGATATACAGGGTAATAGGCTTAATACAAGGTTAGAATATACACTAATCTATATGGGTGTTACGCACAGTATAATCCAAAATGGTTATGGAAAGAGAATCCATGTAAACAATAAATATATAAAGTTTAAACCTAGGGCTTAATGCTCTAGGTTTTTTTTGATAGAGTAATAGAGAATAAAAGTAGCTTTATGTGAAAAAAAATATTATAATGTAAAAACGGGGTGATTTTGTGAAGAGTTTTACATTAAATGATTTAGATATAGGTTATGCGGATGGAGATACTGAGTCAAAAGCAGATAATTTTTTAGATTTGTTTTACACTGACAATAATAAATATGAAGAAATAATGGCAAAACATAAATTTATTATAGCTGGAAGAAAAGGAACAGGCAAAACAATTTTATCAAAGTATATTCAAGCAATTCATAACAAGGGATTAAGTATTGTGAGATATGAGAAACTAAATAAAATGTATATTGAAGAATATATAAATTTGGAAAAACCAGATATAAATGTAAATGATCGTATTTTATTTCAGGATTATTACTTAACATTACAATTAGCTTCTAATATAGTTAATAAAAACAACAGAAAAAAAATACGAGATTTTATGGGGCAATATGGGAAATTTAAAGGTATTAGTAGATATTTTAAATACAGAAAGGCCGTAAAAAAATTAAAATTATACTATAATGATATAAAACCTAATGGAGCTTTTAAAGATTCGGAAAGGGTTAGTGTTAAAAAGTATGCAAGATGTTTAAATGCACAATCTAAAATAATTAACAGAGCTATTAATGGAGAACTTTCAACAGAAAATAGTTGTCAAAGTAAACAGATTACAACAACTTTTTTTGAAAGACAAGAACAATTACAAGGATTGGTGAATGAGTGTCTAAAATCAATAAGCATTATTATTTTTATTGATGATTTAGATGAAACAAGGATAGTTGATAAAAATCATAGGATTGACTTTTTAATTAGTCTAATAAAAAAAGTTAATGATATTAATAAGCAAACAGATATGGTTAATAGTAAAAGCAAAATTGTGTTATTATTAAGAGAAGATATTATTGGCTCTTTTTCTTCGAGAGATCCCAATATACAAAAAGTGCTAACAGACTGTAAAGTTGAGTTAAACTGGTTTTCTGATTTTTCTGGAAATCAACTTTCTGATATGATTATGTATAAAATTAAAAAGTCGAGCCATTGTTTTAAAGATTTATCTTATTCAGAAATAAGAAAGCGATTATTTATAAAGAAGAGAGCGGCTGGCGATCCATTTGAATATATTGTAAAGTTTGGATTCGGAAGACCTAGAGATGTTATAACATATTTAAATAATATTAAAAAAATTTACGGAAACGAAAAAACTATTAATATGCAAATGGTCAGGAGATCGGAATTATCATATTCAAAGGACATACTCGCAGAGATAACTGGCGAAATGACCTTGACATGGAGATGCGAAAAGATAGAAGATGTATTTAAATTATTAAGGGAATTTGGTAAAGATACCTTTACATTAGAAGAGTTAGATACCTATTATAAATCACGTGCGAAAAGATATATGTATATCGACGATACTATTGAAACTGTTTTGACGTATTTATACTATTTAGGAATTATAGGTACTTTTCGAGAAAATTATACCAAATCTAACAAAGTTAAATATATATATACTTGGAGTTTTAGAGGTAATGCACCTGATATACCAAATTTTACCGAAATGATAACTATTCATTATGGATTGAGGAAGGCATTAAATATTGTGGATAATATAACACAACAATAAATAAATTACAAAAATAAAAAAAGATGCAGGTATATCTGCATCTTTTGCCATTTTAGTATTTAATACATGGATCTAGCTACCATTAATTTTAAGGAGTAAAAATCCTTCGGATAAATATACTTACCCTAAATTAAATATATCCAAAGATATAATTTATATAACAATTTCTCAATTCAATAATACAATAAAACAAATCAATATTCAATTGATTAAGACATATATTACATAAAAATGTTATAAAAGTAAAGACTTTTTTATAATTTTTATTTTTTTAGCGAATCTTTTTTTGCTATCTGTCTTTTAGATTCATAAAATCACCTCAAAATTTTTTTAACAGTTTTTATAAAAATAGAAGTAATTTCTGTATTTACGCAGTGAAAGATAGTAGGAGGTGATTGAAATGAGTATTTATGAAATTCTAAAAGAACTGTCATTAATGTACAATCCAGCTTGTTACAATTTGTTGGATATCTATGTAAGTTATTTGTATCAAGAGCATTAATAAAAAAGCACCGAATAGGTGCTTAAATTATTCAATTTCAACTTTTTCCCAATAACTATATAATAAAGATTGTTTTTTTGGACTATCCCATGTGCGAACATAAGATACCATATCAATCAAATTTTTATTTTCATCATATAAACTATAATATTTATCATTCAGTATCATACCGCTTTTTTTATCTTCTTGTTCTTCTCCGTCTTCTACATAGTTTAAATTATTTAATAGTTCTTTTCCTTTTTTGAAGATTAAATCATTTAATTCATCTAAGTTTATTTTGTTCATCTTTTATACTCCTTTATTTTATTTAAAGAAATATATTCAATTTTATATTAAGTTTTACATTTTCCATCCTTTCTCGAAACATTATATATTTAATAGATAAGAGTTTGCAACAACAAAGCACACATATAGTTTTACTCCTAAAAAACTCCCAAAAATAAAATTAATGTATAAAATGTATAATTTTATTGATAAAAACACAGCCTTTTAATTATAATTTTTATATTTTATACACATTTAGTGATTAATGTTTTTGAAGTTGGAACACATTTCAAGGACTGGTTTCCAAGAATGTGTGAGTATGGTTTTGAAGAAGAAAAAGACTTCCGCTCAATTTTGAGCAAAAGTACAGGTGGACGTCCATCGACTGATTATGAAATCACACTAGATATGGCTAAAGAGATTGCAATGATTCAGCGCAATGAAAAAGGAAAAGAGGCACGACAATATTTTATTGAGGTTGAAAAACAATGGAACAGTCCAGAAAGAGTGATTGCAAGGGGACTTATTGAAAGTAAAAAAATGATTGAGAACCTCAATCAAAAAATTATAGAAATGCAACCCAAAATAGATTACTTTGATGATTTGGTTGAAAGAAATATGTTAACAAATTTTAGAGATACCGCTAAAGAATTAAAACTACCGCAAAATAAATTTATAAATAATTTATTAGAAGATGGATATTTGTATCGTGATCAAAAGAAAAAATTAAAGCCATATCAAAAGCATATGGATAAAGGTTTGTTTGAATTAAAAGAATATACTTCAAAGTATAATAATCATGCGGATGTTCAAACTCTGATCACCCCTAAAGGTAGAGAAACTTTTAGATTAATCTACTGTAATTAATGATTTAAAATTAGTTCTTTGAAAATAAAATACTTTCCGAGATTGTAAGAAGAAACACAAAAAAGTATTCCATCACCTAGTTTATTATATGTATTACATTTATTCTTGATTAAATGTAATACGTTTGTTATAATGTGTATAGCCAAACTAGGAGAAAGGGGGTAATATGGTTAACCCAAAAGGGCGACCAAAAGTGGAAAACCCAAATAAAATAATCAAAACGATTCGTTTAAGTGAGGAAATGATTAAACGAATTGAGAATTATGGAGAAAAAAATAACTTGTCTTTTGGCAAAGTCATTAGACAAGCATTAGAAGAATTTTTAAGTAACAAATAAAAAGGTATGCGTCTTTGTCGCCAAACTAGGAACGCATACCACTTCTTACAATCTGCAAGAGATTGCCTAAACATTATATCACATAGGAAAATTAATTTCCATGACTATTATGGACTATGTGTGTTAAATCAAAATGGTAACCTCTTGTATATTTTAACAATGCAAAAAAATATCGGGAGGTTTTTATTATGGAAAAACAATTTGCTTTAAATTTAAAAAAATATATAGAAGTTATATTGGGTGAAGTTAATTCTATTAACACTTTAGAATTAGTGCTTAGATGTTTACTTTCAGCCAAAGAAAAACAAGATAAAGAATTTGATAATTTTCGTCAAATTTATGAAAAGATTATAGAACAAGGGGGATAAAAATGGCTAAGAAATATTATTGGATAAAATTAAAAACAGATTTTTTTGACGAACCAACCATTGATTTTTTATTATCCCAAAAAAACGGTTGTGAGTACATAGTTTTATATCAAATGCTTTGTTTAAAAACATCAAATACAAACGGTTATATGCATTCAACTGTAGGTGAAATGATAATCCCTTATGATGTAGAAAAAATAGCGAGAGATACAAAGTATTTTGATTTTGATACCATCGCAGTAGCATTAGAATTATATAAAAAATTAGGTCTTGTTTATGAGGATAAAAAAGGTGTTTTAAAGATAGCGGATTTTGAAACTATGGTAGGCTCTGGTTCTTTAGACGAACACACAAAAAAGTTAAACGCAGATCGTCAAAAGAGATACAGAGAGAAACAAAAAAAATTAAGTAATAACGTTACTGTAACGGAAGATGTAACGTTAAATAGTAACGTAGAGATAGATATTAGAGATAGAGATAAGATATTAGATATAAATAATAAAGAAATAAATAAAGAAACTTACGTTTCTGTTATTAATGGATATACTCAAAACTCGGAATTAACGGAAGCTCTTAAGGGTTACGTTGAAATGAGAAAAAAAATGAAAGGTTTCACGGTAAGATCATTAAAATTAAGACTAAATTCGTTAAACAATTTAGCTAATGATGATGAATCAAAAACAAAGATTGTAAATAATGCGGTTGAAAACTCATGGAAAGGGTTTTATCCACTAAAGGAAACTAAAGATGATAGAGAGGGGTATGCATTTTGACACTACAAGAAACACAACAGTTGCTTACTGTTCTTAGAACTAATTACCCTAATACATTTAGAAATCAAACAAAAAATGAAAGTTACGATTATTTACAGTTATGGGCAGAGGCATTTAAAAATGACAATGCAAATGCGGTAATTAAAGCAGTAAAAAAAATAATCTACGAAGATACTAGAGAATTTGCGCCGAATATTGCACAAGTAAAGAAAATAATACAAGAAGAAATAGAAAACAACCCAAAAGCACTAGAAAATAAAAATTATAACCAAGGGTTTAATATGTGCCAAAGGACAGGAAACATTTGTCCTTTGGACGGGACTTGGGGATGGATACTATTAAAATTCGATTAAGGAGAATATACACATGAGAATTATAAGATTAAAAACCAAACCAAAACACTTTAACCTGCAGTTACAGGATAAAAAGAACTTTGAAATACGTTTAAATGATCGCGATTTTAAAGAGGGTGACATATTGTGTTTGGAAGAATACAACAAAGACTATACAGGTCGTTTTATACACGTAGAAGTAATGTGCGTAGTTGAAGATTACTGCAAAAACGGGTATGTAACATTAGGAACTAAGAAGCGTTTAGATTTAGGGGCACAGGTGATTAAGTAATATATGCAATCAAATTTATTTCAAACAAACGAAGAATTATATCAAGAAGCAAAAGTAAATGATCCTAATCACGTTGCTACGCCAAGGTTTGTAGTTGAATGTATTTATAACATTATCGGGATTAAGGAATTTAAAAATATATGGTTTCCATTCAATAACTATGACAGTGAATTTAAACTAAAAGCTGATGAACTGAATTTAAAATATTCAGCCACACATATATTTGACGATTTAGGAAATGATTTTTTTAAAACCTTACCGCCAATAGGATGCGAACTTTTAATAAGCAATCCACCTTTTGGAGAACAAAACAAGATAATTGAAAGAACTTTTTATCTTGCTGATAGCGGACAAATAAAGTCTTTTGCATTGTTACTTCCTTTAAGCACTTTAGAAACTCTTACACGTGCAAACATGTACGAAGAGCATGTAAACGGATTGTCTATTGGTATTTTTAAAAAACGTATTAAATTTAAAAACTGTAAAGGAACGTTTAATAAAGCGTGCTGCTGGGTTTGTTACAACATACCAGCATTAGAAAATAAAAAGATATGGTGGATATAAAAATTAAGGAGAAATATAAAAATGAATAGAGAAATAAAGTTTAAAGCATACATAGAAGTAAAAAAGGGGGCTACTAGAAGATGGAAATGTTAGAAATTAATCCTGCGGACATATTAATTAGTCCGTTTGGGTTAGAGGGTGCTTTAGTAATTAATTTATCCAATAATGAAGTAATTAAAAACAATGAGTTACTTATAGAACAACCGTATTTTTCTTTAAAGGAATTATTAGACGGTTTAAATAAAGACGGACACTACTTAATTATCGTCGAAAGTCCGTTACATGGTGAAATTTATCGTTATAACAACTATGGTAAACGCGAAACATATCTAGTTGGTAAAATGTGCGGACATGCATGAAAGGAGTGAAAAACAATGGCAATATGGATTAGAAGTCAAGATAATGAGGTGAAGTATGCATAAATATCAAGAAGCATTAGATGATTTAGTAAAGGTTTCATGTGTTAAAAAAGTAAGTTGCGCTGAATGTGACATAAATAAAATTTGCAACAGTACGGCAAAAGAATATGTTGATACATTACAACAGTTAATTGATAAAATGACACCTAAAAAGCCACATCTAAGTGAAATATTTAAAGACGAAGACACAGAAACCATCTACGATGAAGATGGTTATATAAATGAAACAATATGTGTTTGTCCTAATTGTGGGAAACATACTATATTCGATTATGAGTATAGCAAAAGATTTAAATATTGTTCTAATTGCGCTCAAGCAATAGATTGGAGTGATGAAGAATGATAGATGAAAAATTATGTAAAAATGGTGTAATTGTTTATGACAAGTTACCGAAAGATTGGAAAATAATAAAAGGGGCAACAACTAATCCAAAAGGGTATAAATGGATTAATAATGGAGAATCACGTTTTAGTAAAAATTATAAACAAGGATTGTTAAAGGTGAAAGAAGATGCCGAGTAAAGAAGAATATATTAAATGGAGGTAATTAAGTGAGAGAAAGTAAATATGAGCTAACAAATTGGAAAAAGTGGAAATATAAAATTAACCTATTAAAAGAAACCAAAGAAGAATTAAAAGACATGAAAAAAGCTATACCAATAGGTAGTGATAACATGCCAGGAGGAAGTCACATAAGCGTAATAGATAAAATGCAACGTATCATAGACGAATGTGATCGTTATGATGATGTTATCAGTAATTATCAATTTATTGTAAATCGTTTAGAGCGGGCTATAGCTGCACTTAGCACCGAAGAAAGAAAAGTGTGTATAATATTCGCTAATAACCCGTATAATCATAAAGCTAGAGAAATGGAAGCATTGGAAAAAGGATTTTCAAGAGCAACATTTTATAGAATATTGGATGATGTTTATTCTAAGTTAGATGATTTATTGTGCATTAAAACCGAAATGACAATAAATGATTATGACAGAGAAATCTATTGAGACTAAATTGAGACTAAAAAGGGCTATTTTAATGTTATTATTGTATTGTAGATAATTGGCTAATCTACATACAATAATTCATTTTTATAATCTCCTTTCTTTATAAAGCGGTCGTTGATCGCTTTATTTTGTTATCCAAGATATAATTATTAAATTTGTTTTAGATAACAAAAGAGGTGTTGATATGGATGATGAAGAAGACTTAGACAATATGATTGATATTTATTGGAGGTGCTGATAATTGGCAAAACATTTAACCGATGCTAAGAAAAAACAAATAATTGCTGATTATGTTGAATGCGGTAACTATTCCAAAGTAGCTAGAGATCACAAAGTATCCAAAGATACAGTTAGGCGATTAGCAAAACGTACGGACGTAGTTAAAAAAGCGCAAGAAAAAAAAGAACAAAATATCAAGGATATGATCGAATATATGGAGATCAAGAAGCAAAAGTCTTTTAAGTTCTTAGATAAAGCGTTTGATGAATTATGTAACGATGAAAAGATTAAGAAAACATCTATCATTAATCTTGCTACTGCAATGGGGATAATAATAGACAAATACAGTGATCCAAAGCATGACAATACAAAAGAGAAAGTGACCATTATAAATGACTTGCCGAGAGATTAGATTAAGCGATCTAATTATCCCTAAGTATTACAGTACTTTTAATACAAGCGAAGCGCATAAGATATTTACTAGCGGTCGTGCTGGTACTAAATCTTCACGCGGTGGAATTAAAGCAGTAAATAGCATTGTAGAAGATGATAATTGCAGTGTTGTAGTAATTAGAAAGTTTCATAATAAGCTAAAGAAAACGGTATTTAAAGAAGTTTTAAGAGCGATTGATCGATTAGGTTTAGATAAGAGTGATTTTAAAATTACAGTTTCTCCTATGGAGGTTAAGTATCTTCCTAATGGAAATACAATCTATTTTACGGGTAACGATAGCATCGACGATACAAAAGGTATGATTGATGAGGAAAAACCTATTAAACTCGTTATCGTTGATGAATTAACCGAGTTCTTTGATAAAGGTGATGGAGCTGACGAATTAGCGAACATTGAAGCAACATTCATTCGTGGAAACGATGATCTATTTACAATGGAATACTACTTCAATCCACCAAGAAACCCTAAAGCTCCAATCATGGAATGGCTTAACACGATGAAAAAGCGTCCCGATTGTGTGCATATTCACACCGATTATCGAGACGTGCCTATAAAATGGTTAGGTAAGAAATTAGTAGCTAGTGCTTTGGTGTTAAAGACACTCGATGAAAAAATGTATAATTGGTTGTGGCTAGGTCTTTGCACGGGACTTGATGAGCTGATTTATTATATGTTCAAAGACAGTATGATGCACGATTTTGAAAAGAGCGATTACAGTAGTTGCTCTTTTTTAGGTTGCGGTATTGACTACGGGCAAATGAACGCAACAACATTTGAATGTTTTGGATTGGATATTGCTAATAAGCAGTTATTAGGTGTAGATGAATTCTACCATAGTGGTCGAGAAAGCGGACATCAAAAAAGCCCTAGCGATTATGCGAGGGAATTTAAGAAGTTTCGTAGACAGTGTGAAGAATTGACGGGTAAAAAACTTATTTATGTCTATATTGATCCAAGTGCTGCGGGGCTTAAAGAAGAGATACAACGATTATGTCCCGATATTAGTTATATAGGTGCTGATAATACAGTTATCAAAGGAATTAATAGAGTACAAAAAATAATGACATTTGACATTGTTAAGTTCTCTAAGAGACAAAAACACCTAAAAAAAGAAATGTCGTTATACGAGTGGAATAAAGACTTGTTAGACAAAGGTAAAGAAGTTCCTGTAAAAGAAAATGATCACTGTCAAGATGGCTTTAGATATTTAGTTATGGGTTTGTGGAAATACATTAAAATGTTTTTACCAAAAGCGGAAAGAGAGGAATAAAATTTGAATGCGATTATAACGTTCTTACAAAAGAAAGGCTATCAAACAGTAGATGCCGATTTTTACAATAAAATTGACGATTGGAAAGACTGGTATGAGTGCAATATAGATGAATTTCACAAATCCTCTTTTTACAACGGTATATGTGAAGTAGAAAACAATATTTTACAGTTGGGGATGGCAAAAACCGTATGTGAGGATTGGGCTAACTTGCTCTTAAATGAAAAAGTTGAGTTTAAGATAGATAATAATAAATGCGATAATACCGTTAAAGAAATATTAAAAAACAATAACTTTAGAAAGAAAGCTAACCAACTTATTGAAACATGTTTTGCTTTTGGTACTGGGGCTTTTGTAGAGTTCTTAAAAGACGGTAAACCAGCAATAGATTATATAACTGCGGATAAGATTTATCCTTTATCTTGGCAAAATGGAATAATTACCGAGTGCGCTTTTGGGAGTGTTGGAGTCATTGACAAAGAAAAGGTATATTACTTACAAATACATACTAAACCTAATGGTATTTATGTAGTTGAAAACTATCGATTTAAGGTTAAAGACGAAGAAATAATATTAGTAGACGTTAAAGACATGGTTGGTAAATGGGAAACCAAATCCATAAATCCGATGTTTCAAATCATTACTCCTAATATTGTTAACAACTATGATATTAATAGTCCTATGGGTATTAGTGTTTATGGTAATGCAATAGATGTATTAAAAGAGATTGATATAGCATTCGACAGTTTAAACAACGACTTCATAACAGGTCGGCGAATGGTATTTTTAAAGAGCCAGCTGTTTGGATTCGATGATAAAGGCGAAAAAAAAGATGTTATATCCAGAAAAGAAAATGTTATCCGCTGGATCGGAGATAAAGAGGACAACGGAGAGTTAGTAAAAGATTATTCACCATCGTTAAGAGCTGATGATCATATCAAAGCAATACAATTTCAACTTAATTTGCTAAGCGAGAAATGCGGTATGGGTACTAATCGATATGAATTTACATTAAGTGGTGTTAAGACTGCAACGGAAGTTATTAGCGAGGATAGTGATTTATACTCTAACCTAAAAAAGCATGAGTTAGCATTAGAGACACCGTTAGTGAATTTGGTTAAGGCTATTTTGTTTTTAAATGGTTGCAGCGACTGCGATGTAAGTATTAATTTTGATGATAGTATAATCGAAGATACCGACAGTATTAAAAAACAGGCGCTAATTGAGTATAACGCTGGTTTGATTGATAAAGTAGAATACTTTGTAATAACAAAGAAATTAACTGTTGAACAAGCACGAAAGTATGTTGAAGAAATCGAGAAAAGGTTACCAAAGCCACAAGAAGAACCGCCAATAGAGGAATAGTATGTTAAGTGATAAGCAAATGCTGGATTTAGCAAATAAATTTGTTAATGACTACATCGAAGTTGAGGGGCAGTTGTTTGATCTAATAGCTAATGATCTTAAAGGCTACAACGATGATGATATTAACGATGATTGGTACATGGGAAAAGTCTTAAAGATGGGCGCTTTGGTTGGTGCTGCTAATGGTGTTATAAAAGCAATGCCAAGCAGCGGTTATAACAACGCTATCAAGAACTCATTTTTTGCTAATCTAAGAATGAAATATCAAGGTACTGTCAATATACAAAAAGTTGATAAAACACTTCTTAGGAATGTTAAAACAAATGCATTAGAAGCATTTAGACAAGGCTATTTAGATGTTTTAAACCAAACATATACTAATGTTGCACTTGGTACTTCCACGTATGATATAGAGATCAAGAAAGCAATAACACAGTTAGTAGACAAAGGCTTTACGGGTGCTACATATGTTAGAAAAGACGGTTCTATTGTTAATATGTCTTTAGAAGCAGTTGCAAGACGAGATATATTAACAACAATGCACCAAAACGCTAATGAACATTCACTTAATGCTTGTAAGCAGTTAGGCACTAATTATGTAGAGGTATCAAGCCACCCAAATGCTCGACCCGAGCACGCATTGTGGCAAGGTAAGATTTATATGCTTGAGGGCAGCAGTAGCAAGTATCAAAACTTTTATGAAGCTACCAAATACGGCAGTGTAGACGGTTTAGGAGGTGTGAACTGTAAACATCGATTTTATCCTTATGTCTTAGGAGATAAACGAGCGTTTGATACATATGATCTTAAAGAAAATGAAAAGCTTTATAAATTAGAGCAGCGGCAACGTGCTAATGAGCGTGCTATAAGAAAATGGAAACAAAAAGCTAATGCGGTAGACACTTTAGGTCAAGATAACATTTTCTATAAAAATAAGGTTAGAGAGTGGCAAAAACGCAATAGTGATTTTATTAAAGAGCATGGCTTAACAAGAGATTATACAAGAGAATTTGCAATTTAATAATCAAACGTCCTTATGGGCGTTTTTTTATATCTCGTCATGGCGCACGACGTTAAAAAGGCAAGCAACCAGCGTGTACGCTTCACACGTTAAATAAAGCGTTAATGGAGGAAATATGAAAAGAGAAGATTTATTAAAAATTGAGGGTTTAACAGAAGAACAAGTAAACGCGGTTTTAAGGCTGCACAATAACGATATTACAGATTGGAACGCTAAATTAAATTCTAAAGATACCGAAATCAATACTTTAAAAGGTGAAAAGACAACATTAGAAACTGATTTAGCTAAGTTTAATGGTATTGACATTGAAGCATTAAAACAATCTAGCGGTGATTGGGAAACAAAGTATAACAACTTAATGTTTGAAAAGGAATTAGATGTAGCGATTGCTAAATCTAACGCTAAGAATGCCAAAGCGTTAAAAGCGTTATTGGATATGGAAAAAATAAAGTTAGAGGATGGAAAGCTAACAGGTTTTGATGATCAATTAACTTCATTAAAAGAAAGCGAAAGTTATTTATTCAGCGATGAACAAAAAGGGCCGACCAATACTGGCGGGTTTCAAGGTGGTGTTGGTGGCAAAGATGATGGCGTTGAAAAGTATTTTAAAGAATTAAACCCCGATTTAAAAATTGATATTTAGGAGGAAATAACATGGGACATGAAAGTCAAGTAAGATATTCTAAGTTAGTAGATGTTAAATTAAGAAATGAATTAGTGTTAAAAGATGGTGTTGTTTTTAATAATCGCTATGAGGGAGACCCTAAAGCTGGATCGGTTAAAATTCCTGTACGTGATACAGAAGTAGAAGTAAACAGATACAACCGCTCGAAAGGTGCTAATTTAACCGAAGGTGGTACAACATATGAAACAATGCTAATTGACCAAGATGAAGCAGTAAACGAGTTGATTGACGGTTACACCGCTCAAACAGTACCCGATAATTTAGTTGCAGACAGATTAGACAGTGCTGGTTATTCTTTAGCTTTAAGTTTAGATGCTTTAGGAATGAAAGTATTAGAGGATAACGCTACCATATTTGGTGATAGTGCAGCATTAACAAAAGATAATGTTTATGAGTTCTTTACAAAGGCACGCACTAAACATTCTAAATTAGGAGTTCCTAAAGTGGGACGTTTCGCAATTGTAACGCCCGAAGTATTCGAATTATTATTGAATGAACCAAAATTTTTAGCGGCGGATAAGTTAAACGAAGCATTGATCAAACAAGGTGTAATTGGTCAAATTGCTGGCTACAACATTATTGAGTGTACATATGCTGATGAAACAACCGAAATTATTTTTGGTCACCCTAACTGGTGCCATCGTGTTAAAGATTGGAAAGTGCCTGTTGCGGTTAATGATTTAAAAGGATCGGGCAACTTCATCGGTGCAAGTGCAGTACAAGGACGTCAAGTTTATGGTTATAAAGTAACCAAAAAACAGACGCTATTAAGAAAGAAAGTCCAAGCACAATTAGAAACGTTAAATGTTACATCGGCTGCTGGTACAAATGCTGGGGCAACTAAAATTACTGTTACACCTGCTTTAACATCTGGAAACAGTTATAAAATAAAAATGGCTGCTAATCCTACAAATCCGCAGTTTAAACAAGTGTGTACAAATGGTTATACTGTTTGGAATGGCACAAGCAATATTGAGGGAGTTACTAACGGTAATAAAGTAGTGGTCGTAGAAGTTAATAGCAATAATGAAGCGTTAAAATACGGGGTTGCTGCAATAGTAGCTAAAACAGAATAATGCCCGATTTAGAATATTATTTAAGTGTTTTTGGAGGGGATAAAATCCCTCCTGAGCGTCTTAATAAATACATTATGAATGCAAAGTATGTTGTCATGCATTACGCACCAAGCGCACCAAAAAAACTTGATAATGATTTAAAAATGTGCATTTGTGCAGTGGCTGACGAACTGTTTCAACAAGATAAAATAGATAAGAATTTACAAAGCGAAAATAATGACGGTTTTTCACAAGTCTTTAAATCTAAAGAGGAATTAGACAGTAATGTTTATTCAATAATCAAGTTTTATTTATCTCACACGGGTTATATGTATGCGGGGTTAAAATGATAACCAATGCTGATATAACTATTATTTCTAAAACGTTCATCGAAGAAACAAGAGAAGATAAATATAGCGCAAAGGTAGTTAATGGTGTTAGCTGGTATGCTGATTTTAAAGCAAGTATTGGTGAAAACGGGTTAAAGTCGAGTGATGTTTATAAAGTTAGGATACCACTAAATAAAAACACAAAAGATATTAAGGTATCTAAAGGTGATATTGTGGTCCGTGGTGAGATTGAAATAACTGATAGCGATACCCCTAAGTCCATTATGAAAGACAATGAAGCGTTTGTAGTGACTTCTTATTCTGTCAATGACAGAGGATCACTTAAACATATAAGGATTTTTGGAACGTGATATTTTTTAAGCAACCACGCAACCAAAGTTTTAAAAACTGCAAATTTATTTTTGCTCCTAATTTTGGAAAAAGAAAAAATGAGCAGTTCCAAAAAGCGCAGGAATATGTTGACAGTGAAGTTATTAGAAGATGTGCACCATTAGTTCCTTTTAAAACAGGAACTTTAGAGGGGAGTTCATCAAAAACCAAAATTGGAAGCGGGAAAGTAGTTTATAGCACACCGTACGCAAGAACACAGTATTATCAAGGTCGTGCATCAAATCAAAGAGGACGCTTATGGTTCGAACGTATGAAAGCATCAAATAAGAAAGATATTTTAAAAGGTGCAAAGGAGAAGTTTAAATGAGTACTACAAAAGCAATTAGAGATTATATGATTAAATGTCCGTTTTTAGAAAAAGGACGCGTTAACGTTGATTATTTAGGCACTGACGCTACCGAGTATTCAATAGATTTACTGCCTTGTGATCCGATTGTGAAACGGTACACCGACGGTTCTACGATTAGACAATACCAATTTGCCTTTACTAGCGTAAATGAGTATAGCGGTGATTACAAAGACAACATACAAAACAATGATTTCTACGAAAAATTAGCAGCATGGATCGAAGAACAAAGTGAAAAAGGTGTATTACCTAAAATAGAATTAGGTGATCCACAAGAAATAGAAGTAATGTCATGTGGTTATTTGTTCTCGAATGAGAGCGAAACCGCAAAATATCAAATACAGTTAAGAATTTTATACAGGAGGGACTAAATAATGGCAGATGTTAAAAAGCTGGTACAACGAAGTAAAAAAGTTGCTTTTTATAAAGTTGGTGATAAATATGAAAGAATGACAGGATTTACAAGTATGTCTAAATCTTCAAATCCTAAAGAGTATGCTCGCCAATATGTTGACGAGGATGGAGAAGTAACAGATGTAACAGGGTATAGCCCGTCAATTGATTATGCATTCGATCAGTACATCGGTAATAATGTACATGATGATATTGTTACCATTACCGAAGATGAACTAATGGGAAATGATGCAGTGCGTGAAATCGTTATCGTTGATTTTACAAAGCAAGATACTGAAAAAACGGGATTTGAAGCACGCAAAAGAGAATATGCAGTTATTCCAGCGACTGACGGCGATGGAACTGACGCATATACATACTCGGGTACGTTTAAGTCTAAATCAAGCGTAGTTAAAGGTGTTGCGATAGTGTCCGAAGATAAACAATCACTAACATTTACAGAAGTATAAAAGGAGTGAGCCTATGAGCCTAGAAGAATTAAAAAAAATATATTATATTGATTTTGAAGATATTGATTTTTTGGAAAGATATTACAATGCATATACCAAATTTAACAATAGAATTAAAAGTATAAAAAAAGACGGTAACGTTATTGATCAATTGAAAAAAACATGTGAATATTATCGCAAATTTTTTGATGAAATTTTTGGAAATGGAGCATCTAATAAAATCTTTGGCCAAAAGAATAACATTAGATTATATGAAGAAACTTTAATCACGCTAATCAACGAAAACACGCGCGTAAATGAACGAATGGCTGAAAGGCGTACATTTGTACAACCTAAAAATCGCGCACAACGAAGAAATCAAAAATAAATGATTAATTTGTTGTATGAGTCCTTGCCTGATGCTATCACAGTTGACGGTAAGGACTATTTAATTAACACCGATTATAAGTATTGGATTGAGTTGAGTGATGCTTTAAACGATCCTAAAGTAAACAAGGAATATTTAGCAAATGTGTTTATCGGTTTATTTAAAGATGAACCACCTAAATTTAACAATGAAGTCTTTTTAGAAATAATGAATTTCTTTAATGGTAATGTCAAAGATGTTAAAAGCGCCAATGGGAGTGAAAGTGGGAAAAAGACTAAAAAAGTATATGACTTTAAAATAGATGCCGAATATTTTATCTCGGCTTTTTTAAATCAGTACAACATCAATCTTTTTGAAGATGATCTTCATTGGTGGAAGTTTTTAGCTTTGTTTAACGGGTTGGAAAAATGCGAATTAACTGAACGAATGTATTATAGAGGTGTTGACCTATCTACTATAAAAAACAGAGAAGAACGAAAATGCACCAAGAAAATTCAAGACAGTTTAAAACTTGATGATCACGTTATGAGCGACGAAGATATTGGAGGTGTTTTATGGTAGAGATTGAAACTAAGCGCGAATGGTTTAGATGTAAAAAATGTAAAAAGAAATTGTTTCTATATTCCAATATCGCAAACTGTAATGGAGTATATGAAAAGTGTAAAAATTGCGGTTATGAAAATAATGTAAAAATAAAAAAAGGAAAAGTAATTTAAAATGAGCCTATGAGCCTTTACTTAAAGAAATTTAAGTGAGGTGGAATATATGGCAGATGGAAGTCTTATTTTTGATACTCTTTTAGATGGCAATGGTTTAAGTAGTGGTCTATCTAAAATGACTAAAATAGTTGCTACAGGAATGGCAACTATTGGCGCTACTTTAGCGGCTGGAACTGCAGCAGCTATTAAGTTTGGTAGTGAATTTGAGAGCGGTATGGCTAAAGTATCAACCATGGTTGATACGAGCCAAGTAAATATGAAAGAATTAAACGATGGTGTGGTTAAACTGTCGAATAGTACAGGAAAAAGCGCAGTAGAACTAAGTGAAGCTATGTATAGTGCTCTAAGCGCTGGTGTAGATGTTGGAAATTCATTAAAATTTGTAGAACAGTCGAGCAAATTAGCAACCGCTGGTTTTACTACAACAGAAAGTGCAGTTGATGCATTAACTACTGTTATGAATGGTTATAAAATGTCGGCTGATCAAGTTAGTAGTGTATCAGACATGTTGATGCAGACCCAAAACAAGGGAAAAACTACAGTTGACGAATTAGCTCACAGTTTGGCACAAGTTACACCAACCGCCGCTGCTATGAGTGTTGGATTTGATCAAGTAAGTGCAGCTTTAGCAACCATGACCGCACAAGGCGTTCCTACCGCTCAAGCCACGACACAGTTAAATAGTTTGTTAGCAGAATTGGGTAAGAGCGGAACACAAGCAAATAAAGCGTTTAGCGAAGCTACAAAAGGAACTAAATATGCTGGTAAGTCGTTTCAAGAGCTTATGAAACAAGGCGTACCGCTAAACGAAATATTAGACTTAATGGGCGGTTATGCTAATGCCAATGGTAAAGAACTGTTAGATATGTTCGGCTCGCTTGAAGCTGGTAAAGCAGCTTTAACAATGTCGGGCGAAAGTGCTAAAATGTACACCGATAATTTAGATGCTATGCGTAATTCTGCGGGGTTAACTGAAGAGGGAAACTCTAAAATGATGGATACCTTTGATGCTAAAATGAGTATCTTGAAAGAAAACGCAAAGAACTTTGGAATTGTAATTTATGAGGGTATCCAAGAACCTTTAAAAGGTATTGCAGACGAGGGAATAAAAGCGGTAGAACAGTTACAAGCAGCATTTGAAAAAGATGGTGTTGAGGGAATGTTAAAAGCTGGTTCGCAACTAATAACAAACTTATTGAACGGTATTGTTAGTTCTTTGCCTAATGTGATAGGAACGGTAAGTGAAGTATTAAAAACTATTTTAAGCAGCATAAACGAATTAGCGCCAACATTAGGGGAGAGCGGAGCAAGTATATTAACCTCTCTAATAACTGGTATCGTTGATAATTTGCCTATTTTAGCTGAAACTGCGATTAATTTAATTGCTTCTTTTGCTGGTAGTTTAGGGGAACAGTTACCTAATTTAATACCTGTTGCAATTCAAGGTGTTTTAACTTTAGCAAGTACACTTATTGCTAATTTAGATAAAGTAGTGGATGCTGGTGTAAAACTGTTACTTGGGTTGGTGCAAGGTATCGTAAACTCTATACCTATGCTTATAGAACAAGTCCCGAAAATTATAAATGATTTTTGGAATGCTATAGACAGTAATTTATTTACCATTTTGGGAGCAGGTGTTGAAATAATAGGTACTTTGATTAATGGTATTATAAGTGCTATTCCAACGTTGATAGCAAATGCTGGTGAGATTGTTTCAGCAATCTTTAATACAATTATGCACCTCGATATGTTGTCTATGGGTAAAAATTTAATTGTCAATTTAGGAAAAGGGATTAAGTCCATGTTCTCTAACTTGGGGGGGATTGCTAAAGATTTAATAGCTAAAATAAAAGATGCATTTTTAAATATGAATTGGATAAAATTAGGAAAAGACGTTATTGACGGGATTATTAAAGGAGTAGTTGGTGGTGTTAAAGGGTTGGTAAACGCAGCGGTAGATGCATGTAAAAATATGTTTGATGCAGTGGTTGATTTTTTCTCTATTTTTTCTCCATCACATAAGATGCGTGATGAAATAGGTAAATATTTGCCTAGCGGTATTGCAGTTGGGTTTGAAAGGGCTATGCCCGAAGCCACCAAAGATATGATAAATACAACTGATGATGGATTCCAAAAACTAAAATCAAGTGCTAGAGAAATAGGAGGAGAAGTTATTGTGAGTAGCTCTATGCCTACCCCAAATACATCTGTATTAAACAATAATTATGATCCTATTGATTATGACCGCTTAGCAAGCAGTATGTCTAAAATTAATGCGGTTGTAGAAATGGATAAACAACCTGTAGGCAGACTTGTAAGTAATGTGGTTGATGAGGAAATAGGAAAAGAGACCACGAGAAAGGAACGTTATGGTGCATAATGAGATTGTAGACTTAATAATAAAAACAAATAACAAAAAACACTCTTTAAAAAATGAATTTGGTATGAGAGTTCTTGGTTTTAGTATTACACCACCTAAAGTTATAACTAATATTGTTGCTATTCCTTATTCTAATAATTATGTTGATTTAACAGAGGTATATGGAAAGGCTACATATAATCAGAGGACTGTTAAAATCCAATTAGATAGTATTGAAAAAACTTATATATGGCAAAAATATATAGATGAATTAGTAAATTTGTTCCATGGTCAAAAGCTGAAGTTCTCTTTAACAAGCGATAGTGATTATTGGTATACAGGAAGATGTAGTGTAGAAATTGCTACACGTGAGGATAATCTAGTAAACAAAGTTACATTAACATTTACGTGCGATCCATATAAAAAGCATTATAGAACAGGAGAGGAAAAGTTATGATAGTTAAATTGTTAAGTGATGATAAACTAATCCATGATACTACAACACAAGATATAAGATGTATAACGTTAAAGTTAAAGCAAAAAATCAACACCGCTGATACTTTAACGTTTTCTATAACTCCCGATCATCCTTTATATGACAGTATAGAAAAACTTAATTCTACGCTTCGTTTATATGAGATAGATAATGATAATACTCTTATGTTTAAAGGGCGTGTGATCGACACTAACGACACCATAGAAGGGATTAGAACATATACTTGTGAAAGTATATTAGGTTATTTAAACGATAGTATCCAACCCCCAAAAGAGTACCACAACACAACAATACGTGATTATTTAACCGATAAGATAAATAATCACAATAATGAAGTTGAGGATAAGAAAAAGTTTCATATCGGCACTGTTAATGTAACAAACAGTACTGACAATGCTTATAGAATTGATAACAACTATCCTAATACTATGACCAACATCCAAGAAAAGTTAATAAATAGGTTAGGTGGCTATATAGACTATAAAGAACTTAATGGAAATAATTATATTGATTATGTGACAGACTACAATAGTTACAATTCACAAAAAATTGAGTTCAAGAAAAATATTCTTGATTTAGAAAGATATATAACTTCGGTTGATTTAATAACCGCTTTAATTCCTCTAGGGGCTAAAGACGAAAAAACCGAATTGCCTATAACTATCGAAAGTGTTAATGATGGTAAAAATTATATATATGATCAAGAAGCAGTTGACATGTATGGTTGGATATTTGGAACAAAACAATACGATGATATTACGATTCCAAACAATTTAAAAAAAGCAGCGTTAGAGGATTTGAAAGAATTGACTAAAATGTCTCTATCTTTAACTATAACCGCTATTGATTTGAGTTTGATAGATGTAAATATAACAAAAATAAAAAAAGGCGATATGATCAAATGTGTATCGCAGCCGCATAAGCTTGATGATTATTTCATGTGCGCGGTTCTAGAAAAGGATTACATTGACCCGTCACGGTCTAAATTAACTTTAGATAAAACTGTTAAAACTTCTAGCGATATTGCTATAACAACTAATCGTGATTTAGAAAAAATAAATACTGATATTAATTTAAATAAGTCGTACATTCTGCAAGCAATAAAACATCAAACGGATTTAATAACAGGCGCAGGTGGCGGTAATATATCTTATCTTTTTGATTATGATGGTAAGCCAACAGATATATTGTTTATGGATACCGATGATATTGAAACCGCTAAGAAAGTATTAAGAATTAATAAAAACGGTATAGGATTTAGCAAAAACGGAATAGACGGACCGTATGAAACCGCATGGACGCTAGACGGTTCTTTTAATGCCAGCTATATAACATCGGGAACACTGCAAGGTGTACAACTTATAGCTGACTTAGGTTATATTGGCGGTTGGGCGCTTGATAAAACATCTATTTCCAGCGGTGGCAAGGTTGGAATTGTTTTAGACTCCGAAGAACGGAGCGTTTCTACATATAATCAAAACACCGAATTTATTGGTATGAAACTTTATGATGGTGGATTAGCTATATATTCTTATTTTAATAAAGGAACTTATGTAGGGCAGTTGGCGAGCGGTAAAGATGGAATTGTTTTACAGGGTGCTAATGGAAGCAAGGTTGCGTTAGGTATCGCCAAAGATGATAGTAGCAGTTCGCTAGACGGGTATATAGTTTATGGTGGAGATAGTGTATCTGTTTATAAAAACCTAAACATGAATGGACATAGTATAACAAATCAAAGTGATGTACGTTTAAAGAAAAATATCAATGATGTTAATTGCGATTTTATATATGATCTTGACATAAAAGAATTTGATTATAAAAATGGTTCTAATAACATAATTGGAATAATCGCAAATGATTATGTTAATAAGGATTATGCTAAATATTTTATTTCTACAAACGAAGATGGTTATTATAATGTTAATTACCAAAATATAAATAATGCATTAATTAAATGCGTGCAAGACCTAAATAAAAAAATAGAGGAATTGGAGGAAAAGTTAAAAAATGCTAGTTAGTACAATAACGCAGACAAATGATTATGATTTAACGTGCGATATTGAAGAAATACCCGCACAACATAGCTCTAATGTTGAGTTTGTGTTTAACAAATTAGATAAATATAACAACTATACAACCGAAGTGCATTTTGCACATTTAGAAAACCGCTTTGTTGAATGTTCTAATATTGTTGGATATGCTACAACTATAGATAGAACAGGGAAATTTAGGCTACCGTCTGTCGCGTTTGGAAAGGATGGTTACATAGCTATTAACTTTTCTTTAACAAATGCTAACGAGACGATTTATACAAAACCGCTTGTTTATAAAGTGCATAAATCGGTGTCGGGGACCGAACACATTAATAACTTACCTTGGGAACAGTTGGTAATTAATTTTGTAGATACCACTATAACCCCTCTTGTAAAAGAATTAGAAGTGATTAAAAATGAAACAGAAGAAATTAAAAATAGTGCGGGTACAGTTCTAAGTGATGTGATAACTGCTACTACAAATGCCAATACCGCTACAACCAATGCAAACGAAGCAGTTAAAAGAGCTAATACTGCTACAACGAACGCGCAAAACGCTACAACTAGCGCGCAAAATGCAACTGTAAGTGCGAATAGCGCTGCTAACAGTGTGGTTATTATTAGAAATGGAACTACAACTCCAGCATCTTCTTTAGGTAAAAGTGGTGACTTTTATGTTAATACGATTAACGGAGATTTCTATTTAAAAAGTGGCAGTTCTTGGAGTAAGAAATTTAACATGATTGCTTTAGATCAAATAACAGAATTAAAAAATGCTTTTAATTCTGTAACAGCTCTAACAAAACAGATGTTTTTATTAATGCATCCTATCGGTTGTATATATATGAGTACATCTTCTGTATCACCTCAAACAACTTTTGGTGGTACATGGATTAGATGGGGTAATGGTAGAGTTCCAGTTGGTGTAGATTCTAGTGATAATGATTTTAGTTATGTAGAAAAAACAGGCGGAGAAAAGCAACACACTTTAACCGTTAATGAAATCCCGAGCCATAACCATAATCTTTTTGGTGGTTATACTACTACTAAAAACACACCAGACAGTGCATCTAGTGCTAGCAACGGTTGGATACCAATGCTAGGCGGTAGAGTATATAGAAACTACGATTCTATAGATAGTGTTGGAGCTAGCGAAGCTCATAACAACCTCCAGCCCTACATTACTTGTTACATGTGGAAAAGAACTGCTTAGAGGTAACGAAAATGATAATTGCTAAAATAACACAAGATAATTTAGAATTAACCATACAGGAAATAAATATTCCATACCAATATTCCCAAGGATTAGAAATAGAATTTATTCGTGATCGAAAATATAAAGATTATACATTATTAGCTTTTTATAAATTAGAGGGCGATATGGAAGCTAAATTAATGGAATGTAACAATGATATTATATCTATTGCAAAAGATGTTTTTAAGAAGATTGGTAAAGTATCGTTTTCTTTTTCTTTTACAATGGGAGAAGAGGTTATCCATCTTGGAGTGGTAGAGTTTTACATTCGTAGAGCATTCGGAAGTGATGAAAGCATTTTACCGCAAGAAGATAAAAATACATGGATGGACCTTATTGGAAACATCGCTAAAGACGGAGTAGACAATTATTGGAATAGCTTTTATAAGGAACAAATAGACAGTATCGTAAGAGATATTAACAGTAAGGTTAGCGACGCATCCAATTACGCGAACCAAGCCAATACTGCTAAGGTGGAAGCTCAACAATGCGCTACAGATGCAGGCAACAGTGCTTCTAGTTCTTTAGAAAATGCAAACAAAGCCAAAGAGCATTTAGACAATGTTACAGAGAAAGTTAATGCTTTTAACGTAGACTATGCATCTAAAGTAGAAGACTTTAACTCTAATGCAGAGAATGCCAACGATGCATTAGATAAAAAGATTACAGATGCAAACACTTCTATAGACGCTAAAGTTACAGAAGCTACAGAGCAGGCCAGAAAAGCCAAGCAAGAAGCAGATAGAGCGGTTCTTGCTACAGATGGGAAGCTAAACAAAAACCAAGGCCCAGAAAATGCTGGTAAAGCTATGGTGGTAGACGCGGATGGGAATGTAGTACCTGGCAGTGCACTTCCAGACAACGTCTATACACAAGAAGAAGTGGATTATTTATTGGCGGATAAAATGGATAAGCCTTATGTGGATATAACTATTACGGATAACACCACAATAGAAAATACGTTAGATGGTAATTTTAAAATTGATTCGATCGAGGGGAATACAGTACAAAAAATAGAAACCGATATTGTCCCGACACCATCTAGACCAGTACCGATTATTTCTAAAAAAATAAATGTTGGCGGAGAGGTCGTGGAGCTTAGATCTTTAAAAGAAAGTAGCAATCTGTTTGACATTAAAATGTATGGTTTTGAAGTTGGGTTATTAAATAATAATGGTATTTTACAACCAGGTTTTACAACTTATTTTACAAGTGGATATATTCCGATAAAAAAATCGACACAGTATATGGTTGGTATTTTAGGACTAGACGGATATACATTAACGGGTGTTTTCTTTTATGACCAGAATTATAATCTTGTAGCAAAAACAGATAGTAAACCATTTACAACGCCGGCTAATTCTATGTATGTAAAATTTGGATGTACAAAAAACGGAGGAGCGACCGATGAAATAAATAAACACGCAATGCTTGTCGAGGGTGCAACAGTACCATCTGCATATGTAGCACCAACGGTTAGAGATTACAAAATAGTAGATCACACGAATAAAAAAAGTTGGATAGAAAGGAATATACAAGAAGTAAATTTAAACAATCTAAATTTTGTGTACAACGATACTAAAACAGATTATACAAGGTTTTACGCTCCACTTAACCCAACTGTAAAACACGTCGGTGAGATATATTCTAACAGTTTTCCAAGCTACAAAAGTTACGATTATACAAAAGAAAGTATATACGGTGGTAATACGAGCGGTGGTAAAACACTTTCTGTTATTGTTAAAGACAGTAATGTTGCAGAGCACACTAAAGAAGCTCTCTTAGATTATATTAATAATCCAAACGCAGTTGCTTATTATGCTTTAGAAACTCCTATTGTCGAAGAAATTCCTTATCTCGAAAGCGATACTAGCGAGTTTGGTGTTAGTTCCCAAGATACAACAAGTCCAAGTCCGAGTATTAAAAGCAATATAGAATCTGTAAAAGTTCTAAATATCAAAGCATGCGGAAAAAATTTGTTGAACGAAACTTTAGCAAAAGATTATAGCAATTATGTTTCTCTTGGAAACGGGTACAGTAAATTTATAGTAAGTGTTAAACCTGGTACGAAGTATGTAGTTTCTAGAAGAGATACCGTTGGTTTAGGTACTAACTGTTATGTATGGATAAAAGGAGTTGCATCATTTTGGATGGTGCATACTACTAACGAAAACATAAATGTTAATAAGGGGTACATTACATCAACAGAAGATGGAACAATTGAAATAATTATTGCAACGAGTAACCAAGAAAAACTAAATCAAACTTGGGATGTATTAGGATGGTTGCAAATCGAAGAGGGCGACACCGCAACCGAGTACGAACCTTACAAAGAAACTGTTATTACCCACACTTTAGCAAAACCGCTTTTATCTCTTGTGGATGGTAGTGTTGCAGATATTATTACTTTAGAAAATAGACTTAATTTATTAAGCATTTATACTTTTACGGGAAACGAAACTTTTAGCGGAAGCTATGGAGAACAAAAAGGATATTACGGGAGATATTTTATGCTTAACAAAGCGTACGGAAATATGGTCAAAAAAGTATTTTGTAATGTTTTACCACATGTACCGTCATCTTGGAGTGTTGCACAAGAAAGTTGTTGTCAAAACGCCAATCAATTGCATTTAAAATTTTCCAATTTGCGCTTAGGAATAAGAGACGATACACCAATAGCAGATAAACAACGTGCATTTAGCAATTATATTAAAGAGCAGTACGATAACGGGACACCTATAGAATTTCTATATATGCTAAAAAATCCAATTATAGAGCCTTTAGAAGCTTCTTTGATAGAGAAGTTAAAGACTCTAATGAGCTTCTACCCAATAACACATGTATTCTCTAATGTTCCTTTGGAATTCGACTACAAGCTAAATATGCCCGAATGGCACAAAGTAGTTAGCGGGGAGGTGGAAGATGCTAAAGACGTTATCTATAATATGCAAGTACAACAAAATAACTTAGAGGTTATGCAGTTGGAGTCTGCGTTAGAAACACAGTACAACTTAGATTTACTAAAATTAGGAGGAAACTTATGTTAAAGACATATGATATGCTGCTTAGATTAATTAAGCTAAAAGAAGATGCGAAGCAGATGGACGTAGAGTATGCAGAATACTTAAAATCGCTAATGGATGTATATATGGCCATGGGGCGTATTACAGTAGAAGAGTACCAAGAAATTAGCATTAAGTTGGACGGAATTATTAGTCCACAATTAGGAATAGAAACAATTTAGGGCGTATAGCCCTATTTTTTAAAGGTGGTTAAAATGGATAATGAAAAAAACACACAAGAAAGTGTAGATTTAGCACAGTCGTTAGAATACGCGATTATGTCTAATGTATTAAATGAATTTAAAGAAGTATTAGAAAATGACACGCAAAAACAACGTTCTATTGCTTTAAATAATATACGCAAAAACGCAGATAATGAAATAAGTCTGTTCGTTAAAGCAATAACCATTAGTACATTAGATGCACTAAATAAAACAAGCATAAAAGTGATTAAAGATTTAGATAAAGAAAATGATTTAAAACATTATTCTAAAAATATTTCAAATTGGGATAAGAAAATAAATAAAAACATTAGAAAGTATGTAAGATCAAAAGGATTAGTATTAGATGGTCAAAAGTTAGAAAAGTTTTTTTATAATTTATGCAGCAGTGAAATAAAAGCGGTTGTTGACGGAACAGACACAATAGACAATATAGTTAGAAGAGTAATTAAAAAAATGAGTGATAGCGGTGTTAAAATCATCACGTATGAAAACACTATAAGAAATATAGATGTTTATGTTAGACAGGAACTGTTATATGCACAGAAAATGTCTGCACATGATATAAGAACTCAATTTGCTAAAGAGAATGATATAACAATTTTTGATATTGATGCACATCCCGACGCAAGACCGAGCCATCAGGTATGGCAGGGTAAACGATATGATACAACAGGTAAATACTATCCAACATTTGAAGAAATTTCTCACGGTAATGGTTCGTTAAGCGATTACGGTTGTAACCATTTTGCTTATCCTGTAACCGATCCAAACGATGCTCCAATGTATACCGAAGAAATGCTAAAAAACATTAATACCAACCCGTTTACTTTTAAAGGAAAGGAATATGACGGATATAAAGCAAAGCAGAACATGAGATATTTAGAGCGACAAATACGCGCTTTGAAACGTGAAAAAGCCTTACTTGACAAAAATAACTTAACAGATAAAAAAGTAAATGCAAAATTAAGATACAAACAGAAAGAGTATAGAGAATTTTGTAATGCATACAACACATATCCTCGCACTAACAGGACTAGGGTATATACAGAATAACAAGGGTATAACACCCTTTTT
>ERZ506775.283-NODE-283-length-31690-cov-19.5707_pt1 | contig 31690 bp, 24 predicted proteins | sample MGYA00513980_ERZ506775 | MGnify/ENA metagenome assembly ERZ506775 | reverse complement strand
GGGAATCGAACCCGTGTTACCGCCGTGAAAGGGCGATGTCTTAACCGCTTGACCATGGAGCCATATCTCAGTCACTGTTTCGTGTTTTTATTTCTCTTGCGTGACCGAGATTTATAATATCATAACACAATATCTTTTGCAAGTGTTTTTTTGAATTTTTTTTATTTTTTTCAAAAAAACTTATTTTTGTGTATTTTCCGCTTTTTTTCCGAAGTGTACTATTCTTCTATTTCACGTTCGTCATTGGCAACTCTTTCAATATGCATTGCCAGATATCCTGTCTCTACTTCTTCCAGCTTTACTCCCAGACTCGTACCTACCTGGTCGCAGATGACTTGTGCCATCCCAAAAGATTCCGGGAATTTCACTTCCATATAGTCGTTCATATTCACCTTCAGCTTCTCACCGTTCAAGGCTCTTGCCACCATATAACGGATATGATTCATCAGACGGTTGTAAGATAATGATGCAATATCGATTGGTTTTCCGATCGCTTCTTCTACCATACTGATGCATTCCCTGACAGATCTTGCCATCTGCATTGCCTGTGATACTTTCTCATCTTCTATTGCCGAATGGATATGAAGTGCCACATATCCGATCTCGTCGTCTTCTATTTCGATCTGAAACTGCTTTTTCAAAAGAGGCCGGATACTTTCCGCCACCTTGAATTCCATATGGAATAACACACGGATGTCTTCTGTGAGCGGATTACTGATCTGCTCATGATTCTGAATACGTTTTACTGCAAATGCAATATGGTCTGCAAGTGGGAATAGTACCATACGGTCAATCTTCCCAAATACCTTTTCAGCCTCGTCGAGCACAGCATTCGTCAGTTCCAGAAATTCCGGTGCGATAGACTTTACGATTTCTTTTGCCCCGCCCCGCTCTTTATATTTTTGGAGAGAATATAAACGGTCTTCTGGTCTTACTTCGATTCTTTCTGCAACTTTTCTGCCGAATCCTACTCCCTTTCCCATGATCAGGACTTCTTTATGATCGTCCTGATGGATGGCTATTACGGTATTATGATTTAAAACTTTCTCTATCCTGTACATCATATCCCCACTTGTATCTCCACATTACATTCTTTTACGCTTCGTAGATATCAATTGCGAAAAGCTCATCTCCTGCCTTGATCTCTCCTTCATTCAGAAGGCGGATCTTCTGGTTATCTTCAAGCTCTGTACAGAGAACCGGTGATGCTACCGATGGTGCATTTGCTTTCAGGTAATCCAGATCCAGCTTCAGCATCGGATCACCCTTCTTCACCGTCTGTCCGTTCTCAACGAAGCATTCGAATCCTTTTCCGTCCAGTTTTACGGTATCAATACCGACATGGATCAGAAGGCTCACTCCGGACTCTGTCATGAATCCGATCGCATGCTTGGTATCGAATACGAAGCATACTTCTCCATCTTCCGGTGCTCTTACGATCGCATCTTCCGGTGTTACAACAGCACCGTCACCCATCATACGTCCGGCAAATGCTTCGTCCGGCGTTGTGGAAAGGTCTGCCGCAACTCCTGTGATCGGACTTGAGATCACGATTGTATCTACAATTTTCTTTTCTTCTGCTTTGGTTTCTATTTTATCATCTTCTGATATGTTCTGACCAGTACTTTCTGCGTCTTTCTGAGGCTCATACAGCTCTTTTGGCGCATGTTCCAGATAGTCTTCCAGGTTCGCCTTAATAACCGTCACACCCGGTCCGTAAATGATCTGTACACCCTGTCCGCGATGGACCACGCCGGATGCACCTGTTGCTTTCAAAATTCCGTCATTTACCAGATCTGCATTGCTTACCGTACAACGAAGTCTTGTCGCACAGCAGTCTACGTCTTCGATATTCGCAGAGCCTCCAAGTCCTCTTGTAATTTCCGCACTAAGTGAATCTTCGGAAGTTCCTTCTGTACCTGCTTCTGTATTTCCTGCTTTTTTTGCATTGACATCTGCTTTTGTATAAAGTTTTGTCTCTGCATCATCATCTTCACGACCCGGTGTCTTAAGATCTAACTTCTTGATCAGGAATGAGAAGATAAAGTAATACAGGAAGAAATAGATAATTCCTACCGGAATGATTCTGATCCAGCTTGTCTTCGCATTTCCCTGAAGGATACCGAATAACAGAAGATCTAAGAATCCGCCGGAGAATGTCAGTCCTACTGCAATATTCAGGATATGTGCAATCATGTATGCACTACCTGCAAGTACAACCTGTACTGCGAACAGAACCGGTGCCACAAACAGGAACGAGAACTCCAGAGGCTCTGTGATACCTGTTAACATACATGTCAGTGCTGCGGAAAGAAGCAGTCCGCCTGCCGCTTTTTTCTTTTCTGGTTTTGCCGTACGGTACATAGCAAGTGCCGCTCCCGGAAGTCCGAAGATCATGAAGATGAACTCACCGGAGAAATATCTTGTCGCATCCGCGCTGAAATGTGTAATATTGGCAGAATCGGCAAGCTGTGCGAAGAAGATATTCTGACCACCCTGAATCAGTTTTCCGCCAACTTCCATCGTTCCGCCGACAGCGGTCTGCCAGAACGGAAGATAGAACACATGATGCAGTCCGAACGGGATCAGCGCACGTTTTACAATACCGAAGATCAGTGTTCCGAAATATCCGGTTCCTGTTACCAGACCGCCCAGTGCATAGATACCGTTCTGCACAACCGGCCATACGAAATACATTGCGATTCCGACGAACATATAAGTAATTGTTGAAATGATCGGTACGAATCTTGAACCGCCAAAGAATGATAATGCATTTGGCAGTACAATCTTGTGGAAACGGTTATGAAGTGCCGCAACTCCAAGTCCTACAATAATACCGCCGAACACACCCATCTGCAGTGTATTGATTCCACACACAGAAGCGATCGTTCCTTCAAGGACATTCTTGGAAATGGTTCCGTCAGCTGCGATCTTCCCGCTGATTTCCAGCATACTGTTAACGGAAATATGCATAACAAAGTATGCGATCAATGCTGATAATGCTGCAACTTCTTTTTCCTTCTTTGCCATTCCGATGGCTACACCAACGGCAAAAATCAGTGGAAGGTTATCGAAGATCGCACTTCCAACCTTGTTCATAATAATCAGCAGCGAATGAAGGATCGTTCCCTCTCCCAGGATTCCCTGCAGTCCATAAGTTGCAATGGTTGTGGCATTGGTAAATGAGCTGCCAAGACCGAGAAGCAATCCTGCTACCGGGAGGATTGCGATCGGGAGCATGAAGCTGCGCCCTACTCTTTGCAATACGCCAAAGATTTTGTCTTTCATATTTTTCTCCTTTTCTTTGTACGTGTATCTATGCATAGTCTTCCCTTTTTATCAACTTATTAACACAAAAAAGGCACTAACTCTGCATAAATACATTTAATAATTTACACATAGTTAATGCCTCGTTCATCGTTTACTAACAAGTAACATACTATATTAATATAATACTCTTTTCTACATTTCCTGTCAAGATTAACTTCTACAATTTTCTCACAATTTTCTCACGGAATTACCATCATTTAATCTTACAGGAAAACGGTATGCATAATTTTTTGTCTGCCAGTCTTCATCATCCATCATACGCAACAGATGATTCCCTGTAATATATCCCAGCTTGTTTTTCGGATGTATGGCGGACAGTACTTTAACATCTGTATTATCCATCAGCTCCGCATCATCAAAAGATACTACCGACAGATCTTCCGGAACGTGTACCCCTCTCTCATCCAGAAATTCCAAATACACTCTCGCCACTTCATCATTATAGATCATCATTGCTGTACACTCTCTGGTGTGGCGATAAATATGAGTAAGTCCTTTCTTGCTGAACTTGTCTTCCATCTCTCTCGTGGAATACCAGCGGATACTGTCGTCGTCATATTTGATGCCGTAATCAGACAGACACTGGATAAATCCTTTATACCGTGCAATCCCCTGCATATCGTCATATTTCAGGATCCCTCCGATCTTCCTGTGTCCGTGTTCGATCAGCGTCTTTGTCAGTTCATAGGCCGATCTGGTGTCCGACATCTCCACACTGTCAAAGACCATATTTTCATAATGATTGTGGATAAAGATCGTCGGTATATTCCGCTTCTTAATTTCTTCAAACAGACGCAGATTCGGATTCGGAAATGCTGAGCGTGAACCTTCTATAATCAGTCCCGATACATTATTTTTCAACATTCCTTCCAGATAGATCGCCTCGTCATTCAGTCTGTTCTTAGTAACCGCCACATCAATCCGGTATCCCTTTTCACTCAGCGAAGATTCGATGCCGTCATATACTTCCGGAAAGAGATATTCCGAATAATAGCTCAGGAGCAGTCCAACTCTCGGGATATCTTCATCTATCGTCTGTCCTTCATAAGATACATATGTCCCACTTCCCCTCACCCGGGTGATCAGTCCTTCTTCTTCCAACTGCTGCAAAGCCGTTCTTACTGTCTGCCTGGAATATCCGAACTTCTTCTGCAGGCTCGGCTCTGATGGAAATTTATCCATATTCTTGATCACACCGCTGATGATCAGGGTATGTGCCCAGTTATATAATTTTTGATATTTCAGACCTTCCTGATTCGTGTTCTTCATAAATGCTCCATATACCAATTACGGGCAAAAACATCAAAGAATGCCTCTGCCCGTAATGAATAAATAATTTTATTATTTGATAACTGTAAGTGATTCACGGTCTGCGAATACTGCTACGAAGATCAGGAATACAACTCCCTGGATCAGCTGCATCATCTGTGTTGAGAATCCCATCATTGTCAATCCACTGTTCAGTACAACGTAAAGAAGAGATCCAACAACGATATTTTCAAATCTTACCTTGGCTCCACCGGAAATAGGCATACCACCTAATACCAGAGCGATCAGAATCTGTGTCTCTAACTGGTTACCACCGGAAGATGTAACAGATCCGACCTTGATAACGTTGATAAATGCTGCAAATCCTGTCAGTGCACCTGCCAGTACATACATGAGGAATTTCATTCTGTCTGTACGGATTCCTGAGAACATTGCTGCTTTTTCACCAGCTCCGATTGCTTTTAAATATGTTCCGAATTTTGTATAACGGAATGCGATAAATCCAATAACCAGAACAACTACTGTACAAGCCACTTTGAATCCTGTACTGTCATAATTGATCAATGTTGCAGAACCGGAAACAGGTGCATTCGTTGTCATATATTTGATAAATCCACGGAATAAGAACATGGTACAAATTGTAACAATGAATGATTTGATCTTACGGTATACATAGAAGAATCCGTTGATCGCACCGATGATCGCACCTGATGCAATACCACCAAGAATTGCAATTGCAATTCCATGTTTTGAAAGAATACATACAATGATTGAAGCAATTCCAAGGATAGATCCCTGAGAAAAGTCCAGGCCGCCCATTGTCATAATGAAGAACACGCCCATAGCTGCAATCATTGTAACATATACCTGCGAAAATGCCAGTGACATATTTCCCATCATACGGAAATCTGTCAGGACATTGAACAGCAGGAAAATAACAACCAATCCTACGATTGGCAGGAGCGCACGAACCATCGCCATCTTAGACGCTTTCTTAAGCTGCTGCTCCTTATCGTTTGTTTTTGCACTTACTTGACTTCCCATAGTTGCCTCCTTATACCATCATCGAAATCAGACCATTTTCATCCAGGTTCTGATTACGTTCAAGTTCTCCACTGATTTTTCCATCTTTCATAATAATGATACGATCACTCATACCAATCAGCTCCATCAACTCTTCTGAGATCATGATGATGGATTTACCGTTCTTTCTCATCTGGTTCATCAACTGATAGATGTCCTGTTTTACCTTAATATCGATTCCTCGGGTAGGACTGTCCAGAACAACGATATCAGAATCTTTTCCGATCCATCTTGCAAGAACAACTTTCTGTTTGTTACCACCGGACAGATTTGAAACGAACTGGTTTACATCATTCATCTTTACAGACATCTGTTTTGCATATTTATCGGCAAACTCTCTACGTTTCTTATCGCTTAATATATGTGCTTTATTAGCAAGTTCATCTAATGATGGTAAGCAGATATTGTCACCGATACTCTGATTCAGCACAACCGACTCATTGTCACGGTCTTTGGATGTATAAGCAACGCTGTGCTTAATTGCTGTAGGAATATCGTTGATGTGTGTTCCGTCAGCCAGAACAACTTCACCTTCTCTGTCATAAGATGCACCGAAGATTGCTTTACCGATCTCATGCATACCTGATTCTGACAGACCACCGAATCCAAGGATCTCTCCTTTGTGTAAATCAAAGCTGATATCTTCGATCAGTCCTGGAACTGTAACATTCTTTACGGATAATACAACTTCATCTGATACTTTTTCACCATAGTCTGAACGATAGTAATCACCTGTTACCTCACGTCCAACCATCAGCTTCTTCAGATCATCTTCGTTCACATCTGCACTCTTAACCGTATCGATATATACACCATCCCGGAGGATTGTGATTGTATCGGATTTGTCAAGAATTTCCGGAAGGTCATGGGAAATAAAGATAACCGTATTTCCATTGTCACGGACACGATTCATCTGTTTGTACAGTTCTTCACGTCCTTCCTGTGAAAGAGCAGTTGTCGTCTCATCGACAACGACGATCTTAGGATTAAAATATGTAGCTTTTACGATCTCAACCAGTTTACGGTCTTCGAAATTATAATCATCAATCATATCTCCTGCTTTGATCTTATCAAATCCATAGGATTGTAAAAGCTCATTTGCTTTTTTGTTCATTGCTGCGGTATTCTTGATCCCCAGATGAACAAACTGATCTTCATGTCCAAGGAAGATATTCTCTGCTACCGTCAGTCCGGAAAGAGTTCCAAGTTCCTGTACGATGATAGAAATACCTTCTTCATTTGCTTCTACCTGGTTCTTCGGATGAACTTCTTTTCCATCCAGAATGAACTGTCCACTTTCCAGTGTATAGATTCCTGTCAACATATTTGTCATTGTTGATTTACCGGATCCATTTTCACCGATCAGTGCGTGAACCTCACCTTTATTGATATTAAATGACACATCTTTCAACGCCTTCGTGATACCGAAGTTTTTAGAAACATGTTTTACCTGTAATCTCACTTCACTCATTGCTGTCTTCCTCCTTCTATTACTTGACAATCTCGCCTTTTGTAACCTTTGTTGTCAGAGTAACGATAATCAGCAGTGCAAATCCTGTAATAACGTCCTGGATCGCTGTAGGAGCACCAAGTGCGATGAAACCGAAGAAAATAATATTGATTACGAATTCACCGATGATAATAGCCTGCAGCGGCATACCATATTTCTTAAATGCCAGACCGAAGAAACATCCCATAGTCGGTACGAAGTTTCGGCTCATAGATGCCATACCGGTAACCGCTACCATTGAAGAACCATAACTGATTGTCAGAATTGCCATTACTCCAAGGAACGCACCACTTAAGATGAATGCAAGTACCTTGTATTTATTAACATTAATACCCATGTTCTTAGCAACGAACTCATCACTACCAATTGCATAAGTATAAGTTCCGATTTTAGTGTAGTTTAAGAATATGTAAGCAACAACGCATGCTACCAATGCAAGGATAATATCCCAAGGCATACGTCCGAATGCTCTTAAGTGTGCCGGAAGTGTCTGTTCCACACCACCTGCCATGTAGTTTGCTAACGACTCATAGATGAGCGCCAGACCTGTTGTAACGATCATAGATGGAATTCTTAATTTTACATAGAAAATTCCGTTTAATAAACCAACGATTGTACCTGTAAGAATACCTCCGACGATCAGTCCGAAATATCCTAAGTTAAATTTTGTTGCCAATACGCAACCAACGATTGCGGAAAGCATGATGTTTGCACCAATAGAGAAATCGAACATTCCCATTACCATTACGAAATAGAAACCAACCGCACCTACAGTGGCAATCAGACTGGCCTGAAAGTAATTGAGCATATTGGAAAATGAGCCGAAGTTATGTGGTGTCAATATTTTAAAGATTGCCCAGGAAACAATTACAAGACCGATCAGGATTACATATCCCATTGTCTTTCCTGAGATTTTTTTAGTAGTGCCCATATTATCTACCTCTTCTTAATCATCTTTTTAAAAGGGAAGGTGGCATCGCCTTTCTTGCGACGTCACCCTCCCAAATCATTTTCTGTTATCTTGCGTCCGGTTTATTTACCAGCACGGCTTTCTGCATCAGCGATAGATACGCTTGCTGCAGTTGCTTTCAGCTCTTTCAGACTTTCTTTAGACATAGCTACTAATTCATCGTCTGTGTATGGAAGCTGATCTACGAAATATTTCTCATATGCTGCATAGTCATCTGCTGATGATACATACAGGTATGGGAATGGAACATCTTCGAATTTACCAGCAAAGTCTTTGTAGTTACCTTTGACTGCATTGTAAACCATCATGAATGCGATCAGTGGGTCACAGAAATGTCCACCGGATTCACCTGCCATAGATCCGTTCTCAAGTCTTTCTCCAAGGTCTGGAAGGAAGTCTGTAGAAACGATATCGATATCCTGAGTCTTTCCTGCACGTTCAACTGCTGCGATTGCTCCCTGAAGTGGATCTCCACCACCACCAGCTGGAATCAATGCATCAAGCTTAGGATCTGCTGCCATTAAAGCTTCAGCGGCTTTTGATCCACCTTCTGAAGTTGTACCAGCGTACTGTGGCTCAGAAAGTTTTGCTTTGTCATCTGGGTTTTCTTTGTTCCATTTTTCAACTCCGGCTTTGTAACCTTCCCATCTTCCGAGCCATGTAGCATCTCCCTGCTCCCAGCCGATCAGACCGATGTTACGATCACCTTTGTCAAGAAGGATCTTAACAAGTTCTGCACCGTTTGCAGGTTCATCTTCATGAACTGCTCCGATGTAGTAAGCGGAATCTTTTGCTGCTTTGTAGATATCTGCACTGTTTTCTTTGCTGATTACACGGAAGAACTGTGCAAGATATACTTTATTGTCATTACATGTCTTGATTGCTGATGTCATCTCTGTATCAGATGAGTTACAGATGATGATTCCCTGGCATCCTGCTGCTGCTAACTGCTCTACAGAAGCTGTAACTTTCTCAGATACATGTCCCTGGTCAACATACTGTACTTCTACATCCAGTGCTTTAGCTGCTGCATCCAGCATCTTCTTACACTGTGATCCAAGAACATCTGTTGAAGACCAGATAGAAACTCCGATTTTAACCTTTCCTGATTTACTGCTCTTGCTGCTCTTGTCATCAGAACTTCCACCGTTTCCGCATGCAGCAAGTCCAACTACCATTGTTGCTGCCAAAAGAGCTGCTGTTACTTTTTTGAGAACTCTCTTCATAATGTTTCCTCCGTTTTCTGTATTTATTTGATGATTAGATTATATACTTAACTGGTATCGTTTTGCAATAAAATACAACCATTTTCTTCAACAAAGTTGTACTGTCTCGTAGCACTTTTCATGGCGTTTTCATCTGCAAAAAACGTTTTTTGTGCGTTTTGACAGTCTTAGTTTCAATAATTATGAACAAAGAATGAATTTTTTGTGCATTTTTCTTCATTTCTTTCGTACTTTCTTTATAGTACAATACAACTTTTATTTTGCACTTATTTGTATTATTTTTACAAAACAGCAACCTAAGTTGTATTTAATCTTATAAATAGCAAACAGGCTGATATTTTATGCATGTTATATTAAAATATCAGCCTGTTTGGGATTCCTGCACTATTAAATTAGAAGCAATTACAGTTCTTCTCCATTTGTCCGAATCACATTCTGATACCAGCCAAAGGATTTCTTCTTATATCTCTTTCCACTTCCGGTTCCGTCATCATTTTTATCAACATAGATGAACCCGTAACGCTTCTTTAATTCACCTGTTGTAAATGATACCAGATCGATACATCCCCATGGAGTATATCCCATCAGATCCACACCATCTATCTCTACTGCTTTCTTCATCTCTGTAATATGTTCTTTCAGATATGCAATACGGTAATCGTCATCACAAGTATGATCTTTTTTCAAAATATCAACTGCTCCTAAACCATTTTCTACTATAAATAATGGTACTTCATAATGTTCATATTATGTAACCAGCGCATAACGTACTCCTACCGGGTCAATCTGCCAGCCCAGTCTTTTCCTCCATCCATACCAAAAACTTATATTTACAATGCATAATTGCTATTTTACGCATACTTTTCATTGTGTTATTCTACAAATGGTTAAAAAAATAACACAAAAAATTATTTTTAAGAAAGAGGTATGAATATGGAAGACACAAAAACATGTCTTGAGAAACAGCCGTTATCCCAGGAAATGCTTGAAAAGATGAATGCCTACTGGCGTGCTGCCAACTATCTGTCAGCCGGTCAGTTATACCTTCTTGACAATCCATTATTAAAAGAACCACTTACAATGGATCAGATCAAGAAGAAAATCGTTGGGCACTGGGGAACTGTCCCAGGACAGAACTTTATCTATGTACACTGCAACCGTGAGATCAAACGTTATGATCTGGATATGATCTTATTATCAGGTCCTGGACATGGCGGAAACTTCTTAATTGCCAATACATATCTGGAAGGTTCTTACAGCGAAGTATATCCGAACATCAGCCAGGATGAAGAAGGTATGAAGAAGATGTTCAAGCAGTTCTCATTCCCATGTGGAGTTCCGAGTCACTGTGCACCAGAGACACCAGGATCTATCAACGAAGGTGGAGAGCTTGGATACTCTATCGCTCATGCATTCGGTGCTGTATTCGACAACCCGGATCTGATCGCAACTGTTGTTGTTGGTGACGGTGAAGCTGAGACCGGACCGTTAGCTACTTCATGGCAGTCTAACAAGTTCCTGAACCCAGTTACAGACGGTGCTGTACTTCCAATTCTTCATTTAAATGGATATAAGATCAGTAACCCTACTATCTTCTCTCGTATTTCCCACGAGGAAGTTGAGAACTTCTTCAAAGGATGTGGATGGAAACCTTACTTCGTAGAAGGCGATGATCCGATGACCATGCACAAGAAGATGGCAGAGACAATGGATACTGTTATCGAAGAGATCAAGGCAATCCAGAAAAATGCACGTGAGAACAACGATCCGGAACGTCCGATGTGGCCAATGATCGTTCTGCGTACACCAAAGGGATGGACTGGACCAAAGGTTGTAGATGGACAGCAGATTGAAGGATCTTTCCGTGCACATCAGGTACCACTTACAATGGAAAGTCCAGAACATCTGGAACTCTTAAAAGAATGGCTGGAAAGCTATCATCCGGAAGAACTCTTCGATGAAAACGGACACCTGATCCCAGAACTTGCGGAACTTGCACCTAAGGGAGATGCCCGTCTCGGAGCTAACCCACATGCAAATGGTGGATTATTATTAAAAGACTTAAGACTTCCTGATTTCCGTTCTTATGGAATCGAAGTTGAACCAGGTAAGACAAAGGCTCAGGATATGATCGAACTTGGCGGATATATCCGTGACATCTTCGAATTAAACGAAGAGAACAAGAACTTCCGTATCTTCGGACCTGACGAAAGTATGTCTAACCGTTTATACAAAGTATTTGAAACACAGAACCGTGACTGGAATGCCGGACTTCTTGATACAGACGATTGTCTTGCAAGAAACGGACGTATCATGGATGGTATGTTAAGTGAGCATATGTGTGAAGGATGGCTGGAAGGTTATCTGTTAACAGGACGTCACGGATTCTTCGCAAGTTACGAAGCATTCATCCGTATCGTTGACTCTATGGCAGCTCAGCATGCAAAATGGTTAAAAGTATGTAACCAGCTTTCATGGAGACAGCCAATTGCTTCTCTTAACTTCATCCTGACATCAAATGTATGGCAGCAGGATCACAACGGATTTACACATCAGGACCCAGGATTCCTGGATCACATCGCTAATAAAAAAGCAGATGTTGTCCGCATGTATCTCCCACCGGATGCTAACTGCTTACTCTCTTGCTTCGATCACTGTATCAAGAGCAAGAACTATGTCAACGCTATCGTAGCTTCAAAACACCCAAGCTGCCAGTGGTTATCTATGGAACAGGCTGTTAAGCACTGTACACAGGGTATCGGTATCTGGGATTGGGCAAGTAACGACTGTGGTGAAGAACCAGATGTTGTTATGGCTTGCTGCGGTGACACACCAACTCTTGAAACAATGGCTGCTGTTACAATTCTTCGTGATGAAATGCCAGAACTCAAGATTCGTGTTGTTAACGTTGTTGACCTGTTCAAGATGGAATCAGATCACAAACATCCACACGGATTAAGTGATGCAGAATATGATGCAATCTTTACAAAAGATAAACCGATCATCTTCGCATTCCACGGATATCCGACACTGATCCATGAACTTACATACGAACGTAACAACCACAATATTTCCGTTCATGGATATCAGGAAGAAGGAACGATCACTACACCATTCGATATGCGTGTACAGAACCAGATCGACCGTTTCAACCTGGTAAAAGATGCTATCATGCACTTGCCACAGCTTGGCAACAAGGGATCATTCCTGATCCAGAAGATGAACGACAAGCTGGTTGAGCACAAACAGTACATTGCCGAATACGGACAGGATCTTGAAGAGATCCGTAACTGGGAGTGGCATAAATAAAAAAAGTCCTCTATTGATTAGTTTGTTTTAATATAATAAAAGCCCGGAAGCTTACAATATTTTACTCCAATTCGATACCTTTATCTTTTATCTGATCATTATTGATCATCCGAATTTATGTAAGCTTCCGGGTTTTTACATTTCTTTTTCTTTCAGGAATTTCTGAAATTCTTTTGCCGCGATACTTTGCGGATATTCCACGTCGTAGATCAGTATAATATTACGTTCCGGCAGCTTTTCTTTCACTTTGATCTCAAATACCTGTCCGGACTTAAGTTCCGAATCTGCAAATTCCGCCGGGATGAAACCAAGTCCCAGATTGTGCCTTACCGCCGGAAGTATCATATCCGTCGTTGCAAGCTCCATATCCGGTGTAAATGTCAGACTGTTCTTTTCAAAATATTCATTTAGAAAACGTCTGGTAATCGTCTCTGCAGTCAGACTGATCCACGGATAGGACACCAGTTCCTTAAGTGAAACCTCTTTCCCATCATCCTTTAATTCTCCAAATCTGTTTCCACTGATCAGGATATCATGATATTTTCTCAGAATCTTCATCCGAAGAGGTTTTGCTACCTGAAGGTTCGCCGATACAAATGCAAGGTCTACTTTTCCTTCTTTTACTGCATTCACAGACTCTGTCGTACTGTTATTCAGAATCTTAAACCTCACATTCGGATACAGGCTGTTGAATTCTTCCATTGCCTGAAAAAGATAACAGTGAAGTGCCGTCTCCGTAGCGCTGATATAGATCGTTCCGTTCTCCAGCGAGATCAGATTACTCAGATCATTCTCTCCTTTGAAAAACTGGGCACATCCTGCCGCTACATATCCATAAAATGTCCGGCCTTCCGGAGTTAGCTGCATTCCGGTCTTACTCCTCGTAAATAAGCGGCAGCCAAGTTCATTTTCCAGTTTGTGTATGGTACGCGTGACTGCCGGCTGGCTGGTCTTCAGTACCGTTGCCGCCTTGGTAAGATTTTCATATTTTGCTACATAATAAAATATTTTGTAATATTCAAAATTTGAATTCATAATAAAAACTACTCCTCTTCATCTCTCACTATATTTTAAAAAATAAGTGAAAAATGTCAAGTGATATCTTCATTCTCCACCGCTGTCAACTTTTCTTATATACTTTTACATATTCCAAAAGAGATCTGACATATCCAAATGCCAAATCTCTTTTTTGTCCTTATTAACCTTTTACAGCTCCGGCTGCAACACCTTTGATAATATGCTTCTGACAAGCCAGATAGAAGATAACTACCGGAATTACCGCAAGGATCAGCGCTGCCATAACAGCACCCATATCTACACGTCCATAACTTCCCTTCATATACTGGATCGCAATTGAGATTGTCTTATACTTATTCAGATCCAGTACCAGGTATGGAAGCAGGAAGTCGTTCCAGATCCACATCGTCTCCAGAATTCCTACGGAAATGTATGTCGGCTTCATGATCGGAAGTACAACAGAGAAAAAGGTTCGAAGTGGTGTACATCCGTCGATCATTGCCGCTTCTTCAATTTCCAGTGGAATGGATTTTACAAATCCGCAGAACATGAATACTGCAAGACCTGCACCAAATCCGAGGTAAATGATGATGATTCCCCAAGGTGTACGAAGACCGGTACGGTCAGCTACCAGCGATAAGGTGAACATAACCATCTGGAACGGAACAACCATGGAAAATACACAGAGTAAATATAACAGTTTTGTAAACTTACTGTTTACTCTTGTAATATACCATGCACACATAGAAGTACATACAAGAATCACAAGTACGGAACCAACTGTGATAAATACAGTCCAGCCGACTGCACCCAGCAGTTCATATTTGTCAATTGCGGACAGGAAGTTATCGATTCCTACCCATGTCTGCTTTGTCGGAAGTTTGAATGGTTCTTTGTTGATAAATACTTTATTTTTAAATGAGTTGATCAGCACGATCAGGATCGGCATGATATATACAATACCGATGATCGCAAATGCACCTGTTCCAAACCAGCTTAATTTACTTGTTTTTTTCTTCATTACTGCTGTACCTCCTTAGAACGTGTTGCACGTAACTGGATCATACCGATCACAACTACGATTGCAAAGAAGATGACTGCCTTCGCCTGTCCGACTCCTTCCCATCCGGTACGTCCGTAGAACGTATTGAAGATATTAAGCGCCATCATCTCAGACATCTTAGACGGTTCACCGGCTGTCAGGGACAGGTTCTGATCGAATAACTTGAATCCGTTTGTAATTGACAGGAACATACAGATCGTGATCGATGGCATCATCATCGGGATTGTTACCTTGAATAATGTCTGGATCTTATTTGCTCCGTCAATCTCTGCTGCTTCAATGACATCACCAGGAATGGACTGAAGACCCGCAATATAGATGATCATCATATAACCTATCTGCTGCCAGCTGACCAGAATGATCAGTCCCCAGAAGCCATACCACTCATTCAGAGCAAGTGCGGTACCATATCTGGAAAGAACTCCGTTAAAGATCAGCTGCCAGATATATCCAAGTACGATACCACCGATCAGGTTCGGCATGAAGAAGATCGTACGGAAGACATTTGTTCCGTGCATTTCTTTTGTCAGTGCCATTGCAAGTGCAAATGCTATGATGTTAATGATCAGAAGAGATGCAATCGCGAACAGTACAGTATACCAGAATGAATGACGGAATGCCGTATCTTTCAGTGCTTCTATGTAATTTGAAAATCCTACGAATTTCGCGTCTGTTACGGTTGTAAATTTACAAAATGAAAGCCAGATTCCCATAATAAAAGGAACGATAAAGCCAAGAATAAATGCAAAAAACGTTGGAAGCACGAAAATCGGCATATAACGTTTGATGGATTTTTCCATAATAAATTCCTCCTCCCATGCAGAGAATCTCCGCTTCATTTCCCTGCACTTTTTCATAAAAGCGGCGGGGGTTTCTTGCAACCGCCCGCCACTACTCACTTCATATAACTATTTTGATTGTTACATTTTTATTTTTATTTTGCTGCTGCAGCTTCTTTTGCCCATCCGTCAACGAATGCTGTTGTAACTTTTGCCCAGTTTGCATCTGTCGGATCTGCTGCGTAACTTGTCAGTGCAGAACCCACTCCGTTCTTCCACTCTTCTGATGGCATTGTTGAGAAGTTCCAAGATACAGGAGTCTTTCCGTCTTCTGTATATTTGTTTGCTTCGTTAACAAGTACATTGTCTGATTTCAGGTTCTTCTTAAATGGAATTGTGAATCCCATGTCTTTGCACATTGCCTTTACACCATCATCAGATGTTACACACCAGTTCATGAAATCAAGTGTTGCCTGAATGTCGTCTTCAGATGCTTTGGAGTTTACACACCAGTAGTTCTCTGTACCTGTACAGATTCCCTGATCTTCTTCGCCTTCTACACCGATGTAGATTGGAAGGATTCCAAGATTGTCATCTCCGACGTCTTTGATGTTGTTATATTCCCATGTACCATTCTGATAGAAGACTGCATCACCTGTTACGAAATCTGCTGTTGCATCGTCAGCTGTCTTTGTAGAAAGCTCTGTTGGTTTGCAGGTAGCATTGTTGATATAGAGATCCCAGATCTGACGGTAGTTATCAAGGTATGTTCCTTTGATAGCATCTGTGTTATCGATTCCTTCATCTTTGTATTCATAGTAGATTGGAAGGTTTGCCAGATGAGTTTTGAATCTCCAGTCAGATGATCCGTCCATACCAGCGGATGTAAATGCTGAGAATCCAAGTTTGTCCTTATTTGCTGTGATATCTTCTACAACTTTCTTGAAGCTGTCAAAGTTAGTGATATCATCAGCTGAGTATCCTGCTTTCTTTAACAGTTCTTTGTTGTAAATGATTCCGTAGCTTTCTATTACGTATGCGATTCCTGACATCTTGTCGCCGTCCATCAGTGCGAAATCATCACTTGTCAACTGTTTTGCAACATCAGAATCTTTCAGATCGTAGCAGTAATCTTTCCAGCTTGCAAGTCCAACCGGTCCGTTTACCTGGAACAGTGTCGGAGCATTGCTCTTAGCCATCTCAGATTTTAATGTCTTTTCGTATTCTCCGGATGCTGCTGTAAGTACTGTTACATCCACTCCTGTTTCTTTTGTATACTCTTTTGCCAGATCCTGCCACTGCTCATCCTGTTCTGGTTTGAAGTTTAAGTAGTATACTTTTCCTTTTGCGTCTTTCTTGTCTGACTTGCTGTCAGAAGAGCTTCCACATCCTGCAACCATTCCTGTTGCCATGGCTGCTACCAGCATTGCTGATACAACTTTACGCATTTTCATAATTCATTTCCCTCGCCTTTCTTTTTTGAAACCTTCGTTTCTCTTGTTGTCATTATATTAACAGAAATGCGCTCAGATCCTGTATCAATAAAACAACCTGATATACAAAAAAACATATCTATTGTTCTTCTTCAAACTGCCGGATGCTTTCGTCTTCTGCCTGCGTGAATTCCTGCTCCGTTATCTTTCCCTGTACCAGGTCCGCCAGACATTCTCCCAGTACATCCTCCTGCAGCAGTGAATTCCACTTCACCTGATAATTCGGTACAATCTGTGGATTTCCCGTATAAGCCTTCAGATAATCATCTAACAGCGTTCCTTCCTGTCTTGTCCTGCTGTTCAGCAACTCCTCTTTCTGTTCTTTATTCAGTTTCGTTCTGAATTTGAGGAACTCAACTGCGCCTTTTTTTACTTTTTCATTATAAGTTGATACAACTGCCCAGCCGAATGTCTCCGGTGAGCCTATCAGTTTATTTTCAGGAAATGTAGAAAAACATACTTTTTTCTGCATTTCCTCCGGAATCTGATCAATCATCCAGTAACCATTAGGTATCATCGCTGCATTTCCTGCCACAAAATTATCATAAGCTACGTCAAAATCATTATGTAATGCATCCTGGGTCGTATATTGGAATAATTTTTTTAATGTACCGGCTATCTCCATCCCCGGTTTATTCTGATAGGTATCCGGATATAATTGCTTCATGAATGCCGTACCTTCTTCACTTCCTGCTACTTCTGCTGTTGCAAGCAGCATTGCAGCCCATGCCGTCCCTTCCGTATGCAGGGCAAGCGGCGTGATCCCTGCTGCTTTCAGTTTCTCACAACATTTCCAGAATTCTTCCCATGTCTCAGGAAATCTGCTGATTCCTGCCTGTTCAAATAACTCCCGGTTCCAGAAAACCCCTGAACAGGCGAATGCCGCCGTGCTGACTGGACCCAGATAAATCTTTCCATCCTCTTCCCGGACCGATTCCATTACTGACGGTTCGATCATATCTTCCCATTCCTGATTTTCGTTAATGTAAGGTGTCAGGTCCTCAATCCTGCCTTTCTTGATCATCATCTGATAGAAAGACGGAAGCATACGCAGATCAGTGATAATAGCCGGTAATTCATCTGTCACATTCATACGTTTCAGATTCTTCCGGTATTCTTCCTCTGTCTCCATCACCCAGTCCACGTCTATATGATACTTCCCTTTGTATGCCCTGTTAAACCGCTCCACCACTTCCTCTTCATTCTTATTACCGGTACTGGAATCTACGGTAAGGATCATTGGGATCTCTACTACTTTATTCTTTTTTCTGGTCTGTGTATCCTCTTTTCCCACACAGCCGGTCAGTGCTGCCAGCATGACGATCACCATCACTGCTGCCATAATCCGTCTACTGTTCACTGTTTTCTTTCCCGTCATCCGGAATCTGGATAACACAGACGGTTCCATTTGTATCCGATTCATAGAAAAATCTCACATCCTCCCCATACTTTAACCGCAGTCGCGTAATAATATTTATCACACCATAACCATGTTTTTTGTCTTCAAAACTGTCTTTCATTTTTGACACCGGTATCTCTGACAGTCCGTTTAACTTCTCCGCCACCTGCTCTTCCATCGGAGTTCCGTTATTATAGACACTGAATGTAAGCTGTCCAGCCTGTTCAGTGACACTGATCCTTATCAGACCGCCTTCGAAGATATCACAAAATCCATATTTGACTGCATTTTCCACAATTGGCTGTAAGATCAGCTTTAATATCCACCTTGTTTTCAGTTCTTCTCCACATTCGATCTCATAGTGGAACAGATTCTCATTGCGGATCTGCTGGATCTCCATATAACTTTTTACATTTTCCAGCTCGTCTTCTACTGTCACGATCTCACGGCCTTTGCTCAGTGACAGACGCAGATACTTTGACAGTGCCTGTATCATCTTCATCGTCTTCTCTTCCCCATTGATCCGCGCCAGCATATAGATGGTATCCAGCGTATTATAGAGAAAATGCGGATTGATCTGGCTGATTAGCGTATTCATCTCACTGATTCTTAGTTCTTTCTGCTGATTCTTGACCTCGTTCTGGAACTCTTCGATATTCTTTAACATCTCGTTATAGGCATGCCCGATCTTATCCAGTTCTGTGTCCGTATGGATCTGAATGGTATGTGTAAAATCATTTCCATCAAAACTTGTCATGGCATCACTGATCTGTCTGATCGGCCGGGTAAATGTCTTTGAGGCATAAAGACTTAAGACAAACGCCAGCACTGCAATCACCGCATAGATAGTGAGTAATACGATCAATATCTGAGTCAGTCCCTGATTCAATATCACATCCGGAACCAGTGTAAAGATCACCATCCCTGTCTCTTCCTGCCGGTATGCCTGTAAAATCCCGCCTTCTATCTTTTTTCCCCGCACGATCACACCGGATTTTTTCGTTCTGGTCAGTTCCGTAATCTTCTTCATTGTCCTTTTTTCGATACTGAGATCTTCCGGTTCCTGCCGGATGCAAGTCTTTCCTTCCGGACTTATGATTCCCACTGCAACATCTTTTGCAATCTTCCTGTCTTTATCCATAACACTTTCCAGAAACTGTTGATTCATCTTCAGATACACGATTCCAGGTTCATGTGCGTAATCCATACTGTTCACATATCTTCCGATAAACAAAGCTTCGTCCCCTGTACCAAACAGGTAATCCCGAGTCCATATCCACTGCGTCTTCGCATACTCATCCCCCATTTTCTCACGCAGACCGCTGCTTTGAAAATCCGAATAACCAATCTGGGAATAGGATTTTTCGTAAACATTTCTTTTATTATCAATGTAGCAGTAATCAGCGACATGATTCAGATCTATATATGCAAAATATTTGCTCAGTGCATTCTTCTCTACTTCCTGCAGTTCTTTATTCTTCAGACTCTTCTGCACATCATTTTCCAGGATGATCTCTGCTGTCACGGCATCCGTCTTCCGGTAGAGATTATCCAGGGCTATCCCCATCTTCTCATTCATAAATTCATACTTATCCACAATCACATCTGTCATATTCCGTCTGACATAAGTCCATACACAGATGCTGGAAAGAACCAGTGCCAGTATCAGAAGCGTACACATATACTTCAGATACTTTTTCTGGATTCCTGACATTTTACTTTTTTTCATACTTCATATTCCCTTTTGTAATCTCTCGGAAGCTGTCCTGTATATTCTTTAAACAAATGTGAAAAATAGGATGGATTACTGATTCCGACCTGCTCGCAGATATTACCGATGCTGGTTCTTCCGTCTTCCAGCAGTCTCTTTGCCAGCTCCATTCTACGCTGCAGCAGATATTGTTTGAATGTCATATGAAAGGTATTCTTGAATACCCGTCCAAAATATACCGGATTCAGATATACATGTGTCGCCACTGATACAATCGAAAGATCTTCATTATCCAGATGTTCATCTATATATGCCACAGCCGCTGCAATGTATTCTTTCGATCCCTTATTCTCTTTCTTCTCTGCATTTTCCAATCTTTTTTCAATAGCAGTTCCCAGAATCTTGTAACAGACATCCACCGCTTTTGCTGCCTTTAAGTTTCTCATATTCGAATAATAATTTTCAAATTGCTGATTCAGTGATTCGTCCATCCCGTAACTGTCTTTTAACATGAATTCTGTCTTTACCATGATCTTGTGCATATACTGGCATTGCAGTTCTTCTCTGTGTGGCAGTTGGTAAATAAAATGTACAAATGCCTGCTTTAACTGTACGGCGTCGTTCTTCCGCACGCTGTTGACCACCATCATCTCTGCCTCCGCCGGATATGGGCTTTCCTCTTTTTCTTCAACAGTCTCCGGGATTGTAAATACTCCCGCTCCGGATGCATTTGTAACAGCGAATAATCTCTGCGCTTCTTCGAAACTTCTTCTGATTCCGCGGATCCCTTTATATGGTTTGGATATTGCTGCAATAACCGGGCTGTTCTCTTCTTTTTTTACCTCTTCCAGTAGTTCTTTCAGCTCATGTACCGCTGTGTTCTCCTGCGTCTTTATAATAAATGTACGATGTCCTTCTTCACTTTCGAATTTCCAGTATGTGAATCTCTCTGCGATCTTTTCTTCAATCATTCTGACCATGGAAAATCTCGAGGCTTCATATTCCAGTTCATTGGTAATCTTATAGGCCAGATCAAGATCTGCATATACTGTAATAAACCGGTCTCCTTCCTTCATGACATCCTGCAGCGTATGGAAGACTTCATCTACTTTTTCTTCCGGCAGCCGGTTCTGGACATATTTTTGCACGACAACCTGCAAAAATCCATCTCCGTCCTTTTTCAGAAGTCTCTCCCAGCGGTCATACTTTTCCTCATTTCGGATCTGATCTTCACAGATTTTACCGACATCTGTCATCGTCGCCTGTAATTTTTCATCTTCAATCGGCTTCAGAAGATATGCGAATGCCCCCAGATCACATGCCTTCTTCGCATATTCAAAATCCCTGTATGCACTTAATACCACGAACTGACACTCCGGGTTCTCTTTCTTGATTTCTTCCATTACCATAAGTCCGGAAATCTGTTTCATCCTGATGTCTGTCAGCACTACGTGTGGTTTTTTTTCGCGTATTACCTTTAACGCCTGCTCTCCGCTCTGCGCAAAACCAACCACCTCATATCCCATACCGTTCCAGTCATACGTCTTTACCAGACCCTCCAGCAGGATCGGCTCATCATCTACGATCACCAGTTTTAACAACCCCATAGTACACCTCATACCTTTTATTAATACCATCTTAACATATTACAGTCTCATTCTATAATTTTTTATACTTTTTCTTTACCAAAAATCATATCTGTTATACAAAAAATCATACTTTTTATATCAAAAATTATACTTTTATGAAAAATCAGAGGTTTTGACATATACAAAACAAAAAGAAAAACACAATATCCAAAACGTTTCCATTCCCTTCTCAGTGAATCCTTCGTTTGAATATTGTGTTTTCTTTTTGTTTCCTGTTATGTTTATCTTGCGCAGACTTCTGTCGTTTTTCTGATCTTCTTGATCAGTTCATCTGTAAATGCACCTTTTTTCATTCTCCACGTCCAGTTACCGCCGAGTGTAGATGGCATATTAATTCTTGCCTTATTACCAAGTCCCAGATAATCCTGTACCGGAATGATGCACGTATCTGCCACACTTCTCATCGCCAGACTTATGAAATCCCAGTGCACTTCTTTATCCGGAGTGTATGGATTATTCAGATATTCCTTTGTCATCTCTTTATCTTCTTCGGAAAGTGTCTGATACCATCCCTGAAGGGTATCGTTATCGTGGGTTCCTGTATAGACTACACAGTTTTTATCATAATTATGTGGAAGATAATCACTGTCCTCTCCTGCCACAAATGCGAATTCCAGTACTTTCATTCCCGGATAACCACTGTCTTTTAACAATTGTCTCACCGTATCCGTCAGGAATCCCAGATCTTCCGCAATGATCGGAAGGTCACCTAATGTTTCTTTCATCGTACGGAACAGATCCATGCCCGGTCCCGGCATCCATTCACCATTCTCTGCCGTCTCATCTCCATACGGGATTGCATAATATTCATCAAACCCACGGAAATGGTCGATACGGATGATGTCATACAATTTAAAGCAGCAGGCCACCCGCTTCATCCACCAGTCATAGCCTGTCTTCTTATGGTAATCCCATGCATACAATGGATTCCCCCACAGCTGCCCGGTTGCCGAAAATGCATCCGGCGGACATCCCGCTACCGCAACCGGCAGATTCTCTTCATCTAACTGGAACAGCTTCGGATTCGCCCAGGTATCTGCACTGTCAAATGCTACATAGATCGGGATATCCCCGATAATCTCAATGCCTTGTTCATTGGCATATGTTTTCAGTCCGGCCCACTGTCCGGCGAACAGATACTGCAGAAATTCATAAAAATCAATCTCTGCACTTAATTGTTCCTGATATGCCGCAATTGCTTCCGGCTTACGCAGCCTGATGTCTTCCTCCCACTGATCCCAGCTTTTTCCGTCAAATGAATCTTTCACTGCCATATACAATGCATAATCCGCAAGCCATGCTTTTTCTTCTTCCAGATAAGTACGGTACGCCTTACTTTCCATCAATCCGTTCTTTTTGGCTCTTTTATATGCAAGCTTTAATACTTTAAATCTTGCATTATATATTTTTTCATAATCGATTTCTTCTTCATTCTCTCCGAAATCTGCCTGGTCACATTCTTCTTTTGTCAGAAGTTCATCCTCGATCAGCGTCTCCAGATCGATAAAATACGGGTTTCCCGCAAATGTTGAAAAAGACTGATACGGTGAATCGCCGTATCCTGTCTGTCCAAGCGGCAGGATTTGCCACAATTTCTGTCCTGCTTCTTTTAATATATCTACAAATTCATATGCTTCTTTTGAAAAACATCCGATTCCATATGCCCCCGGAAGTGCAGAGACCGGCATTAACATTCCACTCTTTCTCATTAACTTTCGTTCCTTCCTCGTTATGATACTTATAATTAAGTATAGCAGTGTTCTTTGGATGCTTCAAATAAAAAGTATACTCTGTATATAAGAAATCATAGATTATTCCACAGATGTCACCGTATAATCCTTGTCTTCTACTGTCTTCTTCAGCACATCATCTGCGATCTCTGCATTTAATGTCAGCTCTGCTGTTCCTGCCTCATGGCTTACAACCGCTTCATCTACCTGTGGAAGTGCTTCCAGTGCTTTCTTTACGGCTGCCTCACAGTGTCCACACATCATTCCCTCAATATGCATTATTTTTTTCATTGTCTTGTCCTCCTTCTTGGATCTCTTTTTTTCTTTTTTGGCTTTTAATTTTTTATCTTTTGATGCATCATACATCTTAAAAAGATTCAATCTCAATGCGTTCGATACTACGCAGAAGCTTGATAAACTCATGGCTGCCGCACCGAACATCGGATTTAATTTCCACCCGAACAGCGGATACCATACACCAGCCGCAAGCGGGATTCCGATAATATTATAGAAGAATGCCCAGAACAGGTTCTCATGAATATTACGGAGTGTCGCACGGCTCATGCGGATTGCTGCCGGCACATCACTTAACCGGCTCTTCATCAGAACAACATCTGCCGCATCGATCGCAACATCCGTTCCGGCTCCGATCGCAATACCCATATCGGCTCTTGTAAGTGCCGGTGCATCGTTGATACCATCCCCGACCATCGCAACTTTTCCTTTTTCTTTCAGCTTACGGATCACCTGCTCTTTTCCTTCCGGAAGTACGCCTGCAATCACTTCATCAACTCCGGCCTGCTGTCCGATGGCTTTTGCAGTACGTTCGTTATCTCCGGTCAGCATGACTACATGGATTCCCATGTTCTGTAATTCTTTGATCGCCTGCGGGCTATCTTCTTTGATGACATCCGCCACTGCAATTACACCTAATAAACGGTCTTCATTTCCAAAGAATAATGGTGTCTTACCTGCTTCGGCAAGTTTCTCTGCCTTCTTCTGGATATCTCCATCAACGGATACCTTACTGCTGATAAATGTATAATTTCCTCCATATAATGTAAGGTCATCCAATATGGCTGTCAGGCCGTTACCCGGAAGAGCCTGGAATCCGGTAACTTCTTCGATGCCTGCATTTTCCTCTTTTGCATTTTCAAGGATTGCTCTTGCCAGTGGATGTTCACTCTTATTCTCCAGTGCATACGCACATTTTAATAAGGTATCTTCTGTCACTCCCGCTGCCGGAATGATATCTGTCACTTTCGGTTCTCCACTTGTGATCGTACCGGTCTTATCCAGCGCAACAATTTGCATCTTTCCAGTCTCTTCCAGTGAAACTGCTGTCTTGAACATAATACCATTTCTGGCACCCATTCCATTTCCGACCATAATTGCTACCGGTGTTGCAAGTCCAAGCGCACATGGACAGCTGATCACCAGCACCGCAATTCCTCTGGATAACGCAAAACCAATACTCTGTCCTGCGATCAACCATACAATAATTGTGAGCACTGCAATTGTGATAACCATTGGCACAAATACACCGGATACACGGTCCGCAATCTTTGCGATCGGTGCTTTCGTTGCAGCCGCATCACTTACCATCTGAATAATCTGCGAAAGTGTCGTATCCTCGCCGACTCTGGTCGCACGGCACTTCAGATATCCGGACTGATTTACGGTTGCGGCTGATACCTTATCACCGACAGCCTTATCTACCGGAATACTTTCACCTGTAAGAGCAGATTCATTGACTGCACTGTTTCCTTCTATGACTTCTCCGTCAACCGGAATATTCTCTCCCGGTTTTACAACAAAGCAATCTCCCTTTTGTACCTGTTCGATCGATACCTGAACTTCTTTTTCTCCACGGATCACAACCGCTGTCTTTGGCGCAAGCTTCATCAGTCCTTTTAATGCATCGGTCGTCTTTCCTTTGGATCTTGCCTCCAGCATCTTTCCAACCGTGATCAGTGCAAGGATCATAGCTGCTGATTCAAAATAAAAATCATGCATATAAGACATTACTGCATCCATATCCCCATGCATCTGCGCATCTGTCATTGCAAACAGTGCATACGTACTGTATACAAAAGACGCTCCGGATCCAAGTGCCACCAGGGTATCCATATTCGGTGCCCGGTGAATCAGTCCTTTGAATCCACTGATGAAAAACTTCTGGTTGATCACCATGACTGTAATCGTCAGAAGCATCTGTAACAGTCCCATCATTACATGATTGTCTTTCATGAATCCCGGGACCGGCCAGCCCCACATCATATGTCCCATGGAGAAATACATCAGGACAATCAGAAATCCCACCGATGCGATCAGACGTCTCTTTAGTACCGGCGTCTCTCTGTCTTTTAGCATATCCTCTCCGGCCAAAGCCTGTGCCGGCTGCGCCTTCGCTGCTCCTTCTCCTTTTTTTGACGCTCCATATCCGGCATCTTTGACTGCCTTAATGATCTCCTGTTCCGTTGCAGTGCCTTCTACTCCCATAGAGTTTGTAAGGAGACTCACTGAGCAGGATGTTACCCCCGGTACTTTTGAAACTGCTTTTTCCACTCTTGCGCTGCAGGCTGCGCAGCTCATACCGGTTACAATATATTGTATCATCGTTGTCTGTTTCCTCCTGTCATCTTATTTCTTATTGTTTACCGCATCAGTTTCTGCAGAACCTTTACCAACTCATCAACCGTCTCATCTTTTCCTTCTCTGATATCATCCGCCACGCAGGTGCGGATATGATTCGCCAGTAATACTTTATTGAAACTGTTCAATGCCGCATTCACTGCCGACACCTGTACCAGGATCTCCGGACAATAGGCATCCTTCTCCAGCATACCCTTGATTCCTCGCACCTGTCCTTCTATCCGGCTTAAGCGGTTCATCAGATCTTTGTATTCTTTTTCCGAACGATGCTTGGACGTGTGGCAACAGCATCCTTTGTCTATATTTTTATCCTCCATATATCTTCTCCTTCTCGGTTCTCATACCCTTACCGGGTATATGTATTTTACCTCTTATTCACAGATCTGTCAAGCATCCAAATAACAGACCGGAGCCGGAATCCTGTCACATCTGACAAGAATCCGGCTCCGGTCTGTTCGGTTATGTATTCATTTCAATCAGAACGTCGTCTAATCTATCATACTATCCTTTATTCCTTCCTCATTTGATAGCTACTCTTTGGATTTACTTCTTTCTTTTTTAAATACACGTATCATGAAATAACTAAATCCGCCAATATATCCAACAAGTGTAATCACCATCATAATAATTGCATCCATCGTCATAGTTCATACCTTCTTTCTACTATTATTTTCCAGCTTCGTTATCTTTCATAGCTCCCTTTGCAGTCTTTGTATTAAAGAACTTGGAAAGTGCGAGACCTGCAAGGATCACTACTCCGAACTGAAGTAATACAGTTCCTGTGTTATCCTGAATAATAAACGGATTCAGCCAGGTATCCGGGAACCATTCCTTTGTCTGTAATAACCAGTAAACCACCATGATCACTACCAGAACCGGAATCAGATACATACATCCGGTATAATATGCTTTTGGAAGATGTACATCTGCACCTTTTGCATTTACTTCCTGTGTACGTAATTTTTCCACACCATATTTCCAAGCAAGGATTGCAATAAAGGCTCCACTTACCAGAAGTCCGATTCCCCATACCCAGTCCTGATTATCAATGTTAACCAGTGACCAGCATGAGAAGCATCCTACTAAAAATCCTGCGAAGCAGACACTGACAACTGCTTTCTTCCGCGGCAATCCAAGGTCAACAACACATTTTACTCCAACTTCGATCATAGAGAACAGTGATGTGATTGCTGCAATTGCAAGTAATCCAAAGAAGATAAAGGAAATGAATCTTCCACCCGGAATTGTTGTAAATAACTGATAAATGTAAATAAATGTAAGTCCGAAGTTGCCCTGACTGAGTGCTTCATTCGCTGCCTCCGGTGTAGCTGAAAGTGCACAGATTGCCGGGATAACTACCAGTGCCGAGAGGATTGCTCCAAGGTTATCACCAAGTCCCATGATCAGACAGCTTGTCGGAACATCTTCCTCTTCTCCTACGTAGTTCGCATATGTAATAATAAATCCCCATCCGGCTCCGGTGCTCCATGCTGCCTGGATGAATGCCTGAATCCATGTATTTGGACTTAAAATGTACTCTTTCTTAACAGTAAAAAGATACTGAAGTCCCTGATTTGCTCCATTTAATGTAACTGCGTAAATTGCTAATCCTACAAGGATGATAAACAGTGCCGGTATCGCTACTTTACAGAATTTTTCAATTCCACCTGCAATTCCCTGATAAACGATGAAACATGCAAGTGCAAATCCGATCGCATGGAATAAAATAACCTGTGCCTGTGAATCTGTAAATGCTGTCCACATTGCCGATGTCGTCTCTGTTGACAGATTCGGTTTAAATGCTGAAGTAACAGAATTAACTGCGTATTTCATACAATATCCCTGAAGTACACAATAATAACTCATCAGGAAGAAACATACTGCTGCAACAAAGAATCCCATCCATGTATATTTCTTTCCACCTGCATCACGGAATGTACCGATACATCCAAGTCTCGTCTTTTTACCGAATGCCATCTCTGTAGAAAGAAGCGGTACAGCAAATACCAGCATTGCAATCGTCCATGCTATGATAAATGCTCCACCACCGTTTGCCGCACACACTCGTGGGAATCGCCATACATTACCAGTACCAATACACATACCTAACGCGGCGGCTATGTAACCTATGGTACTAAATTTTTCTTGTTTCTGTTCCATAACTCAAACCTCCATTCGAATATCGAAATTAATTAGAAATGAATACCTTGTAACCATAGTGTAAAAGATGGTTATTAAATTGTCAATGGGAAATATTAAGTTTTTTTATACAAATATAATAAAATGTAATATCAAATGCATTTTATTACATTTTTTATTAATTTCTGATAATTTAAAAGTAAATAGACTGTTTTTCATACTTTAGTCTAATTCATCTACAATTCCAAAAGTTTCTCTTGTATATCGGAGATATAAAAAAACCGTATCAGACTTTTTATCGTCTGATACAGTTTTCTTCTTTTCAATATAAATCTTCTTCTATATGTTCTCTTCCTTGATCCACAATTGTACGCACATGATCGTCTGCCAGTGAATAGAACACGGATTTTCCCTCTCTTCTGCTCTTGACCAGTTTGTTCTGTTTCAGAATCCTAAGCTGATGTGATATCGCAGACTGTGTCATATTCAGTGCCTCTGCAAGATCGCACACGCACACCTCTGCTTCAAATAACACGAACAGGATACGCATTCTGGTCGAATCACCGAATACCTTGAACAGCTCCGCAAGATCATATAATTCCGTTTCTTCCGGCATCTTTTCATTTACGATCTTCAGAAGATTCTCATGTACCTCACATGAGTCACATACTTCCATTCCTTCTTCTATTTTTGCCATCTGCCCACCAGCCTTTTCTATAAGTGTTTTACGAATAATGCACGGATTGCATTCAATACGGCAATAACCATGACACCGACATCTGCAAAGATTGCCATCCACATATTTGCAATTCCAAGTGCTCCGAGGATCAGGCAGACTGCCTTGATTCCAAGTGCAAAGTATATATTTTCATATACGATACTCATACATTTTCTGGAAATCCTGATTGCTTTTGCGATCTTCTTCGGATCATCATCCATCAGGACAACATCTGCCGCCTCAATCGCTGCATCTGATCCAAGCGCTCCCATGGCAATTCCGATATCTGCCCTTGACAATACCGGTGCATCATTGATTCCGTCTCCGACGAATGCCAGCTTTTCTTTCTCTGCTTTCTGTTCCAGAAGTTCCTCTACTTTCGCAACCTTATCTGCCGGAAGGAGTTCACTGTATACTTCGCCGATTTCCAACTCTTCTGCGACCTTATCTGCCACTCGTTTCATATCACCGGTCAGCATTACGGTCTTGGTGATGCCTGCTTTTTTCAGATCTCTGACAGCTTCTTTCGCATGTGGTTTTAATTTATCTGAGATCAGGATATGTCCCGCATACTTACCGTCCACCGCAACGTGAACGATTGTACCTGTTTCTTCACATTCACTGTATTCCACATTCAGATATTTCATAAGTTTTGCGTTACCGGCTGCCACCGGAATACCATCGACCTTCGCTGTCACACCTTTTCCGCTCAGTTCTTCAATCTCAGTCACACGATCCCGGTGAATCTGTTTTCCATATGCTTTCTGAAGACTCTTACTGATCGGATGGGATGAGGAACACTCCGCAAGTGCCGCATACTCTAATAACTGTTCTTCCGGCATCGTATTGTGATGCACTCCGCTCACCTCGAATACACCTTGTGTCATCGTTCCGGTCTTATCAAATACCACATACTTCGTCCGTGCCATCGTCTCCAGATAATTCGATCCTTTGACCAGCACACCTTCATGACTCGCCCCGCCAATTCCTGCAAAAAAGCTGAGCGGAATACTGATCACCAGTGCACATGGACAGCTGATAACCAGGAAGGTCAGTGCTCTGTAGACCCAGTCACCCCATTCCGGTGCGAGTCCCATTGCCAGCATTCTTACCAGTGGCGGCAGGATGGCAAGTGCAAGCGCACTGTAGCAGACTGCCGGTGTATAATATCTGGCAAATTTTGAAATAAAATTCTCTGATCTTGACTTCTTAGAGCTTGAATTCTCCACCAGATCCAGAATTTTTGATACCGTAGATTCTCCGAATTCTTTTGTTGTACGAATCTTCAGAAGACCTGTCAGATTAATACATCCACTTATGACCTCCTCACCGGCTGCTGCTTCTCTCGGAACACTTTCTCCGGTCAGTGCACTGGTATTCAATGTACTGCTTCCTTCTTCGATCACACCATCGATCGGAACTTTTTCTCCCGGCTGAACGACAATGACAGTTCCAACTTCCACTTCATCCGGATCCACCTGTTCCAGTTCTCCGTCTTTTTCAATATTCGCATAATCCGGGCGGATATCCATCAGTTCACTGATATTCCTGCGGCTCTTTCCAACCGCATAGCTCTGGAATAGTTCTCCAATCTGATAGAAGAGCATAACCGCCACACCTTCTGTATAATTTCCAAGGGTAATGGCTCCTATGGTAGCAACTGCCATCAGAAAATTCTCATCGAATACCTGCTTATTCAGGATTCCTTTGAATGCTTTCCTTAAAATGTCATATCCCACAACAAGATACGGAATCATATAAAGTACAAACCGCAGCCATCCTTCCGCAGGTAAGAACTTCAATATAATCATAAGTAGTGCTGCAATAATAATTCTGGTCAGCGATTTCTTCTGCTTTTTTGTCATATTTTTTCCCAACCTTTACAGAAATATCTCACAATCATCTTCTACTACTTTACAGTTCTTCTGTACCTCTTTCATTACCTTCTTAGGATCTGCGCCTTCTTCAAATTCTACGATCATCTTTAACATCATAAAATTCACAGTTGCATCCTTTACTCCGTCGGTGTTCTTCGCTGCCTGCTCCATCTTATTTGCACAGTTTGCGCAGTCTACGTCGATTTTATAAGTTTTTTTCATGATAAATACTTCCTTTCCTGTTTTCATTTGATTGTTTGAATATATGAACAGTTATTCATATGTTTGTTTTAATTATAGCACTGCGCTGCATAATGTCAATACATTTTTTGGGATTTAATTTATTAACGGGGAAGCGGCCTCTCAGTCCATGAAGGAAACAATAGATAAGGCTTCTTGTTCAGGTTCCATACCATAAGAAACACTAAGAGAGTCAGAATCACCTAAAAGCAAAGGAACTACGCTCAAACTCGGCATTCGCCTCAAACACGTTCGCTTCGTTCCTTTAACGGTGCTTCTGACTCTCTAATTGTTTCTAACGGCATTCCACATTCACAATAATCCTTATCTATTGTTTCCTTCAAGTCGTGACTGGCAGCGAATGTTAATAAATAAAATGCCCGGAAGTGTAACCCGGTGAAGGCCACTACGGTTACGCACTTGCCATTCATTCGTAAGGCATTCGACACCCACGGAATAAAAAGTAGAAAGCCGTTCCAGTGAATGTGAAGAAGGTGTTGGAAATAGTTAAGCGTCAAAATTA
>ERZ506775.282-NODE-282-length-31722-cov-4.9694_pt1 | contig 31722 bp, 30 predicted proteins | sample MGYA00513980_ERZ506775 | MGnify/ENA metagenome assembly ERZ506775 | reverse complement strand
TATGGCAGATCCGGATGAAAAAGTGGCAAGTGTGATCGTGCCGGATTACCAGTTGTCTCTTGCAATCGGAAAAGAAGGGCAGAACGCAAGACTTGCAGCACGTCTGACGGGATATAAGATTGATATCAAGAGTGAGACACAAGCGATCGAATCAGGGGAACTTCCAGAAGATTATATGGATCAGATGAATATGATGGAAGATGACGGATATACAGAAGAATATGAGGAAGCTGCAAATTATACAGACGGATATCAGGAAGATGCAGATGCATATGAAGAAATCGAGTTTGTAGAGACAGACGAAGAATAGACTCTTTGGAGAGGTGAGGTATTTGAACAGTAAAAAGAAAGTTCCGATGCGCAAGTGTGTCGGATGTGGAGAAATGAAAGCCAAAAAAGAACTGCTCAGAGTGCTCAGGACAGAAGAAGGAGAATTTGTTCTGGATACGACCGGAAGAAAAAACGGACGGGGCGCTTATGTTTGCGTTTCTAGAGAATGTTTTGGAAAGGCAGTAAAAAATAAAGGGCTGGAACGTTCCTTTAAGCAGGCAATTCCCAAAGAAGTATATGAACGGCTGGAAAAGGAGATGGAACAATTTGAAGCAAGATAGAGTGCTGTCCCTGATCGGGCTGGCCACAAAGGCAGGAAAATGTGCCAGTGGTGAATTCATGACAGAAAATGAGACAAAATCCGGGAAAGCTGCACTGGTGATCGTAGCGGAAGATGCATCGGATAACACCAAAAAGAAATTCCGAGATATGTGTAAGTTTTATGAGGTTCCAATTTATTTTTACGGAGATAAAGATACCTTAGGGCATGCAATGGGAAAAGAGTTCCGTGCATCTCTGGCGATATTGGACGAAGGATTTGCAAAAGGAATTCGAAAACAACTGGAAATAAAAAATAATACGATTGCATAGAGGAGGTAGTTTGAGTATGACGAAATTAAGAGTGCATGAACTGGCAAAAGAGCTGGGGATGGAAAATAAAGACCTGATGGAGATTCTGGAGAAAAAGAATGTGGAGGCAAAAACTTCCATGAGCTCCATTCCGGATGAGGTCGTAGCAGAACTGCGCAGCGGGCACGCAGGAAAAGGAACATCGGAAGATGCTCCGAAAAAGAAAAATATCGTACAGGTATTCCGCCCACAGAATTCGAAGAGCGGAAACCGCCGTCCGGGAGGATCCCGTTCGGGAAATGGACAGAACACACAGGGAACATCCCGTCAGGATCGTCCGGCAGGCGGAAGAAACGGACAGCGTCCGGCTTCCGGTCAGAATGGATCCCGTCAGGATCGTCCGGCGAGAGGGCCGCAGGCAAATGGAGAGAGAGAGAACAGAAGACCACAGGAAGGACGCCCGGCAGGAAACCGACGTCCGGAAGAGGGACAGAGAGGCGGTTTCCGTCAGAATCGTCCGGCAGATGGAAGAAACGGGCAGCGTCCGTCTTCTGCTCCAAACGGTCAGAGAGGAAACCGTCGCCAGGACGAGGGGGCAAGAAATGGTCAGCGTCCGGATTCCAGAAGAAACGACAGAAATGACAGAAACGACAGAAACGACAGAAATTCAATTCCGTCGCCATTGGTAGAGCAGCAGAAACCGCAGCGCAATAAAGCAAAAGATAAAGAAAAAGATTACAAGAAAAAAGAAAACAGAGAAGAAGGATTTGAAAGCAAGGGCAAAAAAGGCAGAAAGCAGAAGCCGACAGTAGAAGTGCAGAGACCACAGCCAAAGCCGGAAGTGAAAAAGGAAGAGGAAATCAAACAGATCACAATCCCGGAAGTACTGACAATTCAGGAACTGGCAGACAAGATGAAAGTGGTACCGTCTGTGATCGTAAAGAAACTGTTCATGCAGGGCAAGATCGTAACAGTGAATCAGGAAATTGATTTTGAGACAGCAGAAGAAATCGCAATGGAATTTGAAATTCTCTGTGAAAAAGAAGAAGTGGTTGATGTGATCGAAGAGCTTCTCAAAGAAGAGGAAGAAGATGAAGCAACGATGGTGAAACGTCCTCCGGTTGTCTGTGTCATGGGACACGTTGACCATGGAAAAACATCTCTTCTTGATGCGATTCGTGATACCAGTGTGACAGACCGTGAGGCAGGTGGAATCACACAGCACATCGGTGCTTCCGTAGTGGAGATCAACGGAGAAAAGATCACATTCCTGGATACACCGGGACATGAGGCATTTACTGCAATGCGTATGCGAGGTGCAAATTCTACCGATATTGCAATCCTTGTAGTTGCAGCAGATGACGGTGTGATGCCGCAGACAGTGGAAGCAATCAACCATGCCAAAGCAGCGGGAATTGAGATCATTGTTGCAATCAATAAGATCGATAAACCAAGTGCAAACATCGAACGTGTAAAACAGGAGCTGACAGAATATGAACTGATTCCGGAAGACTGGGGTGGAAGTACGATCTTTGTACCGGTATCTGCGCATACAAAAGAAGGAATCCAGGATCTGCTGGAAATGGTTCTTCTGACAGCGGAAGTAATGGAACTCAAAGCCAATCCAAATCGTGTGGCAAGAGGACTTGTGATCGAGGCAGAGTTGGATAAAGGAAAAGGTTCTGTTGCAACAGTACTGGTACAAAAAGGTACACTGCATGTGGGAGATGCGATTGCGGCAGGATCTGCACATGGAAAGGTAAGAGCCATGATGGATGACCGGGGAAGACGTGTAAAAGAGGCAGGTCCGTCCCAGCCGGTTGAAATTCTTGGACTGAATGAAGTTCCGCAGGCAGGAGAAGTGTTTGTAGGATGCGAGTCAGAAAAAGAAGCAAGAAACTTTGCAGAGACATTTATTTCACAGCACAGAGTGAAGATGCTTGAAGAGACAAAATCCAAGATGTCTCTGGATGATCTGTTCAATCAGATTCAGGAAGGAAACTTAAAAGAACTCAACATCGTAGTGAAAGCAGATGTACAGGGTTCTGTGGAAGCAATCAAACAGAGTCTGATCAAATTGTCAAATGAAGAAGTTGTGATCAAGATCATTCACGGCGGAGTTGGTGCGATCAATGAATCCGACGTGATTCTGGCATCTGCTTCCAATGCGATCATCATCGGATTTAACGTGCGTCCGGATGCGACAGCGAAGGAGATTGCAGACCGTGAAGGCGTTGACTTAAGACTTTACAGAGTCATCTACAATGCGATTGAAGATGTGGAAGCGGCAATGAAAGGTATGCTGGATCCGGTATTTGAAGAGAAGGTACTGGGACACGCAGAAGTACGTCAGACATTTAAGGCATCCGGAGTGGGAACGATTGCAGGTTCTTATGTACAGGACGGTACTTTTGAACGAAATTGTTCTGTTCGTCTGACACGTGACGGCATTGTGATCTTTGACGGACCTCTGGCATCTCTGAAACGATTCAAGGATGATGTGAAAGAAGTCAGAGCCGGATACGAGTGCGGTTTCGTATTTGAAAACTATAATGATATCAAAGAAGGCGATCTTGTAGAAGCATACAAGATGGTAGAAATAGAAAGAAAATAAGGAGCAGTTATGAGGAAAAACAGTATTAAAAACACAAGAATCAATACTGAAGTCCAAAGAGAACTGAGCAACATCCTACGCGGAGGCATCAAGGACCCGAGAGTGGCGCCGATGACTTCCGTGGTAGCGGTGGAAGTAGCACCTGATCTGAAGACATGTAAGGCATACATCAGCGTGCTGGGAGATAAGAAAGCCCAGGAAGATACGATCAAAGGACTTCAGAGTGCAGAAGGATATATCCGGCGTGAACTGGCAAGAACGATCAACATGCGCAATACACCGGAGATCCGGTTTATCATGGATCAGTCCATTGAGTACGGTGTCAATATGACGAAAAAAATTAATGATTTGACCAAAGATTTGAAAAGTGAGGATGAATAAATAAGCATGAAAATTGTATTATCTGATATTTTGAAGGGAAAGAAGCGGATCGCGCTCTCCGGTCATGTTCGGCCGGACGGAGACTGTGTAGGATCGTCGATGGGATTGTACCTGTATCTTACAGAGCAGTTTCCGGAAATAGAAGTTGATCTGTATCTGGAAAAGATACCGGCATCCTTTTCCATAATCTCGCGTACAGAGGAAATCAGACATACACTTTCAGAAGAGACGGCATATGATCTGTTTATCTGTCTGGACTGTGGGGACGAACAGCGGCTCGGACCGTTTGCACCGTTACTTCGACAGGCTGCACATACGGTTTGTATCGATCATCATGTGAGCAATGATGCATTTGCAGAGTTAAATTACATTCGCCCGGAGGCAAGTTCTACATCAGAGCTGGTTTATACACTTCTGGAAGATGAGAAGATCAGTAAGGCATGTGCGGAAGCACTGTATATGGGAATCGCACATGATACGGGAGTATTTCAGTACTCCTGTACCTCTCCGGAGACGATGGAGGCAGCCGCACAGTTGCTTAGAAAAGGAATTGACGGCAGTGAGATTATCGAAAAAACTTATTTTGAGAAGACCTATATCCAGAATCAGATCTTAGGGAGAGCGCTTTTAGAAAGCATGCTGGTTTTAGAAAAACAGGTGGTCGTTTCTGTTGTGTCCAGAAAAGAGATGGAATTTTTCGAGGCGGTTCCAAGCGATCTGGAAGGAATTGTGGCCCAGCTTCGGCAGACCAAAGGTGTGGAAGTGGCAATTTTTCTGCATGAAACGGACACTCAGGAGTATAAGGTCAGTCTGCGTTCCAAGGGCAAAGTCAATGTAAGCAGTATTGCTCAGTATTTTGGTGGAGGCGGTCATGTGCGTGCAGCAGGGGTTACAATGAAAGGTTCTGCGCACGATGTGATCAACAATCTGCTTAGACAGATTACATTGCAGCTAAAAGAGGCATAGAAGAGAAAGACAGGAATTGTTATGGTAAATGGAATTCTGAACGTATACAAAGAAAAAGGATACACATCCCATGATGTAGTGGCAAAGCTGCGTGGAATTGTGGGACAGAAGAAGATCGGACATACAGGCACGCTGGACCCGGATGCGGAAGGCGTGCTTCCTGTTTGTCTGGGAAGAGCAACAAAGGTATGTGATATGCTCACGGAAAAGGATAAAACATACGAGGCGGTCCTGTTGCTTGGAAAAGAGACCGATACCCAGGATATTTCAGGAACTGTGCTGAGAGTGGGAGAGACAGAAGGACTCACGCAGGAGCAGGTAAAAGACTGTGTGATGAGTTTTGTGGGGGAATATGATCAGATACCGCCCATGTATTCTGCACTGAAAGTAAACGGCAAAAAGCTGTATGAGCTGGCACGGGAAGGGAAGACGATCGAGCGCAAAAGCCGCAAAGTTGAAATCAAAGAGATCCGGATCCTGGAAATGGCACTGCCGCGTGTGAGGATGGAGGTTTCCTGTTCCAAGGGAACCTATATCCGGACATTGTGTCACGATATCGGTGAAAAGCTGGGCTGCTTTGGATGCATGGAGTCTCTTCTTCGTACAAAGGTGAGCCGTTTTGAGCTTAAGAGCAGTCTGAAGCTTTCAGAAATACAGAAAAAAAGAGAGGAAGGAAAGCTTTCAGAGATTATAACCCCTCTGGATGCGGTGTTTTTCCAATATCCTGCCGTGACGGTAAAAAAAGAGGGGCAGGCGCTTGCGTATAACGGAAATGAGATTCCAATCCGCTTTGTAACAGATATGGAAGAAAGAAAAAATCAGGAATGGATACGTGTATACGATCTGGAAAATCATTTTATCGGTATCTTCTGTTTTGATAAAAACAGGAAAAAACTTACTGTGGAAAAGATGTTTCTGGATCAGGAAGAAATAAGAGGATGATTATGCAGTACGTAACAGACTTAAGCAAATATCAGACAGAAAACAGGACAGCTGTCACACTCGGAAAGTTTGACGGTCTTCACCGAGGACATCAGGAACTGATCAGCCGGATTCAAAGATTTGCGGATCAGGAAAAAGCGGAAAGTGTTGTTTTTGCATTTGATATGGGGAAAGAAGCATTGATGACAGGCGAGGAAAAGAAAGCATATCTGGAAGGATGTGTGGATACGCTGATCATCTGTCCGTTTACTGAGGCAATCCGTGAGATGGAAGCAGAGGAATTTATTGAAAAGATCCTGATTGAACAACTGCATGCCGCATACATTGCAGTGGGAACAGATTTTCATTTTGGTCATCAGAAGCGAGGAGATATCTGTATGCTGAAACAGTATGCAAAGCGCTATGGATATGAGCTGGAGATTGTAGAAAAGGCAGTGTATCGAAAAAGGGAAATCAGCAGTACCTATATCAGAGAGGCGCTGAAAGCCGGCAATGTGGAACTTGCAGAAAAGCTTTTGGGATACCGATACCGTACAGAGGGCGTTGTAGAGCATGGACAAAAGCTCGGGAGAACGCTGGGATTTCCCACTTTGAATGTCGCATGGAAGCCCGAAAAAGCAGCCCCCCGGTTTGGCGTATATGCATGCAGAGTAAAAATGGATGGAACCTGGTATTGCGGAATCGGCAATCTGGGGATCAAACCGACGGTAACGGATGCAAAACGGATTTTGACAGAGGTGTATGTATTTGATTATAAGGGAGATGCATACGGAAAATATGTGGAGATTGAATTCTGTGCGTTTGAGAGACCGGAGAGCAGATTTGCATCTCTGGAGGAGTTAAAAACACAGGTGGATCGAGATATTTTATTTGGTATGGAGTATTTTCGGGCGCAGCAGTGAGGTGGTTTATGAAGAAAGGGAAGAAAAAACCAAGCTTTCGTACAAAGCTGATCTTTCTGACTTTGTCGGCCTGTATTATTTCGACATTGATTCTTGGAATCGCACAGATGGTGTTGTCCGTTTTTCATTTTTCGAGACAGGCTCGTTCTGACCTGGAATTTTATCTCGAGAATACAAGCGGGCAGTTTGATACAAGAATCAAAAATATGGAAAATATGGTGATTTCTCTGCGGCATAATAATGTGCTGAAACATTTTATCGCGGGAGAAGCGTACAATGAGCAAGAAGCAAGGGAGCAGTTTGCAAACAGTACCGATTTGTTTTCGGAAATGAATATGGTTGATTCCGCCTCTCCGTTTATCGACTGCATCTATCTGTTTAATGAAAACGGAGAATGGGTGAGCAGTCGTTTCTACCCGGAGACAGTGGAAAATATGGAGCTTCAGAATCAAATTTATAAAGAAATCAATTCCAGTTTTTTGAAAAGCAGCAATGAATACTGGTATATGACACATGATGAACGCGCGTATGTATGCATGCGTGTATACAATGAGGAGATGGAGGAGTCCGGCTGCTGCATTATTTCCCTTGGAAAAAGTGCGGTGGATACGTTGTTTTCCAAAACAAAAGAATATCCGGAAAGCAGCTGGCTGATCACAGGAGAAAAAGGACAGATTCTGTTTGCAAATGAAAAGGGAAAAGAACAGGCAAAACAGATGCTGGAAATTCAGGATTTGGGAAGCAGTGAGGAAAAGATCGGAAATCAGATGACTCTCTTTTATGGAGGGAAAACCGGGTTTGGGATTGAACTGAGGATGGCACTTCCCAAGAATCTGATCTATGCCTCGATCCGTTCCACCGTACAGCCTTTTGCAGTGATTTTTCTAATCGTGATCGGAATCACGGCGATTGTCGTATTTGCGGTATCCATGAGAATGACACGTCCGCTGAAGTTTATCGGAGAAGATATCCGGAAATTTGGAAACGGCAGACTGGATGCGCAGATGCGGGAATTTGATACAAGAGAGTTTGATGAGATCAGCACACGGTTTAATGAGATGACCGGGCAGATCAAAAATCTGATCACGGAAGTCTATGAAAAACAGCTTCTTGCTACACAGGCTCAGGTAAAATATTTGCAGTCTCAGATCAATCCGCATTTCATGTTTAACATTTTATCCATGCTCAGTATGAAAGCAGGATTGCAGGGAAACAAAGAACTGCAAAAGCTTTTGAGCGCATTTTCCAGACTGATTCAGGGAAAGATTTTCCGGAACGGAGAGATTGAAATCCCGTTATTTCAGGAGATGGAGTTGATCGAGTTTTATCTGCTTTTACAGGGAGAGCGGTTTGCAGGAAAGATTACATATGATATACTTTGCAGTGAAAAAGTGAAAAATGCCAGAATTCCGCGGCTGAGTGTGGAACCATTGGTGGAAAACGCTGTTTCACACGGTCTCGAACCGAAACCGGGAAGCGGTCATATCAGGGTGGAAGCAAAAGAAGAAAATGGGAAGCTGTGGATTCAGATCAAAGATGACGGAGTCGGATTTGATGTGGAAGAGCAGAAGAACAAAGGGCAGGCAGTGGAAGATGAGAAGCATACGCACATCGGTCTTACCAATACACAGCAGATGCTTCATACGGTATATGGTGAAGAAGCATCGATGAAGATTGAGAGTACACCGGGTGCGGGGACTTGTGTAACGATGCGGCTGCCGTTGGAAAAAGGGGGAAGAAAGTCATGTGGAGAGTGATGATTGCAGATGATGAACCATATATCCGGGAAGGGTTGGAAAAGCTGATTCCCTGGGAGGAGCTTGGATGTGAGCTGATCTATGTTGCGGAGAATGGTCAGGATCTGTTGGAACAGATCCGCAGCTGCCCGCCGGATATTGCGATCATTGATATAAAAATGCCGCTGATGGATGGCATGGAAGTTGCGGAATACATTTATAAAAATCATATCCGGACGTCTGTGATCTTTCTGACTGCGTATGCGGATTTTCAGTATGCACGAAAGGCAATTCAGTACCAGGTGAGTGATTATATTGTAAAAACAGCAGCTCTGGAAGAAATTCCGGCAGCCATTGCAAATATCAAACAGCGGCTGGAGAGTGAAAATATGACCTGGTATCGGATGCTCCTGGTAACACCGGTGCGTCAGGGTGAAAAGGTGAGAAAATTCTTTCTGCATGCCTTCCATTCGTTTGAATACCGCGCTCTTTCACTCGGAAATGAGGAAGAAGGACTGGTGCTTACAGTCAATGACAGTGAACGGACGGAGGAAGTCTTCAGTTGTTGTGAGAAAATGAAAGCCTTTTGTAAAAACTTTCTGGGAGAGACGCCGCAGATTTTGTGCAGCCGGGCCTATCAGCAGGGAGATGATTCTTCCTTGCTCTATGAACAGACAAAGGCCTACGCCAAGGGAAGAAGTGCAGAGCAGATTTTGATCGTGCCGCAGAATGCAGAAGAGGGAGATGGGACAGATACATTGTTAAAGCGTGTTCAGACCTATATCCGGAATCATTACACAGAGCGCCTGACACTGGCGGATATTGCAGAGGCGGTACATGTCAGCTCCAGTTATCTGAGTCGGTTTTATAAATTGAAGGCAGGAGAGAACCTGTTTGATACGATCAATTCTCTTCGTGTGGAAAAAGCCAAAGAACTGCTTTTAAGAGGAGACAAGAAAATCTATGAGATTGCAGCGTTGACCGGTTTTGAGGATACGGCATATTTTTCAAAGGTGTTTAAGAAATATGCAGGATGTCCTCCAAAGGAATACGAGCAGTCCGGAGGAAGAAATCTATGAGAAAAGGAACGTGGGTTTTACTGCTTCTTATGACGGCCTGTCTGCTCGGAGGCTGCAGTAAGGAGAGCGCGGAGCAGACAGAGATTACGCTGATACATGGTTGGGGCTCCATGGAATCGGAGCATGTCAGAATGCGGCAGATTTATAAGGATTTTGAAAAAGAGCACCCGGAGATCAAGCTGAATCTGATGTCCATGACTTCATCGGATGAGGTGATCAAAAAGACAAAAAACATGCTTTCTGTTGGAGAGGTTCCGGATCTGATTTTTACAGGAGGCTACGGAAAAGATTCGGTGTACCGCTTTATGGAAGAAAAAAACAAAGCGGCAGACCTTATGCCTTATCTGGAGAAAGATCAGGAATTTGCAGACTCTGTAGCGCCGGAGATCATTTCCTACTGGCAGAAGGACGGGAAGCTGTATACCCTGTCAGATGTACTGTTGCTTGGAGGGGGATACTGGTATAACGCGGATATTTTTGAAAAAGCGGGGATTGAATCGGTACCGGAGACCTGGGATGAGTTTCTAGAGGCTTGTGAGAAGATACAGAGCTGGTCACAGAATGAAGGAAAATCGGTGATCCCGGTACAGATTACGAAAGAAAACAGTGCTTATCTGGCAGATGCCCTGCTTTTGGACACTTCCAAAGAAGCACAGGACGCAGTGGAAAATCATTCGATGATGCTAAGTGCAAAAGAACTTTTTCCGGTTTTAGAGACAATGAAGCAGATTAGACAATATGGGGACAGTACAGACAAAAATTATGGATACAGGGACGAAGGAAGTATGTTCAACAGTGGAAATACAGCCATGTATATCAATGGAGTGTGGGCAAGTAAGCTGATCGATGAAAAAATCGATGCCTGCTATGCACCGTTTCCGGGAAAGAATGGCAGCACGATCGCCAGTTCTTCCGTATGTCTGGGATATATTGTAGGCAATACCGGGAATCAAGAGACAATGGATGCCAGTGTTGAATTTTTAAAGTATATGCTCAGCGAAAAGGTACAGAAGCGGATTCTTCTGGAAACCGGACAAATGCCGTCCAGCCCAAAGATACATCTGGAAGAATATAAGGAGCAGATTCCGAGGATGTGTAATGCTGTGGAAGCAATTCGTGGAGCAGACCGTATCATTGAGGTGCCGGACAATCTCTGGACGGCAGATCAGCTGGAAAACTTTCGGAATCAGATTATGGAAGTTCTTAACGGGACTTTGGATGAAGAGCAGTTTTGTACAAATTTATATCAATAGTTGCAGCGTCATATCATGAAAATGGTATGGCGCTTTTCATAAATATGACAAAACAGAGGTAAATAAATTACAAGAAAACGGCAGAATCATAAATATATTACAAAAAATAGAAAATTGACACGGAAAAACCAGAAATAATGCAAGAAAGTGTCAATTCTATCCATAGAGTCAGGCTGATGATCATGATATTCTAAATTCAACAGGAAATCGAAGGAGGATTTAGTAATGAAAAAGAAAAGAATCATCAGCCTGATTTTGGCTACAACTATGGCGGCAACAGTAGTCGTTTCCGGATGTGGGAAATCCGGTGACTCTGAGAAAACAGATGACGGCAAAAAGAAAACAGAAGCATCTGATGACAAGGTATTGGAGTTTTATCATGGATATTATCAGGATGCAAGCGAATGGGCACCTGCACAGGTTATGCGCGATATCTATGACGAGTTTGCAAAAGAGCATGCAGATGGAGAAGTGGAATTTAAAGCAATTCCGACAGAGGATATTGACAGTGTGGTAGAAAATAAAGTGGCAGGCGGAAGCTATCCGGATATGGTGGATCTGGCAGGACGGTCTGTATCACTGGCAGCGATCAGTCAGGATTTGCTCCTTGACATGAAACCATACATAGATGAAGAAGGGATTAAAGACAACGTTGGAATCAACTATACACAGAACGACGTGGATGGAAAGATTTATACGGTTCACGATCAGCTTCTGACACTGGGATACTGGTACAATGACAAGGTGTTAAAAGACGCAGGAGCAACAACACCGGATACATGGAAGAACTGGAGCGATTTTGAAGGAGCAATGGAAAAAGTACGTTCCGCAGGCGGAGATGTGTATGCATATGGTGCCGGTCAGGGATCTACAAGATGCTTTAACGCAATCCTCGGTATGTCCGAAAATGGAAGAAAAATCGTAGGAGAGCCTCTGACAGAAGAAGCAATCGAATCCAAAGAGTTTGAAGAAGCATTCAAACAGGTGGCAAATATGGATCAGAAAAACGGATCTTCCAATGCCAGCAGCAATGCCGATGACGGTGCAAACGACTGGGCAGCAGACTTCAACAAAGGACAGTCTGCAGTGTTCTTCAACGGAGTATGGGCAGCAGGCGGATTTGAAGATACTACAAACTTTAAACCGGCAATCTTCCCGGGAAGCGTTTCCTTATCTTCTGCAAGCGGCGGAATCACAGCAGCAAATGATATGAGTGATGCAGAAAAAGAACTGGCACTGGAATTTGTAAAATATATGACAAGTGATGAAGTACAGACAAAGATCTTCAAAGAAGTAGGTGCAAACCCATGTACAACAACACTGGATCTGAATGCACTGGCAGAAGGATCTGACGAGAAAACAAAACTTCTTGCAGAGGCATGTTCTCAGGCAAATGATGCAGAATATGTGATTGCAACAATCGATTCTACATGGGGAACAGATATTGCAAATGCGATCGGTAACAAACTGATCGAATCTACCGTTTCCGGAACTGATGTAAATGCAAAATTTGAAGAATTAAAGAGTGAACTGATCGGTCTGATCGGTTAATTGTAAATCATGGAAGCTGCTCTTTGCAGGAGGTATTTAAGGAGCAGCTTCCTTCTCTATGAAATTTTCCAGAGTAGGAGGTAGCAAAATGGAAATAACCGGAAAAAAACAAAAGTTGAGAAAGAATGCGTTTATTCTCTTCTTTCTTTTACCGACTCTGGTCTGCTTTTGTGTGTTTTATTTATATCCGATCGCAACGGTGGTCATCAGTTCCTTTGCAAAATGGGACTACACGAATTTGAATGATATGCAGATGTATTCCTTTGGACATCTGTTTGACAACTATAAATATATTTTTGAGAAATATCCGTATTTCTGGGAAGGACTTAGAAATTCCTGTATCTGGGCATTGTGCGGACTTGTAATCCAGGTTCCGATCGCGACAGGAGTGGCACTGGTAATCTCCAAGAAATGCAGAGGATGGAAGCTGGCAAGAAATATTTATGTGATACCAAATATTATTTCTTCGGCAGCAATGGGATTGATCTTCTTACAGCTGTACAATCCGAAGTATGGTATTATCAATGAAATTATCCGTGTTTTTGTGCCGAATTTCCAGGACAACGTACTGTTTATACCAAAGGTAAATATGATCGCTTTGACCTGCGCATACATCTTCTTTGCAGGAACAAACATGATCATGGTTCTGGGACAGATTTCTGCAATACCGGAAGAGGTTCGTGAGGCGGCACTTTTGGATGGAGCCAAAGGATGGACACTGGATCGTTGTATCGTTCTTCCATTGATTAAAGATACAATAAAGACAATCAGTATTCTCTCCGTATCCGCAGGATTCCTGTTGTATAATGAAGTTTATTTCCTGACGAACGGAGCAGCAGGAACAAAGAGTATCAGCTTCCTGATCCGTGAACTGGCAGTTGTCAGTCCAAGAGCACAGTACGCACGTGCAAATGCGATCGGTGCGATTCAGATTCTGGGAGGTCTGGTATTGATCCTGATCATTAACATGCTGTTTCGTGAGAGAAAACAGAAAGGAGGCAGAAGATGATGAGCAGACAGAGAAAAGGCAAAGAAAATGAAGCGGTCCATGGAGTGGGGACTTTTGGAAAGATCGTTTCGTATGTTGTGATGATTCTGGTATGTTTCATCTCCCTGTTTCCGGTTATTTGGGTGGCAATTTCCTCGTTGAAGGCAGATCCTCTGGCAGAGCCGGGATTTACTCTGCCAAGTGCACTTTGTTTTGATGGATATATCGGAGTATTCCGGGACATGCATATTATGAGATACTTCTTTAACAGTTTTAAAGTGGCAGGTATTTCTGTCGTATTAAGTATCATCATGATTTCCATGTCAGCGTATGTTGTGGCAAGAATGAACTTTAAATTTAAATCGGTGGTCAGCGTCATGTTGATGTCTACATTGTTTATTCCACCGACAGCGATGACATTCCCGGTTTATAATCTGATCAACAGTATGGGAATCAACGATACGCATGCAGGATTGATTTTAATCTATACATGCAGCGGTATCGCAGTCAGCTTTATGGTCATCAAAAACTATTTCCTGACGATACCGGTAGAGCTGGAAGAAGCAGCGCGTATTGACGGCTGCGGTTATACACAGACATTTTTCAAGATCATGCTGCCGATCGCACGTCCGGGAATCCTGACAGCAGCAATGCTGGCGTTTATGAATTACTGGAATGAATACTACTGGGCATCTATGGTACTGACAACAAAAGAACTGAAGACTGTTCCGGCGATTCTGGCACAGTTCCAGAATGCATTTTCTACGAACTACAACGGAATGTTTTCCGCAATCGTTGTAATTCTGCTTCCGCCGGTGATTTTGTTCTGCTGTTTCAGCAAGTACTTTATTGAAGCACTGTCTGGTGGGGCAGTAAAAGGCTAAAAGGAGAGAAAAAACATGAAACAAGTAACAGCCATTCTTTTGGGAGCCGGACAGAGAGGGGCAGAGGCTTATGCCTCTTATGCCTTGGATTATCCCAATGAATTGAAATTTGTAGCAGTAGCGGAACCAAGAGCGGATCGACGGGAAGAGTTTGCAAAGCTTCATGATATTGCACCTCAAAACGCTGTGGAATCGGACATGGAGCTTTTGAACCGTCCGAAAATGGCGGACTGTGTTCTGATCTGTACACAGGATCAGATGCATTATGAGGCATTGAAGCTGGCTGTGGAAAAAGGCTATCACATTTTATGTGAAAAACCGATCTCACCTGTAAAATCTGAACTGATCGAGATCGGGGAGATCGCAAAGAATTATGACAAGGTGATCAGTATTTGCCACGTGCTGCGTTATTCTCCATTTTTCAGAGAGCTGAAACGGCTTCTGGATGAAGGGGCGATCGGTCAGCTTGTTGATATCCAGCATATTGAGAGTGTGGGATACTGGCATATGGCACACAGCTTTGTGCGTGGCAATTGGAGAAACAAATCCTTAAGCAGTCCGATGATCCTGCAGAAGTGCTGTCATGATATGGACATCTTGTTATGGCTCGTAGGTGCGTCCTGTACAAGACTTACAAGCTTCGGAAATCTGATGCATTTTAAAGAAGAAAATGCACCAGAAGATGCTCCGGCCTACTGTCTGGACGGATGTGTACACCGGGATGAATGTCCGTATTTTGCACCTCGATTCTATCTGGAGGATTTAGAGGAAAAAGGCGGAACATTTGCAAAAGTGGTAAGTCTTCAGACGGATAAAAAATCTCTGCTGGATGCATTGAAAGACGGACCATATGGAAGGTGTGTTTACCACTGTGACAACGATGTGGTAGATCATCAGGTAGTAAATCTGGAGTTTGACAATGGTGTGACAGCAAGTATGACAATGTGTGCGTTTACCAATAAATGCGAGCGGATCATCAATCTGATGGGAACAAAAGGACAGATTCGCGGAAACATGGAAGAAAATGAAATCATCGTGGAAGATTTTGCGTCTGGAAATACAACAAAGATCAAGGTAAAAGTACCAAAAGGCGGACACAGCGGAAGCGATGTCTCCATGATGAAAGACTTTGTGGAACTGGTGGCAGGAGGCGGAACTGCAAAAAGCGTAAGCGCCGCATCAGAATCCATAGAGAGTCATTTGATGGCACTGGCGGCAGAAGACAGCCGGGAACACAACGGTGTTGTTTATGAAATGAAAGGATATGGAAAATAGTAATGAATCAGGAAATATGGAATCGGACCGAATGGTTCCGGAAAGAAAGATTCGGAATGTTTATCCACTGGGGACTGTATGCCATTCCGGCGCTGGGCGAGTGGGTAATGTCCGAAAAACGAATGACAGTAGAAGAATATGAGAAATATTTCGAGCAGTTTGATCCAACGGATTACAATCCGAGAGAATGGGCAAGACTGGCAAAAAAAGCAGGTATGAAATATGCGGTGCTGACTGCAAAGCATCACGATGGATTCTGTTTGTTTGATTCTGCACTGACAGATTATAAAGCGACAAATACAAAGGCCGGACGGGATCTGGTTCGGGAATTTCTGGATGCATTCCGTGCGGAAGGATTAAAAGTAGGGCTTTACTTTACACTGATTGACTGGCATCATCCAGACTATCCGAAATACAATGATATGCACCATCCAATGCGCGGAAATGAGGCGTATAAAGATGAAAATATCAATTTTGACCGGTATCTGGAATATATGCATGGCCAGGTGGAAGAACTGGTGACCAATTACGGAAAGCTGGATATTCTCTGGTTTGATTTCTCTTATGACAACATGTGTGAAGATACATGGAAAGCAGAAGAGTTGATCCGTATGGTCAGAAAACATCAGCCGGATGTTATTATTGACAATCGTCTGGAAGGTTCCGGAGAGAAGAACGGAAGTATCGTAACAGATCATCCGAATATTTACAGCGGAGATTTCGCAAGTCCGGAAATGATCATTCCGCCGGGAGGAATGAAAGATCTGAACGGAAAACCGATCCCGTGGGAGCTTTGTGCAACGATGAACAACCACTGGGGATACTGTTATTATGATCATACTTACAAAACATCACAGACCATTATCCGCAAACTGGTTGAATGTGTCAGCAAAGGCGGAAACTTTATCCTGAACGTAGGACCGGATGCAAAAGGAAGAATTCCGAAAGAAAGCCAGGAAATTCTGACGCAGGTAGGAGAATGGATGGAGCAAAACGGAGAAAGTCTTTATGAATGTGGAATTTCCGAGTATGACAAGCCGGAATGGGGACGTTATACACAAAAAGGAAACACGGTATATGCCCATATTTATGAAACGCCTCTGGGAGCACTCCCATTGTATGGAATCAGCCCGCAGGAGGTAGGAACAATCACCTTCCTTTCCAGCGGAGCGCAGGTGCAGAGGGGTGAGGCATGGAATACAGCTATGTATTCAGATACACCGTTTGTGGCGCTGGGTGAAAATCCGGTATTCAGTTATCCGCTGCCGGATGAAATAGATACTGTTTTGAAAATCGAGTTGAAAAAATAGGACTTTACATCCGAAAATCCCTGTGGTATACTACCTTAGGATTCAGCCGGTGTTCGGTAATCGGACAACTCCGACCGTTACTTAATACCAGGCGGTTTATTATTAAGTTTAAAGGAGGATCATACGATGATCGCAAAAGAAAAGAAACAGGCTATTATTGCAGAATTTGGAAGAAGTGAAGGAGATACAGGATCTCCGGAAGTACAGGTAGCGATCCTGACAGCAAGAATCAACGAGCTGACAGATCACTTCAAAGCAAATCCAAAAGACCACCACTCAAGAAGAGGACTTCTGAAAATGGTAGGACAGAGACGTGGACTGCTTGCATACCTGAAAAAAGTAGATATCGAAAGATACCGTGCTTTGATCGAAAAACTTGGATTAAGAAAATAATTCATGGAAGAGGGACTTCTGCCTGTGTCGGTTTATCCGGCAGGCAGAGGTCTTTTTATTTCTTGCGATTCATACATATCTATGGTATAATAATCTAGATTGCGGACAAGTATGTATACCCGAGACCACTGAAAAGTATATCGAAAGCTTCCGGTGTTTTTTTCAGTAGTTTCGGAGACACTTGTTCCGGGAAATGTTTCAAACAAAAAGGAGAATATTATGTATAAGAAATTTGAGATGGAACTTGCCGGCAGAACTCTGCGCGTGGATGTTGACAGAGTGGCAAAGCAGGCAAATGGTGCGGTTTTGATGCACTACGGAGATACTACAGTTCTCTGTACTGCGACAGCATCTGAGAAGCCAAGAGACGGGATCGACTTTTTCCCTTTGAGCGTAGAGTACAATGAAAGACTGTATGCAGTCGGAAAGATTCCGGGAGGATTCAACAAAAGAGAAGGAAAGGCTTCTGAGAATGCGATTTTAACATGTCGTGTCATTGACAGACCGATGCGTCCTCTGTTCCCGAAGGATTACAGAAATGACGTGACATTGGAAAATCTGGTTATGTCTGTTGATCAGGACTGCAGCCCGGAACTGACAGCAATGCTTGGCGCGGCGATTGCCACAAGTATTTCAGATATTCCGTTTGACGGACCGATCTCTACAACTCAGGTTGGTCTGGTTGACGGAGAATTTGTGTTCAACCCGACAGCAGCACAGAAAGAAGTATCGGATCTGGCGCTGACAGTTGCATCTACAAAAGAGAAAGTGATCATGATCGAAGCCGGAGCCAATGAAGTGCCGGAAGCGCAGATGATCGAGGCTATTTTTGCGGCGCATGAACTGAACCAGAAAGTCATCGCATTTATTGAGACGATCGTGGCAGAGTGCGGAAAAGCAAAACATGAATATACAAGCTGCGCGGTTCCGGAAGAACTGTTTGAGGCGATTAAAGAGATCGTTCCACCGGCAGAGATGGAAGAAGCAGTCTTTACAGATGACAAACAGACAAGAGAAGAAAATATCCGTGTCATTACAGAAAAACTGGAAGAGGCATTTGCAGAGAACGAAGAATGGCTGGCAGTGTTAGGGGAAGCAGTTTATCAGTATCAGAAGAAGACTGTCAGAAAGATGATCTTAAAAGATCACAAACGTCCGGATGGACGTGCGATCGATCAGATCCGTCCGCTGGCAGCAGAGACAGACCTGATCCCGAGAGTTCATGGATCTGCGATGTTTACAAGAGGACAGACTCAGATTTGTACAGTGACAACACTGGCACCTCTTTCAGAAGCACAGAGAATCGACGGACTGGATGAGGCAGAGACTTCCAAGAGATATATGCACCACTACAATTTCCCGTCATACTCTGTTGGAGAGACCAAACCATCCAGAGGACCGGGACGTCGTGAGATTGGTCACGGTGCACTGGCAGAGAGAGCACTCCTTCCGGTACTTCCAAGCGAGGCAGAGTTCCCGTATGCGATTCGTACGGTATCTGAGACATTTGAATCTAATGGTTCTACTTCTCAGGCAAGCGTATGTGCGTCCAGTATGTCACTGATGACAGCAGGTGTGCCGATCAAGGCAGCTGTTGCCGGAATTTCAGCAGGTCTGGTGACAGGAGAGACAGACGATGATTATCTGGTTCTTACAGATATCCAGGGACTGGAAGATTTCTTCGGAGATATGGACTTTAAAGTGGCTGGTACACACAAGGGTATCACAGCGATCCAGATGGATATTAAGATCCACGGACTGACAAGACCAATCATTGAAGAAGCAATCGCAGCGACAAAGAAAGCAAGAACTTACATTCTGGATGAAGTGATGAATAAAGCAATTGCAGAACCTAGAAAAGAAGTGGGAACTTATGCACCGAAGATTATTCAGATGCAGATCGACCCACAGAAGATCGGCGATGTTGTCGGACAGAGAGGAAAGACGATCAATGCGATCATCGAGCAGACTGGCGTGAAGATCGATATCACAGACGATGGAGCAGTTTCTATCTGCGGTACAGAAAAAGAAGCGATGGAAAAAGCAGCGAAGCTGATCGCAACGATCGTAACAGACTTTGAAGCAGGACAGCTTTTTGAAGGAAAAGTAATCAGCATCAAAGAATTCGGAGCATTCCTTGAGTTTGCACCTGGAAAAGAAGGTATGGTTCATATTTCCAAGATCTCCAAAGAGAGAGTCAACAAGGTAGAAGATGTTCTGAACATTGGAGATGTTGTGAAGGTTGTATGCCTTGGAAAAGATAAAATGGGAAGATTCAGCTTCAGCATGAAAGATGTTGCAGAAGACTAATTAGAACTGAAGAGAAAATAGAAAATCAGGATTATCCACTTAAATGGTAATCCTGATTTTTATATTGCATTATTTTATATGTGGTCAACAAAGAAAGAATCATTCTAATCTTTAAGATTTTTTAAAGATTCTTAAAGATACAGTAAAGACTATTGAGTAAGAAACAGAAAACGACTATACTAAACACTGTCAAATGTTGGAGAGAAGGAGCAGACAAGATGAGATACAGACAGAACAATGTAAGGAAAAAACTGATTCCGGCGTACGGGATCGTGCCGCTTTTGCTGGCAGTGTTATGGAACTCACTGGCATATAATGGTGCCAGATGGATTGCATCCGGGCGATATCATTACAATATTGAGACTGTGTTGGATGAGAGGATCCCTTTCATACCCTGGACATTGGTAATCTATTTTGGATGTTATCTGTTTTGGGGAATCAATTACATTTTGATTGCGAGACAGGAAAAAGAGAGTGTATATCGCTTTTTTACAGCAGATGCAATATCCCGGATTGTCTGTTTCTGTTTTTTTGTCTTGTTTCCGACAACCAATACCAGACCGGAGATTGTGGCAGACGGATTTTGGAATCAAGCCATGATCTGGCTTTATTCCATTGATGTCGCGGACAATTTGTTTCCTTCCATTCATTGCCTGGTAAGCTGGTTTTGTTTTCTGGGAATTCGTGGGCGGCAGGAGATTCCGAAATGGTATCAATACCTGTCCTGTGTGATTGCAGTTTGCGTGTTTTTATCCACTTTGATGACAAAACAGCATGTTGTCTGGGATGTGGCAGGTGGTGTTATCCTGGCGCAGATCTGTTTTACGGTTTTCGGGAAAACACAGTGGTATCGGATATATCAAAGATTTTGTGAAAGGATACAAAGCTGTATTTTTCATTTGACAGGAGGAGCACGGCATGAGAGATAAGAAAAAAGCAGTTTTTAATACTTTATTTTTATTACTTGTATTTGGTCTGACTGTATATGGTGTTTTTCGAGGAGAAGACCTTGAGAGCATGATGCACTCCATTCGACAGGCACAGTGGCAATGGCTGGTGCCGGGAGTGGCTTTGGTGTTATTCTTTATATGGTCAGAATCAATTATTATCTGGTATATGATGAAATCGTATGGAACCCGGTTGAAGAAACGATCTTGCTTTCTGTTTTCTTCCGTTGGTTTTTTCTTTAGTTGCATTACACCGTCGGCAAGCGGTGGACAGCCGATGCAGATATACTATATGAAGAAAGAAAAGATACCGATTCCAGTATCGACGGTAGTATTGATGATTGTGACGATTACATATAAGCTGGTTCTGGTTGTGATCGGAATCGGGATTCTCATATTTGGTCAGGGATTTCTGCACAGATATCTGGAAGGCATTCTGCCGGTCTATTACCTGGGATTGGGATTGAATGTGTTTTGTGTGGTATTTATGACAGTGCTTGTATTTCATCCGGTGCTGACAAAGGAAATTCTGAAAAAAGGTGTCCATTTGCTGGAAAAGCTGCGCTTGATGAAACACAAAGAAGAACGGCTGGAAAAGCTGGATGCATCTATGGATACTTACCGGGGAACGGCAGTATATTTAAAAGAGCATATGGGCGTGATCGTGGTTGTATTCGGAATTACATTTGTTCAGAGAATGGCCTTGTTTGCAGCTACCTGGTTTGTGTATCGGGCGTTTGGACTGTCAGGAACTTCTTTCTTTGATATTCTGTTTCTTCAGGCAGTGATATCAGTTGCGGTAGATATGCTGCCGCTTCCCGGTGGTATGGGGATCAGTGAAACATTATTTTTGAATATTTTTCGCCCGGTGTTCGGATCTTTGCTGCTTCCGGGTATGGTTTTAAGCCGGGGACTGGGATATTATGCAGAATTACTGATCAGTGCTGCATTTACAGTGGTGGCGCAGCTTACGATAGGAAATGAAAAAGTAAGAGAACAAAAGAAGTGTATAAAGGAGCGTGTTGAGGGATGATAGGATTTTATGATTATACGGTGGTGCTGACTTATATTAGTTTTACTTCATCAATAATCGGCATTTTTTGTGCTGTTACAGGACATCCGAAGTGGGCTGTGTTCTGTCTGGCGCTTTCCGGATTATGCGATATGTTTGATGGAAAGATTGCGCGAACGAAGAAAAACAGAACAGAGGATGAGAAGCAGTTCGGAATTCAGATAGATTCTTTGTGTGATGTGGTCTGTTTTGGAGTGTTTCCGATTGTATTATGCTATGAGTTGGGCATGCGCCGTATTTACAGTATGGCAATTTTAGTACTGTATGGGCTTGCCGGAGTAATCCGCCTTGGATATTTTAATGTCATGGAGACCAAACGGCAGCAGGAGACCAGCGAAAATCGAAAATACTATCAGGGACTTCCAATCACATCCATGTCAGTCGTACTGCCGCTGCTCTTTGTAGTATCGCTGATACTTCCGGGATATCGCTGGTTTTTGTATGCACTGCATATTACAGTGGCAGTGGTCGGTATCTTGTTTGTGGCAGATTTTAAGTTCCGCAAACCAACGAATAAAGAACTGGCAGTTCTTGTCGGAATCGTTGGAGTCGCAGTCCTGTTCATACTGTTCTACAACGGAGGATGGTGGGAGTTCTGCAGAGCGCGGTTTTTCCGGCATATGTAGTTTTCAAAGGGTGAGATCAATAAGGAGGTAAAAAGGATGAAGCTGGCAGACAGAAGAGGAAACATAGAAGAATGCAGTTCAGGACAGGATCGGCTGCTGGAATGGATTTACACGCATGAAACAGGAAGGTTTCTTATGAAGGGACTGATCAATCCACATATCTCTGAAATCGGAGCTGCGTTTTTGGATTCTCGGGTCTCCAGAGTGCTGATTGCGTGGTTTATCCGGAAGAACAAGATTCCGATGTATCAGTATGAGCAGAAAAAGTACCGCTCTTTCAATGAATTTTTTAAACGAAAAGCACTTCCGGGAGCACGAAGAATTATTCGGGAGCCAGAGAGGCTGATCAGTCCTTGTGACGGAAGACTCAGTGTCTATAAAATTGAAGAAAATTCCCGGTTTCAAATCAAACATACGAGCTACAGTACAGAGAGTCTTTTGAAAAATGAAGGGCTTGCAAAACGTTATGCAGGCGGCTATGCATGGGTGTTCCGGCTTTGTGTGGAAGATTATCATCGCTACATTTATGTGGATGATGGAGTAAAATCGGAAAACGTGAAAATACCGGGAGTATTGCATACGGTCAATCCGGTAGCGAATGACAGTTTCCCAATCTATAAAGAGAATGCAAGAGAGTTTTCACTGCTCTGCTCAGAAAATTTTGGGACGATTTTAATGATGGAAGTAGGGGCAATGATGGTGGGGAAAATTGAAAATCGCCATCAGGCGGCAAGAGTGCGAAGAGGTCAGGAAAAAGGAAATTTTGCATTTGGAGGTTCTACGATCATCCTGCTCACACAAAAAGGGAAGGCAATGCCGGATCCGGATATCTGGGAGAATTCTCTGAATGGGATTGAAACAAAAGTAAGGCTAGGAGAAAGTGTCGGGAGAGGAAAGAAACGATAAAAAAGAGCTGAGATTTATCATCGGAAATTGAATGATAAAATCTCAGCTTTTCTATTTTATAAATTTAATGCAGTCTGATATCCTTCTGTTACAGCATCTTTGATATTTCCAGGTTTTTTGCAGTCGCCCAGTACATGACAGGTAATTCCTGCAGAGGTCAGCTGTTCCTCTAAAGTGTCAGACGGACGGTATCCCATTGCAAGAACGAGTGTATCGGCATCTGTAATCTCGTGAGTCTTTCCATCTTTTGTATATTTGATCACGGTATGATTGACTTCTTCCACTTTTGCATCGCAGAGAATCTGGATTCCTTTTTCCCTCATTCTCTGGACAAGCAGACTTCTTCCCGGACCACTTTCTGCTTCCATGATCTCATGTGCCATTTCGATCAGAGTAATCTCCCGGTTTCTAGGGAAACGGTCATTGAGAACCGGAGCCAGATAATCTGCGGTTTCACATCCGACAGAGCCTCCGCCGATGACTACAATCTTGCGTCCCGGGAACTTTCTTCCGTAGAGGACGTCGTCTGCAGTCATCCAGTCTTTAAACTGCGTCATAAATTGGGGAACAACCGGAGTTGCACCTGCACAGAGTATTACTTCATAATCTGGATAGTCTTTCTGGATTGTTTCCAGTGTAACCTCCGTATTTAAAAGAACCTTTACGCCGGCCTGTTCCAGTTTGTGTGCCTGATATTTGATCAGCTGTGTCAGATCCTGTTTTGCGATCGGAACGGCAGCGATCCGAACAGTTCCGCCAAGGGAATCCTGACGGTCTGCAAGTACAACATGATGTCCGCGTTTTGCAGCAACGTAAGCTGCTTCCATTCCGGCAGGACCTCCACCGATGACAAGGACATTTTTTGTCTCTTTTGCAGGGGCAATGGTGTCTTCATTTTCCGGTTCCAGAGAAGGATTGACGGTACATGCAACCCGTTTTCCGAACATAATGCCGTTTAAGCAGCGCAGACAGCCGATACATGGACGGATATCTTCCTCGTGTCCTGCCTGAGCCTTGTTGCAGAATTCGGGTTCACAGAGATTTGCGCGGCCGATCATGCAGATATCTGCCTTATCATTTTCCAGAAGTTCTTCTGCCAGCCATGGTTCTGTGATGCGTCCCACAGTTGCCACGGGGATCGAAACATGTTTTTTGATCTCTGCGGAGAGCGCGCTGTGAGATCCCATTTTTGTCCCGGGTGCAGGAATGGAGCTTCCTCTTTTGATCGTTGTTCCGCCGGAAACATGAAGCATATCCACACCGGCTTTTTCGAGCTGTTTGGAAACATAGATGGCATCATTTAAATTCAGACCCCCGTCTGAATATTCATCTCCGGAAATACGTACATCGATGATGAAATCTTTTCCACACATTTTTCTGACTTCGGCAATGACTTCAAGAGTCAGTTTTAAGCGTCCATTGATATCTCCGCCATAGGCATCTGTCCGTTTGTTGTAGAGCGGAGAAAGGAATCCGCCAAGGAGTCCATGTGCATGAGCTGCGTGAATTTCCACTCCGTCAGCGCCTGCTTTTTTTACACGCAGGGCAGCCTCGCCGAACTGGCGGATAATGACCTGCAGTTCTTCAACAGTGACCGGTCTTGGCGCTTCCTTGGCATAGTAAGGACCTACAAAAGACGGAGCGATCAGCCGCGGAGTACCAGGGATCGGGAATGCCATGTAAGCAGGATGAAAAAGCTGCGGCAAAATCTTTGCGCCGTACTTGTGAACGGCAGCAGTCAGTTTTTCCCATCCCGGGATATAGCTGTCGTCACAGATGGACATGTCTCCCGGAAGATATACATAAGTAGGCTCTACAGTTGTTACCTCTGTTACGATCAGTCCGACACCGCCTTTCGCGCGGGCAGCGTAGTGCTCTACTAAAGCATCAGTCACGTATCCTTTGTCAGCCAGATTTGTAGAGATCGGCGGCATAAATACGCGGTTTTTTACAGTAGTTTCTCCGATTTTGATCGGGGAGAAGAGTTTTGGATATGTATTCATAATTTGATTTCCTCCTGTGCAATTCTACATTTATTTTAATATGCAGGGACAGAAATATCCTCTCTTTCCCAACACAATACAGGGTAAAATTTGTCGTGTTTTTTGCAAAAATAGATTTTCATGTAAAAAACATAGCAAAAAATGCCTGAAAACAGAAAGAAAAACAGTTATGTTCCTTTGCAGGAAGGCCGTATTGTTAGAACGATATTGTTCTCTTTCTGAGAGAGAAGCAGTTCTTTTTGACGGGTATCAGAAAGTGTACAAAGGAGTGTATCGCCATCTGACACGATCTGGATCCCCTCTGCGTGAAAGAGAAGACGGTTTGTATCATCCAGATGAAAGACTTTTGTAAGCAGCTCTTTTTGTTTCTGTGTGAATTCCATCGGACGTGTTTCCTGCTCCGGAAGAGGAAGCAGATTTTTTACGAAGCGCTTCCGATAGGTGCTCGGTGTAATTCCATAGAGTTCCTTGAAAATCTGAGAGTAGGACTTGGAGTTTGGCATCCCGCATTTTCCGGAAATCTCTTCAATCGAAGCTTTCCCTTCCAGAAGGTCTTCCAGAGATTCCCGGACCCGCACATAGGACAGATATTTGACAAAGGAAAGTCCGGTATAGCGGGTGAACAGTCTGGAGGTATAGCTGGTGCTGAAAGAAAGCGTTTTTGCGATGTCCGAAAGATGGATATTTTCCTGATAATGGCGGTCGATAAACTGGATCGCCCGCACGTAGTTCTCGTGGTGAGTGGAGTCCACAGGAAGCTGTTCAAAAGGTGTGTTGCGCTGCTTTTTTGCAATGCAGAGGATCTTCATCATGATCTCATTGAGAGCAAACAGATCTGTTCCATCTGCGGAATCTCCATTGAAAAGAACCATGAGAAGCCGACGGATTTCTTCTTTCAGGGAGCGTAAAAGAGTGGCATTGCTTACCGGAGTACACAAGATTGTATGGAACAGATTTTTACAGGAACCGAGCATATTTTCCGGAATCCGCTCAAAATCAATGTGAATGGTCAGAATCACGCTCTCAGGCTGCAGTTTTTTCAGCATGTGGATCTCGTCCGGTGCAATGACAGCCAGCTCCTGCTCGGTCAGGGAGTGGGAGATGTGTTCTGTGATTACTTCATAACTGCCCTTTAGAACATAGGAAAGCTCCAGGCTGGTCTGTCTGGAAAATACTTTGCGGTCAAAGCTGTTGATGCTAAGACTTAAGGGATGATTGAATTTCTGTCCGGAAAAGTCATAATAATAGTTCATGTTTTGCATAGGATCACCTCGTTATCGTCAGTCTGCCGGGAAGGCATATAGTGTCAGTATAATATAAAACAAAGCAAAATAGGTGATTTTGATCATATTTTTTTGTTTTTAACAGTATCTAAGGTCTAAGGATTTTCAAAGATTCCTGTGGTTGACACAAAAACTTCAAAAAACGGGTCAACCACGGGCTTTTTGGTGCATAAAATGCAATCTAAAAGAAATGATTTTTGAGTAGAATAATCGAACCGTTTACAACACACTTACAACAAATCCATTTCTATTTTTTCAATCTCGTTTCTTAAGTCTTCCAATGTCCGGTGACCATATGTGTCATTTGTGACATCACCTATCTTATGACCGAGCATCCTTTTACGATCATTTTCCATGACGTTATATTTTTCAAACAGCCTTGAAAATGTGTGCCGGCAATCATGGGGAGTATGTTTTTCAATTCCAAGTGTGGTCAGTTGAGTATACATCTTGTCCCGGAATATATCGATTTTGTCAGGCAGGAGCACTCCATGTGTTTTCATCCTGTGTGATTTCGACATAAGATGAATAATCTTTTGTACATAAATTGTTTGCCATAGCATACTTGTACATGTGGTAGTATAGATTTTTGATGTGTTCTATGCTGGCGTGTCTGAGCGGACAAGCGTCCATTACTTCCTGCAGATCGTCTGTAACAAGCTTTGCGAAAATTCTGTTGTGTAGGGCAGCAGAGTTCTTGAATCCTGCGCGTAGCGTATATTCCAAACTGGTGCGTTTTACTTTTTTTGCATCGTATTCATGCCCAAACTTTTTAACATTGAATTTTCGGTATACTTCCGCAAATGTTAATTGAGGCTCTTCCTTTGCTTTAATTCCCTGCACTTGATTGTAATTTGCAAGCAGAGACTGGATAAAATTCTCCGCATTCTTTTTGTCATCCACCTGGATATCATTTTCCATGCCGGGAGTATAGGTGCCGGCTTTGTATGCTGTAAGAACTGCAAAGCCGATCATCCAGAAACATAGCATATTGCTTTTGGTGGCTTCATTTGCCCGTTTTCGTATTCTTCTTTAGCTGGCGGGTAAACGCCGTAAGGATTGCGGCGATTCTTACCAAGGAAGCGTATCTGACCGTAACCATTGGGCAAACGAGGATGCTTTTTTCTTTTGGCCATATCATCATCTCCTTTAAATTTAGGTATAAAAATAGCAGCCAGCACATGAACGAATGTTCTGGATTGTGTAGCTGCTCCGAAGATGATACAATATTCACTGGTAAGATATGGCATATCTTCGGATATGTAGACCGTCTCAGTGTTGGTAGCACTGGGGCGGTATTTTATTGCAGTTTTTATTTTAATAAATCATCAATACAAATTTCAAAATCTTCATATATTTTCAATTTGAGTGTATCATGAAAAGGAATGATCACCGGCGCGACATCTTCCTCATATCGGTATACCGTTGTGCGTTCTCTGGCAGGATCCACAATCCAATACTCCCGAACACCTGCGTCAGTATAGAGCGTATTTTTGGTAGAGTAATCCATTTTACGGCTGCTCGGTGAAACGATTTCGATGATAAAGTCTGGTGCTCCTTCACAGCCACGGTGTGAAATTTTGTTAGAATCACAGACAATGCTGATATCAGGCTCCACATAATTGGAATCATCATCCTTAATAAAAACAGCAAATGGAGCAGGATAGACTTTGCAGTTATCACCTTTTTTTTTGATATAATTCCTCAGAGAGGCGGAGAGTTCCATTACTAATTCCTGATGTAATGGAGACGGTGGTGCCATGTTATAAATTTGTCCGTCAATCAATTCCGCTCTCTGTCCATCTGGAAGAGCATAGATATCATCAATTGTGTGTGTAGTTGTTTTTAATAATGGCATAGGAAAACCTCCTTCTGAAAATAATAAAACATAATTTTAGTTTATCAATTATCCAACCGAGTGGTACTCCGGTATCTCTTTAAGACCACTAGGGCGTGATAGCTGCCTGCTCTATTTTTGGATAAAAGCAAAGGTGTTATTGTAATTCTAGTAATTTTTCAGATATCTTCTGTGTTAATTCGCTTTGCTGTGTTGCGGTTAGTGTTCTTGATGTTCTTATTACAATACTTCCCAGTATGTTATGGGAACCAGAATCTAACATCCCCGCTCCATCAAATGCAGAAAGATAAGTATTTCGTTTCTCTGCTTCTTCAATAGTAGGATATACCTCAATACATCCGCCGCAATCGGTGCCTTTTTCGACAATATCATTACCAAAAACTTCATCCTGGTTTATTAATGAACTAGAAAAATATATGCAAGCAGTATATCCACCAGCCTTGTTCAGATTACCGTTGGGGTCATGGTCTTCAGTAACTGCCTGCACACCGGAAATACCTTCTACATCCGCTATTCTTTGAATAACAAAACTTTCTGTAGGTGCTGTGATCTGTCCCATCTGCAAGATACTGTTTTCCAGTGCTGATTGTTTTTCTTTTATAGCATCAATAAATGAACTGTAATCAATAGGCTCTTTTAACATTTTGGTAGCGGATATAATGTCCGATGTTTTACTCGGAAGCTCAGGAACTGTTCTTTTAGCATTTTCTGCATCTGCTATTGAGACTTTGAGTTCGGACATGGTATTTTCATCATAAGGCTTATTTGTTTCATCCATTAGGGATTGTGCATCAGCTATGACGGAGTCTAATTCTGCATTCTTTACTTCCAAAGTCTCTGTGGCAGTATTGAAACCGTTCACAGCTTCGTCATGCGGTTTCTTTACCTGAAAGTACCAAATACAAACGCTGACACTGGCGATGACAATAATAGTGAAAACGATACCTATAATAGCATTTTTACTTTTCTTTTTTGTTTCTTCCATAGTTTTCCTCTTTTTCCCCGTACCTTAACACCACTTTACTCTATATAAACGCTGTAGCGGTTATATCTTAAAGAACATATTTTCCTAAGATTCTTCCGATTTCAACAATATCACTGGATCCAGTAAATCTTTAATGTCCATAAGTATCAATCCTTTTTATACTTTTTAGGTGTGTACTTTTCTTTGTTTTTCTGTTTTGCCATTTCCATTCCAATTTTCATAGCGGAAAGAATAGATTCTATTGCTTCTGGAGAGGCTGGATCACCATCAAACATTAAACCATCTTGCTTCAGAAGTGCTTCTGTATCACTTAAAATAGCTTCTATTTGTTTGGAATCTCTTTTTGTGAGAGAGGATTTATCGGTAACGATTTGAGTTTCTGGTTCTTTTCCTGTTGTTAAATAATTTACTGACACACCGAAATAGTCAGCTATTTTTTGTAATCTTTCCAACGTTGTGTTGCCAGTTCTAAGTTTTCCTATGGAACCACGGCCAAACCCTAATTCTCTTTCTAGTGCTGTAATAGCCAGATTCCGTTTTTTGCATAATTCTGAAATTACATCATACGTCGTCATAATTGTCCCTTTCTAAAAATGTAGAAAAAAATCTACATAAAGTATTGATAACGTAGAAAAAAGTCGATATAATACAGCTATAAGGTAGAAAAACTTCTACGACATTGCTGAATAAATAAGAAAAATTCTACATCGTTTGTGGTTATTCTGATTATAGAATATTTTCTATATAAAGTCAACAGAAATAGAAGATTTTCTCTTTATAAATAACAACTGCATGTATGTACGGAAAAAAGGATTCCCCGTAACTATCGTTGGATGATAATTACGGGGAGAGACTATTACATATCGTGGTCTTCTAGAAATCTAACAATTTCAAAAATGCACACAATACATTCTAGAATTATTTGGATTAATTTCCTTAAGTCTCACCTCTTTTTGCGGAGGTATCCTTAAGATTGTTACTCCTCGGCAACTCCTTCCTATAATTTCAAGCCCTAATTCATTGATTTTTGGGCTTTTTTCTTTAAATGTTTACCTCAAAACAAGGGCTTAAAGTGTAGAACAATCATTGTATCCTGTACTGAATAGTTGAAAATGGGTACACTTAATAAAACATCCTTTTGTTTGCTTTATAAAGGCTATAATCCCTCTGTTCAACTATGATGTTGAACCTTCCGTGTCTAATGGTATCTTGTACCAACTTCCTTCGTCCCACCTGTTCATACACTGGGTGCCAACTAAGCTTTCTAACAGGGTCATGCCCTACGGAGTGAACTACCGTCAGCTACAGCTCTTGTTTGTATTTGATTCTTACCGACCTACTGCTTTCTTCAAGAAAACTGATTTTCAGTGGACGCTCTCTTTTGTTTCATCGGTTGGTCTTGTTGGTGATGCAGTGCATTTCACACACCATCCGGGTTTCCTATCCAGAACCCTGCCCGATTTCAGATACTTTCTGCAATCCGGCAAGACTCTGGAATATATGATTCAGTCTTGTTCTTATGCCACCTGTACTGACTGTTCGTTTGGTCTTACTATATCTCTCAACATTTTCTTCGGATCATATGTCATCCCTTTTGTCAGGATTGCAAAAATCACCCTCAGTATCTTACAGGCAATCACTATCAACGACTGCAACTTTTTTAGCGGATTGTCTTTTCGGGTTGTGTAATACGCATGTAATTCTTTAAATTCATCAGCATGTGCCACTGCTGACTTTGCCCCCCTGAAACAGCCAATATCTAAGCCGTTTACGCCCTCTATGGCTAATCTTAGTTTCGCCCTTGTGTTGCACAGCAAATTGTAGGAATGGGAAATATACAATTCAAAATAAATAGAAACGTTACATTGTCTGCAGAAGAATATAACAGTCCTGTTACGTATGAGTGTTATGGAGAGGTAATCGTGAAATAAGGAGACAGAAATGACAGATACAGTGATAGTAGCAATTATATCTCTGCTTGGCACTTTGCTTGTAAGTTTCGGGGGAACGCAGCTTGTAAAGTACCGGATAGAGCAATTAGAAAAGAAGGTAGAGAAGCACAACTCTATTGTAGAAAGAACATATATTTTAGAGGAAAAAGTGAAAGTAGCAAATCATAGAATTGAGGATTTGGAGAGGAAAGGTGAGGAATGATGGAACGGATCATGAATTATGTAAAACCGGAACTGATTGTTGTAGCAGTGGTACTGTATTTTATTGGAACTGGACTGAAATAGTCTCAGACAGTAAAGGATAAGTACATCCCGCTTATTTTGGGCGGGCTTGGCATTGCCCTGTGTGCAGTATGGGTGTTTGCTTCTTGTCCGATTAGTACCGGGCAGGAGATCGCAATGGCGGTATTCACGGCGATTATACAGGGAATTTTAACAGCTGGATTGAGTACATATGTGAATCAGACCATTAAGCAGATCGGGAAGAAAGAATAAAATAGATTGAACCATGCAAAAAAGCGTGATATGATAAAAAACAGAACAACCGTGTTTGATATGATACCCTCAAGTAGGACACAAAAATATAAAAACCTACTTGGGGGTATT
>ERZ506775.240-NODE-240-length-37638-cov-15.624_pt1 | contig 37638 bp, 31 predicted proteins | sample MGYA00513980_ERZ506775 | MGnify/ENA metagenome assembly ERZ506775 | reverse complement strand
TTCCATCAGTCATTTGCACTTTGTGTACAGATTTCTTTTCTCTTGCCATAATAAATCTTTAATTACAGAAAAACTTTCACAGACTCGCCGCGGACGTTCCTTTCTCTATGTTAAATCTCTGACATAAAATATTTAATTTCAGCACTTTATACAATAACTAATGAGACATCTGAACAGTAACCAACAAAACTATAAAAAAATGGCTTTATTTATGCTCGAGTTCCCTTTTTAACAAGTTTATATAGGGTACAACACATTCATCATAAACATCGTTATTATCATGGTCATAGAACTCCTGAATAGATCTTGCATCATCTCTGTCTGCCATACCAATAGCACGTCTTTTAATCCATTGTTCCATACTTTTGGTGAAATAATGATTTATTCTTAAAATAGAGTAATCAATCAGATTATTATATGCACCTAACACAATCTTACCACTAGAGTTTATTCCATAATAACCAATTCGATAGACCGGAAAATGGGGATGTTTAAAATATTTTGTGCATCCTGGCTTTACAATTGTTTTTATACAACTATTTGCCGCCTTTTTACTGATGTTTTCTCGCCACATGAAATTTTCTATTAATAGTCCTTCCGGTTTTTTTGTGTGTCCAGAGGAGCCATACATACACCAATTGACGGCTAACCCACCAGCATTACAATTTTTATCTAGTACCGACTCTACCATATCTGCAATAGACTGTCCAAAAACTCCCGGTATCAAAAATTCATCACAATCTATAAATGCCATATACTGCGTATCATTACCGTAACGCTCCAAAGCATCATTGTAGGCATCATACTGCCTTTTTACACCATGAATCTCATTGTATATGACAAATCCTGACTCCATGTAGGGTAATAAAATTTCTTTCATATTATCATTACTATCATTATCATATAAATAAATTTTATCCACACCCACAACCTTATGGAATACAACCCACTCCTCAATATATTCTGCCTCGTTTTTAGCAATAGCCACAATAGACAGACGATCTTTATATTTTGAACAACCTGTCATATTTCTCTTTATGTAAGTGTATAGCATTATCATTACACCAAACACAAGGGTAAACGGAAAAACAAGAATGTATCCTCCCACTACAAATTTCATAGATATATGTAATACTTTGAAGATTTTTGAGATTATTTTATCACTTCGTGTTAAAAACATCAATTTTAAATAGATTTCTTGTGTGTTTTTCAACAGATACTACCTCTTTCTATATCTACACATTCATAAATAGTATGATAATGCGCATGTGTATATCTAAACAAATGCATATCAAATTTGACATCATTACGGTGTCTAGTCAAACATATGGGCAACCTTTCTTAAAATAATGACTTTACTCATTTATAATTAATGTTGCCTAATAATCTTATGATTTCCTCATCAACTCGACTGTCAAATTTTCTAGCAAACAATTTATTATTCCCACTCAATATCTGTTTGTCTTTAATCTTATAAGTATATGGTGTACCTCGTCTCCAATCAATTAACCTTTTATTATCAAACGCAATCTGCTCCTTAAATGGTGATTCCATTGCCAATGTTTGTAAAAATATCTCATCCGCACAAAACGTATAGCGATAGTCCTTAATTATTTGACTTTTCATTTTAACTATGTACCTAACCATATCATCAGTGATACTAAACCAGTTAGCCCCTTTATAAAAATTTCTATTAGGGTACCGTCTATAACCAGCATTTTCCTGAACACTTATAAACATATTCTGCATTTGTTTCAACATATGCCTTATAAAACTATATTCACGACCAATCGCATCTTGAAATAGCCAAAAGCATTCCACTCTCTTTATCCATTTTGGATCATTACATTCCAATACTCCATTAGCATTCTTATCAAAACTTATATACTGCTTATGTGCATTAGATTCAAAAAAGGTAAATATATATTGGTTGGATTTTAATGGCATATCTTGACCCGATAATAAATGATAATACTGATAATGACAATTTGTACAAGCAGCTTCTAATAAATTTAATTCACATCGGATTTGAGACGCTCCTCCCCATGAGATAGCTTTACTTTTAATAAAAAACAGGCTGGACTTTTTTATGCTATTTTCAATTTCATCTCGATTAAAATTTTTCCACTTTTTATCTATATGAATAAAAATATCATTCTTCTCATTATCCAATCTTAGAACTAAGCTTAATAGACAATTATAATCCGTATGTGCCATTATTAAATATGCATGTTTATCCATCTATATTCCTGCCCTTAACTGTATTGAAATTATGTTGCATTTTGTTTAAAAGAATAACTGTTATACTCCGAGTAATCAAGTCAAATAAATTTATTTCATAATATTTTCGCATAGCAATTTGAAAATACAAAACGGCCAAGCATATTTTCTCTTATAGCAAAAATATCGGCATCTAATCAAATGATATTTTTGTATAAAATTAAATCTTATTTCTGATAATAAAGTAAAAAATATTATACCTATATCTAACCTGTCCGCTTTCAATCCTCTGTTTTTTTTCATATACCTTATTCTTTTAAGGCTTGCAAATTTAATTCCATTATAAATAAAATAATTTCTGCTATTATATAACATATCCTCTATAGTACATCCATATAGATCCATTACATGCTTTTGATAAGCTGTATTCTTCTGAACTGGATTCATTCTACAGTAACCAGTTGAAGACAAAAACTCTAAATTCTCTGCATCTCGTAATCCATAAATTGCAAGTACACTATCTGAAACAATTACAAAATCTTGTAAGTTAAAACAATGTCTATATAAATTTGACTTAAATTCTTCTAATTTTTCATTAATACACACATGTTTATCCGGATTGCCAAAGCATAGATGATGAAAAGAATTAGGATTTAGTAATAATTGAGAAATATATCTTGTTTCTAAATAATTATCAGAAATATGGATAGAATGGTTTTCCATGCCAAATAAATCTCTGATCTTTCGTTTGACTTGCAATACAATCTCAAAATTATCACATTCAAAAAATATAACGAAAACTTTTTTTTTCTTTTTATAACAAGCATCAACCTTGCTCATAACACCGCTATGCTTATCATAAATAGTTCCAGTCCACGTTTGATGCCCATATATTTGTACCATAAAATTCCGTAATCCTTTATAGCCCAAATCAAACTCACGTTTATACACAATTTTCCCTATGGACTCAATTTCTTTAACTGCTCTATCTTTTTTTAAAGCCTCATTCGCTACAGGCCACACACATGCTGCATATATATTTTCCTTCAAAAAAGTATACTGAAAAACTAATTCATCCAAATAAGTTTCATATAATAAACGCCTTTTAAAAAAATCAGTTCCATAGTCTCGTGTTAAACCTTCAAAACGTATTATCTTTATATTATAGTTATAATATGCTGCAATTGAAGTTCTATGCGAGCCATCCAGCAGTATATCCCCTGCTCCCACTGGTATTAATGATATGTTTTCATCAAATCCTCTTTTTTTAATATCTTTAATTAATTCACGGAAAATTTGCAGATAAGCATCAATTGAATTTTTTTCTTCAGTACCTGGTTCTATAAAACTCCCCTCAGAAAATGCCTCAATATGCTTAATATAGACTTCTTTAGCCCAGTCTGTATTAATACCTCGCTCTAATGCATCTATATAAATCCACTTAGCCATTATATCAATTCGATTAGCGTTTATTAATATTCTTGCCGGAACTTCTTCTACTGAGTACATTGTCTCGGCAGTAATATAATTATTCTTCAAAAAATATTTTGTCAATAACTTATATGGATATAATTCATAATTCACTTCCGATTTCATACTGCCAGTATCTCCTACTTTAAAATACCAATTACTTTTTTTATTGTTTCACAGTGTCATCCCATTTTATAACGAATCTCTTTGCTAGAGAAAGTCATGATTCCTGAAATATACAACTCAATAATCCGAATAGCAATAATGGAAACCAGCTTAATTTTGATTATTGACGCATCGATGAATTACAGAATTATCATCTAGCAATTGCCGGGGAATACAAGCCCAATAATTACATGATGATTTACTTGCCTCCAGGCTGCAGAAGCAAACTTATTTTTAGCATTTTTCCGATTTTACCAAACTGCTGTGATAAATTCATACAGAACATTCATTAAACACTTTTCATCAAATGTTTTCTGTAAATCCACTCCAGAAATAAACTTCTCCGCTGCAAGCAATGAGATATTCACTACAGCTTTGCTTGATTTGTACGCAGCAATTTGTGAGATCTTAGACCCAAAGGTGAATGAGGAATCGTCTCATTTAATCTGTATGTCATGATATCCCCATTCAAAGCTTTATATTTTTATTAATCTGTCGAAAATCCTTTATCGCTTGAACACCAATTTTAATGATTTTTGTAAAATTAATAGAATTTTTTCCGCCTTGGCGTTTTCTAAAAGTAATTGGAATAAATTCCACCTTCTCTTTTCCTTTAATAAGCAGTACTGTCAAGATAATATTCGACAAATTAAAATCATTTGGTATATATGGTATGTATTTTTCTAAAATATCTCTTCGCATCAACCTGAACGGAGCATTTGCATCTTCAACAGATATATGAAAAATCAAGAATATTACTAACTTCAAAACCTTTGTTACAAAAATTCTTGATATACCATCTTGCCTGCCTTTTCTAGCGCCTATAATACACCCCCCCCCCGGTCATCGTGTTTACATTCATCACATTGGACGATCTTCTTTTCCACATTTCCCAAAATTCACTTGAAAGAGTTTGTCCGTCTGAGTCCGTTTGAAAGATATAATCTGCTCCGTTTAATATAGCATATTTGTAACCAAACAAAACTGTAGCTCCATGACCAGAATTAGATTTCGTCAAAATAGTTAGCTGTGATAATTCTTTTTTCAGTTCTTCTAATATCCCGAATGTATTATCACTCGATCCATCATCTATGATTACCAAGCGAGATTCTAACCCAATTTTTTGAACAATGTTATGCCATTCCTCTGCAACTTTCTCTATATTCTCCTCTTCATTATATGCCGGCAGAATAATATATAATTTTTCCATTCATAGCACCTGCTTTTCTATTTTTATAATCAACACATTACTAAGTTACCTAGAAATCACATATAGTATATATTGTAAAAGCATTAAATTCGCATTCCTTATTGGTGGCCTTTTGTTCTAATATTCCAGTGTAATATTCATTATTATATCTAGCCGAAAGAACTATAATAGTTTTTTTATTATTTGTAATCAATTCTGCAAACTGTTCATGTGTTAATTGAGCTAAATCAAGTATTATTTTCTCGTCCGTTAGTTCTTTATAACCTTCTGTAAAAATACCATAATAATTCCACGTCAATGAATATCCCTGTAATAATATTAAACTATACTCGTCATTATCATGACAATATTGTGCTACTCCCTTATAATCATCTTTCTGGTAATAATGACTAAACCTGATATTATATGAGGAAATCGCAAAAACTAATAAGGTTATTGCAAAAATCACATCATTTTTTCTTTCAACAGCAATTACACACATTATAACTATAATTATAGGTACAACATATATGATATGCCTCTCCCAAAAATTAAACTTTACTATCAAAGAAAAGACAAATCCTAATACAACACATGACAAAAAATTTAACAATAATTTATATGTTATTTTATAACTCTTTACTATTAAACAAAATAAGAAAATTAAACATACAGAGAATAAAATAATTAGTACTATATTAAAGGAATGCTGGTATAAATAACTGTAATTCCTTTTAATAAACTCTATCTTATTTGGTATAATTCCCCCCATACCTAATATTGAGAGTATTGTTTGCAATAAATGTCTGCATATATCATTATTACTTCCAATCATTTTTGGACCCAGAGCAAAATATATCAATAATATGCCATATAGTGGGCAAAAGAAAAGTAGAATTTTCAGATGCATAATAATAACTCTTCTACCCTTTGATATTAACTTTGAAATAAGAGGAATAAGATAAATCAAATATGCAAAACCAAACAGCATATTTATACCTACGCCAAATAGATATAAAACATTTATAAATATAATATTTCTCTTTTTCTCTAAATCACAATAATAGCATCTGTACAGCATCTCTGTAGATATTGCTAATAAGGCAACATACGGACGAGCTTCATTCATAAAATAAATAAATGTCGGATGAATTAAAAACAAAGCTAAATATCTCTTTTTGCATCCAATTTTATCTATCAATTTATTCGCACTATTAATATAAAATAATGCAAATGGAATATTTAAGGCTCTTAATGCAAACTCATGAAATCCGAAAATTTTTTGCCATACCCAAATAAGGATTATATAGAACGGCATATTATGCTCAGAGCCATTATATACATAAAGATATTTTATCAAGTCTCTAAACCGGCTAATCCTAGCAAAATATGCCGTAGTACCTTCGTCTATCCATAAGCTTACGTTAGATATTGATATAGATATAACGAAAATAATTACTATAATACATAACCCTGTCCTAAGTCGACCATTCATTTTCATCTTATATCACCTACATAAAATATTTCCTTATGCCCTTTAGCCTTTTTTTCTGAGTTTTTTCAAATGTTCCTTTCCACATCTTCAATTTATCATTATATAACTTCCCCCGCATTTCCAAGCATCTTCTAAATGCCATTTCATAGGGCTGATTAAATATATTTAAAATAAAATGCTCTAATTCATTTCGCTTATTTAGGGCGTAGTCTTGATTAACAAAGGCTGGCTCTTTTAACATAGCCAAGTATTTACCGTCATCGCCGTCTATCTCTTGGACTTTTTTAATTAGCTCATCCATTGAACTATATTCGTTAACATTAATAAATGCCTTTTTATTAAAAATCCTTTCGACAACGGGATCTCCCCAATAAATAGGAATAGTCTGAGCAGCAAAAGCCTGCAAAATTTTTTCTGTGGAATATCCCACATGAGAACAATTTTCACACGCAATGGAAAATTTGTGTAACGACTCAAATTTCACTTTATCCTTTACACATTCCCCTATATTATTTAAAAAACCTCCACCTGAATCTATTGCTCTATATTTTTGTAACTCATCAAAAATCTCCTGTCTTTTGCTATGTGCATAACCATTGGAATAAACAAAACTGCAAAATCTCCTATCCAATAAATTATCTTGCTCAGTGTCAACTATAATATGTTTACGTAAAGCCGATTCTACATCATCATATTTAATAAAATTAGGAAAGCGGATATATCTATCTTCGCATGTTAGATATTCAAATCCTATACCATAGTCATATAAATTAAAATCAGGAACAATATTTTCCGCAGTATACAAAATCTTTATACAATCATAATTAAAATGTTCATCTGAAAAGACTGAACAAAATATATAGTCCGGATCATCACAGATTTGTACATCATAAAATTTACATAAAATATTGAAAATTGGGTCTTTTTCTATATGATGATTCTCCCAATAATCTACAAATTTGATTTTAACTTTTTTCATTCTTGACTCCCCTGATTATTACTTTTTTTATCTTGTTTAACCTATAGTGTGCTCTCTCTCTCTCTCTAAGTATTTTATTGAATGCTTTTTTCTTTAGTAGCTCCCGGAATGTACGCAGAACAAAATGGACTATTCGAAAATATATGATTACTATTTTCATATCAAAAGATAAACTATCCTTCTCTAAAAAAGATATAAATTTGGCATCTATCTTTTTTGTCACCTCATGTCTATTTAGACAAGCACATTTAACAATCTGCAATGAGGTAAACTTTATATGGTCCCAATAGACATAATTTTCTGGAATTAATGTCATCTCTTGTATGGTCTTTTCGTAAGTATCTAGCACGTGATGATGGCAATCAATAATATCATTACAAATGCACTTATATTCTTTTTCTGTAGTCACAATATCAATATCTGTCGGATTTCTCATACCATAAATCCCAAGGATTCCACTAGAAGCTATTACAAAATCCTCATAGTTGAAATTACAGCTTTTTATTAAACCTAAATACTCTTTTAACTTTTTTTGATATCCTTTATACTTATAAGGCAGTCCGTAGTTTAGGAGATGCATTGAATTTTCGTTTAATAAAACATTTAGAATTCCGATGTTATTATCACCTAACTGTTCTGAAAAAATTTCATTTTCCGCATTAATGTCAGTTGTAGCGACAACAAGAAAAATATTATGAGCCCGCTGTCCATTATGTCCTTCTTGTCTATTCAATAATAAACTCAAGTTTTTCATACCGCGATTAGTCAATGTTAACTTTAATTTAAAATAACCCCTATGCAATTCATCTAAAGTATCTTTTTCATTATCGCACGCTATTAGCTTTACAAAAGAATTTGTTCTTCTTATATGAGTCCAATACATATATTGTAAAAATAGTAACTCATTCATAGAATACTTTTCTTGTGGAAAGAAAACTATTGTTTCATCAATCATTTCTGTCTGTCCTACTTGACATTGTACCGTCGTATTTCCCAATACCAAATTTTGAACAATCTGATACTTACCCTCTAAAATATGATTATCCTTATTTATAACTATATTATTTTCAGGTATAATATTATTTTTCTTTTCAAATTGCTTAAAATAATCCAATTGATACTGCTCATACATTATTGATACATATAGGGCAATCATATCCAATTGATCTGGTGTAAATAAATCATCAATTCTCTTCCTGACCATATATTTCCTCCTACGCTTCTCTTCGCAGCTCTCCTAGAAATGTATGGCCGTATGTGTTGTGGACCCAATTCAAATTATAAATATCTCCTACATCTTGTACTACTCCTAGCTTCCCACAAAATTGCAATGTATCGTGTCCGATTTCTTGCCCATTCTCAAGAAGGCTTATCAAAGCCAACCTATAATCGTATTCCCCTGGTGCTAACATATATGGATGAAACTCAAAAGACACTGTCCTAACGTCTCCTTCTATACCTCCTGGCAAATTATTTAAAATTCCGAGTCCAGCCGATGTAGAATCAGTATATCTTAAAATAAATTTCATAAATAATGATTCTATAGCCTCATTAATTCTATAAGTTAACTCTATTGTTACACAATCATTCATTTTGACAATTGGCGAATCCACATTCAAAAATCTTAATTTAAGCATAGAAACTTTTTGGGTATTATTGTCAAATCTCGGTGCTCTGCTTAAATCAACTTCCGTATTTTCTTGCATTTCGGTATCAAAATATCTCTTTATTGCCTCATCTACTTTACCATCATAAATAATCCTTCCCTCTTTTAAGACTATTCCACGACTACATAACTGTTGAATTGTACTCATATTATGACTAACATATAAAATGGTTTTATTATCTAATCTGGCTAGATCCTTCATCTTTTGCAAACATTTATTCTGAAATTTGACATCTCCAACAGCCAATACTTCATCCATAATAAGTATTTCAGAGTCCAAATACGCCGCAACCGAAAAAGCCAACTTAACATACATGCCTGATGAATATCTTTTAACCGGTGTATCAATAAATTGTCTACATTCGGAAAAATCAATAATACTTTCTATTTTGGAATCGACCTCCTTACGACTCATTCCTAATATAGCACCATTCATATAAATATTCTCTCTCCCTGTAAGCTCTCCGTGAAAACCAGTACCCACTTCAAGCATACTTGAAATCTGACCATTAATATATACCACACCTCTAGTTGGAGCAGTAACCCTAGATAGAATTTTTAATAAAGTCGATTTTCCAGCTCCATTCCCCCCTATAATACCAACAGTCTCTCCTCTTGCAATTGTCAAATTGATATCATCCAATGCCCAAAAGTTGTCTTTCAAACCGGCATTCAACTGTCCAATCTTCAAATTAGGGTCTTCCCGTCCCCTCACCTTCGCCCACCAGCTTTGTAAATCAGCATTCAAGGTTCCCGCACCTATAACTCCTAATCTATATCTCTTACTTAGATTTTCTATTTTTATTGCTGTCTCAGCCATGTTTCCCACCTCATATTGATTACATATACAGACTATACGTTAATGTAATCTTCGTATTATACAGTATCCATAAATGTCTTTTCTATCTTGTTAAATAGCACAACTCCTATAATAAGCAAAAACAAAGTTATACACCAACTAATCATCCAATATGCAACAGGAAACTCTCCCGTTCCTATAAAAGCATGTCTCCAGCATGTAATTATTGGAGCCATGGGATTGAGCATGTAAATATTCATATATCTAGGAGGAATTTGCGAAACAGAATAGACTACAGGGCTGGCATACATCCATAACTGTACTCCAAAAGTAACTACTATCACTAAATCACGATATTTTGTTGTCAACGATGAGATAATAATACCAACTCCTAAACCCAATAAGGCAACTTGAATAATCAAAAATGGAATCATAACAACACTCTTAGATATATTTATCTGAATTCCTTGTAAAGCATAAACAGACAGCGTTATTAGCAACATTAATGTCTGAATTCCTAAATCTAATAAACCGGTTAGCACAGCAGATATGGGCATCGTCAACCTAGGGAAGTACACCTTTCCTAATATTGCTGCATTTCCAGAAAATGTATTAGACGTTTGCGTTAAGCATAACGCAAAATATGACCAAATTGAATTACTCGCCATATAGAAAACCAATTGTGGGCTACCTTCTGTAGATAAACCCGCAATATTTCCAAAAACCACGCTATATAATATAACTGTAATTAATGGATTTAAAATCAACCATAGTGGTCCTAATATTGTTTGTTTATATCTTGTTATATAGTTTCTTTTTACAAACAATAATATTAAATCTTTATATTTGAATAGTTCCTTAAAATTAATGTCAAACCATCCTGATTTAGATTTTATAATAGTTGTCCACTTTTCATTCATCTGTTTTTCCATCCTTAAACTACTATTCTTAGATATATATTAGTAACTTTCCTTATCTTTAAATTTGGGACATTCTACACGCTAACTTCTTTAATTTTTCTTTTATATATAAAAGAATATATAACATCCCATATGATCCTTTTTTATAAATCAGGTATCTCAACTTTGATATATCTGATTTATTTAGCTCTAATATTCGTTGAAATTCAACATCTTTCATTATCTTAGTATTCTTATGGAATTTAGATAAAAAACTTTTTCTTGGAAGTGCAAGTGTGTTTTGAAAGCAGTCATGAAGTATACTCCAATAGTGTTTATAATATGCGTCATAATCATCTTCTGGCACACTCCATTCTTCAGACAATTCTAGAAATAACTTACTTATCCCTTTATGGATTCTATAGTAATCTTCGTGGTACGAATGTACAAGCGAAGTATCCCTTTCCATATAAATATAGAACACTGAATTTAAAATATATATATCCTTATCTCCTAAAGCATCTAAATAATGCAAATTAAATAACAAATCTTCTGCAATGCTTATACCCTGCTTCATCCTAATTTTATACTTTTTTATTATACTTAAATTATATAATTTATTACATGGAGAGTTCAGCAAACCTTTATTATATATTTTTATCGCATCTTTCCTTTTTAAACATGAAATATCTTCTTGACCATAACAAATAACAGTCTCGTGGTCTATAGTCTTTTTCTTTATACCTGTTATGTATAAGGAATCCCCTCCAAATTCGTGTTTAGCATCCACCAAAGACATACAATAATTCGCAGGCAAATAATCATCACTATCTATAAAAAGAATATACTTTCCTATAGATTTTTCCATTCCTTCATTTCTTGCCCACGAAACCCCCCTGTTTTCATGTGAGTAAACACTTACACGTGTATCACGGTGCATATACTCTTTGCAAATATCATAACTTTTATCTGTAGAACCATCATTTATCAAGATGAGCTCAAACTCACTATAAGTCTGTGTCAATACACTTTCAATACATCTCTGCAAAGTTCTTTCTGCATTATATATAGGAACAATAATACTTATATACGGCATCTTAACCTCTATTATCAATTATCATCATATCGTTTTCACTAAATTGTGCTCCACATTTTTTATATATCACCCATACGACCAATGGAGCACAATAATTATCTATATCTCGTTATACTATTCACAAATTCGTAAATATACGTAAAATATCCTTTACTTTAATCATCAGATTTATTACTTTCTCATACCCGCAGTATAAATACGGAGATATTAAAAACACTTTCATTCCTTTAGCCAGACTGGGTGAAACACAATTCCAAATTTCTTTATTCCTTCCCTTCTTTTTAGCCTCGTTATATAATTTCTTCTTTAATTTCATTGCATCTTGATTTCCATTAAGTTGATAATAACACTGTCTAAACATATCTAGCTGTTGAAAATTAGTCCAACAATATACGGTATCGTCTTTCCCTCGTAAAGTTACACATCTATCCTCAAATGCATCCCATGCATCCTCTAAACTCTTCAAAGTTTTATTATTCACAATACTGTCCTTATGTTTTATATAATTATATAATTTACACTCAGTATATACAATCCGTTTTGTCCGAATTAACAACCTATGAATAATAAATTCATCCTCATGAATACGTCCTACTTCATATCGCTCCTTATTAAAAACTTCTTTTTTATAAAGCTTATTCCAAGCCACCACCGTATTTAAATTATTTTCAATTAGCTGTTGCAAAATAGAATGTCCTTCGAAAACATAGAGGTTGTTCTCTCCTGGTATCTCAGGCATTTCATCCTCCTTTAACCATTGAAAAGAACATACCGATATATCCGAATTCGTTTCCAACAAATTCGACAATAAAATTTCATACATATGCGGAGCAATATAGTCATCACTATCTACGAATCCAATATATTCACCCTTCGCTACATCTAATCCTGCATTCCTAGCATCTGATAATCCGCCGTTAGGCTTATGAATCACACAAATTCGACTATCTTTTTCCCTATATAAGTCACATATCTTTCCGCATTGATCCGAAGACCCATCATCTACCAGTATTATCTGTAAATCTTTATAAGTTTGATTTAATATTGATATTATACACTTATCCAGATACTGTTCTACCATATATACAGGTACAATTATGCTTATCATCCCTATATTCCTTTTAATCGTAATTCTTCATAAATATTCAATAGTGTTCTCAAATTGCAATCTGCATTATGAGTTTTATATGCCCTATTTCTGGCATTCGTAGATAATCTTTCTGCTAAAAAATCATCACTCCAAATTCTATCAATACAATCTGCAAGCATATAGTATGCACTATTCTGGTAAATCAATCCCTCCTTTTCATGTGTAAGCAAACTTTTAATTCCACCCACATCAGAAGCAACCACTGGTGTTCCTATCAGCATAGCTTCCCCTACAGAATTAGATGAGTTTTCAATATTAGATGAGCACACAAAAACATTTGCCTTACAATAATATTCTACCATTTGGCTAGCGTCAAGTTTACCTAAAAATGTAAAATATTTATCTAAATTATTTTTATTAATCAGTTCCAAAAGATACCATTCATAGCTCGAATGTTTATAAGCCCGAATTCCTTTCTGTGTATCAAGTAAATTATCTCCTACCACATATACGTGCATATCTGGATATTTCCTTACCAATAAAGGCAATGCATTCAATAAATTATGAATTCCTTTTACAGGATAATGATATTGACTAAAAAAAATTGTTTTTCTCTGACATCGATTAACTGTCCAGCGTTTTTGATAAAATTCTTTTCTTAAAGTTTCATTACAATGATAATACTTTGCTTTAGGATTAAGTTGCTTGATGCATGCCAAATCCCAGTCTGTTCTTCCAATAACATTTTGGGCCTTATATATAACTTCTTTCTCATATTTCCCAGTATCTTTCATCTGATTGCATGCATCCATAATATTGGGCCTTCCCAGCCATTCTTTCAATGTTCTATGATGTATTATACTATTGGGTATTCCCTCACAATAGTGAAATGCATATATACTCACTAGCCCCTGTATTGAAACAACCGTTGACTTTATCAATTGAGCCTGTTCAGCCGCCATAATCGCAGTTAAAGAATGTACATGCTCTGTTCCCCATATATGCACAATATCCGGGCAATAATTATTGAGTATCCGAGTAAACTTTTGTACACATTTTTCGCAAAACATAAAACTAAAAAATCGAATCCCATCTATCGCTTCATCAAAATATTCATCATTCGAAGGGCATGCTACTGCCAATTCAACATCCGCTGTATCAGCTAGCTGCCGTGAAGTTTGATCTAACCATCCACCAATAACAGTGTGTCTGCCAAATATATTTTCTATTGCTGGTAATTCTATGTTTATAATCCATAATACTTTCATTATTCACTACCCTCTTTATTTACATAGGTACATTTTTTATATATCTCGCCGGATTTCCAGCCCAAATTTGTCCATCTGGTATATTTGATGTTACCACAGACCCCGCACCTATGATACTCTTTTCACCTATGGTAACACCTTTCAATACAATGGTTCCCGCACCTATAAATGCATAGTTTTTTATCGTCACAGGTGATGACTTCCTATCATCATCAGTTTTAAACCTCACTCGCTTTTGAAAATCAAGCGAGTGAAAATCCGTATCATATATTTTTACTCCTCCTCCAAGCAACACATAATTCCCTATTTCTACCTTCGTCTGGCAACACACAGATACATTAGACATACCCACCTGGTTTCCAATACTAATTCTGCCATTATTCATCACCCAAAAAACCGATTTTACATTAAAGCCTATTGGAACATCACGTTCTCTTGAGTTTATTGTAACACTATCTCCAAGTTCAATTCGTCCCCTTTCACCTTTAACTAATATTCGACCACTAATTCTCAGTTCTTTTCCACACCTAATACGATAATATTTAATTATAATCTTATTATATAGCATGTTGAATAGTCCAAGACAGTTAAGCATATTTATTTCCTTCTTTCACCAAACAAATATTTATACATATAATATCATGCTATACTTCCAATAAAATCCAATCATCACATGCAAATGCATTATTCCACCGTTCTGATGCCTTATCTGGTGCAATGACAATTTTATTGACATTTGAATTAAGATATGCTCCCCAAAAGCTAAACGTACTATTTGCTATTATATTGTGTTTGCAGCAGCTCATTAACTGCATATCAATATAACTGTATCTATCTTTATTACCTTCAACAATAATCTTGTGCTCAAGAAATTCAAATTCTTTTTCAGCAATCATTTTATTATCTGAAAAAATAAAGTACAAAGGATTCTCAATACTTCTTTCTATAATATCTATGGCACGTTTATAATAATCTAAATTCAGTTCTTTCAATATTGTTCCCAAATAATCCCCTCTGCGCAAATGAATCGCAACTGAGTTATTTCTTATCATTTCTTTTCTGTAGTTTTCATTAACTAAAGTCAAATCCTTTTTAAACGAAAATTCTTTAACCAATTCAGATTTAAAATCTTTAAAATATTTTTCATTAATCCAATTTCCTCTTAAATAATAGGATTTTAATGAATTTAATTCAAAAACTTCAGGATAAAATTCAGTCGGATCATCTGGATGTATATAAGACTCTTTTACTCCAAATAACAATCTTCTCATAGATTGTAATTTATTAGGCAAGTAATAACGTTTCATATATTTAGGAAAATAATCTGCCAACTTTACAGCATCATAATGTCCGCTTATATTCTTTTGAATAGAAAAAATATTATCTAACTCAAAACCATTGTGCACCGGCGGACCATACACATAACAAATATCCATTTTCACATCATTATTACTGTATTTTTTTTTCATTGCCTTATAAAAAGCATATTGAAACATTTGATTTCCTAATCCGTCGCCAAAACCAACAATAATCATGTTTTCCCTCTATAATTTACTCGTTATCTTTTTTATCTGCTCTAAATATCCATATTTAAATAACTCATCTGGCTCCAAATACGTTCCCTCAGCCCACTCATTCCAAGCATTTATAAATATATACGATGACCGCATTTGCTTCGCTTTTAATATTTGTTTTTCTAAATAGTATCCAAACTTCTCAGGGGTTCCCCCTCTTATAACTCTGGATCTATATTGCTTTCTTGGAGAATCATCCCACCCTACAAAAGCTCCCAAAAAAATTTTCTTTTCGACTTTTGGATATTTCCTATTTATGATTTTTTTCCATACTTTATCATAGTTTTCTATAATAGGACACTTTATTCCACAGGCCTTAAAAAATCCTCTTTTAATCTTATATCCAATTCTTTTTATCCCCCATCTTAAAGTCCGTTTTTCCTTTAAAGTAGGTTCCATATATACTATTGCTTTAGATTCAGCGCAACAAGTCTTATTTTGCATATAATTTAAAGTTTCCACTATATAAATTCCTGGCAATCCCTCATCAATAGCCAACTTATTCCAATACTTTATCATTTTATCACACTTCGGTATAGACTCGGTTCTGTATATTAATAATATGGGTTTTCCGTCTTCTTTTATATATCTTGAATCTCTAAAAAATGGCAATAGATATTTAAAATGTGCTTTCCACTCTACTTGGTCGCCATATTCCTGCGGCATTATTATATCCTTAGTATTACCTCTCCAACTTCTACTCCATGGCTCATTGGCCCATGAAAAGCAAAAATTAATGTCTATTTCCTTATAATTTAGTAATTGTTCTACTGGTTTTTCTAACAATAACTTACCGTTAAACCAATAATGGTAAAAACACAAACCATACACCCCATATTTCCTTGTTAGCATCGCCTGCCATTCCAGTGTTCTTTTATCCAAAAGATTATAATAATACTTGTCCAAGGGGACTCTTGGCTGCAAATGACCATCAAAAAGAGGTACTGCCCTTTTTACGTTAGTCCACTCTGTAAATCCTTTCCCCCACCATTCATCATTTTCTGGTATACAATGATATTGCGGCAAATGCCATGCTATCAGTTTAATTTTCTCTTTTTTCACAGAATCTTTTCTCCCTTTTTTCAACTGCCAAATTCAGCTTTTCCTTTTGTCTCCCTACATGCGTCTGCTATTCCTCTCCACATATACAGTATATTAAATTCCTTCTTAATGCATTTTTTTAGAAACCATAATAAAGAATATATATATGCTACAACGCAATATGGCATTTTCTCATTCTTTTTAATATAAAGTAATCGATTTCTCGTTAAATAGTACGTGAATAAAGCTGAATGTTTCTTAGTTGTCACTGACTCCTTATGATAAATCACTGCTGCTCCACAATAAATTATCTTATAACCCAGTTCTAAAAAGCGAACACAGAAATCCAAATCCTCATAATATAAAAAATAGAGATTTTCCATGAATCCAACTCTTTTTATTACATCCACTGAAACAAGCATACAACACCCTGATGCAAATGTACAATATTTATTCGTTCCAAACTCAGGCAAATCCCCTTTTCCATATCCAACGGTATCTGAGCTTCCTTTCCAATGATTAATATATCCCCCTGCATACCACACGATAGAGTGATTCTGATAATATAATATTTTCCCTGTTGCGATTCCTATGCTACTATCAGATTCATATGCATCAACAAGATGTTCCAAAAAGCTCTTGTCCACAGTTGTATCGTTATTCAACAGTAATACATACTGCGTTCCATGTTTCAACGCATATTGAATCCCACAATTATTTGCATCCGCAAACCCTGTATTTTCAGAGTTCTGAATCCAAATCACCTCTGGAAACTGTTTTGTAATTACTTCCTGGCTGTCATCTGACGATGCATTATCTACGACTATAATCTTATAATTTTTATATGTTATTTTTTCTAGGCTTTCAATGCATTCCACAGTATGCACTTTTGAATTAAAGTTTACCAGAATTATATATACTAATGCATCCTGCTCCATAATTATATTCCTCAAGTTAGTATTCTTCCATTTTACAGCATCTTATGCTTCTTCAAGCAATTTTATATATTCACAAATCTGCGTCTCCCAATCAAATCTTTTAAGATTGTCTATTCCTTGCGCTATTAAATCTTTTCTTACACCTTCATCTGTCAACACTGTCTGTATAGCGTTCGCTACTTCCTTCACATTTACTGGATTAACCAATAAAGCCCCGTTTCCTACTATATCCGGGAGACAAGTATAGTTAGAAACCACACATGGGAGACGAAACTGCATAGCCTCTAAAGGTGGCAAGCCAAACCCCTCCGTCAATGATAAAAAAAGAAAGGCCTTAGCGTAATAATACAACGAATAATAAATATCATCCTTCAAAAAAGATTTACAGATTACACTTTTCTTTACATTTGAATTCATATCAGCATAATAGTCATCTATGGAATCTATGCCTACTACCACTAGTTTAGCGGGACTTTCAGCCATATCATAATACGCTTCATACGCCTTTAAAACACCTATAGCATTTTTATGTGGCAGTTTTGATGTCACCGCCAAAATATAGTCTCCAGTAATTTCAGGCTCTATTAAAATCGGCAATCGAATCGAATCATAACCATGATAAATCACCTGGACATCATCTTTTCTTTCTGGAACAATTCGTTCAATTTCCTGTTTGGAATAATCAGAAATCGTTATGACCCTTCTGGATTTTTTTATAGATGTCTTGAGTCTCCACATAATATAAAAATTTTCATAACGGTTTAGAGCTTTTGGAAAATATTTGTGATAATAAAATGGTATCATATCATGGACAACAATCACACTTTGCTTTTTATTCCCTACTGGCGCAAACCCTCGCGGAAATAGTATTGTATTTATATCATACTTTTTTATATAATATTTTACAAGAAACAATTCCCATATAACACAAATTATTTTATTCCTGTAGTTAAAAGGGACTTCCACAAACACAGTTTGCCCAAGATTAAAAAAGGGGGCATTGTCCTTATTTCCAAAAACCACCCATTTGCAATCCCTATTCTTATTTGCCACATGTTGTATAATTTTTTCTGCAAAAGTATATATACCGATGCTCTTACCATAACCTTTAGAAAGCTTAAAACAATCAATCCCCACAACCTTGCCCATTATTTACCTCGTATAATCAACCATAAAAATTTCAAATTAGTATATATATAACGTTTCAGCAGCCTCTTAGGCTCCTGCATAAGCCGATAAAGCCACTCCAGATTACATCTTTGCATCCATCTTGGAGCCCGCTTTAAATTACCTGCATGATAGTCAAACCCCGCCCCAACACCAACCATAACTCCATGAAGCAATCCTCTGTGTGAATACATCCATTGTTCCTGTTTTGGCGCTCCCAAGCCTACCCATATAAAATCTGGCCTGCTTTCATTAATTCGCCGTATAACCTCCTGATTCTCCGAGTTAGTAAGTATTCTATACGGTGGCGAATACATGCCCGCAACCTCAACATAGGGATACTGTTGCTCCAATTTTTTCTGCAAAAGCTTCAGAGTCTCCGGCCCGCTTCCATAAAAATAATGTCTATACCGCTCCTGCCCAGATATTTTAAAGATCTCACTCATCAAATCCGGTCCAGTAACGCGTTCCGCTCCCCTATATCCCCTTCGTCGGGCAATTGTAGATAATGGGCCTCCATCCGGTAACGCCATGACTCCACCATTCTGTATACTCCTATATGCATCGTTATCATAGCTCATCACCGTCGTATGGACATTCGCAACACAAATATAATCACCTGACAAATTGTTGATATTTTCTTTCAAAAAGTCAACGGTTTCCTTCATCGAAAGCGTAGATATCTTTACACCTAAAATATTGCAGTAAGGCACTTCTTTTAAGCACAATGCATTTAATCCTCCAATTTAACTTTAATTACTCCTCTATTATCCAAACTGAAACCATCATTTAAATATTTCAGAAAGTCGGGCACTAATCCCAATGTTAAATATACTCCCTAACAGTTAGAAAAGCAACCTAAAACTCTCTCTCAAGCACGCAAAACGATGAATGCGTTTCACCACTAAATATTTTTCGGGATTTGTCCCAATTACAAAGCGCTTCTTCAAGCACAATGCTTTGCTCCCTACTTCCATCTTCTCGTGCAGAATCTTTTTTCTTGTCGGCTGTCCATCACGGTACTTATATAGTCTAAAATTACATACCTATTACACCCGGTCTTTTAGACTTATAACACGGATTTATTTTCTATCCATAATTTATACAATCTTGCGTCTGTCATGATTACGGCTCTCGTCTCCCGCACCATTTAAATAGCCACATAAATATACCGGTACAATATAAAGAAAGAAATAATTCGATCTTTTCTTTTGATGATAGGCCGCTCTTTCTTCTTATTCCCTTTATCTCCTCAAGAAATATTCGCTTGTAATAGCGCAACTCTCCTCTTTGTTCCTTTGTCAACCGCTCTACCATTGCCAATCGTTTGCACTGAACTATATATCCGATAGCCGCTCCCTTTATAGCCAAGCCAGCGAAGTCAGGTCTGCTCTGTTTCATATTCTTCAATATGTCCATGTAGCTATAAAAATAATCCTGAATATTTTTAACATTATTCGTCGCAACAATTGAACCTTCACGTTTTAACCTATAATAATACATTGGTCTGTCATCAAAAAAAATATATTTACAATTTAATATTAATCGGGGCATAGCTTCAACATCTTCATAATTACGTCCCTCAATAAACCGTATACCATCAAATACCTGCCTCCTATAAAGCCTGCACCACAGGTATGCATCAAAATATAACATCAAACTTTCTAATGCTTTATCAGAAGATACCATGCCCCGGAGAGGAAAAGATTTTATGGTTGTACTTGACCTGTATATTTCATAATAGGCGCATGTAACCACGTCTACATCATGTTCTGACATATCTGCGTACAACATCTCATACATGTATTCATCAATCCAATCATCCGGATCCACGAACCCGATATACTCACCTCTGGCTGCCTCTAACCCTGAATTACGTGCAGATGATACACCTCCGTTTTTTTTATGGATAACATGAAATCGTTCATCAAGCTCACAGTATCTGTCACATATCTGACCTGAGGCATCCGTAGAGCCGTCATCAACCATAATTACCTCAATGTTCTTATATGTCTGTCGCGCAATACTATTCAGGCAGTCCTGGATATACGCATCCACATTATATACTGGCACAATAATACTAATCAGTTCTGACATAATACTCCTTTATTTATGACCTCCGTCTTCCTATCATTCTTTTTACCTCAGGGACAATAAGATTACGCAGGTTCTGAAATTCTGTGGTTCTAAAAAAAGCAATCAGATAAAATATATTAACAATCACAATGCAGCATATAATTCTAAAGGCAATATCACTCCAACCTGTACCGCTGGTTAACAACGATACTTTCCACACGATTCCCCCCGCTACAACCATACATCCTGTATACATAAAATATCGTAACATATAATTCTTTAACCCATTTCCGAATTTGTATTTGAAAAGAATATATGGTTCCACCCAAAATCCCGTCATCATATTACTGATAAAGGTTCCAATGAATACCCCTGCAATTCCCCACTGTTTTGCCAAACAAATTGATGCTATAAGGTTGATTGCTGCCTCCGCTAAAGGTTTATAACGATCGTACCAAAATAGTCCCATAGCATCACGAAAGGTAATATTAACGCGTCTCATGCCGCTTACATAAAAATTTATACATATAATTAAAACCACTCCATTGGACAATAAAAAATCCGCCCCCAACCACATTTTTATGAATGGTTGAAATAACATCAAAAAACATATGGTGCAAAAACTGTATATCCAAAAATTAACTAAATTCATAGTACAATAAACCGAAAATACCTTTTTTTCGTTTTCCAGTACTCCTAAATTCCCTACACTGGCAGCAGCAGCCTCAGTTACTTTAGCAACAATGGCAACAATACCACTCAAAATCAAGCTATAGTTAGAATATAATCCCACCTCAACTAAACCTGCAAATTTAGAAATCAAAATATTATCTGTCCCATTCACCACAACCGCCCCCACATTGTGATTAAACATCGCGAACACATTCTTTTTTATTTCTTTCATTATATCTGAGCTTAAAGGAGCCGACTTGTTTGAATCTGTAATCCACGGAAAAAGCGTCTCTGCTTTTTTAGAAATCTTCCAATTACTATACACTGTAACCGAAATCTGTATTAACAGATAAAATATAAAATTATGTGTTAGAATCAAAAATAGCATCTGCAAGACATCACGCAAAATCATATATTTATATTTATATAAGCTGCCTATATACTGTTTTTGGTTTGCATCCAATACAGAGCACTTATAAGCATAAAAATAGGAAACCACTGTATTACTTAAATATAGAATATAAATCAGCTGCAGATGGGGTATATTAGGCATATCCTTGATGAAAAAACCCAAAAAAGGAGACAGTGATACGCCTGCTATCCCTACCACTATCCCCACTGTGCGATATACCTTCCCATAAAAATTCAATAACTGTTTCAACAATTCCTCATTGTTTTCCGCCACCGGTTTATACATACTAAAAATAATTGCATTTCCGATACCCAATTCGGCCAGAGAAAGCATTGTTAATATATTAGTAAACAGTCCACTAACTCCAAGGTACTCTTTTGTTAATGTACTTACGAATACAGTCCGAACAATAAAACTCATTATACAACTAATCATCTGTCCACTTAAACCTATGCTGGCATTTTTTATGGTATTTTCAGTACGCATTAACATACCCCTTCCAAATTACTCGCTGCTTTTCTTCATTGCCCATATATATGTATTATGTTATAATTAATACATTGATCAAAACTTAGGAGGATTTTCATGATTCGTATTCTTTATGTACTAAACGGTCCCTTCCGCCGGGGTGGTACAGAAGCAGTAGTATTAAATTACTATAAATATATTGATAAGTCCCGTTTTCAAATTGAATTCGCTGTCCATGCCCTTGAAAAGGATTGTATGGATAATACCACCCATCATCAGTTACTTTCATCGGGAGCTGCATTATATTACATCACCCCAAGGAGTATTAGTATCATTCAGAACCGTAAGGACTTTGAATATCTTTTTTCTAACGTCCAATATGATATCATCCATAGCCATATGGACAGTATCGGCAGCCTTGTTCTTTCCTTAGCACGCAAATCCGGAATTCCGGTACGCATAGCTCATAGTCACAGTACAAACCATCAAATTACTATTCGTTCAGCCAAGAAATTACTGCATTTTCTCTTTCTGGAATACTGCAGATACACAATCAGGAAAAATGCTACCAACTATATCGCCTGTTCTTCTTCAGCTGCAAAATGGTTATTTGGAGCAAAAGCATTAAGTAATGTCCTTATACTCCCAAATGCCATAGAAGCAGAATTATATGCATTTTCCAGTCAGCTTCGCAAGCAGGTTCGCAAGGAACTGACACTGGACGAAAAGTTGGTCATAGGACATGTCGGAAGTTTCTCAAAGCATAAAAATCACGCTTTCATGTTAGATATATTTCAAATAGTGCACTCACAGCTTCCGCAATCAACCCTTCTGTTTGTAGGAGACGGACCATTAATGGAACAGACCAAGAAACTGGCTGTACAAAAAGGGCTAGATAAATCTGTTATCTTCTTCGGAGCAACAGCACGTGTCCCTGAACTTATGCAAGCTATGGATATTCTACTTCTTCCTTCGACATTTGAAGGATTAGGAATGGTCAGTATAGAAGCACAGGCTTCCGGTTTAAAGGTTATATCCTCTACCGCAGTACCAATGGAATCATCAATCATCAGCGAGTTAACCACTTTCCTTCCCTTGACAGGCTCTGCCCAAACATGGAGCAATGTCATTCTAAAAGAGGCAAATAACCTATCACGCAGAAACACTACAAAACAAATAGCAGCGGCTGGCTATGATATACATGAGACCGTCCATAAACTTGAAAACTTCTACACTACAGTTTTCAGCCATCTTTCCTAAAATACGAAACTTCATATAATGCTGGTGCCAAATAAATATATGTTAGATTATACAACCCAGCAAGCATGAAATTTTCCATAATGAAGTAGACATGAACCACTCCAATGACAATGATTGCCAGGAGTTGGTTCTTTCTATATAGATAGCTTAACAGTTTATATACTGCAATAATATATAAGACAAATATGATTACTCCATACCGCAGAAGGAGGAACACATAACCATTATCTAGATATTCATAGCCAATATTGGCTTCTGCTATATCTCTTCCCCAAAAAGAAAATCCCAATGACATCATAAACTCGTGGGCCCAATGCAACCGTCCAACCATAATACTGTCCAGCTTCATCATCCAAGTTGAACCTGTAAAACAGGCAACAATTAGTATATTAACTGCTGTCAGTAATATAAATATATACGGACTATATTTTCCAATCATATTAATGAACGTTTTATTATAACGCCAGATAAAATAGAAAAGTAAAAACAATAAATATATTGTTAGCCCAGTATTGCTATAAGTCAAAAAATAGAAACTCAAATTAAATACTGTAATAAGCGCTATTTGCCATTTTTTTATCTCATGTGACATACAACATATAAGAAGTATGGATAAAAAACAAACATTTTGCTGCAATGCATTAGGATGACCATAGCCTAAACTTATTCGGAACTGATCAGTTACTTCAACCACGCCGTATATATCTCTATTTTCATATAAGATGCCATTAACCGCCCCGCCCATAGCCAATTTTATCACTTGAGGTATCACAGCTATCAGAAATGTCACAACTTGAAGCGTTAAGAACATATTGAGAATTCTTGATACTTTCATATTCTTAGCACCCAATATCATTACGATAACCAGCATCAATCCTAAACGATGTGTGAATAATGTACTTATGATAGCTAAAAGACCCATAAAAATAATGATAAACCATTCATTCTTGGTGTAGCTTGTTCTGAGAATTTTAATACACATAGGTAAGATTCCAATAATTAACAATAAGTTAGCCATCGCAGGAGGGATTATATCTAATTCTGGTCCTCCTTTTACAATTCCGACAAATAGGACAAAACTGCCGAAGAACAGTTCATCTTTATCTAGTCCCCATAATATTGGTTTCCTTTTTAAATCCACCCTATCTTCCCTTTCAATTGACCATATCATGTTTCTGTTTCTCCTTCGCCATTAAGATAGTATCCTCGAATATCTGAAACATTCTCTTAGCAATATAAGTTTTATCATAGTATTCCCTAAATAAATTTGGGTCTGGCGCTGGATTTCCATTCCCTATCAATACCGTCTCTATAGTCTCTGCTAAAATCTCATCATCCTCTGCCGGCTCATAATAATTGGCGGCCTTCATAGTCACCTCTGGCAAAGATGTAGCTGTAGAACAAATTGTCTTTATTCCCCTCCCCATTGCTTCAACAGGTGTCATCCCAAATCCTTCATATAACGATGTGGTCACATACAAGTCCGCATGCCCATACAACCATGAAAGCTGCGAATCTTCTATATAATCTGTAAAAAGTACACGGCTATCTAAATGTCTGCTTTTTAAATATTCTCTTATTGAATCCATCCCATTTCCTTTGCATCCAACAATCACTAATTGATGAGGTACTCTATCACTGATTCTATCGAATGCTTTGACTAACGTAATCATGTTCTTATGCTTTTGAACGGACGAGACACTTAGAATAAAAGGGAGCCGTATATCATCCGGTATGGATTCCATTGATTTATCAAAATCAATTGGATCATACACAGTAATTATCTTATTTTCACATTCTTTCTTATAAAATTGCAGTAGTGTAGACTTTACATAATCGGAAATGGCAAAAATTTTATCTGCTCGTTTTAAAGAATGCTTATATCCCATGTTTAGATACAAACGTTTCCATCTGCTAAAGTACTCAGGATAAAAACGAAACTGTATATCATGTGGATTTACTACAACTGGCGTCGATATGCTAAGATAATATCCGGTGGTATAAGAAGGGTAATACAATATATCTATTTGATATTTTATTAACCAACGAGGAATAACCATGGATTGAAACCATGTTGTCCGTAGTTTATGTGCCCCCGGACAACGGTAGGTAATGAATTTACATTCCGGGAAAATCACTCTATACTCCCTTTCCACATCTTCATGAATAAAAAAAAGGAACTGCTCAATCACCCCAGCATTAATCCAACCTTTCATTAAATTCTTTATACACGATTCTGTTCCGCCATTTGTATGATCTGGACGAATAAAAGACAAATCAACAGCTACTCTCATATAATTGCTCACCTGTTTATGACTTTATGCAGCAAAATATTTAACCAGTTCCATCAAAATACATTCACACATGTACAGTCTACTATATCCATTATCTCTATAGATTCTGTATCGCTCCTGCATTCGGGATATTGCTGCCCTCATACTCTTTCTGTTACTTATTCCACCAAAGCAAAAATTTGCCAAAACCTCATTTAAAACAATAATTTTATAGCCAGCCTTACGTATCTTCAAAACAAGGTCCCAATCATCATAAATACCTCTGCATGCATAATGATACGTATAGTACAACTCTCTTCTGATGAAAGTGGTTGGATGATTCCAATCTCTAGTTGTTATATAACGCCGCAATCTAGCTTTCTTTAACATTGCCTTCCCTTTTCGCCATATTCTTAAATCTGCATAAATCATATCAAAGGGTGTTTTCTTATAGACTTCTACTACTCGACTCACAGCTTTTGATTCATACCAATCCCCGCTATTTATCAACCCAACTAAATTCCCAGTACACACATCGATTCCTTTATTCATAGCATCATATATTCCATTATCACTTTCGGAAATTATCCTATAAGTATACCCTTTTTCTTGAAACGCCTTTTTATAAGATTCAATGATTTCCATAGTCCTGTCCTCTGATTTACCATCTACAATAATATATTCTATATTATCATAGGACTGATTAAGAACTGACCTTAGTGTTTTCGAAATATCCTGAGCGCTGTTGCGGCATATGGTAATAATACTTACTTTTATATCATCCATAAGCTACTCCTGGGTTTCATCATCCTTTAATATCCCTTCTCTTTGATACATGGCCATTGAGCTGGCATCGCTAAAACCTTCTGTACTTTCCCTCATCAATAATATCTTAACTGTTTGAAACAAAATTTCTATATCTAATAATATAGAATAGTTTTCAATATACATTAAATCCATCTTTAGTTTATCATATGCCGTCGTATTATATTTTCCATATACCTGTGCATACCCGGTAAGCCCGCCCTTGACCTTCATTCGATACTCAAACTCCGGTATCGCCTCTGTATATTTCTCTACATGTTCTATTCGTTCAGGTCTGGGGCCAACTAAACTCATATCCCCTTTTAATATATTGATAAACTGAGGCAATTCATCAATCCTTAAGGTACGAATGATTTGTCCAATCGGTGTAATGCGTGGATCCCTTTCAGTGGCAGGAATCGGTCGCCCATCTTTTTCCGCATCCACTATCATACTCCGAAATTTATAAATCATAAACACCTTACCATTCTCTGTACATCTATTCTGCCCGAAAAACACAGGTCCTCTATCATATAATTTTATAGCCAATGCTGTGATTAGCATTATCGGAGAAGTCACCAATAACGCCAAAATTGAACACACGATATCCATGATACGCTTTAATACGCGTTGTTCTATGTTCAATCCAGTATTACGTGACAACAATAAAGGTGTATCAAACATATGAAGACTCTCTGCACTTCTGATGATAATATCTGATATCTTAGGCATTGTATATGTCCTGATTGACCGCTTATAACAATACTTAAGTAATTGATTTCTGACCTCGGACGTAACATCACCAATCACAACCCCCTCATATTGTTCCACCATGGATTCAATTATGTCCAGTCCCTCTGATATATGTACCATTTCACAAATCTCAAAACGGTCTTCTCGACTGTTAATCTTATTCATAAGACTCGATACAGGACGATTGCCATAAACAAGCAACACTTTTCTTGGAGGATAAACCCGACGATATATCCTTGTGGAAATCGTACTCCAAAGGGCAATTACAGCGCATTCCACTAACGTCATCGTGACTAGAGGTATAATAGTGCAAAAGCTTTTAACTAGCAAAATTATTTGGAGGTATGTCATTGCATTCGCACAAGTTGTTGCTAAAATTTGCGAAAAAATTAAATTTCCTACTCTTAGGTAGCCTATCCGTAAACCGCCATATACCCGGCAAAACAATACAAGGACGACTCCATAAACAGCTGCTATCATATAATTACCTTTAACATCGTAGGCAATTTGCATTTGATCATTATAATAATTCAACCAAACAAAATAATATATCACCATCTCAATAGCAAATAATAACCCTGCCATACCAAAACGTATCAAGCGTTTATATTGCTCACTATTCCTCATCTTTCGCCCTCAGGTCCGCTTCTTTACTAAATTCTTTAATGCTATCTTCATTCCTGCATGCGGCCACTCCCATTGCTAAAAAGAGCCATACAAATGGCGTCGTCATAGGTGTTGCAATATTTACAGCCGCCTGTACTGCATAACAAATCACAGCAAAAAACATGGCCATTATACCTGGATTATTAATCGCCTTTTTTATCATTAAGCGTCCACCAGAAACCAGCATGCCTAAATAAGCTAATAATCCCATAGGACCAATCGTTATAAAGTATTGTAGATACTCATTATGTGCATTATCATACTTTTCATGAAACATATTAACCATCTCAGTATAATTATTTGTTACAGTAACAATACCATACGTCTCTGGACCATAACCAAATATTTTATGGAGTAATGAAAACTCTCTATAATTTGCAATACCTAATTTCCAATTATACAATCGGTGTGTTCCCCACTCGTCATTAAATACTAAATACTTACTCAATGCTCCATATTTGTAAGGGTCTTGAGCCGTGTTTGCATCAAATAATAATGCCGATATTGCTACTAATACTATAAAAATAAATGCTATCCATATCTTATAAAAATATGGTTTCAACACCCCCCAACTAGTTCCACCCTTTTTTCCGTCAAGCTTATACACACATATTGTAATACCCCATAATAATATCACTATTAAAAACAACCATTGCGATTCTCCCAGTACATTAAATAAGCTTGACGCCTCAACAACCTTACCCCTAAGAGCAACACAGACCCAAGTAACACATTGAGCTACCGTAGCAAATACCGCAAGCATCATAAGATAACGTTTGGCTCCTGTTTTTGTTCTAAATGCATAGAATGGAATAAAACCAAACAATGCGGCTAATGCTAGATATGCATTGTCACTCCATCCGACAATAATAGCAAAAAAAGATATAACTATACATATAGTATACCAAATTAGACGTTTACTTTTAGCTGTAGCTATAAACATAGTGCCAGACACACCAATTACAAAAGAAAGGTAAGCAGTATAAGTATTAATATTCCCAAAACTTGATGTAAAGTTAGGTTGATCACCTGGGCTTAAATCCACTCTAAAACCAAATATATCAAGCTGAAAAAAATCACTGATTCCCCATAAGCATACCAACATTGCTCCAATTAAAAACGCATCAATATATAATTGAGAAAATTGCAACTTCCTGCTTACCACAAAATACATCAGCGTAAATATAGTCAAGAGAAAAAAGCCGCAGTAGCGTCCTTCATTTCCCCAGAATGACTCATAAAAATAATAGGATAGAAGTGTCGAGAGAAGACATAAAATCCAAAAGGATAAAACTGCAACATCTGGAGCCATCCATCTCTTCACACCATCATATAGCGTTTCAAAGGCCTTCTCATTCTTATTAATCAATCGAGAACCTATGACCAATATGGTCATGGTAATTACTGAAATATAAAAAAACATATATTTTGCGCTTAAAATATCAATATATTGTTTATGAACAAATAACGGAAACACTACCAATAGCAGTAGAACAAATAAACTAGTAATCATTCCAGCAGTCCCATATTTACTCTTACTGATTCTTTCCATATACCACAAACCCCTTTATCTATAAGCTTTTTACAGTATATCATTTATAATTTAAGAATGCAATGTCAATGCCTTTCCATATCCTTAATAAGTTCTGGTAAAGTTCTTAATCTTTCCCAATTTATTATGTGTATAATTCCATGAAATTATAAACAGTACGACTTTGCAATAATTTTCCATATCCGAAGTATAATCAACTCGTAATGCAAAAAAGGAATTTCAAAAAGTATTTCAAAAAGAAAAAGGAGAGTGCATTAATTATGAGAAAGCAGACAAAATTAGTTGCTGTATTATCAACAGCAGCACTGCTCGCTATTGGTGCATCCATGACTTCTTTCGCAGCTACAGGATGGGCTGAGGAAGACGGTACTTGGGTATATTACAACAGAGACGGCGAGAGAGCAACCGATCAGTGGAAGAAATCCGGTAATAACTGGTATTGGTTAGATAGCAACGGCGAGATGGCTATCGATCAGCTGATTGAAGACGGCGACAACTATTATTATGTAGACATCAACGGTGTTATGGCAGCTAACCAGTGGGTAGCTATCGACAACGAGGATGCTGGACAGGATGACGAGCCAGATCATTATTGGTATTATTTCCAGGCTAATGGTAAAGCTCTGAAAAACGGTGATAACAGCAAAGTTGCTCTGAAGACTGTAAACGGCAAGAAATATGCTTTTGACGATGAAGGCAAGATGTTGTTTGGCTGGGTAGCGGCAGATAATGCAGAGCGTATTGACAATACAGACGGTGATGGCTTTAAGGAAGGCGACTACTACTTCGGCGGTGAAGATGATGGTGCAATGACTGTTGGCTGGCTGCAGATGGATATTACTTACGATGAAGCTACCAACGATTACGAAATTGCTCCAGTATTTAATGAGGATGAGGATCAGACTCGTTGGTTCTACTTTAAGTCCAACGGCAAGAAAGTTAAAGCTGAGAACAACGATGTCCAGAAGGGCAAGACCATCAATGGTAAGAAATACGAGTTTGACCAGTATGGTGCTATGACAGCAGAGTGGTCCTTGGATGTAGAAAAGGCATCTATTGCTGAGGTCTTAGGTTCACAGAGTACCGCAACCACTAACAGCAACGCTAATACCGCTAAGTATGCACAGCAGTGGAGATACTTCCAGGATGTTGAGAACGGTGCGAGAATAAGCAAAGGCTGGTTCAAGGTAGTTGCTGCTGAGTATCTGAACTACGAAAAATACAATGACGATGAAGATGCATGGTATTATGCAGACGGCAGCGGAAAACTGTATGCAGCTGAATTCAAGACCATCAAAGGTAAGAAGTATGCATTCAGAGAAGATGGCCGTATGATTGATGGTTTGAAGTTTATTAAGCAGAACTCTGATGGAAGCATCAATGACGTCAGAGCTGATGACCATCCAACTACTCCTTTCGATACAGAGGATGATTTCAATACAAATTCTGTTACCATGAGTAATTTAGGATACAGATGCTACTACTTTGGTGGTGGTGATGATGGTGTTATGAGAACCAATAAGACATCCATCGAGATAGATGGTGAGAAGTTCTCCTTCTTCTTTGAAAAGTCTGGTAAATATAAAGGTGCTGGCAAGACGGGTGAGAAAGACGATAAGTTATATCAGTCTGGTAAGATGTTAGCTGCCGGAAGCGATGAAAAGTATCAGGTTATTAAGAGGGCTGCTGGTGCTGCTGATGGTGCTAGTACATATACTTACTCAAAGATGGAAGATGCTCAGGCGCTTATTACTGAATTGAATGCAACTAATGATACTTCTAAGATCACAGAACTTGCTGCACTTGGTGTAAACAAGAAGACTGAGGATTTAAGCGAGCTTTACATCTTAGATTATACCGGTAAGAATTCCGAAGATTATTGTCTTGTAAATACATCAGGTAAGATTATCGACAGTAAGTCAAAGAATAAAGACGGAAATGACTACTACTATGTAGTAAACAAAGTAGGCGGCAAGGGTAAGATTGTTGCTATCTACGCTGAAAACTAATATGTTATTGTTTGATAATTAATTAAGGGGGAAGCGTTGTGGCTGATTAGGCAACTAAATTAGTCGCAATGCTTTCTTTTTATAACAAAAAATACTGAATTACTACTTTTTCAAAATGTGGAACAGTTTGTATTAGTGAAATACCAAAAAATGGTTTTGACATATTAAAGCCTAAATGTAAGTATTTAACCAAGGGCATAACACCAGGAGGAATTATATTAATGATAATAAAAAAAATAGTAACCTACAGTCTTGCAGCCACATTAGCCTTAGTTACTCCAATGATTTCTTGGGCAGATACAAATTCAGATATAACTACAACAACTATGGAGAATTGTGGAGCATATCTTTTTGAGTGGCGTCCGGTCGATTGTGGCAACGGTCATTACTTCGCAATATTAGTAGGAGGATTTACCATCAATGAGCGGGATGTTATTTTGAGCCGTGGATATGACTTTGCGTATACATTTAACCCTAGTGTTTATCCAAGGACATGGGGAGAAGTACCTACCTTAGTTAATGTGGATGGAGTTTGGGCTATTCCTGAAAACCAGAATTCTCTTCCCGAAGGTATTCAACCCACATTACAGATAGTACTTTATACTAATAATGGTAAATTGCCCAGTAAAGAACGCTATATAGATGTTGTCCGATTGCCAAGCAATGTAGATACCTCTACATTACCTGCAGAAGTCCGAAAATACTTAATAAATGTAGACGGGTCAGATGCTGGAGCATATGACGAAGGCACAGACAATGTCGGGTGGGTAGTTGAAGCTGATGGCCGCTACAGATACAGGAAACCCGACAAAACATTTGTAAGTGGTGGGTGGTTGAATGTAGATGACGAACTTTACTACATGGATGAAAATGGTTATATGCTGACAGATACTCTTGCCCCTGATGGTTCTTATGTCAACGCCAGCGGAGCCAGACAAAAGTATCAACCAGGTTGGATGCAAAATGAACGTGGTTGGAAATACGTTTTGAAAAATGGATATTTTGCAGCATCTACCTGGGTCCAGGATACTGATGGAAAGTATTATTATTTCGACATGGGTGGGTATATGAGAACTGATTATGATACACCTGATGGTTATCACGTGGGTCCTGATGGGGTATGGGATGGTCAATCAGCCACTGGTGAATATGGTCAAAATCCTGGTCCCGGGGCATTCGCTCAGAATGAATCAGAAAACACTCAAGCTGTAGATTCTGGTACGGAAACTGCTGATGCAGAAGTCACTGAGACAGAAGCAGCTCAAACAGGAAGCGCAGATTCTGTCAAATAACAGTGCATTTTTTCTATTCTAAAAGCCACATATGTATTTAAAATCATATATGTATAGTTTCCTATCCAAGCTCTGCAAATTATTTCCTATTGAAAATAGCTTCTATACTGAATGTTGGGGTGTGCTGAAAAGCACACTTCCAACATTCTTTTCGTTGTAATAAAATACATCTATAAGAAGCCTCCTAAACGCATTATCCCGACCAAAGTTTAATATATACGGAGGTGAACTCTTATAGATGTATCCTGATTATACCAAGACTTTCCTAAACTTGGAAGGTGTCTACATTAAAAAGTAGTCCAGGCGGACTCTTTTATTGAAATTTTTATCCAGTCACACCCGACTAAACAGATTTGTCCCTGCTGTAGGGCTTATACGAAACGGGTCCATGATTACCGCTTACAACAGGTACGGTACATTCCCTTTCAGGGAAAACAGGTCACCCTGGTCCTCCGTAAACGATACTATTTCTGCCCTTTCTGCCACAAACGTTTTGCGGAACCCTGCTTGTTCCTGCCTAGCTATCACCGTAAGACACGCAGACTTGCATTCTACATCGTTTCCCTGCTTCGTCAGACCTTTTCCACGAAACAGATTGCATAACTTACTGGTGTTTCCGCACAGACGGTCTGCCGGCTCCTGGACACCCTACATTATCCTCCGCCTGACCGGCTCCCACAAGCTCTCTCCATTGACGAATTCAAAGGGAATGTCTCCACTGGCAAATTTCAGTGCATCCTGGTTGATCCGAACAAGCGGCGAATCCTTGATATCCTCCAAAACCGGACCCAGAGCCACCTGGCCGATAGTTGGCATAGCATTCCAAGGAAAGAACGCTTGAATGTTAAGTTCTTCGTCTGCGATATGTGGCGGCCTTATACAGAGTTTGCTCAGACTTTCCGATGACTGGATTGCAAATGCACAGAGCTGTGGGAACAAGGAATTTGAGGATTGTACCAAAACCTACAGGGCCTGGCACAAAGAAATCCTGAATGCCTTTAAATATGGGCTGACAAATGGTCCCACAGAAGGCTTCAACAACAAGATAAAGGTATTAAAACGGAGCAGCTACGGAATCCGGAACTTCAAGCGTTTCCGGACTCGGATACTCCACTGTACATCATAAGATAAAATGGTCGGTAATGCGGAGGTTTATTTGGCATGCCCAAAATCAGTAAAATCTAGAACCATACATAAAAAATTTCTTTATCATAGAACTGGGGCGGGATTTTAACAAATCCCACCCCAACTATTGACAAAGACAACAAATCCCACCCTAACTTTCGACAAAGACCCCATTAAATATCGTAATGTATTCTATTCTAATGTACCAGTTGTCTCATCAGTCAAATCAGCTTGTGATGCCTCATTCTCTGCAGAAGATTGTTCTGACGTATTGGCAACACCACCAGGTCCCGGATTTTGTCCATATTCGCCAGTAGCAGCTTGACCATCCCAAACGCCATCTGGTCCTACATGAAATCCGTCAGGCGTATCATAGTCAGTTCGCATGTATCCACCAATGTCAAAGTAGTACCATTTTCCATCCGTATCTTGAACCCATGTAGATGCTGCATAATAGCCATTTCTCAATACGTATTTCCATCCCCGTTCATTTTGCATCCAACCAGGCATATACTGCTGTTTTGCCCCGCTTGTATTTACATAGTAACCATCCGGAGTAATTGTATCTGATAACATATAACCATCTGAGTCCATATAATATAGTTTATCATCAACATTTAACCATCCATTATTAACAAAAGTTCCGTCAGGTTTCCTATATTTATAACGTCCATCTTGCTGCCATACCCAACCGGACACATCAGTATCTTCATATGCTCCTGCATCGGAACCATCCACATTTATTAAGTATTTTTTCACTTCGGGGGGTAAGCTAGAACTATCCACATTGCTTGGAAGTCGTACAACATCTATATATCTTTCCTTATTAGGAAGTTTACCATTGTTTGTGTAAAGCACAATTTGAAGCGTAGGCTGAGTGCCCTCTGGAAGCGCGGACCAGTTTTCTGGTATCGCCCATACACCATCTACATTGACCAATGTGGGCACTTCGCCCCATGGTCTCGAATATTGACCTGGATTAAAAGTATATGCATAATCGTATCCTCTATTTAAGATAACGTTATGTTCTGCAATCGTGTTTCCTCCTACTAAAATTGAAAAATAATGACCGTTTCCACAGTCTACGGGACGCCACTCAAAAAGATACGCTCCACAGTTCTCCATAGTAGTTGTAGAAATATTCGATGCTGTATCAGCAAATGATACAATAGGTGTCACTATTGCTATAGCCATGGCAAGGCGAAATATCCGCCATTTCTTTCTCATCATTAAGTTCCCTCCTGCTTTTAGGGTAAAAAAAGGAAAGCATTGCGACCACTCAAATTACTGAATCAGTCACAACGCTTCCCCCTTAATTAAATGTTGTTAAGCAAACTACTAATTATTTCTCTGTGTAGATAGCTACGATATTACCAACCTTGCCAGCCTTCTCAACAACATAGTAGTAATCATTACCATCTTTATTCTTGGACTTGCTGTTGATAACCTTACCAGATGTATTTACTAAGAAGTATTTGCCCTTTACATCCAGACCATCTTTATCCTTTGTAGGAACAACATAAAGTTCATCTACATCGTCAGCCTTCTTGTTAATTCCTAAACTACTAAGCAGAGCATCTGTAGGTGTTGTTGCTGGCAGAATTGTCTCGCCAGCCTGAGCCACTTCCTCCCTGAATGCCTGAACGTCATCCAGCTTCTTATAGCCCTTCAGAGCATCGCCGTCGTCATTTTTATCCTTGTTTGCATCAAGTGTCTTAATAACCTGATACTTCTCATCCTTACCGGCCTTTAACAGCATACCAGACTGATAGAACTTATCATCCTCTTCACCGGTCTTACCAGAGCCCTTCTTAGAGCCTGACTTCTCAAAGAAGAAGTTAAACTTATCGCCATCAATCTCGATGGTGTTCTTATTAGTTCTCATAGCACCATCATCGCCATCACCGAAGTAATAGCACTTATAGCCCTTCTGCTCGTACCAGTTAGCACTATTGATGAAGTCATCCTCGGTATCAAATGGATGATAATCATCATCATCGGCCTTTACTCCATCCTCAGGAATATTACCCTTGCTGTCTGTATAGATAAACTTAAGTCCATCAATCATACGACCATCTGTACGGAACGCATACTTCTTACCTTTGATAGTCTTAAATTCGCCTGCATACAGATTACCACTTCCATCTGCATAATACCATGCATCTTCACCATCGTTATTCTTTTCGTAGTTCAAGTACTCAGCTGCAACTACCTTAAACCAACCCTTGCTTACGCGAGCTCCATTCTCAACATCCTGGAAATATCTCCACTGCTGAGCGTATTTAGCAGGTACACTGTTAGTAGTAACAGTACTATAGCTTGCTCTTGCACCAGCCTTAGATGCAGACTCTACATCCAAGGACCACTCTGCTGTCATGGCACCATTCTCATCAAATTCATACTTCTTTCCATTGATGGTCTTGCTCTTCTGGTAATCGCCAGCTTCTGCTTTAACCTTCTTACCATTGGACTTGAAGTAGAACCAACGTGTCTGATCCTCATCATCATTGAATACTGGAGCGATCTCTTTATAGGAATCAGCTGTTGCATCCTCGTATGTGATATCCATCTGCAGCCAGCCAACGGTCATTGCACCATCATCTTCGCCACCGAAGTAATAATCGCCTTCTTTAAATGCATCGCCGTCTGTATTGTCGATACGCTCTGCATTATCTGCTGATACCCAACCAAACAGCATCTTGCCTTCGTCATCAAAAGCATACTTCTTGCCGTTTACAGTCTTTAATGCAACCTTATCATTGTCGCCATTCTTTAAAGCCTTACCATTAGCCTGGAAATAATACCAGTAATGATCTGGCTCATCATCCTGTCCAGCATCCTCGTTGTCGATAGCTACCCACTGGTTAGCTGCCATAACACCGTTGATGTCTACATAATAATAGTTGTCGCCGTCTTCAATCAGCTGATCGATAGCCATCTCGCCGTTGCTATCTAACCAATACCAGTTATTACCGGATTTCTTCCACTGATCGGTTGCTCTCTCGCCGTCTCTGTTGTAATATACCCAAGTACCGTCTTCCTCAGCCCATCCTGTAGCTGCGAAAGAAGTCATGGATGCACCAATAGCGAGCAGTGCTGCTGTTGATAATACAGCAACTAATTTTGTCTGCTTTCTCATAATTAATGCACTCTCCTTTTTCTTTTTGAAATACTTTTTGAAATTCCTTTTTTGCATTACGAGTTGATTATACTTCGGATA
>ERZ506775.228-NODE-228-length-39426-cov-9.49879_pt1 | contig 39426 bp, 66 predicted proteins | sample MGYA00513980_ERZ506775 | MGnify/ENA metagenome assembly ERZ506775 | reverse complement strand
CCTTCCTTCCTTCCTTCCTTCCTTCCTTCCTTCTTTCCCTCCCTCCCTCCTTCCTTTCCTCCTTCCCTTCTTCCCTTTTTCCCCCTCTTCCTTCCCCCCTATAACCCCCTATCTATTACCCCCTATAATCCCCCAGAAAAGAAAGAAAAAGAGAGAACGCGCTCTATCGGTGGCGGTGGGGGGCATTTGTAGACTCTACTTAGGCGAGAGGTGGTGACATGGCTGCACGGCTGACAGACAGACAAAAAAAGAAAATTGTGGCTGATTATCTGGAGACCGAGAGCTATAACGCCACGGCGAAAATCAATGGGGTTTCCAAAGATACCGTTAAGCGTGTTGTGTTAGGTTGCGAAGGATTCGCCCAAAAGGCGCAACAAAAAAAGAAGCAGAACACGCTGGATATGTTGGCCTTCATGGAGACCCGCAAAGAGAAGATGCAGGAAGCGATCGACCTGCACCTAATGGCGCTGACAGACCCAGAAAAGATAAGCGATGCCGGGTTGTCTCAAATCGCCACTTCTTTCGGGATTATCGTTGACAAGGCCACAAAGAACACAGCCAGCGGGAACGACAGTTTGAATAAACTGGACGGGCTGTTGAAGGAGTTCAGAGATGCTGTTAAGTCCGAAACAAACTGAATTTGTCCGAAAGGGGCATCACCGCTGGAACTTTAAGGGAGGGGCCACTCGATCGGGGAAAACATACCTTGATTTTCGGTGGATTATCCCAATCCGCATCCGGGAGCGCGCAGGGAAGGACGGGCTGACGGTCATTCTTGGAGTCACCAAGTCCACCATTGAGCGGAATGTGCTTGAGCCTATGCGAGCGATCTATGGTGATGCTCTTGTTGGCACGATCTCCAGCGACAATACGGCGTGGATATTTGGGGAAAAGTGCTACTGCCTTGGAGCTGAAAAGGTTTCCCAGGTCTCGAAAATCCGCGGCGCGTCCATCAAATACTGCTACGGCGACGAGGTGGCAGACTGGAGCCAGGAAGTCTTTGAACTGCTGAAAAGCCGCCTGGATAAAGCGTATTCATGCTTTGACGGTACGTACAATCCACAGGGACCGAATCATTGGCTAAAAGCGTTCCTGGACAGCAAGGCGGATGTTTTCAGCCAAACGTACACAATTGATGATAATCCGTTTCTCCCAGAGGCTTTTGTGGAGAACCTAAAGCGGGAGTATCGAGGAACGGTTTTTTACGACCGTTATATTTTGGGACAGTGGGCGTTGGCCGAGGGCCTGATTTACCCCATGTTCGGAGAGAGCAACATCGTGGATGAGGTTCCGGAGAGCGGCGAGTATTACATCTCCTGCGACTACGGCACGTTGAACCCCTTTTCGGCTGGGCTGTGGTGCTGGGACGGGAAGAAAGCCGTCAGAATCCGGGAGTATTACTATTCCGGGCGGAAGGAGCAAGTCAGCAAGACAGATGAGGAATACTACACGGAATTGGAGAAGCTGGCTGGGGATTTTCCGGTGCGATCCGTAGTAGTTGACCCGTCGGCAGCTTCGTTTATCGAGGTCATCAGACGGCATCGGCGGTTCCGGGTACAAAAAGCGGTCAATGATGTGGTTCCCGGCATCGTCACCACCAGCCGCTACATTGAGGACGGGACGATCAAAGTTCACCGCTCCTGCAAGGACGGTATCCGTGAGTTTGGGCTATACCGTTGGGACGATAAGGCAACAAAGGACAAGCCCATCGAAGAGAATGACCACGCCATGGACGATATCAGGTACTTTGTGATGACGGTGCTACGGCATAAGATGCGCAGGGCCGGTCAGCCACAATATATCCCACTGTGGGAGAGGTGATTTTTTGCTTACATATCAGGAGTTGCTTGCTGTGGGCGAGGATGAAAAAGCCAGAATGGATTTTATCTGGCGGGCGATCAATGAGCACGAAGGCAGCAAGGCATATCAAATGGCAGCTGACGCAGAACTGTACTTTAAGGGCGAGAATCCGACTATCAACCGCTATGAGAAAATCATATATGACATGCAAGGGCGCGCCCACAGGGATATGTATACGGCCAATCACAAGATCGCATCCTCCTTCTTCGGCTTTTACGTGCGGCAGGAGGTATCCTACCTGCTGGGCAACGGCGTGACCTTCCAGAACGAGGCCACAAAGGACAAGCTGGGGAAGAAGTTCGACCTGGAAATGGTCAAGGCTGGGAAATACGCCCTGATTGCCGGCGTGTCCTTTGGGTTCTGGAACTTGGACCATTTGGATGTGTTCAAACTGCGGGAGTTTGTCCCGTTATATGACGAGGAAAACGGCGCATTGATGGCCGGTATCCGCTTCTGGCAGGTATCTGATGACAAGCCGCTGCGGGCCACTCTGTACGAGGTGGACGGATACACGGACTATATCCGGCGAAAAGGCGAGGACATAGCGGTACTGAAAGAAAAACGGCCGTATATCTTGCGCCTGCGCACGTCCGAAGCTGACGGGACAGAAATTTACGACGGGCAGAACTATCCGTCCTTTCCTATCGTACCGCTGAAAAACGGCGATGATGGGTTATCGGAGCTGACGGGAAAGCGGAACACGCTGGACGCCCTTGACCTTTGTACATCCAACATGGTCAACAATGTGGACGAGGGGAATTTGATCTATTGGGTGCTGACCAACTGCGGCGGCATGGATGATTTGGACGATGCGAAGTTCCTGGACAAGGTACGCACGGCGCATATAGTTCACGCTGGGGCAGATGGAGACGAGGGGGCGACAGCGGAGCCGCACACCATTGAGGCCCCATTTAATGGCACAAACGTAACCATTGATATGCTTAAACGCAAGCTGTACGAGGATTTCCAGGCCTTCGATAGTTCGGCGGTGTCGGCGGGCAATCAGACGGCCACTGCCATTGCGGCAAGCTACACGCCGCTTGATTTGAAGGCGGATGACTTTGAGGCAAGCGTTACGGAGTTCATTCTAGGCATTTTGGAATTGGCAGGCATTAACGATTCGCCAAGCTATACGCGCAACCGCATAATCAACCGAGCGGAAGAGACGCAGACCATTCTTATGGGCGCTGAGTATTACGACGACGAGTACATCACCAAGAAGCTGCTGACCATCAACGGCGACGCTGACCAATTCGATGCACTTATGGAACGCAAAGCAGCCGAGGAAATGGAGCGGGTAGAGACAGAACCAGACTTCCCGCCGCAGGAGGAAACCGAGGTGACGGAGGATGCCGAAGCCGGACAGGGCGCACCAGTGGACGGATGAAGAACTGGAAAGGCTGGAACGCCGAATTTCCCGCGTTTACCGTGAGGCGTGGGATGACCTGGAAAAGACCGTGATTGACTACTTCAACCGTTTCATTGAACGGGATGAAGAAATGCGCAAGTTGATTGGAACGGGAATCAATGGGAAGGTCTGGACAGAGCGGGATTATGAGCTGTGGCGGTTGAACCAGATAGGGCGTGGAGAAAGGTTTGACGATTTGGCCGTAAAGGTGGCCGAGCGGTATACAAAAGCCAACGAGGTGGCGCTTGCCTATGTCAACGACGCCACACCTGGCATTTACTCCCTAAACCGCAACTACGTCGCCTATACCATCGAGAAAGTGGCTGGGAATGTTGGGTTTACCCTATGGGACGAATCTACCGTACGGAGTCTGATTGTGGAGGAGCCCGACCTAATGCCCTACTACCCCAAGGAAAAAGCCCTCAAGCGGGGCATTGACCTGAAATGGGGAAAGAAGCAGATTACCAAGAGCGTCACCAGCGGGCTGTTGCAGGGCAAGAGCGTTGGTAAAATCGCCACCGACCTGCAAGCCAGGGTGAGCGAGATGAACCGGGCAAGCGCTGTGAGGGCGGCGAGAACGGCGGTCACCGGCGCGCAGAACGCCGGGCGCATGGATAGCTATAAAGCCGCCTCTGATATGGGCATAAAGGTTAGAAAACGCTGGGTTGCCACAAAGGACGGACGTACACGGCATAGCCACCAGAAGATGGACGGGCAGACGGTGGAATGGGACGAGCCGTTTACCTCCGAACTGGGGAAGATACGATATCCGGGAGACCCACGGGCCAAGCCTGCAAATGTCTATAACTGCCGTTGCACTCTGCGGACGGTAGAAGCGCCCGGTATCGAAGCAGAGCCACGCAAGATGCGTGTGCGTGACCCTAAGACGGGCCGAAACGTGGTGGTGGAGGAAATGACATACGAGCAGTGGGAAAGGTGGGTGAAAAGCCGTGCCTGATTTGGGCGGTGTGGTGTTCAAAGATTACAGCGCCGAAGTGCTGGAGGCCATGCATGACGCCGTTGTGCGGGCACTAGAGCGGTGCGGCGAACAAGCGGAAGGATACGCAAAAGACCTTGCACCCGTGGATACAGGAGCAGGCAGAAACAGCATTTCCCATAAAGTGGATGAATCCGAACCAGCGGTATATATCGGGACAAACCTGGATTACATGATTTATCAAGAGCTGGGAACCGGCAAATATGCCGAGGGCGGCCGTCCCACGCCGTGGGTGTATCAGGACGACGAAGGCAACTGGCACTGGACGGCTGGAAATCCAGCACAGCCTTTTCTCAAGCCAGCGGTGGCCGACCATGCGCAAACTTACAGGAACATCATAGAGGATGAGATGAAAAATGGATGAAAGGCAAATCAAAGCCATTGAGGCCGTTCTCGCAAAAGGAGACAGAATAGAGTTGATTCCCGTAAAAGATGGTGTTAAAATTATACATGTCAAGCGGGAAGAGCTGAAACAGAATATTGCTCCCGCCTCTAAGCGTTGAGGCGGAAGGACCGAACGGGGTCAACTACCGAGGATTTCTCGGTGGTTGGCCTCTTTTTGTTAAAAAAAAGACCGCCCCGAAGGGGCGGCGAAAAATCAGTTAGTTTGCTGATATAAAGACGTCAGAGCATCGGTCAGAACCTGAGAAAAGTTCACCTGATGCTTTTCGGCAAAGGTGTTGAGCCATGCCGGAATGGTCAAGTTTTTTCGAACGGCTTTGCTACCATACTTTTCCGCATAGGCGTCTATATCTAACACGAGCAAGTTAACAAATGCGCCTTGTTCCACCCGGACTGCTTCAATAGGCCTTGCTGCCGGAGCAGCGTTTCCATCTTCTAATTCGTCCAGTACCCAGCCAGAGGCGGCGTCCTCTGCCATAAGAATTGCGTCAGCTAACGTACCCCCCTCTGTAATGCATCCAGGCAAATCAGGAATGACTACGGTATATCCTTCTTTTTCCTCACAGGGGCGAAAAACAGCAGGATAAACAAGCTTCATAATAAATTCCTCCTATCTATGATGTCGGGAGCGCGGGGCCTATTTCAGCCCCGCTTGCTCCAGAATTGATTTTGCAGTTCCCTTATCAATGTCACCTTTGTGCTGTGGGATTGTAACCTTTCCGGGTTTGGTTGGGTGTTTAAACTGCTTGTGGGAACCTTTGGTGTTTTTGTGATACCAACCATCAGCAAGAAGTATTTTTTCTATTTCTTTTGCTGTCATTCCGTTCCCTCCTTACAATTATATTATACGCATAATGCGCGTAAATGTCAAGAGGTTTTTTGGTAAACACCGCAAAGAACAGCGGTTTTTATATCACAGTCGCCCCCAAGGGAACGGGGCCGAAGAAAAGGAGACTGATTATGGCACTGACCAGACGAGCCCTCAAAGCTATGGGCATTGAGGACGAGAAGATCGACGAGATCATCAACATGCACACCGAAACCGTGGACGGCCTGAAAGCCGACGTGGCGAAATACAAGGCCGATGCGGAAACCCTGCCCGGTATCCAGAAGCAGTTGGAGAAGGCGCAGGCCGACCTTGAGGCTGGAAAGAAGGACAGCTATAAGGTCAAGTACGAGGCCCTGAAAGAAGAATTTGAGGGCTACAAGAGCGAACAGACCAAGAAGGAGGCCCGTAGCGCCAAGGAAAAGGCGTACCGGGAGCTTCTGAAACAGGCTGGAGTGAGCGAGAAGCGGCTTGACGCTGTGCTCCGGGTGTCCGATGTGGACAGTGTGGAGCTGGACGAAAAGGGCACAATCAAGGACGCAGATAGGCTCACGGAGAGTATAAAGAGCGAGTGGGCGGATTTTATCGGCACCACCTCCATCCAGGGCGCACAAACTGCCACACCTCCGGCCAGCACCGGCGGGAACGGCATGACGAAGGCTGACATCTACAAAAAGGATGACCATGGCCGGTATGTCATGTCTGCCGCGGAGCGCCAGAAGGCGCTTATGGAAAACCAAATTACATGAAAGGACTGAATTAAATGGCTGCTACGAAAGTTGAAAGCCTTACCAATCCGAGGGACTCTCTGCCCAACACTTATACCAGCGTGACGGCCCGCGAGGTGGATTTTGTCACCCGATTCAATGATAACTGGGAAGCGCTGCGCACCATCCTGGGCATCATGCGTCCTATCCGCAAGACCCCCGGCACGCAGCTGATCTCTTATACCGCTGACGTAACCCTGGAGGACGGCGACGTGGGCGCTGGCGAGGTCATCCCGTACAGCAAGGCGACCATCACACAGGCCACCAAGGCAGACCTGACCATCAAGAAGTATGCCAAGGCCGTTCCCATCGAGGACGTGGACAAGTATGGCGCGGAGATCGCCGTGGAAAAGAGCGACGACGCTTTTCTCACTAAGCTCCAGAACGTGGTGTTTGGGGACTTCTACACCTTCCTGAACACCGGTTCTCTCACCGGCACCGCAACCACCTGGCAGGCCGCCCTTGCAAAGGCCCAGGGCGAGGTTCTGAACAAGTTTGCGGTTATGGCGAAGGATGTCACATCTGTTGTTGGATTTGCCAACATCCTGGACGCCTATGACTACCTGGGCACGGCGGACATTACTGTCCAGACCCAGTTCGGCATCAACTATGTCAAGGACTTTATGGGGTATTCCACTCTGTTCCTGCTTCCTGCTACTGTTTCCGGCAATGCAGCCATTGCGCGTAATACGGTGATCGCCACCCCTGTGGAAAACATCGACCTGTATTATGCCGATCCGGGCGATAGTGAGTTTGCCCGGCTGGGCCTGAATTACACCGTACAGGGCGAGACCAACCTAATCGGCTTCCACGCTCAGGGCAACTACAGCACCGCTGTGGGCGAGAGCTACGCCATTATGGGCATGAAGCTGTGGGCTGAGTATCTGGATGGAATTGCCAAGATTACTGTTTCGGTGGGGGGTTAATAGGGTCTGACACCTTAACGCTATTCCCCAGCAGTCAGACCCTATTGGGGAAACAGGTCTCCGATTTGGTCGGTGATGATCTGACGGTAAAAGCTGATGGCTCTGTGGTTGGGACATTCCATTATGTCTCTGACTATACAGAGTTCAGCAGCGTCCCGGAGGAACAGAGCGGGTATTATTTCCCGTTCCACCTGACCAAGACAGGGGCCAAAATGACATTCAAGAAAAACGGTTCTCCCACAAAGGAAAACATCCCGTTTGACGCAGATATTGTTTTCAGGGTGAGCAAGGATGACACCTTCGAGGTGCTTGTTGATGATTCCAGCGTGGTGAAATTTACCTTTACAGGGGCAACCTTTGAGCCACAAGGCAAGGCCAAAGTCCGGTCAAAACGATAAAAGGAGGGCGGCGTGATGCTGGAAGAAGTTTTGCAGAGCCTGAACAACTGGTTTCTGGTGCCTGACGGCATCCACACCGGAGAGTTCACGGTGCAGGACGGGTGGCTCACGCTGCCCTTTCTGCAAACAGGACAGTATTTCAGGGTGGTGGGGTCTGTCTTCAATGACGGGCTTCACCAATACCCGGCCACAGACATGACCGGAGAGACGTTCACTGGCGCTGTATGGGCGCTGGCGGTCCCAAAGGCTGTTATTACTCTAAGCGAGGAAATAGCGGCCTGGAACGAAAAGAACGGAACCCCAGGGCCGTACACGTCGGAATCGTTTGGTGGCTATTCCTACAGCAAGGCCACCAACGCCAGCGGTGTAGTCGTTGGCTGGCAGGATGTATTTAAAAGCCGACTGAACGCATGGCGGAGGATTGGAGGGATTATATGAGCTTGTTAGACGATTTTGCCCATCCATGCGTGCTGATGGAAAAAAAGCGCGTGCCAGACGGTGCAGGCGGGTACATCGTGGAGTGGACAGAGGGCGCGGAGTTTATCAACTATCAGGCGCTGGACACCTCTATGGAGGCCCGGAGAGCGGAAAAGGAGGGCGTGACAAGCCTCTACTCCGCGCTGGTGGACAAGGCCGTGCCTATTGAGTACAACGACGTATTCAAGGACAAGACCACCGGGGAGACGTACCGCGTGACCTCCAACCCAGAGGATAAGCAGGCCCCTCGTTCCTCCACGCTGCCGCTAAAATACTTCACTGCGGAGAGGTGGGCGCTAACCACATGATAGTGAATGTTCTCGGAACAGAATACACCATCGAAATCAAGAAGTACGCCGAAGATGAAGCATTTGAGCGGCGCAGCATTGATGGGTATTGTGATTGGCTAACAAAGAAAATTGTGGTTTGCGATATGTCCACGTACAAAGGATGGGAGCATGAGACAAAAGAAACCATTTCCGCCTCTGAGAAAAAAACGCTCCGCCATGAAATAGTCCATGCGTTCTTTGATGAAAGTGGGCTTGGAAGCAACACATTTTCTGTTGATGGGCCGTGGGCCACTAATGAGGAAATGGTGGATTGGATAGCAGTACAGGGCCCGAAAATCTATAAGGCATGGCAGGAGGCGGGGGCAGTATGACAAAAAACAAAGCCCTGTTTGCTTGGTTCAATGAGTTCATGCCCTTCTACCGGGCATCCTCTGTGCCGAAAGATGTGGACATGCCCTATGGCACCTACGAATACACAGATGGGGCCTTTGATGCCGGTGAAATCGGCCTGACGGTCAATCTATGGTTCCGCACGGAAAGTGAGGCCGTCCCGGACGAAAAGGCGCAGGAATTATCCAGGCGCATCGGCTACGGCGGCGTATATATCCCTTGCGACGAGGGATACATCTGGCTGAAACGCGGGTCGCCGTGGTGTCAGAGCCTTGTGTACCAGGACGACCCGGCTATTAAGCGCCGTTATATCAACATCACCGCTGAATACCTGACATTCAGCTAGAAAGGAGGCCCTTATGGGCAAATTTACAGTCATCCCGCAGAGCACATTTGAGGAAATGCAGCTTGACGCGGGTGTTGTTCTAAAGAAATTTACTCCATCTACACCGACGGCACCGGAGGATGCTGACATTGTGTGTCCCACCACTGGCGGCATCAATATTTCCTGCGTTCCTACTTATTCTGACATGGGCGAGGATGTGGATAACTGTCCTACCAATATGATGGAGCTCAAGCATCTGGACGGCTGGGAGTGCAAGATGTCCTTTACCTCACTCGGCACGTCCCCGGAATCCATTCGGCTGTCGCTGGGAGCGGCTGACGTGACTGGAAATAAGATTGTGCCCCGGCGTGACCTCAAGCAGACAGACTTCTCCGACCTGTGGTGGGTAGGCGACCGGGCGGACGGCGGCATGGTGGCCGTATGCCTGAAAAACGCTCTTTCCACTGGCGGATTTACACTCCAGACCACCAAGAACGGCAAAGGACAGGTATCTGTGGAGCTGACCGGCCATGTTTCTATTGATGCGCAGGACACCATGCCAATGGAGTTCTATAGCGCCGCCCCTTCGGAGGATTGATGCCATGAAACTATCTGAACTGACCACCGAGCAGGCAGCGGATGTACTGTGCGAACTAACGCCCTATATCGCAAATATCACCGGTGATAAGGCCCTGCTGGACGAACTGTCGAAGAAGTTTGACAGCAAGGGGAAGAGTGTAGCGGAAATGTATACCTATTCCGCAAAGAAATGCGCAGCTCTGGCCCCTGTCCTACTGAAAGACCATCGGGCGGATGTGTTTGGCATCTTGGCTATCCTGAACGAGACTACGGCGGAAGCGATTGCGGAGCAGAAGATTATAACGACGATTAAACAGGTGGTCGAACTGTTTCAAGACAAGGAACTTCTAGATTTTTTCGGATCGTTTGGGCAGGAGGACGAGAGAGAGTAATCCTTGCGCTGCTTTCTGTGCGCGGCATGAGGGCGCGGGCCATGTTGGATGTGCTCCCGGTCGTTATCAAAGAGCGGCAAAGAGCGGAACTGTATCAGACCTATGTGGCGGACTGTCTGCAAAACATCTCCCGAAATGTTGCCCCCATCGGGCGAGGTGAGTACATTGGCAAGCGGTGGGCGGATGTCTCTGACCCAAAACCAGAAGAAAACCGAGCACCAGAAGAAATCATTGCTCACATGAAAAATAAAATCGCCTCTGTCTAAGTGGTGACAGGGAATGGCTAAGTGGTGCCGTGAGAGGAGGCAGCACCTATTAACTTATTTGATCTATTCGCAAAAATCAGCCTGGATACCAGCGACTATGAAAAGGGTCTGGACGACGCCAGCGGGAAAACGTCGTCCTTTGCGGATAAGCTGAAAAATGGCCTTGCAACAGCGGCAAAGGTTGGAGCGGCCGCTTTGACTGCTGCTGCATCTGGTGTTGCATTTCTTACAAAAAGTTCGCTTGAACAATACGCTGAATATGAGCAGCTTGTGGGTGGCGTTGAGACGCTGTTTAAGCAGTCGGCTGATATTGTTCAGCAGTACGCCGATAACGCCTACAAAACGGCAGGCATGTCGGCAAATGAGTACATGGACACCGTGACTAGCTTTTCCGCCTCACTCCTGCAAGGTTTAGGTGGTGATACCGCAAAGGCGGCGGAGGTGGCGAACCAGGCCATCACTGACATGTCCGACAACGCTAACAAGATGGGCACAAGCATGCAGATGATCCAGAACGCCTATCAAGGGTTTGCCAAGCAGAACTATACCATGTTGGATAACCTAAAGTTAGGCTATGGTGGTACTCAGGAAGAGATGGCCCGGCTTATTAACGATTCTGGGGTTTTGGGCGATGCGTTTGTCGCCACGGCCAACAATATCAATGAAGTGTCATTTGACAAAATCATTGAGGCCATCCATGTTGTGCAGACCAACATGGGGGTTACGGGCACCACAGCGGCGGAGGCGGCCAGCACCATTGAGGGCAGTGTTGCCTCGGCAAAATCGGCGTGGACAAACCTTATAACAGGCATTGCGGACGAAAACGCCGATCTTGATACACTGATCGGGAATTTTGTGACAAGCGCTGAGACAGTGGCGGGGAATGTTGTCCCTCGTATCACACAGATTTTGTCTGGTATGGGGACAGCTATTGAGCAATTGGCTCCCATTCTTGCGGCAGAGGTACCAACGCTCATTGCTTCCGTCTTCCCGTCCATCGTGAACGGCGGGGCGCAACTACTTGTTGGACTTGTGACAGGGCTCGTCAGTGCTCTTCCGCAACTGGTGGCAGCAGTTCCGGGGATTATTGATACGATGATCACAAGCATATCAAAGGCGCTTCCACAAATCCTAAATGTGGGAGTGCAGCTTCTTGATCAGTTGACCACCGGTATTGAGACGGGTCTGCCCGATATGGTGTCCCGCATTCCAGAAATCATCACACAATTTCTGAATTACATCACAGAGCAGCTCCCAACGGTTCTTGACAAGGGTGCGGAACTGCTGAACAATCTCGTGAACGGCATCCTCGGGGCCATACCGGAAATGACTGCGGCCCTACCGGAAATCATCACCGCCTTTGTCCAGTTCATCACGGACAACCTCCCGACGATTATTGAATCGGGAATCAACATCCTTTTAAACCTAGTTTCCGGCATCATCGGCGCAATTCCGGATCTTGTCGCATCCATCCCGCAAATCATCAGCGCAATAACGACGGGCATTGCCAGGGCGCTACCCAAAATCATCCAGTCCGGCGTTTCGCTGCTCCAGAAATTTATTGAAGGCATCCTTTCCAATATTCCCGCGCTGGTGGCCGCTCTTCCCCAGATCATCAGCGCCATTGTGGAGGGCATCGGGGCGCTGATTGGCGGCATTGTTGACGTGGGCAAGAGCATTGTGGAGGGGATCTGGAAGGGCATCCAGGAAATGGCTGGATGGATTTACGACAAGGTTACAGGGTTCTTTTCCGGCATTGTGGACGGTGTGAAGGACTTCCTTGGAATCCACTCTCCCTCTACGGTGTTTGCCGACATGGGCAAAAACATGGCTCTTGGTCTTGGACAGGGCTGGGACAATGAATATGACCGTATCCGCCGGGATATCGAGGGTGGTATGGACTTCGGCACCGCAAGCGTGGACTTTGCGTCGTCCGGGTTGGGTGTGGCGTCCGCTGGTATGGTCAACGGAGTTTCAGCATCTGTGCAGGGAGCAGGGATGTCTGGAGGGAGTATTACAGTTAATCTAATGATGCCTGACGGCACCAAATTTGCCTCCTATCTGCTTGGCCCCCTGTCTAACTACGCAAAGGCAAACGGTACGCCAATTCTCCATCCAACGTAAGGCGGTGAAAACACGTGAATCAACTTGTATTGGATACCACAGGCACACCAGTTACCTTGCCGGAAAGCCAAAAGGGCGGCTATATCGCAGAGTTAAAACCGCTTTCCGTAGATGTGGAGATGGTCACCGGCAGGATTGTAAGAGAACTGCGCGGGAATGTATGGGTTTTGCGCTACCAATATGGATATTTCACGGATCAAATGAGGAACTCCGTGCTTTCCGCATGCGAAAAAGGGAGAGGACAGGCCATTACATGTTTGTTCCTTCCCCCGCACTCTGAACAGATGATCACATCAAAATTCATGGTAACAGAGCTGACCTATCCAAAATTTATGTGGAGCCGTCAAGTTATGGGTGAAATTGTTGACGAAGATGGAGAGCCCATAGAAACCCTTGTTCCCGTCCCAATGTGGGGTGATTTTTCGGTAGAACTAAGGGAGGTGAAACCCAGTGATTAGTTCGACCACAGCGTATCAGGCGGCGATTGTGGGCGACACCAGACGGATCTATTTGCAAGCAGTCATAGATATTATTGACCCGGATATCACCTATGGCACAGTATCCAGCTCCGGCATGGCTAACGTATGCAAGTCGGAGCAAATCCACGACAAGGAGATGGAGCTTGTTCCATACGCCACGCTTGAGGCTAACCGCTGGGCACTCAACGGGCAGTTCAAGCTATTCCCACTCCGTGGGGCCGATCATATCGGCTTCCTGGGGGACACCTTGTCCGGCGGAGAGGGTGTGTTTTCCCCAGCGGTGTGGGTAGAGGAACATTTTTCCAATGTCTCCATCCTTCAGGCGTGCTCCATCTACTTCCCAACAGCGGATTGGGACGGAGTGGCTGCCGACTTTACTGTGGAGGTCATGCAGGGGGGAACGGCCTACTACACCAAGACAGTGGCTGGCAATACTGCGTCTAGCATTGCATTGGACGGATTCACCGTTAACAACCCGGACGCTATCCGGGTGACGGTTACCAAATGGTCGAAAGGAAACCGCCGTATACGGATACCTGAAATTATCCCGGGCCTGTATGAGAAGTGGACGGGAAATGAGATTGCCGTGTTTTCTCTTAAGCACCAGGGGGACGTATCCTGTATGACACTACCGTATGGCACATGTACCATCAAAATGGACAACCTGAGCCGCCGCTTTGAGCCGCGAAGCAAAAACGGCGTATTCCAGTCCATCGAAGAGCGCCAGGGCATCCCGGTTTCCATAGGAGTACGGCTTTCGGACGACACGGTAGAGTACAAGCCAGCCGGCGTGTTTTATCAGTACTCCGGCGGCTGGAAAACCGGCGACAACGGCCTGACCATGCAGTGGGATCTGGTCGATATTGTTGGCCTTTTGGCTGATCGTGAGTTTATCCCGCCGTCCATCCTGCCTACCACCCTGTCTGGCTGGATTTCCGCCCTAGTGGCCCAGATGGGAGAAAATTTCGCGGGCATGTACGCGGTAGACCCAAACTACGCAAGCGCGGAGGCAAGCGTCCGCGTGGCTGACGATGTGGTTGGTATGACATGCGGGGATATATTGAGATATGTCTGCATGGCGACGGGTACGTGGCCCAGGGCGGACGCAGAGACCGGATACCTGACCGCCGAACCCATGTGGAACCAGGGGAGTAAAATCACCCTGGACAACCTAGTTGATTATCCGACCATGAAAGCCAACACCGATATTGCCGCCCTGTTTTTTACTCTGAACGATGGGAACGACACCCAGTATGTGGTATCCGGGAACTCCACTGCCTCCAACGAGACAAAATCCATCCAAAATCCGTTTATTAAGACGCAATCCCAGGCGCTGACTGCCGCACGGGCAATCTTATCCACCTACGGCGGGAACAAACTGGAGATTGTAGGCCGTGGAGATCCGGCCTCTGAAATTGGGGATGTGGATACGGTCTGGTTGAATGAGAGCACCGCAACCACGGGCCGCAGAATACAGCAGGACTTATCTATCCAGGATGGAGTCCTCCGCAATTGCTCCAGTGTGCTGCTCCAGGCTGATGGAATCTTTCTTTATGATGGCATGGAGGTGATCACCTCCAGCGGCGTGTGGACAGCACCAGCCGGGGCCACACAGCTACGGATTATCCTGGTAGGCAAGGGGGAGGGCGGAGGCCATGGAGAGCCTGGCACCATGGGCAGGCAGGAATCGGAAGACGGATATGGAGATAGTGAGCGTGGTGAATACGGCGCAGATGGTTCGGACGGCGTGGGTGGAAAGGTGTGGACAGCTACCATCGACATCAATCCACAACAGTCATTTGAGGTGTCTTTTGATGGTTTTAATACCATTTTTGGCCCTTACTCTAGCGCAAACGGTAATACATACCCACAGGGTTACTCTGATGTAGCCAGCGGCGAATCATACGCCCGCACCGGCGTAGCATCACCTAAGCCAGGTAGCGGAGATGGCGGAGCCGGAGGAAAGGGTGGAGCTCCAGGCTATGGCGTGTATAAGCATTACACGTGGGCGGGCGGTGGATCTACCACGTTTAAGGTGCTCGTCGATCCAGAGCCGGGGAAACCCGGAGCGGCAGGGGCACAGGGCTGTGCCGTTATCTATTGGGACAAGGAGGGATGAGTATGTCCGAAACATGGACGCCGCTGGTTATTTCGGCCAGCTTTGCACCCAACCCCGTATCAGTCGGGCTACCCACCGTCCTGTCTGTCGTAGTCATCGACGCCCAGGGCGGAGAGCGGGAGGACCTCTGGCACAGTGGCGAGGTCCAGGCTGGGGAGGTGTAGTGCGTGGCGATTACCCAGGTGCGGGCGCAGTTCAATGGTCAGTGGTACATGCTGACCTACAACGAAGACGCCAGAGCCTATCAGACGACTATCACGCCGGACACATTCTCCGGCGGTCAGCCGGACGGGTATTACGACGTAACGGTAGAGGCTACCAACGACAGCGGCGTGGTGGTGACTACAGACGGGGACAATCTGCTGGGCCTTCGGTTGGTGGTGCGGGAGACCATCCAGCCCATCCTGACCCTGGTATCCCCGGAGGCGGGCTATGTGACCACCAACACGCCTGCGGTGACGTGGACCGCCCAGGACAACGACGGCGGCTCCGGTATCGACCCGGACAGCGCCATGGTGAAGCTGGACGGGAAGGCAGTTCCGGCGGAGCAGGTGTCCGTCACGGCGGGCGCAGGCGGGACGTATACCATCACCTATACGCCAGGGGCTGCTCTGGCGGAGGGGCCGCACACCGTCCAGGCGGGCATCAGCGACAACGATGGGAACGCAGCTACGATGGAGGCAAACTACATTGTAGATACCGTACCGCCAGCGCTGTCCGCGTTGCTGTCCTTCGAGGAGGTAGTGGTGGATCCCTATACGGTTACCATCACGGGGCAAACCAACGATGCCACCGCTCCTCCGGTGACCATGACCGTGATGGACAACGGGGCGGTGGCGGGACACCCGACCGTTGGGCCGGATGGACGATTTTCCTTCCTCCTGAATCTTGAGGTTGGGGAGAACAACGTCACGGTCGTTGCCAAGGACGGGGCGGGGCTGACTACCACGGCCAGCTATTACATCATCCGCATGGTTACCGACCGGACACAGGCCGATGTGGACGCCTTGAACGACCGTGGGACATACAACGCCTCTGATCTCAACCGGGTCAATACGGCCATGGCTTATCTGAACGGGTGGCTTTCGGATGCGGGATACGTCACCGGATATGCCAACCAGGGTATTGCCTGGGCTATAGATGACATTCCGCTACAGGCACAGATGGCGGACTACCTGTCCAACGTGGGGGCGATCGGTGGCACGTTCCCCCTTGCCAACGCCCCAGCAATCCCGGCCTCGATGGAGTTCCTGACCCATGAAGGGGCCAATCACATTGAGCGGGTTTTGGTGCTGACGGACCAGATCCGCGCTCGTTTGAAGCGGTCGCCATTTGTGAGCGGCGAAATATTTTGTGGTGAGGTGTAACAATGCAAGATGGAATTATTGCTGGAAACGGAAGTAGCCGGTATTTGAAAACGGTGGCGGCAGCGCTTTCCCTGTATCCTAGCTATGAGGATTTTATCACGGCGCTGATCGCCGGGACATTTCCCATTGACCTGAACGGGATCAATGAGGCAGGGTGGTCGCGGCAGGGGACACCCCTGAACAAAGGAACCCTGTTAAGCGACACCACAGAAACCAAGATATGGGGTTCAGCCGGGAACCATACAGTTGACCAGGCGCTCGGTCAGATACTTGGCTCAATCGGATATAGCCTGGTAAAGGAATACACATCGCCGGGGAGCTTTACCCATACGTTCGACCGCAAATATACAGATATTTTTGTGATTGTGGTTGGCGCTGGCGGAGGAGGCGGTGTGGGCGAGATAAGAAAAACAAACGAATATTACAACGAGTGGGAAGGTAGAGGCGGCGGTGGCGGCGGTGCTGGAGAAGTAGTTGTTGCTTATTTTTTAGACAGCACTAAAATTTCAAATAAAAATATTGTTATCGGCTCTGGTGGAAGCGGGGGGACTTCAGTGAGCCCCAACGGTGCAAACAGCGATATCGACGGCAGAAAAGGCATGAGCGGAGGCAGTAGCAGCGCTTTCGGAATTACAGCGGCGGGAGGATCTCCAGGGGATAGCTTCAATGCTGGTAAAGCTGGTGGTGTGGCTTCAAATATCACTTCTGGTCCTGGCTTTGGCGGAAGAGGACATGTTAATGATACTGTATCTGAACAGGGAGAAGATGGCTCTCTTATAATGACATTTGGAATAAGGGCCCCGGGTGGCGGCGGTGGCGGCGGTAACAGCAAAGGTTCATCGACCGGTAATTCTGATGGGAAAGGAGCACCCGGTGGAAGCAGCGGCGGCGGAAGGGGAGGCAACGGAGCCACCTCATCCGCAAACGGAACCAATGGTGCGGATGGTAGCAGAGGTGGCGGCGGTGGTGGTGCTGGTGGCGGCTGCAATTTCCTTTACCAGCAAAAATCCTCTGGAAATGGGGGGAGAGGCGGACACGGATATGTAGCGATTTACGGTAGGGGGGCGTTTTGATGAAAACGGTTTATTTGAACGAGGATAACACTGTCCGCGAAATCATCCCGGAATATGCACTCCCGCCGGAGAAGTGGTATAGCGAGGCATTTGCACGACGCTGTGTAGAGGTACAGGACGATGTAGAGCAGGGGTGGCGCTACAACCCCGAAACAGGGCAGGCCACCCCGGACAATAGACCGCCGGAGCCTGAATCGCCCTCGGCAGAGGACATCACCCTGGACATGCTGGCCGAGCACGAGGAACGACTTTGTATGTTGGAAATCACCACCAATGCTGTTTGAGGAAGGGGAAGGACATGAACACGGTATTTAATCTCTGCAAGCTGCTTATTGACCGGGGCCGCACCGACGGCCTCCAGGACAAGATGGATGTCTATCTCGCCGCCGACCGGCTCACCCCGGAGGAGTACCAGGAGCTGGCCGGGCTACTGGCCCCGGAACAGTAATCAACAGCGGGATCGCTGGATAAAAGGATGTGAATCAAATGAGTAAGAGCATTACATATGTCCCGCTCTCGTCCGTGGAGCGGATTGAGCTGAGAGTCACCAACTGCCGCAAGACACTTTCCCAGGTCAAGGAAGAGACTGGTGCCCACTATGTGTTGAATGGCGGCATGTGGAACCCAGACGGCTCGGCCTGCCCGCTGCTCAAGGTGGGCGGGGTAATGCGCTCCGGCACGCCCTGGAGGGCGATGGGCTACGCCTGGGATAAGGGCCCCGACATCCACATGACCTCCGAGTACGGGGGAGCGGATAACTTTATTGCGGTGACCGCCCTCATTGCCTCCGGTAAGCCAGTGGATAAGCCCTCCTACGGCTCAGCCCAGGGAGGCAAGCGGGGGCGGAGCGCTATTGGCCTGCGCGGTGGAAGTCTAGCCCTCTACTGCTCCGGCGACGGCACCAGGGACGCAGCCACGACGGAGACTCTGAGGGACGAGCTGGCCGGGCTGGGCTGGTCCTCCGCCGTCATGCTGGACGGGGGCAGCTCCAGCCAGTGTGACTTTGGCGGAGAGCGCATCACCGCCAGCCGCAAGGTGCACAACTGGATTTGCGTGTATCTCAAGCAGGGCGGTACTGAGACGCCGCCGGAACAGGAGGACAAGCCTATGAGCAAGTACACCGTGACGCCCAGCATCGGCGTCAACATCCGCAGCGGCCCCGGCACCGGCTACGGCAAGGCGGGGGCGTACCCCTGCGGGGCCGTGGTGGATGTTCTGGAGAAGCGGGACGGCTGGGGCAGGACGGATAAGGGCTGGGTGTCCCTGGCCTATCTGGAGGCCGTGGAGGGCCCTCAGCGGGTCACAGACAACGGCATTGCCATCCAGGAGCATATCATCTCCGGCGGGCGCAAAAACCGGCCGGGCAGGGACACCAACCCGGACACCTACATCACCATCCACGAGACCGGCAACGCGGCCAAGGGCGCCGACGCCGCGGCCCACGGGGCCTACCTGGACAGCGCCGCCGGGGAGGATGATCTGGTGAGCTGGCACTACACCGTGGACGACCACGCCATTGTCCAGCACCTGCCCGACTACGAGACCGCCTACCACGCCGGGGACGGCAAGGACGGGCCGGGCAACACCACCAGCATCGGCATCGAGATCTGCGTCAACGCCGGAGGGGACTTTGAGGCGGCTAAAGCCAACGCGGCTGCCCTGGTGCGCCTGCTCATGGAGGAGCACGGCATCCCGCTGGACAATGTAGTCCAGCACAACCGCTGGAACGGCAAGGACTGTCCCAAGACCATCCGGGCCACCGCCGGGGCCTGGGAGGCGTTCCTGGCGCTCTGCCGGGGAGAGACGGCGAATGTGTCCAAGTTGGACACCGACGTGGACACGCTGGCTAATGTCGGCATTATCGACCAGCCCGACTACTGGAAAGCCGGGAACTACTCCAAGGATACTGTGGAGGCCCTGATCGGGAAAACGGCGGATTATGTAAGGGAGGACGATTGATATGGAGCATATCAACGGATTCAAGGCGGCGGTCGCCGCCGTGCTGGGCGGTCTGACGGCCCTGTGGGGCTGGTTTGGCTGGCTGGTGCTTGCCTGGCTGCTCTGTATGGCGCTCGACTACGGCACCGGCACCGCCGCCGCCCTCCGGGCCGGGGAGTGGTCGTCCAAGGTGGCAAGGGACGGCCTGTGGCACAAGCTGGGGGCCGTGGTGGCCGTCCTGGTGGCCGCCATTCTGGACGGGGTGATCGGTTTGATCCTCGCCAACATTCCGGCACTGGAGCTGCCCTTCCAGTATGAGGTATTTGTGAGTGTTCTAGTGCTGGTCTGGTATATCATGACCGAGCTGGGGAGCATTGTGGAGAACATCGGTGCCCTCGGTGCGCCTGTACCCGCATGGCTCTGCAAGGCCATCGCCGCCCTGGAGTCCACTGTGGACGGCGCGGGGGACAAGCTGGGCGGCGGTGACCAGAGAGAAAGTAAATAGGCAAGAAAAAGGGGGCACCAAGATTAAGTGCCCCCTCTCGTTATTGACATCCATAATACTCCATGATATCCTAGGATAAAATAAAAGAATCTAAAAAATATTTGGGTAATGCATGGGTAAAACTGGGCGATAGGTTGCGGAGCTACTGCGGCGCAATGGAAACGGAAAATATTTGGCAGACTGTAAATCTGTTGCGATTCGCTTCGGTGGTTCGAATCCACCCTCCTCCACCAATAAAACGTCCTGCCAGTAGGTGGGGCGTTTTATTTTTCTAAATCCCTTGCATCCCAATAGATGCGGGGGATTTTTCTATGCGCTGGCAGAGCGCCTGGAATGGCTATACAGCCAATTTCCTATTTTTTCTAATTATCCAAACTGACCCAAATAAATCAATTAAAAACTTAAATATTTGGGTCAGAATTTGGGTAGAAAAAAGAGGCCCTCCAGTACGGTGTCGGGGGCCTCCAAAGGCTTGATGCATCCTAATAGAAAGAGAGAAAGGATGAAGCATCTTGCCTATTTCTTACTTTATCTTTAGGAGAAAAAAATACGCCCCAGAGGTCGGCACGTACTATAGCTACGATATCGTAGCTTATGGCCTGCTCCATCAAGGCCCCGTGCAGATCCTCCAGGACGTATCGACCGATGCGGAACTGGTCTTTCGCATGGTCATGGCATTCAACAGGTATAGCCTCTCACCGCTGCACCTAAAAGATGCCGTTCTGGATATGCTAGAGTAAGTCCTTGCCGGGTAGGAGCCACCAACTCCTACCCGGTTTTCTTATTATATCATACTTCCATAAGTATAAAAACGGTTACTTATAACAAATATATACTTATGGAATTATACAATACTTCCAGTAGTATAAGTATAATGACCATACCATGAAAAGGGGTGAGGTCATTGGCATACTCAGAGGCACAGAAGGAAGCGACCTCTCGCTATAACAAAAAGGCGTATGACAGAATTGACCTCATTGTACCGAAGGGAAAGCGACGGATAATTGCAGAATATGCAAAGGCTCAAGGGAAAAGTACAAATAGATTTATAAACGAGGCGATAGACAAAGCAATGGAGGAAGCTGGCACTTAGTATGCCAACTTGACTACATTATTCTTTCGGGCCTCCAAGTCCACATGAGTGTAGATTTGGGTAGTGGATAATTTGGCGTGACCCAACTGGTCCTGCACTGAGCGAATACTAGCTCCACCCTCCAACAAGGCTGTGGCGTAAGTGTGTCGGGCTTTGTGCGGAGAAAGCTGTTGCACCTGCTGATCCTTTGGTAGAGTGGCGTTAAGATCCCGAAGGACGGCGGCATAACGATGGGCGAATACAGGTGGCCTCAAGAATCCGCCGTCAGGCCCTGGGAGGACATACAGGCCGCTTTTGGGGATTGAGTTAACCACGTCGGTACCTGCGTCATTTAGGGCCACCACGCGTTCTCTCCGGCTCTTGGTAGTATCGACCAAGGCGTACTTTCGGCGACGCTTCACTTGGCCGGTCTTATCTGGCTGCATGAGAGCGTCTGGGTCGTCGTTCTCGACCTCGGCTACTACCCGGCGAATGGTGAGGGTGCCAGCTTGGAGATCAACATCGGACCACATGAGGCCGCAAAGCTCCTCGGTGCGCAGTCCGGTATAGAGGGCCAATTCCACATAAGCGCCCCATTTGTGAGAAGGAGCGTAAGTGAGAATGACACGTACTTCCTCTAGGGTATGTACCTTTGGGGGTTTCGCTGGGTCCCGGGTGAGGGATATATCTTCTGCTGGATTGGCCTTACACAGACGGTTTTTTCGTGCGGACTTGAAGATACCGTTGAGGCAGACCTTGATCTCATTTCGAGCTGAGTGGGATAAACTTGCAGCCTTTGCAAAGATCTGTTCAATGTGTACAGGCCGCACGGAATCCAGTTTCATACGCCCGATCTCTGGTAAAATAAATTTTTCGATATAATACTCATAGTTTTCGTATGTTTTGGGGGCGACACGCCCCTTTTTACTGACTTCAAGCCAAGTGCGGGTCCATTTTTCTACAGTCTTGACGCTCTCAACCGCTTCGCCGCCACTCTCTCTCAGCCAGTCCCTGTATTTCTTTTTGGCACCGCGGCCATCTTTATCTTTGGAGTAAAAGGAGAGGGGGGTGGTGCGACCTTCAACTTTGACGCGAAACTCCCAACGACCGTCTTTTCTTTGCCTCAAACTACCTTCCCCATTGGGGTTTTTACCAGTATACATTGACTTTCCTCCTTTTGCATGGCAAAATAGAGGAGCAGTAGGCCGTACAAAGTTTACTGCTCCTCTAGAACCGCCTTGGGTGCCAGCCCAGGGCGGTTCTTTTATTTTTTAATAAATTCCATAATATCTCCAGGCTGGCAATTTAAGTAATCACATATACGGTCTATTGAGCGAGTATCTATATTCCCTTCGTCTTTTCTAATTTTATCTAGTGTTGCTGTTCCGATAACTTTATCGCGCTTTAAATGGTATAGACTGATTTGTCGTTCATTTAGCAGGACTAATAGTTTTTTAAAAGATATTGCCATACACGTCCAACTCCTATAGTAGCATCTGAAAGTCACTGCGAAAACCTAAAGATAGGTCAATTATACACAAAGAGTAGACCTAAATATTGGTCATTATTCTGCATTTGCTTTGACCTAGAGATAGGTTATTATAGTTGACAGAAAATGCTCTATTACAACTGAATAATCAGACAGGATACCTGCTGGATAGGGAAGTCCGCAAAATGCGGGCCAAGTTCAGTATAGCGTCGTCAAGGCCGTGCCGGGTACAAGGATGGGATTCCTGACAACTGAAAAACAATATGAAGGAGGGTAATACATGAAACTGGAGGATGTAAGATATTCTATCCCCACGGATATCCTCACAGCCACCATTGAGGCAATGCGGGACTTAAAAGCATACTATGAAAATGATGCCTGTGCTCTGGCCCGGATAAATGGCAAGCAGGCGAGTGAACTAGCCCAAGCGCGTTTAGAGTCCGCAGAAGTTGCCACTGGACTGTATGGCTTCTATGGGGCACTGTAAGGGCGCAAAGGTGCCTTGGTTTTGCGGCTGGGGCATTTTGCTTGGTACAGGATGTTGGTAGCATCCTGTATTGTATTCGCCTCCGGTGTTGGTAGCGCCGGGGGCGGTTTTTTATTGCGCCTTTTTCAGATCGGCCAGTTCCTTGCTCATGGAGCGGATAACCTGTTTCAAGAGAGCCACGTCGTCCTCTATGGCCTCTATTCTGGTCATGGGAGTTAACTTTGCCTGTACGCCTTGTAACCCCTCCGCCAGCAAGTCAAACTTCGGCATGACATCCGTATCAAAATAGGCAATCATGCGCTTCTCAGACGCCCGAATGGATGCGTCAATCGTGGTCTGGATGGACTGTAAGTCTTTTTCGTCCAACATAATAGTGTATCTCCCTTCTATTGCTATCTGGAAAAAGTGATGATATAATTCTAATTGAGGTGAATGTCTTATGGAGAACGAACTTATCGAAAGCAGGGCTGGTATGTCCTTTCACCTTGATGGAGAAAACGAGATTGACGCAACACTGCTTTCCCACATGATCTCTGACATGGTTGGATTCACAAAAATCATAGCAAAAGAAGTGAATCCGGACGCTTACCTCAAAATGAATGTTACTGCGTTCAAAAATGGGAGTTTTGAAGTCCTATTTTCAGCCGTCTGCCAAGCTGCTGAAACGCTGTTTACTGGGGTAGGTGTTGCCGCGACAACCGCTGGCGCTGTGATTGGCGCGGTTAAGGGTGGCATTGAGATAAAAAAACTCTTAAAAGGGAAAGCGCCAAAATCTTTAGAACATCTTCCGGGCGGGAAAATATCTGTTGAAGCGCAGAACGGGGAGAAAGTAACGGTCCCCTCTGCCAGTCAAGTTGTTATGTATAACATTCAGGCAGACCAGCTGATTACCAACATCTCAAACTATGCAAAAGAACATAATCCAAACGGTGGATTTACCGTTTCGGATGGAGCTGGAAATGTGTACTGCTCGTCTTGCGATATATCTGAAATGGCAAAACCATCTGATATAACCGAAACGTCAACCTGCCAGAGGAGCCGGGTTGAAACAGACCTTTTGATCCGAAAACCTGATTTGGAGGGCTCCTCCAAATGGGGATTTACTTATAACGGAAGGATCATAAATGCTTCTATTGAGGATGACTATTTCTTGGAGTGGTTCCAAACTCACGGAACAGTAAATCGCGGCGATCATATACACGCGACGCTAGAGATATATGTTGATATTGACCCGCAAGGAAACCCAATCAAAGGAACAGAAAAATACACAGTCATAAAAGTGCATGGAGAAATTCTACACGATAAAGTGAGCATATAATAAGCTCATGAGTGATAACTTAGGTGAACAAATGGCGCTATCTTGTCGGCAACAATATAGTACCACAATAGATAACCTAAGTCAACAACTCTTACGTAAAATGATAACTTTCGTATCCTTGCCCAAAAAGCAAGGCAGAGTTTTGGAGGTGGTCTAAATCTAGGGGGTTGTGTCGAAAAAAGGTGGCAAGGGATGGGGGTGATGAATTGTTTTTGTCAAAAAGAGAAATGCTCTCCAGAATCGAAACATTGGAGAGTATGGTAGTGAAACTAATTGCACAGAAAGACGCTTTTGAAGATACTTGCCGTGTTTGTGAACGCCATAATACGGCTTATATCGATGGAAAACTCATTGAATATTGCAACCTTTATGCAAGTGAACATTGCAAACACTTTAAGGGGATTGAAGGTTTTCCCAAATCATGCGAAGCAAAGCCCACAGTGGATTAGAGAGGAAAGCTCCAGCTAACGATGAAAATATAGCAATCTTCCAATCGTGCCAGTCGGCCCGCCTTTTGTCGGCTATCTCGTTTTCTTTATATCGCAAGTAGTTTCGGCCACGCTCACGAATAAAGCAACATTCGAGTGTGTGTTTTTCGGATGGTGTCATTATTTTGATGAGATCCAATTCCCTTAATCTGAGCGCACAATTCTGATTTTCTTTTGTTACCTGAACGTAATCCTTTTCGCATTTTTTGAGAAGTGAAAATTCTTTCTTGTTTAGGGCAATTACAGGGAAATCATCCTTTTTGGCATCTCGCTGACGTTGCCATTCCTGATATTCCATATCTGTTTGATGTCGGTCATTTGGATTTGTCGGGATAAACATATCATCACCTCAACGGTGATTGTACCAAAATTAACCATAGTAATCAACAGAAGGAGGAATTACATGCCTGCAAAATGGACTGCTGACCTTCTGGGTGAGATGCACTTGGCCGGGATCACAGCTAAGCAGCTCGCCGCAGAGGTCGGATGGAACCCAAAGTATCTTAGCGTTGTGCTGAACGGCCACAAGGAGCCGAAGGGGGCGGAGCAAAAACTAAATACAGCTCTTGGGAGACTTGTTTCTGGACAGATTCAAGATACCACAGAGCAAGTCCAATAAACAGGACAATAAAGCCCGCCCCTGACGGGGCGCGAGGTAAAGGGGGTGAAACCGATGAATGCAGAAAAGTACCTGGAAGAAAAGGCAAGACTGTCCCAGGCACTAAACGGGCAGGAGAACCTTGACAGCGCGGTAACTGCCATTACCGATGTGCTGAAAAAGTACAACCTGAACCTGATGCCTGGAACAGCCTTTGATGTGATGTGCTTTACCTTAGAGACGATGCACCTGGGGAATTACGACTTAAAGGCAAAGATGCTTAAAGAGTGCGGGCTGTGATTGCGGGGACAAGCATGCGTGGTTCCCCCCGCTCCAAATTCCATTTGATAATGTGCTGATTGAAGTCGGAAGTTCTTGACATTATATCGCGCAGAGATGCCCATGACTGTTTATCCATCTGCTTTTTGCATTGTGGGCATACAGGTGGATTTTCAGCAGAACTTTTCTGAAATTCGGCCTCGAAGATGCAGCCGCATTCACATGAGATCGTCGCTTGAACAAACATGATTTCACCTCCCTTCTGCGCCCAGTATACCACGGCAAGGAAGGGAGCACAACAAAAAGCGCCCCGGCCAGTGTCGTAACACCGACTGAGGCAAAAAGGAGGACGTTATGGAGAATTTGGAACCGCGATTTACGACCGAAGAGGTCGCAAATCGCTACGGAGTAAAGATCACAACAGTTCAGCGGTGGGTGAGGGAGGGGCGTTTGACCGCTCTAAACTTAGGCGGAAATCGGTATGGGCCTTATGTATATCGTCCCTCAGACCTAGAGGAATTTGAACGGAAGACAGTCAGGGAGGCGGTATCTATATGAAAAACCGTACCCGAAACGAGCGCCGCCGGGCACGCCGGGAAGCTGTGAGCTCGGTAGTGTTTACCGCCTGCATCGTGGTAGCCTGCGGGCTGCCTAACTGGGTGGAGTGGCTACTATGAACCGCTATCTGATTACGAGCGTTGTGGCTCTGTTTCTCTTGCTGGCGCTGGTTGCACTAGTTGAAATCATCTGGAACCAGGAGCCGGAGCAACCGACCATTGAGACCCCGGCGGCAACCACCACCCCGTCCCCCACGCCCACCGGCCCGCTCACCATCCAGATCACCGGCCTGGAGGGCGCGGAGAGCATCGACGATGTGTGGGCGGTCATCGAAATACCTGGAGGGAACGAAAATGAATGAAACCCTAGATTTTATCGAAATTGGCACTGACGAAGAGATAATCCAGAAGACGGGCACAGAGCAATACGTGAAGCTGGCAAGCCCGAACACCGCCCTATATGTGAGTTCCGCCGCCGCAAAGTGTATCCCCAACATATTGCCTCGAGTCCTGATCGGCAAGGCCGGAAAGTATCTGCTATTCCATTTCACCGACAGCAAAAAAGGCTTTGCTGTGTCGAGATATTCCGGCGGGTTTTCGATCCCGATGGCCGGCGTCGTCAGCAAACTCGGGATAAGGCCGGAGCAGGTAAATGGCAAGCGCCCAAAGCTCATAAAAGATGGCTTTGCAATCGAGCTATATTAAAAGCGCCGCTCCCCGGTGTGCGAGACCGGAGGGCGGCAAGAGAAAGAACATCTGCCCTTATTTTAGGGCACGAAGGAGGGAAAGTCAATGCTGAATACCACAAATATTTCCGCCCTGCTGCGCTGGGCAATGGAGAATATCGGCTATCCAATCGACGAGATTAACGCCCTGGACGGGACAGTACATATCCGTCTGTCAGATGGCCGAACCGGATTTCTTTATATGGGCGAGGATGGCTGCCCGCGGGCGGTGCTTCCGGCGATTGCCTGATATGGAGTGGTGGCTTCCATTTTCACCATACCGGGATATGCAACAGGATCCAACCGCAGGGAATTGCCCAAATTGCGGAGCAGAACTTTACCAAAACGAAGAAATGTGCCAGAAATGTAAGGAGGAACAAAATGACACTGTATGAAATTGACCAGGCGATTCAAGGTCTGGTAGACCCGGAGACAGGGGAACTAATGGACTATGAGGCGTTTGCTGCGCTCCAGATGGATCGGGACGCTAAGATTGAGAATATGGCCCTTTGGTACAAGGATTTGATGGCCGACGCCAAGGCAATCAAGGAGGAGGCAGACACGCTCAATGAGCGCAGAAAGGCCCTGGAGAACAAGGCGGAACGGCTGAAATCCTATCTGTCCCTTGCATTAGACGGCGAGGAGTTCCAGACGGCCAGGTGCTCCGTCACTTTCCGCAAAACCTCGTCCATTCAGGTGTCCAATCCGGAGGCCCTGATCCGCTGGCTGGAGCAGAACGGCTATGATGCGGAGTGCGTCAAGTACAAGGAACCAGAGGTCAGCAAGACTGGCATTGGCAAGCTCATTAAGGAGGGCGTGCCCGTTCCATATGCCTCGATTGAGCAAGGCCGCAGTGTGGGGGTGAAGTGATGGACAAGTTCCGTCTGCTGGAGGCTTCCGACATTGAGGTGAAGGTCAAGCAGGTCAAAAAGAATGGGGCGGTTCTCCTGCTTTATAAGACGGCCAGGACGGATATGGATATCCTGGATGAGACGGTTGGCTCTGAAAACTGGACGAACGATTACCGGGAAATCAAAGGGAACCTGTATTGTGGGATTGCCATCCGTGAGGGAGACGCCTGGACGTGGAAGTGGGATTGTGGAATAGAGTCCAGGGAGGACGGCGAGGGCAACGAGAAAAAGGGGGAGGCAAGCGACGCATTCAAACGTGCTGGTTTCCGATGGGGCATTGGCAGAGAGCTTTATACCGCCCCGTTTATTTGGGTACCCTCTGAGAAAATGAACATCCTGGAATCCAATGGGAAGTTTCGTACCTTCGACACCTTCTCGGTTGAGAAAATTGCTTATGGTGACAACCGTAGGATTTCCGGTTTATCTATCCTGAACAACCGGACAGGAAAGCGGGCGTTTGTATGGGCTATGAGCTGATAAACGAGATCGGCGCAAAGTCCGCACTCCTGGATAAGGCAATCGGGCAGCTCGGAGCCCGCGGCAGAGCATATGCGCAGGCGGAACGCGATTACAGGGTAGCCCTCCGAAAAGCTGTTCTGGAGGCCAGGGCGGAGGGCACGCCTGTAACTATTATCTCTGATATTTGCCGTGGTGACGCGGAGATCGCCCGACTACGCTTGGAAAGAGATATTGCGCAGACAGTGTACGAATCCGCACGGGAGGCCATACAGGGCTACAAACTGCAAATTCGCATCCTGGACGCGCAGTTGGAAAGGGAGTGGGGGCGTGCATCGAGAGACTAAGGCCACCGCCATATCCGCGGCAACCAAAAAGGCCGTATGGGAGAGGGATTTTGGGCGGTGCGTACTCTGCGGCTCCATCAATGCGGGGCCACACTGTCATTACATACGGCGGAGTCAGGGCGGTCTTGGGATTCCAGAGAACATTTGGACAGGCTGCCAGCGGTGCCATGCGGCATTTGACAACGAGGGGGCGGATGGTCCGCTTCATAAGCAGATGCAGGACTACCTCCGCACTTTATACCCAGGATGGGATGAATCAAAATTGATATACAAGAAAGAAGGGCCAAAATGCTAAATAGGGTTGTGATCCAGGGCCGCATTGGAAAGGACATCGAACTGCGTCACACGCAGTCCGGTGTCTCGGTGGTCAGTTTCTCCATCGCGGTTGACCGGGATTTTAAAGACAAGGCCACTGGCGAAAAAACCACCGATTGGGTTAATGTGACCGCATGGCGCTCCACGGCGGAGTTTGTAAGCAAATATTTCTCCAAGGGCCGCATGGCTGTGGTAGACGGCAGATTGCAAACCAACATCTGGACAGACAAGGACGGGAACAAGCGGTCGAGCCTGGAGGTTGTGGCTGATAGTGTGTACTTTGGCGACAGCCGGAAGTCGGAGGGGAACGCACCAGAGTCTGAATTTCCAGAACAGAATGGGCAGGAGTTCTCGGAGGTGGACGACGACGGAGAGCTCCCGTTCTAGGGCGGTGATGGGTTGACTTACATTGATTACCTTAATGAGTTCAACCGTTGGATCGAAAACAACCACTTGACGCTTCCGGCGCAGGTCTTGTACTTCAGGCTGCTGAACGTATTTAACCGGGCTGGGTGGCCTGAGTGGGTTCCAGTAGACACCATTCGGTTGCAGGTAATGACAAATGGATTGTCAAAGCCATCCGCTTACAGAGCGAGGGACGAGCTTGTAAAGGCTGGATTTATCCGATACCAGCAAGGGAAAAAAGGGGCCCCGAGCCGCTATTCCCTATCGGAACAATCAAATTCTGGTATTGATTCTTTACAGGAAACGTTACATAAACCTTTACAGTTTCCTTTACAGAATCCTTTACAAGAAACTTTACCCATATATAAGACTAAGACTAAGACAAAAGAAAAGACTCCTACGGAGTCAAAAAGAAAAGTGTTTGTTCCTCCCACGGTGGACGAGGTGAGAGAATACTGCCTTGCACGCAAAAACGGCATAGACCCGCAGGAGTTTGTGGACTACTACGCGGCCAGAGGGTGGATGCTGGGGAAGGCCAAAATGAAAGACTGGAAAGCTGCTGTGCGGACGTGGGAGAAGCGCAGGAAGGGGGGGAACCATGACCAGCCAGAGCGATATTTCACTGCTGCTGACATTCCGGGCAGAAATGATTGACCCATCCCTGCCGACAGGACTTTGGTGGTGCGCTACGCCGGAGGACGCGGCGGCGGTTGGTATTAACGCCGTGTGCAAGAACAGATACGCGGCTTGGGAGGACTTAGCTGCCTGCACGGAGTTTATCACCCAGTTCTGCTATGTGTTCGTCGCAACACCAAACGATGCAGACCGGGAAGAGATTGTAGGCCAGCTCCAGAAGTGGGTGCCGGTCACTATCCTTGTGGCGGATAAGGCGGCGTTTCGCGGGAATGAATCAGTGGTCGAACTGCTGGACAATGCTGGCCCAAAGGCGGTAGAAAGCCTTTTGTTTGGCGCTTTGGATGTGCCGAGGCCGGGGCTGATTGACCTGTCGCAAGTGGAGATGGACGCGCCCATTTCGCAAAACCGCATGATGTCCGGGCTGGTGCCGCTGGACTACTGCACCGGCGGATTCCGGGGAGGCGAATTGTCAGTATGGACAGGCAGGCGCGGCGAAGGGAAATCGACGCTTCTCGGGCAGATGCTCGTGGAATCAATCAACCAGAACCGAACTGTATGTGCCTATTCCGGGGAGCTCCCGGCGAGGCAGTTCAAACGGTTTGTGCTGCCGCAGATCGCAGGGCCGAGGAATCTTGTAGAGCAGCCAGACCCCAGAACGGGGCGGATGGAGTACGCGCCGTCAAAAGAAGCTGTTCGGGCGATTGACCAATGGCTGGAAGGGAGCTTTCTCCTGACCGATTTGCGACAGTCAAATGCCCATGACGAGGACAACATACTGCGCCTGTTTGAGTATGCCTACCGCCGATACGGGTGTTCGGTGTACTTGGTGGACAACATCATGACCGCAAGTCTGAAGGGAGAAGTGGAGCTTGGTCATTATGGGGCCCAGAAAGCTTTTACGCAGAGACTCAGCGCCTTCGCAAAACGCCACGATGTACATGTGCATCTGGTGGCCCATCCCAGGAAGGCTGGAGAGGAGCGGGGACTGACAGCAGACGACGTTGCGGGGGCGGCGGAGATTACCAACCTCGCTGACAATGTTTTTTCTGTTGAGCGGGCAAAAGAATCTGACGAAGTTGACTCCAGGATCAGGATTATCAAGGCCAGAGAGACCGGCAGCCGCGAGGTAATCCCGTTGATGTTCGACACCAAATCACGGAGATACTACGACGCGGGAGGGAATCCGACAAAGAGATATAGTTGGGAGGCAGCCAGAGATGGACATGGATAAGGCGATAGGCATAGCGGCGGAAGAAGCCATGCGGCATATGAAAATCGGCATTTTTGTGTTGGACGGAGGCGGAGTGGAATTGGCGAAGGGGCATTTCGAGGTGGCCTATGCGCTGTTTGCCCTAGTGTTGGAGTGGAACGATGGAGAAAATCACGTTTAACATACCATACCCGCCCACGAAGAAGGGCAAGTCGGCCTTCTGCCGCCGGTTTGGGCTGAACGCCTACTACTCCGGAAAGCACTGGGCGCAGCGGAAGAAGGACGCCGACGAGCTCCATGCGCTGACCCTGGCCGCGCTGAAACAGGCTCGTGTGAGGCGCGGGATGGTACGTGGGCCGGTCTCCATCACCTTTGCATGGGACGACGGGCTGGACATTGACAACCACGCCGCCATTGCAAAAGCCGTGGTGGACGCGCTCAAGGGATACCTGTTGCCGGACGACGATCACCGCTGGTATAGGCAGGTCATACATAGGCTTTGGGACGGAGGATGTATCCGGGTGGAGGTGACCGAGCTGTGATAACCTCAGACCCCTACGGCATCAGCGGAGCGGTGGCACCCTGGCGCAGCCTGGACGCGATGGAGCCGATCGTGGAACGCAATATTACGGAGCGGGACGCGGAGGAGGCGGCAATCTGTGGACAGTGCCCGTTGCCGGACTGTAACCCCAAAAGAGTTGGCTGCCTCCTACATACCAGAGCGAAAAAGCCAAAACCGTCCCGCGATTTGCTGGAGCGCATGGCGCTGGACGGGCATGGGCCGGAGGAGATATCCCAGGCCACCGGATACAGCATATCAACCACCGCGATGTACATGAAAGATTTTTTTAAGGCTGGGCCATGTGAACGATGCTCATCCAAGAGCATTTGTGATGCGGCTGGCGGAACGTGTAGCCGCAAAGAGCGATGGAAAGCAGTCAAGGAGGTGCCAAACGGTGGACGATAAGACGCGCGCCCTGCTGGGTGATCACGAGGCGGCTAAGCTATGAGGGTGTTGGTGGCCTGTGAGGAGTCGCAGGAAGTCTGCAAAGCGTTCCGGGCGTTGGGGCATGATGCGTACAGCTGCGACATTGAGCCGTGCAGCGGTGGTTTCCCTCAATGGCACATCCAAGCAGACGCGCTGGAGTTGCTGAAAATGCAGTGGGATTTGATTATCGCCCACCCGCCGTGTACTTACATGACAAAAGCTGGGGCTGTCCGAATGAGAGTAAACGGCGAAATCGTACCGGAACGGTTTGAAAAAGCTATGGAAGCAAAAGCGTTTTTTATGAAATTCTATGAGGCGGAGTGCCCCCGAATAGCGATTGAAAATCCTACGCCGATGAAAATAGTTGGCCTTCCACCGTATCAGCAGGCAATCCAGCCGTACCAATTCGGGCATCCATACAGCAAAAGAACTTGTCTGTGGTTGAAGGGACTACCGCCGCTTATGCCAACCGAGATTATTTTGGAGCATAAGCCTTATGTCAATGGTGGATGTAAGGACGCTCACGGGAATTACAGGCGATTCCAGGGGCGCAAAGAGCGTGATCCTAAAACCCGCTCCAAAACATTCGGAGGAATTGCCAAGGCTATGGCCCAACAGTGGGGAGGTATCTGTGGTGGATGATATCAAATTAGCCCTGCTTGGTGATAATGGTTCTTCCTGTTCGTATCAAGGAAGGTTGAGCGGAGGAGATGGAGATGCTGGAGGGGATGGAATGAAAGAGCATTGGAAACCGGTGAAAGGATTTGAAGGAAAATATATCGTTTGTAACTGGAGGCGCTGAACAATGACAAAAAATGAATTTATAGCCCTAATTGGGCAAGACGTAGTTGTAGACTATCCATTTGGTCGAGAACTCCAGCGGTGGAGCATGAAAAACTTTTATATCGATGGAAATGGCGAAGTCAAACATAATCGTCTCACGCTTATTATGGATGCTTTTATTGCCAACGCAAGGAATCCCCACAAAGGGAAGCCCACGCATGGTTAAGGAGGCGCTGAAAGATGAGTGCGATTGATTCGGATGCGCTAAAGGAGCATATCAATAAAACAGATTTAACCGCTGTTGAACGGGGTGCGCTTTTGCAGGCGATCTCTAATATGCCCACCCTCACCCCGCCGAACGAGCCGCTGACATGGAATGAGCTGGGCAATATGGTGGAAAAGCCTGTATATATCGTCGAGCTGGAAGATGGGGAAAGTTGCTGGGTGTTAGTGCATACCGTTGACGATATTAAGGCTTTGTTTGTGTCGGCGTTTGACCAGTACGATTATGGAAATAGAGAACTATACGGCCAAACATGGCTCGCCTACCGCTGCCCGCCGGAGGGAGAGGCATGAGTGGCAGTGGAAAAGGCGGGATGCAGACCGCCGGGCTAAATTACAGCATATACTGCCCAAAATGCGGCAAACCCGCAGCTCGGATAGAGCATGGGGAACGGGAAGATAAGTATCTGCATTTCACGAAAAAGGGAAGCGTGTGGCACATAGTACGCCGCCCGCCGGAGGTATCGCCATGAGACGCCAATACACCCGCCAGGAGCTGGAATCCATCACCCAGGAGACCGCAATCTACATTGAGGGAGCAGGGATAGCCCAGCTCCAATGGGGCGGCCTGGAGATTGCAGAGGGGTGCAGGGATGGATACCTCTACTGCAAGCACATCAAGCCGTTTAGCCTAGATCTGTACGGCCAATACTGGACGGCCTTTGATGGGCCGCCGGAAAGGGGAAAAAATAATGAAAATCCCAGCGGAATTTGAGGACATTTTACGGGGTGTAGAGTTGACGGAGAGAGAGAAGCGGTTCCTGCGCTGGATAACCAGCTGGGACGACCACACAATGCAGAACATGAGAACCGTGGTGGAGAAAGTACGGAGCACCCTCTCCACGCTCCAAGCCGAAAACAAGGAGCTGCGGGCCGAGCTGGAGCAGGTGAAGCGGGAGAGGGATGCGGCAGTAGAGGACCTGCACAAACTTTGCCCCGCATGGAAGTGGGACGGCCAAAAGGAGGACTGACATGGAACGGTTGACCAGAAGATCAGCCGATGGCAGGGCGTGTTTCAAGCCCCACCTATATGGACAAATGAATAAAGATGTCTGTGACCGCCTCGCCGCCTACGAGGACACTGGTCTGGAGCCGGAGGACCTAAAGCGGGCATTTAATGAGGATGATGTTTTAAAGCTGGCTGGACAAGCCCTTGGTATAACACCTGAACGCCTCCGCGAACTGGCCCAGGCGGACAAGGAGGGGCGGTGCGTGGTGCTGCCATTCAAGCCTCCGAGATTGGTGTATATGTGCAGTGCGCGCTTCCCCAAACCGGCAAAAGCCCATTATGCAAGCGCCATCAATGTTTTACAGGATATGGACAACGGGTGTGTATTTGGGGATACCCCGAAGGAAGCCGAGGCCGCACTACGGAGGGAGCAGGATGGCTGATATTCTTACAATTATAGCCGCTGTGGAGTGGATGGCGCTTGGCCTGCTTGCCCTGTGGAAGCTCAAGGGGTGGAACCGAAAGATGGAAGAGTTATACGAAGACATGAAGAAACAGTGGGAGGCGGAGGAATGAAGGAGTACATCACAAAGGCGAAAGTCATTGAAGCGATTGAGAAAGCTATTGCTCCAGAAATTACTACAATAGGAGACTATGAAACTATTGGGGTATTCACAAGAGAATCCATTGAACAGATTGTATCCAACCTCCCCGCCGCCGACGTTGCCCCGGTGCGGCATGGGAAGTGGAAACCCGTAAAGTATAATGCATGCTGTTCTTGCGGGAAAAGTTATGGAACATATCATTTTTTGTGTTCTGCTTGTAACCACATTGCGTATAGCCAGCCTTACAGGCTAACGTACTGCCACAACTGCGGCGCTCGCATGGACGAGGAGGCCGACCTAGACGAAGCCATCGAAAAGTACCTGAAAATCAAGGAGGGGGGCCAACATGGACAAGCCTAGAATTTGCAAGGTGCTGGGGGTTGAGGTAAACGAAGAATTTACATACGATTTCGGCGCAAATCAGGTAAATAGAGGCACCCTCAAAATTGGAGCAGACGGGAAGCGATATTATAAGACGGGAGATCTCTGGAGCCCTTGCTACAATGAGGATGATTTGGCTGTAATTATCAACCACCCCGACCGCATCATCCGCAAGCCCCGCTGGACGGAGCAGGAGGTGGAGAGGGCGAAGGCTATCAAAGTGCTATATCCAGTTGTTAAAACATTGGCATACGTTGATATAGTGGGACAGACATTTTACATGTATGATGACGAAGACAACTATAAGGGCAGTCTTGATAACCTTGATGAAACGTTTCCTACGCTGAGGAGCATAAGGCGGGCCACATTGGACGAGATCATCGGAGGTGCCCAATGAAATCCCCTGAGTGTGTATGCAAAACGTCAGAAGAGTACATTCGTGTTGCGTTAGCTCTAGAAACTCTTGCTTACCATGACAAAAACTACTTAGACAGTACATTCGCAAAGAGCAATGCTGCTATCAGTGAAGAGATACAGGCTTGCTTGCAGAAGGCTTTAACGATGATGGAGGAAAAACAATGAGAGAAATCCTTTTCAAAGCCAAGCGGTTAAGTGATGGCGAGTGGGTAGAAGGGTATCTTGTCAAAACAAAGACAGGAAAAGCCTACATCCTCCCAGAGTCCGAATATATCAGTTTTGAGTATCAAACTATAGCCATTGGTGGCTTCGTTGAGGTTGACCCCTCTACGGTCTGCCAGTACACTGGGCTGACCGACAAAAACGGGAAGAAGATTTTTGAGGGAGATATTTTGAGCTACAACGGATCAAGAGAGCCAGTTATTTTTAACATAGATCTCAGAATCCCATGTTTCACAACTGGAATTGGAAGCGGAAGCAGCACCCCACTACATCCGTACAAACTGAGCAAGCGCCATTTTGTCATTGGAAACATCCACGACGGGGAGGGCGGACAATGACCCGCCGAAGGAGGAATAGCCCTTGAACGAGTTCCCGGAGAGGCTGCGACGGTTAAGAGAAGAGAAAAGACCAGTCAAAAGCATGGTGACGGTTTCGGAGTTATGCGGGCTACCGAGTGGTGCGGTAAGAAAGTATGAGCGTGGGGAGGCGCGTCCTAATATGACAGCCTTGATTGCATTGGCCGACTACTATGAGGTAAGTTTGGACTACTTAACAGGGCGAACAAATTTCAGGTAAAATTTTTTAAATTGTCCTTTTTTGGACAGCAAAGAAAGAATCTTACTTTAAAATGGGAGTGTGGGAGCGTATACCCCTGCGCTCCCATTCTCTTTCATTCCCCTTCCTCCTTCACACGGATGGGGTGGCGTCGGTGCATCTGCCGCCACCCCCTCTGTGTGCAATATGCCGCAGGCTGAAAACCACCCGATAAACTGGGCGGAGGGTCGCGCCCTCCATGCGGCAGAGCCGACAGTCATAGTGTCGGGCAAAAAAGCGGTGGCAGCTATGACCTGCCCCGGTGTGCCGACACATAGAAAGCGGCTGCGCCCGGCGGAGCGTGTAGAGACGGAATCCGCCTTATATACGGCCATAAAGGAATGAGTAGAGCGGTGTATGCCGTTGCAGCAGTTCGAGTCTGCTGATGGCCTCCAGAGGCCGGGTCGCGCCCGGATGATCTGAGCGTAGCGCAATTCCTCAGAGAGAATGACAATGCCCGCTGAAAACTGCCGTGCGTACCATCCAGAGCTATAGGTTAGCTTTGGGCGCAGAAGGTGTGACAATTAAGTGGGAAGCGCACATACGCCGAGTGCTGTAGCAGAAGCGCCCGCGGCGGCCCGTTACGTCGCGGACGTGTGGCGGCTCAATACCGCCTCTCGGCTCCAAACGCAGATGGAAAGCAAAAGAGGCACTGCGCGATTAAATTAAATGCCAATGGGCGGCTGGACAACCTACTGTCCGCCATATGCCGCTCCTCGCCGCTTGAGGCGGGCGGTGGCACCAGATGTATGGCACCACAGGTTAAAAGCAGACGGGCCTTCCTTGTGCGCTGTGCGAAAGCGGCAAGGCGAAGAAAATTATTGTTGGCTGACCCCGGCTCTATAAAGATGAACGGTTCCGACTGACGACACCAGCGGAGGGGTTGAGATGTACCGTGATTATCAAGGCTGTTCCTATGGATGGAGTATGTGAGGTGAGGATGGAAAGGTGTGGCAACGTAGACCGACCAGCGGTGTCTAAGCGTCAGTAGCAGAAACGGAAATAGGTTGCTGATTGTAATACAGCCTTGATGATTGTGATGTGATCCCGCATAGCGGGTTACATACAGGCCCGCGGCAAGCCTGACCAAACCCGCAGCATACCCCGCAAGGGGTATCTATGCCCCCGAAAAGCGCACGAGCTGGAGAGGGCAAAAAAGCCGCCCCAGGAGGGGCGGCAGGATTAGCTCAGAATTTCTTTCAGCTTGTCCAAATTCCAGGCATTGGGGCTGACCTTGCCGCTCTCCCAGCGGGATATCACGGCCTGGTTAACGTCCATCGCATCCGCAAGCTGGGCTTGAGTCAAGCCTTTGGCCTTTCTGGCGGCGGCAATATCAAACTCGACAGACGCAAGGGGGCGCTTGCCTTTACCGGCAAAATAGCCTAACTGCCAAGCCCCCTGCATTTCAAGGGGCTGGAACTTTTCAGACCCTCCCTCCATGGGCGGGTCAATGCTGGTGATCTCGCAAAGCGCCTCAGCAACCTGCCGGTCGAGATCCCTCTTTAGGAGGCCAAGCCTGTGAGCATCAGAAATGACTCTGGCGAGTGCTGTATACGGGCGCTGAGCGGCAAGGGTGAGATCCCCTCCGATCTCCTGCGGATATGCCGCCGCGTTGAGCCGACCGAACACCCAGCCAAACACGTATGCTTCTCTGTTTGTCATCAGCAACCGACCTCCTTGAAATAACGGTATTCCATTTCGTCATAAACGTTGACCTTGATCTCAACCTTGCTGTCAGGATACTGAGAGGCATAACGAGCGGCACAATCCTCAGCGCCCTTCTTGTCGTCCATATAAGCACCCATCATCCAGCCGTCTTTGGAAACACAGTATTCATAATGCTTCATGATTTTACCTCCTATGTTGTTCTCTTTACTTTTTATGACTCAATTATATCATAAAATATGATATTGTCAATACATATTAAAAAAATATTTGCCGCCCCGCAGTTGCAGGAGACGGGGGTGGCCCAATGAGAGGAAACGCATGGCGGGATATTCCCCCGCCGCCTCTCAAACAAAAGATCAGGGCTAGGCCGACGGGCCGAAAAGGGAGGTGCCACCTTACTCCCCTGCCCTGAGTCAACATAAAGGTGGGAAGCAAAACAGAAAGGGTGGTATCTACATGAACGAACTAATCAAAGTTGACTTTAGCGGCGAAAAGCCAGCAGTATCAGCGCGGGAACTCCACGAGTTTCTAGAGGTAGAAACACCGTACCACAAGTGGTTTCCCCGTATGTGCGAATATGGATTCGCTGAAAATGAGGATTACGCAGTCACGGACATTTTTGTCCATAACCCCGCTGGCGGCCCTCAGAGCATGAAAGATGCCGCCGTCTCTATCGATATGGCCAAGGAGATCTGCATGCTACAGCGGAACGAGAAGGGGAAGATTGCCCGGAAGTATTTCCTCCAATTGGAAAAGGATTGGAATAGCCCGGAAAAGGTAATGGCCCGTGCGCTCCAGATAGCAGATCGAAAGATTAAGATGCTGGAGGCGGAGAAGGAGACCAACCGGCCGAAGGTGCTATTTGCGGACTCCGTGGCTGCCTCCAATACATCCATACTGGTTGGAGAGCTGGCAAAGCTCCTCAAGCAGAATGGGGTGGACACTGGGCAGAACCGCCTCTTTGACTGGATGCGGAATAACGGATATCTGATCCGCAGAGAGGGCACGGATTACAACATGCCCACACAGCGCTCGATGGAATTGGGCCTGTTTGAAATCAAGGAAACCAGCATTACACATGCAGATGGGCACGTTACAGTAAACAAGACTCCGAAGGTGACGGGGAAAGGACAGCAGTTTTTTATCAACATGTTTCTTGGTTGACAACCCACACGGGTGTATCGCTTAACAGGCTGTGACGGCTGGCCGTATCCGAGCCAGAGCTCGACAGTAGGCGGCGATGTAGCAAAGTCTAGCAAATGCTAGCAAACCGGGAGAGAGAAAAAGAAAGAAAACCGCCCCCTTTTTCCCCCTCTTCCTTCAGATCGGAAGAGCG
>ERZ506775.224-NODE-224-length-39891-cov-5.74626_pt1 | contig 39891 bp, 41 predicted proteins | sample MGYA00513980_ERZ506775 | MGnify/ENA metagenome assembly ERZ506775 | reverse complement strand
ATAATATTGATATGGTTCCAGTCACTCTCCGCGAGGAGGGTGTGGATTGAAATGGTACGGTTGGAGTAATCATAGGGCTGGCATCCCTGTCACTCTCCGCGAGGAGGGTGTGGATTGAAATTTTGTTATATGCCAGGCCAATGTAAGCTTTGCCTGGTCACTCTCCGCGAGGAGGGTGTGGATTGAAATTTTGCTACTCTATTTTTATGCATAATGGCATCATGTCACTCTCCGCGAGGAGGGTGTGGATTGAAATCAGACATAAGCCGTTGGGGTGACATTTGAAGTACCGTCACTCTCCGCGAGGAGGGTGTGGATTGAAATCAATGTTTACGCTCTATAATATTGATATGGTTCCAGTCACTCTCCGCGAGGAGGGTGTGGATTGAAATGGGTTTAAAATAATGACCATGTATTTAGGTAATTGTCACTCTCCGCGAGGAGGGTGTGGATTGAAATGTGTAACCGGTATTACATACCTTTTTCCCCTCACGGTCACTCTCCGCGAGGAGGGTGTGAATTGAAATTCATCCTTTTGTACATTGCTCCGTTTGGCTCTGTGTCACTCTCCGCGAGAAGGGTGTAAACTGAAACAGCAATAAAACCAAATACCCAAAAAAGGAAAAATCCACTCTTTACAAATCAAGTGCAGAATAGAGCCATTTATATCAGCGCTGCATTTGGAGATACCGTAGTTGTTCACAAACAACCAATCTCCCGATTACGCAAATCCCCTTGACCATCATGACAAAACCCATTGACACCAGCAAAAAATCTAACTATAATAATGGCACAGTAACCCGGTAATTTACCTACAGCGTTGGTCGTTGGGCTGGCGCTGTTTTGTTATGCAGGATTTATTCTTGGATTTGGGAGAATATAACTGTCGGAGGATGAACATGGCAACAATCAAGGAAATTGCAAAGGCATGTAACGTCTCAATCTCAACGGTTTCTAATATACTAAATGGCAAGGAAAAGGCCAGACAGGAGACAAAGGAACTGGTTTTGCAGAAAGCAAAAGAGATGAATTACGTGCCAAATTATATGGCAAAAAATCTGAAACAAAAAAATACCAAAACAATCGGAATCATAGCAGAGGATCTGACTATATTCCATACTCCTGCCATTGTGGACGGCATAAGCGCCTGTCTGGAAAAAAAGGGCTATGCTCTGCTTATGGGCAACATGAGAATGTATCAGAAATACGGCAACGCTTTCTATACGTATAAAGAATACAGCAGCCTGGTTCAGGGCGAAATGCAGGAGATGCTTGCGAAAAGAGTGGAAGGTATCATATATGTGGAAGGCCATTACCATGTGATGAAACAATTTCCGGAACTGTTAGCGGTCCCAACAGTAGCAGTATATGGAAAAGTGGACAGCAGTGAGGTACCTTCGGTTATTTATGATGATGAACAGGGCGGATATGAGGCAGCAAAAACACTTATTTCCATGGGACATAGAAAAATAGGAGTCATCACAGGAAATCATCAAAGCCACCATACAATGGAACGAATGAGAGGATTTATGAAAGCTCTCTTTGACAACGGAATCCCATTCAATCCGTGTTGGGAAATAAGTGGAGAGTGGAATCGTGCGGACGGCTATACAGCTGCGGAACAGTTGATCCAGCAGGGAGTCACTGCGATTTTCGCTATGAATGACATTATGGCAGGCGGCGTATATGACTATGTCAATGAAAAAGGTTTGAAGATAGGAACGGATTTATCAGTTATTGGTTTTGATAACAGAGAAATTAGTGAAGCGTTTTACCCAACGCTGTCTACGGTTGCACTGCCATTGAGCTATATGGGAAATATAGCGGCAGAACTTTTGACCATGAAGTTAGAAAATCAGGCAGGAGAGGCGGAAAAGAGGGAATATAAAATACCCTGCCAGGTAATATACCGCAATTCCATTTGCAGGATTCAGTAATACTATCATCTGTTTCATAAAATCTATAAAGAACAAAAATATCATATCTCGATTCAACAGTCAAAAAAACCGGTATATCACACTGACATCAGCCGATATTTTATCCAATTGCAGAAGAGCACGGTACTATCCAGTGATATAAACAGGTGAATAAGTAAAACGTTATACTAAAATATAAAATTTCATACACAAAGTTCCTTAAATTGTATTGTTATTTAGACAAAATAGTAGCGTAAATAGGAAAAATAATATAAAAGGTACAAGTAGCCTGATGATTGCAGACTTGTACCTTTTCTGTTTTCCATTGCCAAAGTAAAACGAATTAAAATTGTATAAAATGTACAATAATAGGGCGATAAAATTTTCTAATTATCACAAAAACCATATAAAATAAGAAAAAAATGTTGTACAAGGTATTGTTATAAAGTATAATTCTTCCATAGTTAGTAAAACGTTTTAAAGAAAGGGAGAATAAGATGAAAAAGAATCAATACGCACTCTCAGGATTGTCTTTAGCCCTGACAGCAGCCATGACTCTTGGAACCTGTCTGCCGTATCTCGGCCCAATAGAGATAAAGGCAGCAGCCCGGGAATTCATCGCAGAGAAGACAGATAAGGGATATCATCTCCGCAATGAATATTTTGATGTAGAGACCGGCAGGTACGGGGAAATTACATCCTTGAAAATTGTCGGAGACGAATATGATACCAACTATGTCATGAACGTCAATGACAATCCAAAACAGGACACGCCTGCCCATGAATGGATGGGTGACCTGATGTTCAAGACAAAGAAGAGCGGGGAGGAGAACTGGACAGAAGCGCTGACAAATTCCTCTGATGCGGGAAGAAGCGTGGAGTTAAAGGACAATAAGATTGTTGTAACCTACGACAACACGAAAACGGAAGGGGAGAGAGCCATCAGGGATTTCAGGCTGGTGGAGACCTATTCCCTGGCGGATGACCAGCTTCGCTGGGAAATCACCGTAGAAAATACCACGGACACAGATCTTATTTTCGGTGACTTTGGTGTGCCTCTGGCATTCCATGAAATATGGGTAAACCAGGGAGAGGCATACGAAACCTGCACTGTGGACCACAGCTTTGTGGGAAAAGATTCTTCCTATGTGTATGCCACAAGACCAAGCGGTGAGGGGCATTTTCTGCTCATGACTCCGGATACGGAGACAGGTGCAGGATTTGAATACCAGGACCACTGGCAGGTGGGACAGAGAAGAGCAGAAGAAAAAGAGTGGTGTATGGATCAGGCTGACTGGGCAAATGGTCTGAATGTATTTTATATTCACGCAGATGCTGTCAGTGCAGATGAGAAATCAGGCAATAAGGGCTATATGGACAGTACCAGTATGACGCTTGAAGCCGGAAAAAGCAAAACCTACGCGTTTGAATTCACAGGTGTGGCGGATGAAAAAGAGATGAAAGATACCCTGTATGAAGAGGGCATCATGGATGCAGTGGCAGTCCCGGGCATGACATTCGCCAGGGATATGCCGGCAAAAATGTATCTGCATACAAAGGTTCCGTCAGAGGATATATCCTTTGAATTCCGTTGTCCTCATACCAATAACCTTCACCGGGGCACCAATACGGTATCCAATAACCTGCCCTGCGAAAAGACAGAGGATAACACCTATGCAGAGTTTACAGAGACAAAAGTGATTGACGGTGAGCAGTACCATATTTATAATATCGCTTTCGGAGATTTGGGACAGAATGATATCATTGTGAACTACAGACAGAACGGGAAAGAGAAGACAACCATGCTGCAGTTCTATATGATGGATGATTTACAGTCCGCTCTGAATCTGCACTCGGATTTTCTGCTGAAAACACAGTGGGACGCGCCGGGAGCTATCCAGGATAAAGTATTTGATGACTGGATGATGGACAGCAAGTCAAAACGCGGTTCCTTTGACGGATACTGGGGCTGGGGTGATGACTGGGGATATGTCCATGGAGAGTATCTGGCGGAAATGAATTCCTATAATCCTGTGGAAGAGCAGGTACAGGCCCTGGACGAATATCTGGATACAGCTATCTGGGAGAATCTGATGCAGGAACACCAGGAAGATTTCCTGATACACGATTTCCTGATGCCGGAACCGAACGGTACACCGACATACAGAGGATTCGCATACCCCCATATTTATAATACTTACTTTTCCATGTATAAAATCGCGGAGCAGTACCCGGATCTGATCGAGTACAAAGAGGATGCGGACACCTATCTGCTCCGATGTTATCATATTATGGATGCCCTCTATAACGAAGGAAGTGTAGGATACAACTGGAATACAGGACTTATGGGAGAGTCCACTACACCATCTATTATCCAGGCTCTTAAAGAGAGAGGATATGAGGAAGAGGCAGAAAACCTGGAATCTGTCATGGAGAAAAAATTTAATAACTTTGCCAATGACAAATATCCGTACATTTCAGAATACCCATATGACAATACCAGTGAGGAAGCTGTATATACCATGGCAAAAATGTTCGGAAACGAGGAGGTCATGGCAAAAGTAAATGAAAAGACAAGGGCCTGCCGCGGTGTACAGCCAATCTGGTACCATTACGGAAATCCAACTACCATCTGCGGCGAAAACTGGTTCAACTTCCAGTATACAGCCTCCCTGGCAGGATACTGCATGGATGACTGGCTGCGCAGGCAGGATAACGGCATGTCATCTGAGGAGGCAGGACTTGCACAGCGCATTAACTATGCAGGTAAACTGGCTAACTTCACTGTCATCAACTCCGGCCAGATTGACGCGGATGCGGAAAATGTGGGCACGGCTGCCTGGACATATCAGGCAGAGATGGGAAATGATACGGCACTGGGAACCGGAGGCGGAAAACTCCACAATGGATGGAGACAGATGTCAGGAGAGGCAGATCTGGCCCTGTTTGGAGCAATCAGGATCGCTTCCTCTGATGTGGCAGAAGACCCGGTATTCGGACTTCTTGGATATGGCTGTGAAGTCTCTGACAATGGCAGCAGCTATGAGGTGACGCCTCTCGACGGCGTATACCACAGACTGAACCTGATCAATGAGCAGGTTTCCCTGGAACTGTACAGAGATCAGTACAGCAGCGCAGTAGTTTCCAAAGACGGAAGCAGTATTTCTTTGGATATCGTAAATGTGACGGGACAGGAACATGAATCAAATCTGGACATTACCGGTATTCCGGCAGGTACCTATCAGGTTTTTGTCAACGGTCAGACAGCCGGAAGCTTTGAAGCTCAGGATCAGACCACGACCGTGGCTCTGCCTATTCCGGAAGGTGACAGCGCCGGGATCAGGATTCAGCCAGGGGAGCTTCTGAATGATACAACACCTGTTGTGGATGCAGGGGAGGATACCCGGGTTACCATGGAGGAAGAAACGGTTCTCCACGGTATGGCAAGAGATGCCGCATGGCTGCACAGAACCCCTGATGTGACATGGACAGCAGAGGAGGCGCCAGCCGGTGCAAAAGTCACTTTTGCAAACGATAAAGCGGTTTCCACAAAAGTGGAATTTGACAAAGCGGGGGAATACACCCTGAAACTTACAGCAGAAGGCAGAAGCAATACAGCCAGTGATACGGTAAAGATTACAGTGGAAGGCATACCGCAGCTTCCGGAAACCATCGCTTCTTATGATTTTGAGGAGGCAAATGTTGATACAGAGAATAAAACTGTAAAAGATATCAGCGGTTCAGGTATCAATGCTGAACTGAAAGCAAATGTGGAATTTTCCGAAGGAAAAGACGGCAGAGGTGTTTCCATGGATGGAGAGATCGGCGGATACGTGAAGCTGAAAAGCGGCCTTACAAAATATACCAAAGAGGCCACCATATCCATGGATATAAAACTGAACGGCAAACAGACAAACGGGACGAGACTTTTCGAATTCGGCGATATGGATGATAATTTGTTCTACGCTGCCTGCGAAAGCGCCAACGAACTGTCGCTGAATATAACAAACCAGAAGACAAAAGAGGTCATAACAGCAAAATCAGGTGTGCTCCTCAACCCGGATGCATGGCAGAATATTGAAGTCACCCTGAAAGACAACAGGGCAGTGCTGTATATCAACGGGGAAGCATACGCAGAGATAGAGGATGCGGAATTTGATTTCAGCCGATTGGGTACCACCCAGCGCAGCTTCCTGGGACGTTCTTATTCTGAAAGCACTCCATGGCTGAACGGTACCTATGATAACTTTAAAATGCTGTCAAAAGCCATGAGCGCAGAGGAAATCAAGGCGGCGTATGGATCTGATGAGGCAGTTACCGTGACAGAGGTTGTGGTATCACCAGTCATCACCTCTGTAGGCGTAGCACCTGAAATGCCGAAAACAGCCAAGGTGGAGTATTCCAACGGTCTGTGCCAATATGAACAGGTAACATGGAATGAGATTGACAAATCTTCCTACGCAAAGAAAGGGGAATTTGAGGTTTCAGGAAGAATTGATGCCCTGGAACTGGAAGTTTCCACAATGGTTCAGGTAGTGGAGGGAAAAGAACAGAATATCGCTCTGCTGGCCGTACCCACAGCTGTTTTTGATAATCCGGATGACCTGGGCGGTGTAGCAGGCTTAAACGATGGATTTGACCCTGCAAACTCCAATGACAAGTCACACGGTGTATGGCACAACTGGCAGGGAGACCAGAAAGGAGAAGCCTGGGTACAGTACACCTGGAACGCAGAGGTTACCATTACAGGCACGGATGCTTATTATTTTACAGACGGCAACTTTGCGCCGGCCTCCGTCAATTTCCAGTATCTTGACCGTGAAGGTAACTGGAGAGATGTGGAGAACGGGGACGGCTTTGGTACAAAATTAAATCAGTATAATAAAACCGTCTTTTCACCTGTGACCACCACAGCATTCCGCATGATCATGAACCCGAAGACACTGGGATGCGGTGTGATCGAATGGAAAGTATACGGTTACTCTGATGAATCCGCAGCAGATAAAAAACTTCTGCAGGCAGCTCTGGATAAGGCCAAAGCCCTGAATCTCCATATTTTTGAGGAAGGTGCTGAGGAAATCCTGAATACAGCCATAGCGGAGGCGCAGGCTGTCTTTGACAATACAGAAGCATCCCAGGATGAGGTGGATGCGGCAGCAGCCAGACTGGAGAGAGTGATGATCACCCTTCCTGTAAAGGATGCAAATCTGGCGTACAGTGCAACACCGTCAACCAGCTTTATATCCGACTGGGAAAAATTATCGGCGGTAAATGACGCAGTTGTACCTGAAAGCTCACAGGATCCGGATCCGTCATTGTACGCAAGATATGGTACATGGGGCAATGAAAGTGAATATGAAACGGTTACTTACACATGGGATACAGATGTGACATTAAACGAAAGTGATATTTATTTTTGGTATGACGGAAGCATCACCACAAACGGTGGTATTAATATTCCGGAATCCTATAAATATGAATATCTGGACAAGGAAGGAAATTGGAATGAGGTAACAGAACCGACCGCTTACCCAACAGAAATTGACGGTTTCAACACTACATCCTTCGAGCCTGTGACAACGAAAGCTTTCCGGGTGACCATGGTAAAACAGGATGAAGATAAAAATGGTGTTGGCCTGATGGAATGGAAGGTATACGGCACCATAGCAAAAGCAGATAAGACGGCCCTCACAGAAGCTGTGGAGGAGGCTTCAGGCATTGAAACAGAGATTTATACACAGGAGACAAAAACAGCCTTTGAAAAGGCACTGGCAGATGCTAAGGCTGTCCTTGCCGATCCGGATGTAAGCAGTGAGGAGGTGAAGTTAGCCCTTTCCAGGCTGGTAAAAGCACAGAATAATCTGGAAGAAAAGGGCGGAGAGGGTATCCGTAATCTGGCCTTGGGAGCTAAGACGGACGGCCTGTGCAATTATGACGGATTGGACGGACGGCTCAGTGACCTGGGCGGCCTTGCAGCCCTCAATGACGGCGCAGTACCCGAAAATTCTGCAGACCAGAGCAGCCCTGTATGGCACAACTGGCATGACCGTTACGGCAGTGAAAATCAGGTTCTTAACGGATGGGTATCCTACACCTGGGATGAACCGGTGGTTCTTGACAGCACCAACGTTTATTATTTCAGGAACGGAAGCGGAGATTTCCTTCCAAAAGCAGTACAGTTTGAGTATCTGGATGAGGAAGGCATTTGGAACGCGGTTACAGGTGCAGAGGGACTTGGCTGTGAAGCTGACCGATTCAATACCACTACATTTGACAGAATCACCACCACAGCGATTCGTATGAACATGGAACCGGCCCTCAGGGAAGAGAATCAGGAAGATCCTTCCAGAGGAACCGGAGTCCTTGAATGGCAGGTAATGGGCATTTACGCAAAAGAACTGCCAAACAAAGATACGCTCAGGAAAGCTGTAGAGGCGGCAGAGGAGAAACAGGAGACAGATTATACAGAGGACTCCTGGAAAATATTCGACCGGGCGCTGAAAAATGCAAAAGAAGTTCTGAATGACATATATACGGATCAGGAGCAGGTTGACAATGCTCTTGACAGCCTTATGGAGGCCATGGAAAACCTTACAGAAGCCGGTACTGAATCAGGGGTCAGAAATATGGCGGCCTGTGCGGCGGCAGAGGGATTATGCAGCTATGACGGACAGGACGGCAGACCATACGATCTGGGCGGACTTGCAGCTTTAAATGACGGCGCCGTACCCGAGAATTCTGCGGATACAGCAAACGGTGCATGGCACAACTGGTTAGACCGCTACGATGAGAACGGCAGCATACAAGACGGCTGGGTATCCTATACCTGGGAGAAACCGGTGGTTCTGGAAGGCAGCAGTGTATACTTCTTCCAAAATGGAAACGGGGATTTCCTTCCTGCATCCGCACAGATTGAGTATCTCAGTGAGGAGGGCACATGGCTTCCTGTTTCTGAAAATCGTATGGGATGCGATGCGGATACATTTAACACGATAACATTTGACAAGATTACCACAACCTCCATCCGGATGATTATGAAACCGGCTCTGCGGGAGGGCAGTGAGGAAGACCCGTCAAGGGGAACCGGAGTCCTTGAATGGCAGGCAATGGGCCGGTACGCAGATGAAATCAAGGAAAACGCGGATAAAACACTGCTGAAGGAAGCACTGGCTGAGGCGGCAGGAAAACAGCAGGCAGATTACACAGAAGCAAGCTGGGAAGCGTTCCGAAAAGCTTATGAAAAGGCAAAAGATATTTATGCCGATACAGATGCGGACCAGACACTTGTGAATGCTGTACTGGCAGAACTGAACGATGCCATATCATGCCTGACCGAAAAAGCAGATTTGACAGAGCTTAACAGTATGATTGCCCGGGCTGAGAAGAAGACAGAGGATGCTTACACAGAGGAAACCTGGAATCTGTTTGCAGAGGCTCTGACAGCAGCGAAAGCTGCGGCGGAAAAAGAAGATATCACACAGGAGGAAGCCGACAACGCAAGAGATGCCCTGCGGTCTGCTATGGAGAACCTGGAGAAAAAAGATGCAGATGTGGTAAATAAAGAAGCTTTGAAAGCAGCGATTGAGGAGGCAGAGAAAAAAGAGGAATCCAAATATACAAAAGAGAGCTGGGAAGGATTTGCCCGGGCCTGGAAGGCTGCAAAAGAAGTCTTTGAGAATGAGGCCGCCACTGCGGAGCAGGTGGAGGAGCAGACAGCTCTTCTGAATGCAGCCATGACAGCCCTGGTATTAAGGGAAAAAGATCCGGAAGACCCGGAGCAGGAGGCAGACAAGGCAGCACTTGCAAAGCTTGTGGAGAAGGCCAATGGTTTTACAAGAGCTGACTATACGGAAGATACATGGGCAGTCTTTGACCTGGCACTGGTAAACGCCCAGAAAGTTCTGGCTGACAAAGCAGCAGACCAGGAGACTGTGGACAAGGCAGGTAAAGACCTGCAGGCAGCAATGAATCAGCTTGTGAAGGTAAACAACGAAAGCAGCCTGGATCTGAGCCGCATCAAAGCCCTGATCCAAAAGGCGGAAAAGCTGGAAAAAGAAGATTACACAGCAGCAAGCTTTCAAACCTTCAGCCAGGCATTAAAGGAGGCAAAGGCAATCCTGGACGCTGACGGCGCGTCACAGAGTGATGTAGACAAAAAAGCGCAGGCACTTGAAAAAGCCATGAAGAATCTGAAGAAAAAATCAGGTTCCGGACCCAAGGCGCCCGGAAACACTGGAGGAAAAGGCAATTCAGGCAAAGGAAGCGGTTCCGGTTCCGGAAATGGTGCCAAAAGTGTGAAAACAGGAGATGAAACACCAATCCTTCCGTTTGCAGGCGTTGCTGTGCTCTCCCTTGCAGGAATCGTGTGTCTTCTCAAGAGAAGACGGACAGAATAAGAAATAACAAAATAAAATAAGAATTTTTTACAGAGCATCTGCGGCGACTGAGCCGGCAGATGCTCTTTTGCATTAACCTGCGCAAAACAGTAAAATATTGTTATTAAGATAATTTTATTAGACTATTTGCTGAAATCTGTTATAATACCTTTTAGATGTATTAAGGAGACAGACTATGCAGAACAAACAGAAAAAGAATGCATGGATTCCCTCATACGCAGTATTTCCGCTGCTTTCCTGTGTGACAGTGAACTGTATTGTGTATTTTGGGATTGCCAAGCTTGCCGGCGAATGGAAGCATTATGACCTGACGCTGCCCTTTGACAGGGCGGTACCTCTGGTTCCCGGATTTGTATCCGTCTATCTGGGTTGCTATCTGTTCTGGATTATAAATTACATACTGATCGCAAGGCAGGGCGAGGAACATTGTATCCGTTTTGCCACGGCAGACATGATGTCAAGGCTGGTCTGCTGTGTGTTTTTTTTATTGCTGCCAACAACGAATGTCAGGCCTGCGCTTGAAGGGGAGGGCATCTGGGTGACTCTGCTGCAGGCTGTATATAACATGGATGCGCCGGTGAATCTCTTCCCCTCCATCCACTGCCTGGTAAGCTGGTTTTGTTTTATCGGCATTCGGGGAAGAAAATCGGTTCCGAAGGCGTACCGGGTATTTTCCTGCCTGTTTGCCCTGCTGGTATGTGTGTCCACGCAGGTGACAAAACAGCATTACATAGTGGATGTGTTCGGCGGGATCGCCATAGCGGAAATTACTTATTATATTGCATTCCATACGAATATTTACAGGCTGTCTAAAAAAGTATTTGACAGATTATATGAAATGTTTTTTAGCAGGAGAAAAAGTGCCTGCGGGAAAGAGAGTGAAGTTTGACAAGTAAAAAGAAAAAAATAGGAAACGGACTGTTTCTTGCAGCGGTTTTCATTTTGACCATATACAGTGTTTTCCACGGGGAGGATCTCCATGCTGTGCTGAAGGCCATCGTCAGGGTGAACCCCTGGTATCTTCTTCCGGCGGTGCTGGGCGTGATCATTTTTATCTGGGGAGAATCCATCATTATCCATTACATGCTGGGAACACTGAGTATCAGGACAAAGAAAAGGACCTGCTTCCAGTATTCCTGTATCGGGTTCTTCTTCAGCTGTATCACGCCGTCCGCAAGCGGCGGGCAGCCTATGCAGATTTATTATATGAGGAAAAACAAGATTCCCGTTCCGGTGGCTACACTGGTGCTTATGATCGTTACCATCACGTACAAATCGGTGCTGGTGTTTATCGGCCTTTTTGTTGCATTTTTCCAGAGAGGGTTTGTACATAAATATCTGGAAGGAATTCTTCCGGTCTTTTATCTGGGAGTGGCTTTAAATGTATTCTGCTGCATTGCCATGTCTGTCCTGGTGCTGTGTCCCTCACTGGCAAAGTTCATTATGATGAAGGGACTTGCGATTCTGGAACATGTGCGGATTTTCAGGAAAAAAGAGGAGAGGACCAGGAAACTGGAAGAGTCCATGAATCACTATACGGTTACTTCGGATTACCTGAAAGGACATGGGAAAGTGATCGTAAATGTGCTGCTGATCACATTTCTGCAGAGATTTGCCCTGTTTTTTGTGACATGGTTTGTTTACCGGGCCTTCGGTCTGCACGGGGCAAGTGTCTATGATGTGGTCATGCTTCAGGCGGTAGTGTCTGTGTCTGTGGATATGCTGCCTCTGCCGGGAGGAATGGGAATCAGTGAGAATCTGTTTCTGATCATATTCAAGACGATTTTTGTGGGCAGCCTGCTGCTGCCCGGCATGGTTTTAAGCAGAGGGATTGCTTTTTACGTGCAGCTGCTTTTCAGCGCGGGTATGACTGCAGTTGCGCATTTTACAATAGGACGTAAAGTCCAGGACAGTGCCGCGTAGGGTTTTGAGAACCGGCGCCTTATGTACCGGGAAGGATAAAGAAAAGAGGGACAGAAAAAGATGATAGGATTTTATAATTATTCAGTGATATTGACTTATATAAGCCTGATTTCTTCCGTATTCGGAATGTCGCAGGCAATACACGGCAGATTTAAGGTGGCAGTGTTCTGCCTGGCTTTGTCAGGACTGTGTGATATGTTTGACGGAAAAATCGCCCGCTCCATGAAAAACAGGACAGAGGATGAGAAATCATTTGGCATCCAGATCGATTCCCTGTGTGACGTGGTCTGTTTCGGTATATTTCCGGCTATGATATGTTACCTTTTAGGCGTGAGGGGGCCTGTGGGGCTGGTGATCATAGCGCTGTACTGTGTCAACTCTGTCATACGGCTCGCTTACTTTAACGTGATGGAAATGAAAGGCGCACTGGTCAGCGAGGAGGGGGAGAAATACTACAAGGGCCTTCCCATCACCTCCATGGCTGTGGTGCTTCCGCTGGTGTTCATGATACAGTTTTTTGTGCCGGATTTTGTTTTCATCATATGCCTGCACCTGGCGCTTCTGGTGGTAGGGACACTGTTCGTGGTGAATTTCCGGTTTAGAAAGCCAAAGAACTCCACGCTGGCAGTTCTGGTGGCAGTGGTGGCTGTGGCTCTCTGCATTATGATTCTCAGGACCAGATACCGCATAGAATTCAGACACGGCTGGCCATGGCTTCCCTGGCTGCGAAAGCTGTAAGATACAGGAGGATAACGGGATGAAATACATAGACAGAGAAGGAAAGATCACAACAGAGGATTCCGGGCAGGACAGACTCCTTCGGTGGATGTATACCCACAGGGCAGGACGTCTGGCTTTAAAGGTCCTGGTTTTGCCCGGAGTTTCCAAAGCAGGTGGATGGCTTCTGGACAGCAGGTGTTCCAGAGTGCTCATCAACCCCTTTGTGAAACGGCAGGGTATCGACCTTGACTTGTATGAGGGGCGGGAATATGCCTCCTACAATGATTTTTTTACAAGACAGATTAAGAAGGAACACCGGCCCATAGAGGGGGATGCAGGCACTTTGAGCAGTCCCTGTGATGGAAAGCTGAGCGTCTATCCCATTGACGGGAAAAGACGCTTTTCTATTAAAGGGACAGAGTATACCGTGGATTCCCTGCTGCGTTCCGGACGTATTGCCGGGAGATACCGGGGAGGATACGCGTGCATTTTCCGTCTGACCGTAGATGACTATCACCGCTACTGCTATGTGGATGACGGCGTCAAATCCGTCAATATCAGGATACCGGGTGTATTTCATACGGTGAATCCGGCGGCAAATGAGGTCTGTCCCATCTATAAGGAAAATACAAGAGAATTCTCTCTGCTGCAGAGTGAGCATTTTAAGGTGGTGCTCATGATGGAAGTAGGTGCACTCATGGTGGGGCGTATCACCAATTATCATGAGGAGGGCAGCGTGAGAAGGGGAGAGGAAAAGGGACGCTTTGAGTTCGGCGGTTCCACTGTGATCCTGCTCTTTCAGAAGGATGCGGTGAAGTTTGACCGGCGTTTTTTGGAAAATACAGAGAACGGTTATGAGACCATTGTGAAAATGGGAGAGAGACTGGGGGAGGAAACGGACAGGGAATGACAGAGAGAAAAATAGCAGATTTGGATCTGCGGCAGATCGCAGAGTCCGGGCAGTGCTTCCGAATGGTCCGGAAAAGGGAAAATGTGTATGCCCTTACCGCTTTTGGAAAGTATCTGGAAATAGAACAGAACGGAGACATGTTTTCTTTTTCCTGCACAGAGGAAGCGTTTGGAGAAATCTGGGAGGATTATCTGGACCTGCATACAGATTACGGCGCGATCAAAAGATCGGTAGATGCGGAGGATACCTATCTTCTGGAAGCGGTGCGGGAAGGATGGGGTATACGGATCCTGCGTCAGGATCTATGGGAAATGATAGTGACCTTTTTAGTATCCCAGAACAACAATATCTCCCGCATCAGAAAAAGCATTGAACTGCTGTGCAGTACCGTAGGAACAGAACAGTATACAGAGGAAGGGCTGCGGTATGATACATTTCCGGAACCGGAAGCAATCGCGCATGCAGGTATGGAAGTCCTTTCCACCTTGGGACTGGGATACAGGGATAAGTACATTTTAGGTGCAGCGCAGGCTGTCCTGGACGGCAGTCTGGACCTGGAAATGCTGCGTTTGGCAGATTATGAGACTGCCCACAAAGAGCTGGTAAAACAGTATGGGATCGGAAAAAAGGTGGCAGACTGTATCTGCCTTTTCGGACTTTACCATATAGAGGCATTTCCGGTGGATACCCATGTGAAGAAGATTCTGGAGGCCCATTATCCGGGTGGATTTCCCCATGAAAGGTATAAGGGATATGCGGGAATCCTGCAGCAGTACATGTTTTATCACGATTTAAATGCCGCGGCATAGAAAGGCAGCAGGCCTTATACATAGCCTGCTGTCAGATAACAGCTATAGATCGATGGAAGTGATTTTGGGATTTTTCCTGAGAAGCTCCAGGGTATGGAAGATATCATAGCTGTCCGGGAACTTTACGAAAAGCTTCACTTCCACCTGATTGTCTTTCAGGCGTTTTACCTTCATGCTGGTGATCTTGATCTCATCCAGGTGAAAGGTATTCTCCAGGATGCTGCGCAAATCATCCTCCTGCTCCATGATAAGGGTCACCTGCTCAATGCTGGAGGATTTCAGCCAGCGGAAATTTCGGTGGAAGAAAAACTGCAGAAGCAGTATCAGGACAGTGGCAGTGATGCCGGGAACATACATACCTGCGCCCAGTGCCATGCCCACGCCGACCGTTGCCCACAGCCCTGCTGAGGTGGTCAGGCCGCTGATATTCATCTTGTGGGTGAAGATGACCCCTGCGCCCAGAAAACCGATAGCAGTGACCACACCCGCGGCGATACGGGATGGGTCCAGGTTTACGTGGGAGGACAGGACATCGAAAAATCCGTATTTTGATACGATCATCATGAGTGCGGAGGCAAGGGACACAATGGAATGTGTGCGGATGCCGGCCATTTTCATTTGATTTTCCCGCTCGTATCCGATGAGGGCACCACAGAGAATGGCGCCCAGCATGCGGAGCGGATACTTCAAATAAAGCAGAATAAGTTCCATATAAATCCCTCCGTTTCTATTTCCATCTATTATAACAGAATATGATTTCAATAGCCAGCAAAGGAGGATTTTGCCATGATAGTGATCAATCAGGAAACTTGTGTGGGATGCGGGGCATGTGTAAAGGACTGCCCGGGCAGTGCCATTCATCTGGATGAGGGAAAAGCTGCGGCCATTCGTCCGTGCATCCAGTGCGGCCACTGCGTTGCGGTCTGTCCGGTCAATGCGGTGTCCATCCCGGAATTTGATATGGAAGAAGTGGAGGAGTATCGGGAGGGTGAGTTTTCCGTTTCCGGTGAACATTTTTTAAGAGCTGTAAAGTACCGCAGAAGCATCCGCAGTTTTAAGAAGGAGATTCCGGACAGAGAAACCATAGGAAAGATCCTGGAGGCGGGCCGCTATACAGCCACAGCCAAAAATATGCAGGACTGTACTTTCGTGGTGGTCCGAGAGCGGCTGGCAGAGTTTAAAAGCCTTGTCTGGCAGGAAATGCCGGGGATCATCCGGTCCTTAAAAGAGACAGGGCCGGATTATGCCCGGGCATTTTCCTTATTCTATAAATTATGGGAGCGGGACAGGGAGAAGGATACATTCTTTTTCAATACACCTGTATTTCTGGTCATTGCTTCGGAAAATCCTCTGGATGGAGGCCTTGCAGCTGCCAATATCGAGAATATGGCTGTTACACAGGGCCTGGGAGTGCTCTACAGCGGCTATATGATGCGTGTTATTAAGGAAAGCCCTGTTCTGCGGGAGTGGCTGGGAATCGGGGAAAAGATGGTTTCCTGCTGTATGCTGCTGGGATATCCGGATGTGAAATACAGACGCACCGCGCCCAGGAAAAAAGCGGATATTCTGTGGAAATAGTAAGTAAATATGAGGTAAAGAGATGAAAATAGACAGGCTGATCGGCATACTCTCTATATTGCTGCAGCAGGATAAGGTGACAGCCCCTTATTTGGCAGAAAAATTTGAGGTTTCCAGACGGACCATTAACCGGGATGTGGAGGATATCTGCAAGGCGGGGATTCCGCTGGTCACGATCCAGGGGCAGAACGGCGGTATTTCCATTATGGAGGGATACCGGCTGGATAAGACGCTTCTGACCTCCCGGGACATGCAGTCCATACTGGCAGGGCTCAGGAGCCTGGACAGTGTGGCGGGAACCAATCGGTATCAGCTTCTAATGGAGAAGCTGTCCATGGGAAGCCGGGACGTGCTCACCAGCAATGACCATATCAGAATTGATCTGTCCTCCTGGTATAAATCCGCCCTTGCGCCAAAGATAGAACGGATACAAAATGCCATTGAAGCCTGCCGCCTCATAAGCTTCCGGTATTATTCCCCAAGGGGAGAGGGGGAGCGGGAGATTGAGCCGTATCTTCTGATTTTTCAGTGGTCTTCCTGGTATGTGTGGGGATACTGCAGGCAGAGAAACGATTACCGGATGTTCAAATTAAACCGTATGGACAGTCTTCGGGATACAGGCGGGAAGTTTGAAAAAAGGCAGCTCCCTGACTGTGACTGGTCCCCCAGGCGTATCTATCCCGCTTCCATCCATGTGAAGGTACGGTGTGCATCCGGTATGAAATGGCGTCTCATTGAAGAGTACGGGGTGGAGTGTTTTACAGAACAGGAGGATGGATTCCTGCTGTTTGAATCAGATTTTGTGGACAGGAACAGTCTTTATGGATGGCTTTTAAGTTTTGGGGAACAGATGGAGCTTCTGGAACCGGAAGAGCTGCGGAAGGAACTGGCGGACATGTTCGGCAGAATGCAGAGACGTTATCAAAAAGAAACGGAATAACCCCGGCAATGATGACAGACAGTTGTCATGGTTCATCTGTTATAGTAGCCTTATCCCGTATCCGGCGGTTCCTGCGGGTTCTGTCCGGGCCGGGAAAATCAGAAGAGATGAGGCTGTTATAAATGGAATATGAAATTGTGGAATTAGAAGAGAAAAAGGTTTTTGGCCTGAGAGCACGTACGAATAACCAGGCACCTGATGTGGGAGCCGTGATCGGCGGACTCTGGGATAGATTTTTTGTGCAGGGAATCCACGATACGATACCGGATAAGTGCAGCGGAATGCCGCTGGGGATTTATTCCGGATATGCCGGAGGGATTCTGGACGATTATGATTTTACCGTGGGGTGCGAGACAGATGCAGAAGGGGAGGCACCGGAAGGTATGGTGAGCCTGCGGATTCCTGCGGGCAGATATGCCAGATTTACAGTAAAAGGCCATATGCAGCGTGCAGTGGCGGCATTCTGGCAGGAGCTGTGGAAGATGGATCTGGACAGGGCATTCGGCGCAGATTTTGAAGAATACCGGAATCAGGATGTGGAGAACGCAGTCATTTATATTTATATAGGTCTGAAATAAAAATAAGAAGCTCAGTCTTTTCCGAGGACGAAAAATATGGTATACTGGCGTTGTTGTCCGCAGATGCATTTTGCGGCCAAAATATAGACCATAATATAAGACAATATGGCCGGAGAACGTGATATTCCGGTCAAAACAGGAAGGGCATGAGATATGAAAAAATGGAACTGTTTACTTGCGGCAGTGACTCTGGCACTGTCTGTTCTGCTGACAGGATGCGGCGGACAGCAGGAGGAGCCGGTCAGCCAGGCATCACCTGAAGACCTGCATCATGTGAAGATCCATATAAAGGATTACGGCACCATCTCTGTGGAGCTGGACAGCTCGGCGGCGCCTGTGACCGTGGAAAATTTTATGGATCTGGCCGGGGAGGGTTTCTACGATGGCCTGACTTTTCACAGGATCATCAAGGGATTCATGATCCAGGGCGGTGACCCGAAGGGAGACGGCACCGGCGGTGCGGATCAGACCATCAAAGGTGAGTTTTCCAAAAACGGAGTCAACAATCCTCTGAAGCATACGAGAGGAACCATCTCCATGGCACGTTCCAGCGATATGGACAGCGCCAGTTCCCAGTTTTTTATTGTACAGGAGACATCCTCACATCTGGACAAGGAATATGCCGCTTTCGGTCATGTGACAGAAGGCATGGATGTTGTGGACAAAATCTGTGATGAGGTGAAAACAACGGACAGTAACGGAAGTGTGGCGCCGGAGGACCAGCCGGTCATAGAGAGCGTAGAAGTGGTGGACTAGATTGTATTGAAAAGTAAAAACTGCCGCATCGGCGGACGGGAAGAATATTTCCCGGCAGCCGGTACGGCAGTTTTTTACTGCATGATATTGGAACGGAACAGATACGTGTCACCGCTTCTCTCCAGCGTCAGCGCAGTGTGAATGTCGCCGCTCTCAGTCTGGCAGTCAAGATAGTACATGCCGTCCTCTGTCCATCCGCTGGTGCAGAGAAAGGTCACACGGTTGGTGTCTCCGTGCTGGACATAATAACTGTCAAACTGTTCCAGATAAGTCCAGCTAAAGCGGCTGACTTCGCTCAGGCTGATTCCCATCTTGCGCTGAAGAAAGTCCTCGATCTGCTGTGAGGTCAGATGTGTCACATCTGTAAAGACCGGTTCCCCCTCCGCTGCCTGCAGTGCGGCGCTTTCCTCAAAGGTAAGCGGTTCAGAACTCATACCTGCGCCGGTGTATAAAACCTGATCCAGGTCAACCTCCTGAGGAACGCTGTAGGTAGAGCACAGAAAACCGTAATTCTCCATGTCACTGACAAAGGCGGAGAAAGCGTCCAGTTCCTCTGCAGTCAGATCACGGCGTTCTTCCGTGCCTGCCAAAGGGTCCGGAATCTCCTGAGGGCCGGTCTGGGTGCTGCCCGGAACTTCTGTCTCCGAGGACTCTGCAGGGGCTTCTGTCTCCTGGGAAGGTTCCCCGGCTGACTGCGGCGAACCGGCATTGTTCTCCCCGTTATTCAGTGTAATGCCCTTTCCGTCCAGTATTTTTACGGTGCTTTTCGGAGCTTCCGTATTCTCTTCCTTCGTATCTTTGTCAGAAGGAGAATCCTTTTTCGTCTCTGCGGCCGCCTCCGTCTTCTTGGATGCTTCTTCTGCCTGACGGCTGCCGCAGCCGCTTACTGAAAAAAGCATGGCGGAAACCAGGATGGCCGAGAGCATCCGTGCTGCAATTTTTTTCTTCATTAGTATACCCCCTTTTGCCGGCAGCATGTAAATGCTGTATTTCGGCATAAAAATAATGTCTGTATCCCCTTATTTTATCAGGATACAGACATTTTAACATACGATCGGATGATTGTACACCCTTTCGGGTGTTATGCAAATCACGGCAGATGTTTTTCTTATCTTTGATTTGCAGGTTCAATGGCTATGGTATTTCCTTTGATCTTGGCGGTCTTCATGGCATTCAGCACATCTTTGGCATACTCTCTGGGAACCTCCACAAAGGTGTATTTGTCAAACATATCAATGCTTCCGATAAGTTTGCCGGGCATTCCGCTTTCCCCTGCAATGGCGCCCAGGATATCTCCGGGACGGACACGCTGTTTTTTACCGATATTGATGAAGAGGCGGACCATGCCGGGCTCCTCAGCTCCGGTGTCACCGAAATCCACAACTTCCTCGTCCGGCTCCTCCTGCACCATGCCCATGTACATTTTCAGCAGGGCAGCAGCCAGGTCCAGAGTTGTATAGTCAGAGTTGTTGACTTTCTCATCAATGGCATCGATCATGAGAGAAAGATTTTCCCTTTCAATGACAGAGTCCACATTTTCCAGAATGTTTTCCATTTTGGTGTTGGCAACATCGTTTAAGGAAGGTACCTTCTGCGCATAGATTTTTGTCTTGCAGTAGCGCTGGATCTCTTTTAATTTGTAGAGCTCCCTTCCGCTGGCGAAGGTAAAGGCACGGCCTTCTCTTCCTGCACGTCCGGTACGTCCGATACGGTGAACATAGTATTCATCGTCCTGGGGGAGATCATAATTAAATACAGCTTCAATGTCATCCACATCAATGCCGCGGGCAGCTACATCTGTGGCAACCAGAATGTCGGTTCTTCCTTTTCGGAAGCTCTGCATCACGCGGTCACGCTGGGCCTGTTTCATATCTCCGTGCAGGCCGGCAGCGAAGTAGCCCCTGCCGATCAGGGCATTGACCAGGAGGTCCACCTGCTTCTTTGTATTGCAGAACACTACGGAGAGTCTTGGGGAATAGAGGTCCAGAAGACGGGAGAGCACTTCTTCCTTGTTCTTTGGCTTTACATCATAGTAGAACTGTTCAATATTGGGAACGGTCAGTTCTTTTTTCGTCACCTTAATGACCTCAGCGTCCTTCTGGAACTTCTTGGTGATCTCCAGGATGGGTTTGGGCATGGTGGCGGAGAAGAGTACCGTCTGGCGTTCTTCCGGAACTCCGCTTAAAATGGTCTCGATGTCTTCGCGGAATCCCATGTTGAGCATCTCGTCTGCCTCGTCCAGGACAACGGTGTGCACATCTTCCATTTTCAGGGTTTTTCTGCGCATGTGGTCCATGACACGGCCCGGGGTACCGATGATAAGCTGTGTTCCGCTTTTCAGGGAACGGATCTGTTTTACGATGTCCTGGCCGCCGTAGATGGGGAGCACTTTGATGCCGTGCAGGTATTTTGCCAGATTACGGATCTCATCCGCCACCTGAATGGCAAGCTCTCTTGTGGGACAGAGTACAATGGCCTGGAGTTTCTTGTTTTTAATATCTATCTTCTGCAAAAGAGGGATACCAAAGGCTGCGGTTTTTCCTGTTCCGGTCTGTGCCTGGCCGATAATATCACGGCCGCTTATCATTGCAGGAATCGCTTTGGCCTGAATGGGGGAGGCCTCCTCAAAACCCATGTATCTCACTGCTTTTTCAATTTCCGGGAATAAATCCAATTCTTCAAATTTCGTTGTTTCCATATAAAATAAATAATCCTTTCTATCGGGGGACTGCCCCGAATCCTTCATTATATAAAGGTTCGTCACGCTGAAATGTGCTGCTGCATGAAAAAGGGGTGTCGCATAAGCGCAGTAAATGCTTATCGCGGCACCCTCTTATACACAATCAGCAGCTTACATCATACCAGAATCAGAAACCAATGTCAATTAGAAGATATCGACAGGAGAAAGAGGCAAAAATGACGATATTGCATAAAAACAGCAGGTTTTCTTAAAAAACCTTTGCGGGTATTATACAAAACAATTACAATAAAGGAAAACGGAGAGAGAACTCCGGAAGAAAAAAAATTTTACAGGAGAGGATCAGACATGAGCGGAATCAATGAAAAGCTGGAAGCAAGGCCGATGGCCAGAAAAGAAAGCATTATTCAGGGGGAAAACTACAGAATCACAGTTCTGACGGAATCTCTTCTGCGTCTGGAATACAGCAGAGACGGAAGTTTTGAGGACAGGGCAACCCAGACAGTTCTCAACCGGGATTTTCCGGTGCCTGTATTCAAGGTGTCAGAGACAGAGGGGGAACTGAAAATCTTTACCAGTGCCCTGGAGCTTACCTACAACAAACAGGAATTTGCCCCAAACGGTCTTTTTATCAAAGTGACAGGCGGAAAATCCAATGAGACGAACTGGCATTATAAGGACCCTGTAAAAGATCTGGGAGGAACAGCACGCACTCTGGACGAGGCGGACGGGGCTATTCCTCTGGAAAGCGGTGTGGTGTCGAGAAACGGATTTTCCATTGTGGATGACAGCCGCAGTATGGCAGTTACAGAGGATGGATGGGTGGACTTGCGTCCGGAGGGAAGTATTGATCTCTATTTCTTCGGCTATGGCCACAGGTATCAGGAGGCAGTAAAGGACCTCTACTATCTCTGCGGCAGAACACCACTGCTGCCCCGATGGGTGTTCGGAAACTGGTGGAGCCGCTATCACAGATACACAGAGCAGGAATACAAGGAGCTGATGGAGCGTTTTGAGCGGGAGCGGATTCCCTTCTCAGTGGCCGTTGTGGATATGGACTGGCATCTGGTGGATATTGATCCGAAATACGGAAGCGGCTGGACCGGATATACCTGGAACCGTGAGTTTTTCCCGGACCCAAAAGAGTTTATGGACTGGCTTCACAGCAGAAATATGAAGATCACACTGAATGTACATCCTGCGGACGGGGTACGTGCCTATGAGGAGGCCTACGAGCGGGTGGCGAAACGTATGGGAATAGATCCAAAAAGCGGGGAGCCGGTGCCGTTTGATGTGACGGACAGGCATTTTCTGGAGGTGTACTTTGAGGAGCTGCATCATCCTCTGGAGGACGAGGGCGTTGATTTCTGGTGGCTGGACTGGCAGCAGGGAACCGTCACAAAGATTCCGGGACTGGATCCGCTTTGGATGCTGAACCATTTTCATTATCTGGACAGTGCCAGGAGAGGAAAACGGCGTCTCACCTTTTCCAGATATGCCGGAATCGGAAGCCACAGATACCCCATCGGATTTTCCGGTGATACGGTTATTTCCTGGGAGAGCCTGAGATTCCAGCCCTACTTTACCGCAACTGCCAGCAATGCAGGATATGGGTGGTGGAGCCACGACATCGGAGGCCATATGCACGGGGTTCGCGATGATGAGATGACTGCCCGATGGGTGCAGTTAGGTGTATTTTCACCGCTGAACCGCCTGCACAGCACGGATAATCCTTTCAATGGCAAGGAACCATGGAAATATAACAAGATCACGCAGAGCGTCATGGAAGAATTTCTTCGCCTGCGCCATAAATTAGTGCCGTATCTGTACACCATGAACCGTTACGCCAGCAGGGACGGCCAGCCTTTGGTGCGGCCTATGTACTGGCTGGAGCCGGAGAGGGAGGAGACTTACCATGTGCCGAATGAATATTATTTCGGAACAGAGCTGATCGCAGCACCTATCACAGATCCGGCAGATACCTGCACCTGTATGGGATGCGCGAAGGCATGGCTTCCAAAAGGCACCTGGTTTGATTTCTTTAACGGGCGCCGATATGAAGGCGGACGTCTGCTCTCTGTCTATAGATGTGTGGAGGAGATGCCGGTATTTGTCCGTGCCGGAGGCATTGTGCCCATGCAGGAGCTTCCGGAGCAGATGAATGATCTGAGTAATCCGCAGAATCTGGAGATCTGTATCTTCCCGGGAGCTGACGGCAGCTTTTCCCTCTGGGAGGATGAGGGGGATTCACCGGAGGATGCAGATGAAAACTGGGTCTGCACAGAGCTGACACAGAAAAACGGGGAGAGTTTCCTGATCTCTGCCGCGAAAGGAAATATTTCCGTGCTGCCTGAGAGAAGGACATGGACACTGCGCTTTAAAGGCGTGGAAAATGCTGCTGCAGAGGTGCTGGCAGACGGACAGGCCATGGAAGCAGTGCAGTCCTATGATGCCGATACACGAACCCTTACGGTCAGGGCAGAGGAAGTACCGGTGACAAGTGAGATTAAAGTCCGGTTTATAAAAGGGCTCATGATGGCTGAAAAGGATATGACAGGAAGTGTATATGAGATCCTGGAGCGTGCGCAGATTGCCTATGATGTAAAAGAGGCTGTGCTGAAAACCGTGGAGGAGCTGGGTGAGAGAGCAGTTCCGGCCCTTTTTGCCATGGAGCTGGAGGAACCGCTGCTGTGTGCGGTTACAGAAGTGCTGACCGCCTGCTGAGAAGAAATTTTTCAAAAAGACAGAAGAGCTGCTGTGCAGGAATTTATCCTGTACGGCAGCTCTTCTTTATATGATATATTTGTCCAGAAATCTGTCCACGGTACGGAAATACAGTTTGGGGTCAGTGGCACAGGACAGCGCATGTCCGGCACCGTCCACAACCAGCTTTTCCTTTTCGCATTTGGCCGCGTGGTACAGCTTGTTCAGCATGTAGAAGGGAACAAAGGTGTCCTTTGAGCCGTGAATGAAGAGGATGGGGCGGTTGCATTTTGCCACCTGCCGTATGGCACTGGCTTCCTTGAAGGAAAAACCGTAACGAATTCTGGAGGCCAGGGAGGACAGGTACAAAAAGGGGAAGGGCGGCAGGTGGAAATAATTGTGGATCTGCACGCTGAATTCTTCCCAGACACTGGTGTATCCGCAGTCCTCGATCACAGCCTTTACATTGGACGGAAGATTTTCGCCGGAAGTCATCATTACTGTTGCTGCGCCCATGGAAATGCCCATCAGGACTATCTGGGCCTTGGGGTCCTTTTGGCGGAGAAAGTCAATCCACTCCAGCACATCTTTTCTCTCCTGCCATCCCATACCGATGTATTTGCCTTCGCTGTCCCCGTGTCCTCTGGCATCGGGAAGAAGCACGGAATATCCTCTGTGCCAGAAGTGTCTGGCATACATGCCCAGCTCACAGCAGTTGTTGCGGTAGCCGTGGCATAGAATCACATAGCGTGTGCTTCCCGCCTGGATGGAGGGGAGAAACAGCCCGTTCAGCTTCATGCCGTCCCGGTTGATCAGAGTGACTGAGGAAGCTTCTTTCCGGATCCATTCCTTGCCTGGACGCAGGAAATCGCCCAGCGGATCAGGCTTGTCTGTATTTTTCCGCTCCGTCCGGTACATGGGAAATGTGCGGGAGAGGGCAAAACGCCTCAGAAAACTGGTGAGCACATAGGAGGCCCCTATACAGACACCTGCCCCTGCGACCGCGGCATGTTTTAAAGTTTTGGAAGATAATTTTTCCTTCATAGTATTATCAATACTCCTTTTCTCTTTCCGGCGTTTACAGTATATGAAAATCAGGAGGTGATTATTCGGTCAGGTCTGTGCATTGACTGTATAAAAAATCAAAGATTCTCCATGGCTTCCTTAACGCGTTCCAGATCGTCGCGGATGGACATGGCCTGGGGACAGACTTCCTCACATTTGCCGCATTTCTGGCAGTGGTCAGCCCGGGCATCTTCTTCCAGGTCATTAAAGTAGGCACGTTTGGCCTGTTCTTTATTTTCATACATGGACAAATCATTCCAGATGCGGAAATTCTGGGGGATGTTCACGCCAAAGGGACATGGCATACAGTATGCACATCCGGTACAGCCGTTTTTGGTGCGCTGTTTGATGGCAGTGGCAACATCAGCTACGATTTCCTTTTCCTGCAGGGAAAGCGGCGTAAAGTTCTCAAATGTGCTCAGGTTGTCCTCCACCTGTTCCATAGTGGTCATACCGCTTAAAACTACTTTTACATTGGGTTTGCTTGCCACCCAGCGAAGCGCCCAGGAGGAAATGCTGGCATTTGGTTTGTAATCCTTGAATGGTTCTGTGACGGAATCCGGCAGAGTGGCGAGAGAGCCGCCCTTGATAGGCTCCATGATCACCAGAGGGATACCCAGCTCCTGTGTCAGCTCGTAGCCTTTGTCACCGGCCTGTATGTCTGTGTCCACGTAGTTGTACTGGATCTGACAGAAGTCCCATTTGCGGTAAGTGGCTATGGTTTTAAAGGTTTCAAAATCATCGTGGAAGGAGAAGCCGAAAAACTTGATCTTTCCTTCTTTTTTCAGCTCTTCCATATAAGGGATGATACCCAGATTCAGGACATTCTGCCATTTTTCTTTGTCCAGGCAGTGAAGCAGGTAGAAGTCCACATAATCCACATCCAGACGGTCAAGCTGTTCCTGGAAAATACGTTTTGCGTCATCCAGGGTTTTTACATTCCATACGGGCAGTTTGGTTGCCAGATAGAAGCTTTTGCGGTCGTATTTTTTCAGGACTTTTCCTACAAAGGGTTCGCTGTCGCCGTTGTGGTATGGATAGGCTGTGTCTATGTAGGTGACTCCGGCCTTAAGTGCGCGGTCCAGCATTCTCTCAGCTTCCGCCTCGTCGATATTTCCGTCAGGTGTCTGCGGAAAGCGCATGCAGCCAAAGCCCAGAAGGGACGGAGATACGCCCAGATTTTCAAATTTACGGTATTCCATAGTGTAAAACCTCCTCGTTTCAGTCAAAATGGTTTCATTAGTAGCTGATATCTATTTTATCATTCTATGCAGGGGAATGACAAGAGATTTCCTGAATTATTAGGGGTTTTTCGTGGAAATGTGTGAAAAAATAAAGTATACTGAACTTAATGGCCAGAATGCGCAGGAATGTCCCAAAAAGGAGGGGCAGCCCAGGCACGTACCGCCTGGGAAAGCGCATGGAAGAACAGGAATTACGGGAGAAAAGGAGAGAAATTATGCAGGAATTTATTTATTACGCACCTACAGAAGTAGTGTTTGGAAAAGACGCGGAGAAGAAAACAGCAGAGGAAGTAAAAAAATGGGGCGGGAACAGGGTACTCCTTGTCTATGGCGGAGGCAGTGTGAAAAGAAGCGGGCTGCTTGACAGGATCGAAGCGGAACTTGAGAGGGCGGGGATCGCCTTCAAAGAGTGGGGCGGGGTGAAACCAAACCCGCGGCTGTCCTTTGCACAGGCAGGTGTGGAGGCTGCGGTTTCCTTTGGAGCAGACTTTATTCTGGCTGTGGGCGGGGGAAGCTCCATTGACACGGCAAAAGGGATCGCACACGGGACGGCGAATCCGGGAACTGCGCTCTGGGATATCTGGACACAGAAAGTGCCTCTGACAAAGAGCCTTCCTGTGGGAGTGGTTCTGACCATTGCGGCAGCGGGAAGTGAGATGAGTGATTCCGCGGTGCTGACAAATGAGGCCATTGGAAGGAAGCAGGGACTGAGTACGGATTTTAACCGGGTGAAATTTGCCATTATGAATCCGGAGCTTACCTACACGCTGCCAAAATATCAGGTGACATGCGGAATCGTGGATATTATGATGCATACCCTGGACCGGTATTTTACCCATACAAAGGGAAATCAGATGACAGACGAGATTGCGGAGGCGCTGTTGCGGACTGTCATTGAAAACGGGAGAAAGGCGTGGAAGGACCAGACGGATTACGAGGCCATGAGTGAGCTGATGTGGTGCAGCAGTCTTTCCCATAATGGAATTACGGGGCTTGGAGCGGAAAAAGATTTTGCACCCCATAAGATCGGACATGAGCTCAGCGCAAAATACGATGTGGCACACGGAGCCAGCCTGTCTGCTGTCTGGGAGTCCTGGGCACTGTATGTGTATATGGAGGAGCCGGGGCGGTTTGCGCAGTATGGAAGAAAGGTGTGGGGTGTGCAGGCGGAAGATGATGTGGCTGCTGCGAGAGAAGGGATAAGAAAAACGGTGGAATATTTCAGGGAACTGGGAATGCCGGTTTGTTTGGGAGAACTGGAGGCCGGGGTGCTGACGGAAGAAGAACTGGTGGATATGGCTGAGAGGGCAACGGGGAAGGATACGTTTACGGTGGCGAAGTTTAGGGAGCTGCATCAGAGGGATGTGTATGAAATATTGAAAGGGGCGAATCATTTGTGAGTTGAAAATGCGGACGGGCCGGGAGAAAAAACTTTTGAATACATAGTTGACATATGCTAATAACATGAGTATAATAAGCATATGTTAATAATGAATGCATGAGAAGTGAGAGGCTGCGGGAGGTGGAGAGATGCCGAGGCCGAGTAAGGAAAAGAGGATATGCAGGCTGCCGGGGTGCGGTTTTTTTGTGCCGGGTGAGGGTGGTCAGCCTACGCATCGGATACGGATGACAGTCGAGGAGTATGAGACGATTCGGCTGATTGATTATATGGGATATACCCAGGAAGAGTGTGCGGTGCAGATGGAAGTGGGAAGAGCCACTGTCCAGGCGGTCTATACGGAAGCCAGGAAGAAGCTGGCGCGTTTTCTGGTGGAGGCGTCATCTCTGGAAATCAGCGGCGGGAGCTACAGAATCTGCGGGCAGAGAGAACACCGGCAGAATGCGTGCGTTCAATCATTCAGGAGAGGAGATTCAAACATGAAGATTGCAGTGACATATGACAATGGAGAGGTATTTCAGCATTTTGGACACACAGAACAGTTCAAGGTATATGAGGTGGAGGACGGTAAGATCGTATCCTCTGAAGTGATAGATACCAATGGCAGCGGACATGGTGCCCTGGCCGGATTTCTGAATCAGTGCGGTGCTCAGGTGCTGATCTGCGGAGGTATCGGCGGTGGCGCAAGGAATGCGCTGGCAGAGGCAGGGATCCAGCTTTATCCCGGAGCATGCGGAGATGCGGATGCCCAGGTGGAGGCATTTCTGGCAGGAAGCCTGAATTATGATCCGGATACAGTCTGTGCACATCATGAGCATGAGCACGGAAGCGGCAGCTGCGGTGAGCATTCCCATGAGTGCGGCCATCACTGCGGAAATTAATTTTATACTCAAAGTCAGGAAAAAGGCATCGGCAGGTGAAGGTTCATCTGCGGATGCCTATTTTCATGGAATGAAATGCGGTGCTTTAATCTTCCAGATTGCTTTTTATTTCCCCGCACGCTATTTTGCTGCCGGAATCCCCTGAGGGCTGGGTTTTGAAGTCGTCAGGGTTTTCGTGGATCACAACCGTCCGGCCAATGATTTCCTCCGGGACGAACCGGTTGGTATAAAACATGGAAAGGGCATAGCCGTCATTTTCAAAGAGCGGAGGCAGATCTCCGGCGTGTTCCGGGTGCGGACAATCCTTTGGATTTAAATGGCTGCCGGTCAGTGGGAAATCCCCTTCTGCATTTTCTTCGCAGGAAGAACCTTCATGAATGTGAAAGGCGAAGATTTTTTCCCGGCAGGCAGCTTCCGATGTGGGAAGTCCGGCAACATCAGCAAGGACAACCGTACCTCCCCACAGCGGGAAAAAGTATACGAAACCTTTGATATGAGGATATTTTTTTCCACCGTAAACAAAGGCGTAAGCTTCCGGTGCAGTGGTGATCACCTTTTGCATGGCTTCCAATAATTCCCGGCGCATGAATGTCATTTGCTGCAGCCTGAATCGCAGCTGCATTTGGCAGGCATGTCAAAGCTGGGATTGAATGCATAGAAGTTTTTGAAATCCAGTTCTTCCTGAACGGAACGGAGGGTTTCACCGAAACGCTGGAAATGCACAACTTCTCTTTCACGCAGGAAACGGATGGGGTCCACAACATCCGGATCTCTGATGACACGCAGAATGTTGTCATAAGTGGTCCGCGCTTTCTGTTCTGCTGCCATATCCTCAAACAGATTCGTGATAGGATCACCCTTTGACTGGAACTCACAGGCGTTAAAGGGGACACCCCCGGCAGCCTGAGGCCAGATGCCTACTGTATGGTCAATATAGTAGGGACCGAGGCCGGATTTCTCGATTTCTTCCATGGAAAGGTTGCGTGTAAGCTGGTGTACAATGGTGGCTACCATTTCCATGTGTGCCAGTTCCTCAGTACACTAAGGTTATCAATGATTCTTTTATTGGATTTTGGGGTAGATATCCAGGGTAAAAGTGATTTCATCCCCGTGCTTATATTCATTCCGAGAGTCTTTGTAATAGTCAACTCTTTCAAGTAGCTCCTTCAGCACGGAGTTCCGGGTAGGTGCGTCCCAGTCCCAGTAATTGGATAAGAGGTGTTCGCATTTCGGGATAAAATTAAACTTTTGATCCAGAAGTTCCCGATCATGTACCAGTTCGGCATCAATACGTTCGATGGCAGCAGTGCAATCTTCAATCTGCTTTGCAGTGGCACCTGAACGCTCCAGGAAAACCTCTGTAGTGTATATGCCCTGCTCAAGTAACTCATACTGCCTGTTCTTCTGGGTATTAAGATTCTCTAGCTCGGCACGCTTATCCAAAAGGACTTTTTCCTTTGTCGCTATGATGTCTACACCGTTGGTATCATTAAGCGAGTCATTGATTTTATAACTCTGTACCAGATCTGCAAGGCCGGCAATGAGGGCTTTTTCTACCAGGCTCAGCCGGCTGCTCACGTTATTACAGCCAGTGTAAGAGCATAGGAGCGTGTCTTCCTGCTTCCGGCTGTTATACGGGCGCCTGACCATGTTATGACCACATTTCCCGCATTTTATTAGACCAGACAGGGGATTCTTTACGGTATTTGACGCGCCTATCGGTCTGGGTGGATTCATGCTCCGGTAATACTGGGCAAGATCATAGATCTCCTGAGATATAATCGCCTCGTGGAGACCGTCTGTTAATATGTAATCATTGCAACGCGGACGAGATTTTACCACATTTCCATTCTCAATCTTATTCATGCCCTTCCTTCGGTTCCACCTTATCTTACCGGTATATACGGGATTTTCCAGTATATTTGCTACTGTGGCGGTTGACCATGATTTTCCGGATAGAGATGGGACACCCATGTCAATCAGCTTACGGGTTATCTTGCACATGCCGATGCGCTCGCCATCTATCCCGTATGTATACCAGTTATAAATCAGTTTTACAATTTCTGCCTGCTCAGGGATAGGCTCAAGAGAGTAGCCTTTTGTGTGTTCCAGCTTCACCCTACGGTATCCGTACGGAGGCTTGTTACCACAGTATTTACCCTCCTGTACTGACGATACCCGGCCTGCATTGAGGCGGCGCTTTATGGTCTTATACTCCCTCCTGGACATAAACAGCCCGAACTCAAAATATTCCTCATCAAATTCGTTGTTCGGGTCATATGTTTTGGTGGGAGTTATGATCTTGGTATCAGAATACTGGAATGCCCTGGCAACAACACCCTGATCTATGGAATCACCACGGGCCAGACGTTCTACTTCCACAACAAGAACACCGTCCCACATACCAGATTCCACTTCCTGCAGGAGGCGCTGCATCACTGGCCGGGCAGATATTGTTTCACCAGATACTACTTCCCGGTAAATGGCTCCAATGTGGCAACCGCGGCGTTTGGCAAGGTCAAGCAGGATTCTTTCATGCCGGGCCAGGGTTTCCTCCTCTCCGCGTGCTTCGGCTTCCCGATCTGCACGGGACTTTCTTAAATAGATACAGTCTCTTTCAAGTGTATTCATTGTATCACCTCTCTATAGGATATGATTATTGGGCACAAAAATAACAGCCAGCGAACTTTTGTTCCGCTTGCATGGCTGCTCCGAAGATGATACAATGTATTTGCGATGTACGTATCTCTTCGGAGGTATAGGCCGTCCTGGTGCTGGTAACACTGGGGCGGTTTTTTATAGTTTAATTATTTGTGTTACGATTAAAACTGGTACTGTTCTGGATAGGCATAAACCTTATAATCTGCTATAGATGCCTTCGTTATATCATCTGGTAAATTCATGGGTTCTAATTCAAATCCTATTTCTTCGTCGGGTTGAATAGGATTCATAAGTATGGTCCAAAGCTGCCCTATGGGCTGTCCATTTCCATCAAAGAGAATAGCAACAACATTTATGTTGCTTTGTTCCGCGCCTGTAGTATTTTTGATTTTCCCGTGTAGATCAATGCCTCCCATTTCTTTATCGTATATTTCGGTGGCACTTACCTCTAAACGGACAATTTGATTTTTTGAGGCTTGAGCACTGATATGCGGGGTAATAGATATCCCTTCAGTAGGAGTTCCAGCATCCATACTAGTTTCTTCATAGTAGTAGCCTTTTTCACCAGGTGATAATATTTGCGGATATGGAGTAAATGTATTACTTGTTGTGTGGATAATGGTTCCATCCTCAGACACAAGTTCGTAGGAGCTGCGGTCTAAGTATAAATCATTATTTCCGGTATTTGCCACCTCGACGATTGCCTGAGACCATATATTTCCAACAATATCCTGGTGGAATGAAATATTTTGATATGTAACTTCGTATGATGCTTCAGACTGTTGGCTTTGAGAGTCAGGTGCCTCATTACCGGCTGTTTCGGCCTGTGGTTCTTCTTCTGATACGGGATTTTCAGGAATATCTTTTGAGACTTGTGAAAGTTCCATTGTGCTGGTAGTCCCCATGACCGAAACTTCGTAGCTTATTTTCTTATCCTCATATGTAAAACTTTTCGTGTCATCCTGCGATGCTAATAACGCCGAATCTGTTTTTTCTTTATCTCTTTCTGACGACCAAGTATATTTGTCTGTTGAATCAGTGGGAGCATCATATGATCCAATCCAATAAATTGATTTTGTTTTACCTCCATCTGATACCCAGTTTACTTCAATAGTGTTTTCTGTAATTATAGCCTCCTGATAAGACCCATCATTTTCTTCTGATGCCCAAGTACCAGTCAGATCAGTAGGTTCTTTTACTTCCTCCTTTGCTGTCGTGTCATTAGACTTTGGTTCGCTTGCATTATTTCCGCAGCTTGTAGCAAATGCACATAAAACAGCTGTTAGAAATAGTGTTACAATCTTTTTCTTCATAAAATATCCCCCTTTTATAATTCGTTAAAACGCCGAAGCGAATCTGTTGGTGTTTTAAAATCTGTGCTTTCCGCAGCTACATATGGAAGAACTGTTTGGGTTTAATCTGCCGCATTTGGTACATAGCCACCCTTCCTCATCCATTGTGCTCGACTTTGTTCCACTTAATAGAGAAGCTGAACTATTGGATCCAGTGCTCTTAACCGGAAGATTTTCTGGTGAGGCATCTGTTTTTTCTAATTGTTTCATGATATACTCCTGATTATCCATGATCTCAGAAATGGAATAAAGGACAACAAAGAACACATAAGAAACTACAATGCCAATTAAAAAAATAAAGATGGTAGTGGTCCAGTTACGCCCTCCTGTATATGCATTCAGCCCTCCACTTTTTGCCAGTATAAAACTTCCCAGAATGCCCAAAATAAGTTCCACACTTGCTATAATTTTGCATTGACTCTTCATAAAATATCCTCCTTTGAAATAATATATTAAAATGCCGAAGCAAATTAATCCACATCACCAAAGTTCAAATCAGCCATTGCATCACGCAGACCTTCCAGCACCTCATGCTGCTCTATGTACTCTATCCACTTATAAGGGATACCTGATTTTATTTCTCGTTTCAGATTGTCATAGAGGGGCTGCATGGATTTTTTCCACATTTCGCAAACCGCTTTCTGCACCTTGGCTTCTTTCCAGCGGCTTTTTGCTGGCCGTTTCTGATTTTTAGTCTCCTGAAAATCCGTGGCCTTTTCCATAAAGACCGCGTATCCATCGAAGTTTTCCTCAAGGTATATTAAAAATTCCTTATATGTCATTTATTCGCCCTCCTTATAGCAATTTAACCATTAACCAGGTAATGCGTACTCCCTATCTTTACACATGTTACCGTGCCGTCCTTGTCTGACTGGATTCTTGATGAATTTGGATACAAGTAAGCCAGTAACTGGGCCTCGTATCTATCTAGATACCAAAAGGAACGGTACCTTGTTCTCATCATTATGTGATTGGCAGCAGCTACGGAAATACCGAAATAATTACTGATAGACGGAGCGTTGTAGAAAACCTGATATTTTACTATCGCCTCAGGTGCTAAAAGGTTGGCGGCAAAGATGTCTGCTTCATCCTCAGTCTTCTTGTTTTCTTCTTTATGACCAAGTATAAAATGGCCCAATTCATGCATTAAAGAGAAGCGGATGCGCTGTATGCAAAGCTTATCATTATACAATACAACCTTTAAAACTTTATCTGAAAACGCATCATCGGACATATTCCGGCACAGGGCATATAACTCAGGGCATCGGTATTTTGCTTGTTCGTATGTAAATACTTTAAACCTATAATGTTTCAGAACGGTGATGCAATCAAAGGGGAAGTCTTTAATTCCACACTCTGTACAGACTTCCCAAACTTTTTGATGGAGTTTTTCAGAATTCATTTTGTCCTCCAGAATTATTCAATTATTTCGGACAAAAGTTGTATCAGGCGTAATTTCTGCTCTTTTGACATCTGTTTTCCATTTCTGGCAATGAGGCGTTCAACGTCATCATACGACGGCTCGTATTTTTGTTTTTCTCCGGTAGCCATCTCTTCGAGCTCTTCAACAGTGATGCCAAGATTCTGGCATATTTGTATAACGTTATCAACGCTTGCACGCCCAACACCTTTTTTCAAAATTCCGTACAATGTAGTATATGGCATTCCACATTTTTCAGCAAAAGCCTTTAAACTATACCCTTGTTCTTTAATTAAGTGTTCAAGTATTTTGGCTTTTTCCATGCATTTTCACCTCATTTCCGTATAACTACATTATATACGAAAAATGATATTTTGTAAATAACAAATATTCGTTAAACCGAATAAATTCGTAATTCAGTATTTTTTGTGTTGACAAAATACCGAGTAAGGAATATAATCCAATTATGAAATTCGGAATTACGAATTACAAGGAGGTGAAAACATTGTACATTCATTTACTCGAATTAATGAAAGCTGAAAAAATTACTTTTGCACAGATGGGTGAATTGCTAGAATGCAGATACCAAACTGTTAGTGACATTGTCAACGGAGTTACTAAAAAAGGCTTTTATTTTGATGATGCGTGCAAAATCCATAAGGTATTTTTTCCGAAATACGATATGGAATATCTGTTTAAACGCCAGTAATACAAACTTATGTTCGATAAAGTAAATATACCATGAACATGTGTTTGTGTCAATGAGAAATGAGGAGGTGAGAGGATGAAAGTTACAATAAATGTTAATACATCGTTGAATAAACTTGATATTGTTATCGAAAAAATAGTGAAAATAAAAGAAAAGCACCTCAACGATATACATGAAGTAAACATTGAGGTGCATGGTGAAGAATCTTAGGATTTCCTAATTTCTACACCTATTAATCCTTTTGACGAAATGACATAGCTAATATCGCTAGAATGTAAGTAAAAATCTTTATTTAAGCTATAACGATGCGTCATCAGTTCGTCGCCCTCGAAGGTCATCCATTGTGATTCGAGTTGTTCAATTGATGTTATGTTGTTGCAAATCGTATCAAGTTTAGGTTCTTCATAGTGGAAAACAACATTGTACATATATAATATTCTCCTTTCCGTGTACTCAGCGTGCCAGCGCCTGTACTTGGATTATAGGAGATTTGAAGGAAAATGTAAATAAAGAAAGGTTGCTAGAAATATGTGGGTTATATTTTTATTATCTGCAGCTGCATTTGGGCTGGTAGCATTATTAATCTTGTTTATAGGCCACAAGATTTACATTCGGATGCAACGGCAAAAGGAAGTATTCGATGTAGAGAAAGAGGCTTATGAAAAAATAAAAAAAGAGATTCAGGAGGAAACAAAATGAAGAGAGTAATTGTGGCAATTGTAATCGCAGCGGCACTGATTGGAGGAGGATACACGGTCATGTCCATGACACACGTAGGCCAGGGTGAAGTGGGAGTCGTTTACTCCATGAAAGGCGGAGTGAAAGATAAGACACTGGGGCCGGGTTTCCATTTTGTCGGTCCGACCGATAAAGTGAAGGACTATCCGGTATCACAGCAGCAGCTTGTACTTAGCAATAATCCTTCGGACTATGGAGAGAAAAAACACGCTGACTGGCATGTGGATGCCCCTGCCGATGGAGGGATGGTCAAGCTTAACATGACCATGAATTACAATTTCCTTCCCGACAGGGTGACGGGATTATATGAAAAATTTAATGGCATGGACGGGGACGCCATAGTGGACAGCATGGTGCAGAACTCCATCGTTGCATACGTAAAAGAGGTCACACCTCAGTTTTCCGTCATGGATATATACAGCACAAAGCGGTCTGAGGTGAGCAAAGCGATCACCGAATACCTGAATGAAAAGCTGAACCCGGAATACGGAATCAACGTTGCTTCAGCTCTTATCATCGACGTACAGCTTGACGATGCTTTGAAAGAAAAAGTCCAGGCAAAGGAACAGGCAAAGCAGGATGCTGAAAAAGCAGAGCTGGATAAACAGACTGCAATAGCACAGGCTGAGACAGATAAGGTGAAAGCAGAATCAGCCGCAGCAGTTGAGATCGAAAAAGCCCGTGGTGAAGCAGAAGCGAACAGGCTTAAATCGGAAAGCATCACGCCAGAGCTGATACAGATGATGGAGATGGAGGCTCGAAAGATGCATGGATGGGTCACTGTTCAGGGAGCCGACACTGTAGTGAAAGAGGAGTAGCTTACGGGGCCCGTCCTTAGATAGGCCCTCAAAGAACAGGTACAAGTATCACTGCATACTATAACCATTGAGGAGGTGGTTTCTTGGCATTAATAAAAACAATTAAATATGGTTCCGGAGAGATTCGGATACATGATGACTACTCAAAAGACAAAACAGCTGAAGAGACGCAGCATATTGTTGATGAGGTATCAAGGCTGGTAATGGATTTTTACAGAAGAGAAGCCGCCGGATAAGGCGGGAGAGGAGGGACAAGCCCATGCATTACACCGCAATAAAAGACGCAGCTATCTGTACTGCCCTTGCTGCATCAACCGGATTTTGGCAGCCACGGGACGCACCACAGGCAGTGATGTGCTACATAGTTATATTTATTCTGCTGGTGGTGGCCTTTGAGGTTGCCAGGGATTGGGGAGAGAGGAGGAGAAACCATGACGTTTAGAGAAAAGTTAATGAAAGAGCATCCTGAAAAAGTCGAGAACACTCTTAAAATTTACTGTAGTACATGCCCGGATGATTACGGATACGAAGATTATTTTGATTGTCCAACAAGTCTGGATTGTAGAGACTGCTGGGACCGGGAGATGCCGGAGGAGGTTCAGAAATGAGACAAAAAGAATTGCAAAAAATATTAGGAGGACATATCGCCTGGCTTTGGAACAAAGAGAATGGTGAAAGAGCTGATTTGACAGGGGCTGATTTATGTGATGCCGATCTAGAGGATTCCTGCCTGTGTAGAGCTGATTTGAGTGGTGCCCGCCTGCATGATGCAAAACTGATAGGTGCCGATCTGGAAGGAGCAAACCTGAGAGGAGCCGACCTGAGAGGAGCCGACCTGAGAGGAGCCGACCTGGAAGGAGCCGACCTGAGAGGAGCCGACCTGGAAGGAGCCGACCTGAGAGGAGCCGATCTGGAAGGAGCAAACCTGAGAGGAGCCGACCTGAGAGGAGCCGACCTGGAAGGAGCCAACCTGGACTTTTCCTGTTGGCCATTGTGGTGTGGAGGCCTTGCAGTCAAGGTGTGCAAGCGTATTGCTGTGCAATTGGCATACCACTTTTGCAGGCTGGATTGTGATGACCCAGAGTATATAGCAGCCCGTAATGCGATACTTGACTTCGCAAATCAGTTTCACCGCGTTGGTGAGTGCGGGAAATTAGAAAAAATAGACATTGCAAAAGCCCCTGGAGCCGGCAAGCAATCAGGGACTTGAAAAAAATATCACATCCTCATTATAGAGGAATTAACGGGGGAAAGTCAATGGATGGGAAAGATATTTTACAAAAATACAGACCGGTCATCCGTGAGATGATGCGGGATGTAGCAGAAAACTCCATACCGTATATAACAGTAACCGCGTGCCCAGATTACTGCATAGCCCTCTCAGCGGGGGCAGAATTAACTATCATGAATGGCAACGAGAGAATAGAGGGGGCCAGGAGATAATGTATTACGAAGGCATTGGCCCTGAGCAGGGCACAGTAGTAAATCAGGAAGATGCTTATGCATATGCGCTTGAACGTTGCTTGTCTGGCACGGAAGAGGACAAGCAGGAGTTTAGGGAAATGCTTGTAGAATGGTTTTATTCCGGAAACTGGTCAAGGAGGGAAGAAGAATATGCTGAAGCCATATGAAGAAATGAGAAAAATAGATGTACGCCCCCACTGCGAGGAAAGGGAAGGCAAGCTTTATCTCAACTGGGCCAAATGCATTGAGCTTCTGCATGAAAACGGCGCAGAAAAGGTATACTGGATCCCTGTGCCTGATCCGAAGACGGGGAGCAGCTTGAGAATGACGGATGTTGTATTTACGGATAAAAGCCAAAATACAAACCGTTGTTACGAAACGCTCATAGAGGTTGTGATAGATGATAATACATATCGGATGCAGTCACCTGTAATGAATGGTTCCAATCCAGTTAAGGATAACTCAATGTCACAGCAGCGTGTCTGGAACAGTATGTGCCGCTCCTTTGTAAAATGTGTGGCAATACATACAGGCCTTGGCTTCAACTTGTGGCTGAAGGAAGAGTTTAATAAATTTGAGAATGCGATACCCACAACGGATGCTGATAGAGCAACACCAGCGCAGATAAAGCAGATCAAGCTTGCAGGTGACAACCATCCCAACTTGAAATTAGATGACTGGCTTGCCTTAAATAATGTGACATGGGATACGCTGACCAGAGAACAGGCTGCGAATATGCTCGTAGCCATAAAGAAAAAATATGGTGATGACTAAAGGCAGGTGGTTGGATGTACAGCGTTGCCGAATTACAAAAATACAGAGAAACGCCATCCGGTACCGACCTTTTAGTGCATGTACCTGGACAGATCGGAGAATTGTTGTTAAAGAAAGGTATCCGCACAGCGGAGATAAGGCTGGATGACGGTAGGCAGATATCTGTCGCCCAGCGCAAAAAGATATATGCCACAATCCGTGATATAGCTGGGTATACCGGCTACATGCCAGAGGAGGAAAAGGAGTGGCTGAAATACCTGCATATCAGCAGGACAGGAGAAGCCTATTTCAGCCTTTCCACTTGTTCTATGGACACGGCCCGGGAATTTATCAACACTATCCTGGAGTACGCCATAGAGCACGGTATACCGCTTTCTGAGCGGGGTGTTGAGCGGGCTGACGATATCGGCAAGTATCTATTTTACTGCATCAAACATAAAAAATGTGCCGTATGTGGTAGGGACGGAGAGATACACCATGTAGATGCAATCGGCATGGGCCGGGACCGCAGGACAGTGGATGACAGTAACAGCCGGAAAATATGTCTCTGCCGAACCCATCACACAATCGCACATCAACGGGGCATGAAAGCCTTTGAACAGATGTACCACGTATACGGCATTGTAATACAAGCGGATTCGCGTTTGCCCATGATGGAAACGCTGAATGATATATCACAATTTGTAACTTTGTAAGCCATGATTTCCCCGGTTACGGCCGGGGAGAAGGGAGGGCTAATGACACCAGAAGAAGTGCATAGTATGGCGGAGTCTTATTATGTAAGAATCGGAGACGGCCATGAGAATGGAGTACATAGACCGAATATAATTGACCATGACATGAAAAGAGTAGATAGATGCTTGAGACGGATGATAAACCGTGAGAACAAAAACGGAGATTGCATCATCTGCGGTGATACCGGATACTACCGTCCGATACCTTCAGATCCAGTGGATGCGCTGGAATATAAGGCATACCGGAAAATGGATGATTCCAGGGCACATGACTTGATTGTAAAAGGCCACCTTATGGATATGGCCTTTGAGAACAGGAGGAAGGAGGGAATACATGCAGTACAGATTCGTGATCAAAGGGAAGCTGCCGGGACTGAACGAATATCTGAAAGCAGAGCGGAGCTTTTGCCGGGGGCATAGCTGTGGCAACGATATGAAACAGGGATACCAAATGGTCATCTCAAACGCTATCAGAGCGAGTCTAAAGCGCCAGGCAATAAAACCTCCAGTCATGATACATTATTCCTTCTACGAGCCAGATAGACGGCGAGATCTGGATAATATCGCTGCTGTTGCTCACAAGTTCATCCAGGACGCGCTTGTAAAATGCCGGGTGATAGAAAATGACGGGTGGCAGCACATAGTGGGATTCTCTGATGAGTTTCATGTGGACAAACATAATCCGAGAATCGAAGTGACATTGAT
>ERZ506775.209-NODE-209-length-42761-cov-21.0003_pt1 | contig 42761 bp, 45 predicted proteins | sample MGYA00513980_ERZ506775 | MGnify/ENA metagenome assembly ERZ506775 | reverse complement strand
CAAAAAACAGGCGCATCAAATGAAATTTTATCAAAAATATTTTACAAGCTGCTTTAATCCACGGCGGATACTGTCTCGGACACGGCTTGGGTCTACACCTTCTACTTCGGCAATTTCATTTACCGTCATTCCCAGATAGTATCGGGCATAAATTCGCTTTGCCTGTTTCTCCGGCAGCTTCATCACAGTAGCATAGACCTGCTCCTGGAACTGTTTTTCCTCAAAGATGTCCTCCGGGGTTGCCGTGCGGAACACAGCGGCTTTCTCAATACCATTTCCGCAGTCCAGGGAATAGTGGGCCTTGTGTCGGTACATACGGCGCTCATAAGCCGCTTCCAGCCGCTGGGCTGTCTGGATAACATCCAGCACTTCCTCGGTCACCTCCACAAAGGTATCGGTTTTATACACATCGGGATAGAGATCCCGAAGGTTGATCGTTTTCATCATTGACCTCCATTTCGATTCAAACGTTGTGAACGGTTGAACCGAAGGGAGGCGGGGACCTGCATCCAGGAAAATTGCCGCCCCTTTTCTTTAATCTGTACTGGAGTTCAGGTATATGGACATACCAGCTCTGTGCCAAACATTGAAATTCATATTCAGCGTATTAGTATTGATCCATATATCCCACTTCAAATGTATCTCCTTCCACGTCCCACATGGAATACAGTGCAGTTCTAATCTGTATCGCGGCGAATCAAAACGAAACGAGGTGTATTGTAGAATATTCTTGAGGTGAACCGAGATGTTAGATCATTCGCAGCGTTTAGCTGACGCCGTAAAGAACGCCCGGTTGGAACTCGGCCTCACACAGGAAGAAGTAGCCGACAAGTGCGATACTGATGTGCGCACCATCATCAATATAGAAATGGGCCGTGGAAATCCAAAGTTCAAGACTTTATTCAAAGTTGTTCGTGCGCTTAAAATAGACGCAAGAGAGCTTTTTGACGATGGTCCGCAGAGCGACAGTCCTTCTGTTCGCCGCGTGTACCTGCTCATCAATGAATGTAGCGAGGAAGAAGCGGCTACCTTGTTTCCCGTGATCGAGGCTGTTTTGAACGCTTTGCGTACCAACAAGGGAAGCAAAATTGAATAGTCCCACAAACGCAAACAGAGCCTGCTACCGGTAAAATATCGGGTAGCAGGCTCTGCGCTTTAAGCGTCCGTCTCTTTGCTGGGGACCATTTTCAGTTTTACCACGTCGATCAAAATCTCCCGCTTGCACTTTGGACAATAGAGCGGGAACTTGACCAGAACGGTATCTTCATACACCTTTGTTCTTGTTTTACCGCCACAGATCGGGCAGTGTACCCATCGTGACTTCATCTTAGAATCCATGATTCACACCTCTTTTCTTGCATCACAGCTCTGCATTGAATGTCAGGCTTTGCATATAGAGGCGTTTCATAATTTCTTAGTAACGCAGATAGGGTTTAGTATTTTACAAGTTCTGTGATATGTTCATATCCCTGAGAAATAATCGAGCGAACATGGTCATCTTTTAGAACATAGTAAATGGCCTTTCCACTCCTGCGCCAGCGAACCAAACCGTTCATGCGTAAAATTTGGATATGGTGAGAAACAGCAGACTCTGACATATTGAGCCTGGCAGCTACTTCAGTGACACACGCCTCTGAGGAACCGATCTGAAACAGAACCTTCATACGGGAAGGGTCCCCCAGAACCTTAAACAACTGTGTCAGGTTTTCCAGTTCCCGCCCTTGCGGTTCGCGGGGCCAATAATAATGCATTAGGAACCCTCCTTTCTGTTTTCGTCCCTCACGAAACCTTAAAGATTTTTCACAAACAGTGCCCGGATAGCATTGAGGACGGCGATGATCATTACGCCCACATCAGCGAACACGGCCAGCCACATATTGGCGAAACCCAGCGCAATCAGTACGAGGCAGGCCAGTTTTACGCCGATGGCCACCACGATGTTCTGATAGACGATGCCAAGGCACTTGCGAGAGATTTTGATTGCTTTGGAAATTTGCATTGGGTCGTCATCCATCAGTACTACATCCGCAGCTTCAATGGCAGCGTCAGAACCCATAGCGCCCATAGCAATACCGATGTCTGCCCGGCGAAGCACCGGGGCATCGTTGATGCCATCTCCCACAAAAGCCAGTTTTTCTTTCTCCGGCTTGTTTTGAATCAACTGCTCCACTTTCTCCACCTTGTCGGCAGGAAGCAGTTCACTGTAAACCTCATCCAGCCCCAGTGCGGAGGCTACACTGTCAGCCACCTTCTTGGCGTCACCCGTAAGCATCACGGTCTTGCGGACACCCGCAGATTTCAACGCCTGGATAGCCCCCTTGGAGTGGGGTTTTACAATGTCGGAAATTACAATGTGCCCGGCATATTTCCCGTCAATCGCCATGTGAATGATCGTCCCCACACTATGGCACGGAATAGCCTGAACCCCCAAACGATTCATGAGCTTGTCGTTTCCGGCCGCGACCTGGTGATCATCCACTGTGGCAATCACTCCGTTGCCGCTGAGCTCCTGAATATTGGTTACACGGCTGCGGTCGATTTCCATGCCATAGGCTTTCTGTAAGCTCTTGCTGATGGGATGGCTTGAAGCACTCTCTGCCAGAGCGGCGTATTCCACCAGCTTGTGCTCATCCATCTCATTGTGATGGATCGCATTCACCTCAAATACGCCCTGAGTCAGTGTGCCGGTCTTGTCAAAGACCACGATCTTAGCCTGTGACAGGGTCTCCAGATAGTTGGACCCCTTCACCAGAACGCCCGCCTTACTGGCTCCGCCGATGCCTGCAAAGAAAGACAGAGGAATGGAGATGACCAGAGCACAAGGACAGCTGGCAACAAGGAAGGTCAGTGCCCGGTATACCCAGGTTTCCCAGCCTGCATCCAGTCCCATACCGAACATCCGCACCAAAGGAGGCAGAATTGCCAAGGCCAGTGCAGCATAACATACCGCAGGGGTGTAAATTTTTGCGAAGCGGGAGATAAAGTCCTCCGACTTTGACTTCCGGGAGGAGGCGTTCTCCACCAGATCCAGAATCTTGGAGACAGTGGACTCGCCAAATTCCTTGGTGGTCTGGATATGGAGCAAGCCTGTCATGTTGATACAGCCGGAGATGATCTCATCCCCGGTTTTGACCTCGCGGGGCAAGCTCTCGCCTGTGAGCGCGGCGGTGTTCAACGTCGATTCACCTTGAACCACCATACCGTCAATAGGAACTTTTTCGCCAGGCTGTACCACAATAATGGTGCCGATCCCCACTTCGTCCGGGTCCACCTGTTCCAGTTTGCCATCCCGTTCGATATTGGCATAATCAGGACGGATGTCCATCAGATCACTGATATTCCGGCGGCTCTTGCCCACAGCATAAGACTGGAACCATTCGCCCACCTGGTAGAACAGCATAACCGCGATGGCCTCCAGATAGTCGCCGTTTTCATATATGGCCAGGGCAAGCGCACCCAGCGTAGCCACCGCCATCAGAAAGTGCTCATCGAAAACCTGACCGTTGCGGATACCTTTTCCGGCTTTTTCCAGAATGTCGTAGCCAATGACCAGATAATCCAGCATGAATACAGCCAGACGTATCCAGCGGCCTGCCGCGCCAAACACTTCAAATGCGCCTGCGCCCAGGACCTGCAAAATCAACAGTAGAACCGTAGCAGTCAGAATCCGCCACAACATCACTTTTTGTTTTTTGGTCATACCGGCGGAGGGCCGCGTGCCGATGATCTGAAGGATCACGGCCAGCAGAGCCACCACGACCAGCAGACCGTTGATGATATACTCCTGCATTTCGTTTTACTCCTTTCACGATTGCTTATTCGTTTATTTGTCTAAGAGAAAGAACGCCCTGCAAGCTGCCGCTCAACAGGGCATTTCGTTTTGCTGGCTTACAGGAAGATCTCGCAATCGGGTTCCACCTTCTTGCAGGCTTTGCGAACCTCCTGCATAACAGCCTTGGGGTCCTGACCTTCCGCGAACTCCACGTTCATCTTGAGGGTCATAAAGTTCACCGTAGCGCTCTGTACGCCGCTGGTCTTGCGGGCGGCATCTTCCATCAGGTTGGCGCAGTTAGCGCAATCCACATCGATTTTGTAAATCTTTTTCATTTTGAAAATCTCCTCTCTAAGTATTAATTTTGTGTCAAACAATTAAATCATTATTTAACTGTATCTTCATCATACGCAGGAAAACCGTCCTCGTCAACGGTTTGAACCCATATCCTGCTATTCGGGAAAAGGGTTCTTCTGTTTGGGCAAAATGTAGCTTTTATCGGCACATTCCAGTGCCTTGATAAGGGCAACCGGAACACTTTCCGCGATTTTCTTTGCGTCGCTTTATAATACGTCGTAGCGACCAGATGCACTTCACCTTCTTCCACCGTAATATTTTTGGTAATGTTATACCCCAGGGCAAACCGGGTGCCCCGCAGTTTAATAATCAAAATTCCTTTTCCTTTTCGGTTCAGTACAGAAATAGCGGTCTGCCGGGTCATTCCTAAAACTTCCAGACGCCGCTCAAGCTGAAAGGGAAGATGAATGGACTTTACGGTATAAGCCCGTCCAATCTTCGCATCCTTCAAAAGCATCTTTCTCACCTCTCAATATCAATAAACAATCATTTAATCGTTCTGTCTGCATTGTAGAGCGGGGAAAATCAAAAAACAATGGACGGAGTACAAGTCCTTCCAAGAGGGATAAGAAAACTTCTGAATGGGTAAACAGTGCTAAAAAAGGTTCTGACATTGAAGCACAGCTCCATGTCAGAACCCATTTATTTCACAAATTATTTTTTGGGTTGCGTCGCCCGGTGTTTTCCGAGCCACGCACTTCTTCATGGTAAAAGTAATCCACAATGACCGGGTGCCCAGGCTCTGCCCGGCCGTAGGGCAGCTCGTTGTCCACGAAGGGACAGCTGTTTTCTTTCGCCAGCCGTTCCGCTTGATCCTCCAAACCACGGAAGTAGCTTCTGTCTCTCTTGTTGTAGCTAGCGTCGTACAGCGGAACCAAGTCAGGATATTTTTTACAAATATAGTCCATGATGTCTTTTTTGAATCCGCCTCGCAGGTTTAGATTTTCTAGCCATATCAGGTCGCATTGATTTCTGACCTGATGGAAGATAGCCTCAAAATCCGTGATACCCGGAAAGACAGGGGCAATAAAGCAGACGGTGCGAATGCCCGCATCATAGATCTGCTTCATGGCATCCAGCCGTCGCTTGATGCTGACGGCATTGTCCATATCGTTTTTGAAATCCTCGTCCAGCGTATTGATCGACCAAGAGACCGTGACCTTTCCCAGTTCTTTCAGAAGATCGATGTCACGGATTACCAAGTCTGACTTGGTGCAGATGAGAATTTCCGCCTCGCTGCCCCGGAACTGTTCAAGAAGCTTTCGGGTGTTCTGAAACTGAGCCTCCTGGGGCAGATAGCCATCGGTCACAGAACCGATGACTACGCGTTGCCCTTTGTACTTTTGCGGATTTTTGATTGCTGGCCAATGTTTCACATCCAGGAATGTACCCCACGGTTCGGTGTGCCCGGTAAATCGCTTCATAAACGAGGCGTAGCAGTATTTGCAGCCATGGGTACAGCCCACATAAGGATTGACGGAATAGCCGCCCACCGGCAGGGTGGATTTTGTCATAATATTTTTGGTTTCTACATCCTGAATCAGAATGCTGCTCTCTCTCACTTCTGCCACGTCTTCTGTTCCTCCAATACCCGGTAAAAAGCCGGGGGAAATTCTTGTACCATCTGTGCCTCTCCCATGATAGGAAGCAGATCTTCCTTCATAAATACAGGGATGCCAAGCTCATGGGCCTGATGTGTCAGGTTCCACACCCATTCCGGTTTCAATACGGCTTTGCCCTTCCTATGTCCGGTCTCAGTCCCAATAACGATCCACTCAATTTAATACAAACGGCCACCGCTGATGCCTCCTTACCGTTTTAAGATTTAGCCTTCTGCCGCAGGTGCAACTTTCCCGAAGCCGTTCCAGGCATACAGCCCCTTCTTGTCCTCATCGCCCAGGAACTTGTCCACCTGACAGATGTGCAGGATATGGTCGCCAACTTCCACCGACTGCTGCAGGGTGGCCACCATCGCCAGACGAGTATCCACCGGAATCTGGATATCACTGCCATCCACAGCCATCATCTCGATGTTGTTGGCGGCCACCTTGTCGGTCTCGGCACCGGTAGATGCTCCGCAGGCCATTACTGCGCCTGCCAGACTCTCACAGGGAACAGTGACAATGACTTTGCCGGTCTCACGCACACGCTTGCCGGTGTGGGACTGTTTGCCAGTGGCGAAACCCACCATAGGCGGATTGAAGGAGAGGTAAGACACAAAGCAAATGGGAGCCAGGTTCGTAGAACCATCCTCCTTTTTAGAGCAGATCAATGTCAGCGGATTGGGGGAGGTCAGAACAGTAGCCTCCATAATGTTCAGTTCTTTCATATCATTCAGACCTTTCTGAGAAATTTCAGTCGTTGACTGCATGGCCAACCAGTGATATATTTATTATATCTGATAGTAATTTTTGTTCAAGTACGCAAATTATTTATACCTGGTATCAAAAAATATACTGCAAAAGACGAGGAACGATCCAATTATGACTTATGAAGAATTCAAAGAAAAGGTTGGCAGTGTCATTCTAACCGGCGAGGGAAACTGCCCGGTCACGCCGGTGGTTCAAATGCTGCAGGGCAAATGGAAACTCCAAATTCTCTATGAACTGTGCATCAAGTGTCCTATGCGGTTTGGGGAACTGAAAAAAGTTCTCAAACCCATTACCAACACAGCTCTGACCAACGCGCTGAAAGAGCTGGAAGCGGACGAATTGGTTCAGCGTATCCAATATAATGAAATGCCTCTGCGAGTGGAGTACTCCCTCACCGAAAAAGGGCGGGACCTGCTGCCGGTCTTTTACGCCATTTCCCAATGGGGAATGAAATATATACCATGATTCTAACTATATTAATATCTGCCTGATAATAGCCGGGAGGCATTGACAATTTGAGTCAACTTCCCGGCTTTTTATGCATTCTCTACTGCTGCAAAGGATTCAGGAAGCAACCTGATTCATGAGAGTTTATGCATTTGTATAGTCATTTTGAACCTGCTCCGAAATCGTCATACCTCACACGCCTCCCGGAGAGCAGGCAGCAGCTCATCCAGCCGCCCGTCCAGTCCGAAGGACTTCTCTTTGATATTGTCCGCAATGTAGATCTCCCCCAGATTGATGGTCACATAAGTGGCGTTTGGCTCGCCGGCCACCAGGCGCATCATCGGGGCCTTGATCAGCTGATTGCGCCAGCCAATGCCCAGCTCCAGAACCACCAGTTTCTTTCCGTGGTAGGTTTTCAGAAAGTTTTGGAACCGTGCCTGGGCAGCGGCATCCGGGATCATTCTCTGACCCGCGCCCATGTGGATGTCCATGGGACCTCCGCACTTGGGACAACGCGGCACCAACTCTGTAGGCACATGGCCGCCCTGTTCGGCAGCCGATAATTTTTCGGCCACCTCTAAACTTGAATAGAGGGTATCGTGGCAGGGGCGGGCACACTGCATAGTAATCCAGTTGCCCTCAATCTCATAGATTTTCGTCGGATCGAAGCCACACAGTTCAAAGTGACCTTCTCCGTTTGATGTGACGACAAAGTAATCTTTTTCTCCTACAATGGCCTTCAAATCGTTCATCACCGGCGTAGGCTGGTACTGCCCACAGTAACGATGGATGAGCCGGGCCCAGAAGGCCCATTTTTCCTCCTCGCTGGGCCATCCGGCCATCATGCCCTGCAAAATACAATGTAAGCCGTATTTTTGTTTGAAATCTCCAAACAGTCTTTCAAAAGTCGCATTGTCCGCAAACAAATGCAGTCCTTCGGTGATGGACAGTCCGTTACTGGCCCCGATCAAGATAGCGTCCGCTTCTCTGAATTTTTCCGCAATAGGGTTCCAATCAATCATATTCGTTCGCCCCTTTCTATTTTATGTTTGCTGCGATGGAGCGCTCCTGCCGGAGGGCAGCTAGAGTTTCCGCCAAATCTCCTTGCAGATACAGGCTGCGTCCCCGCAGATGCTCTGGCCTATGAGATGACTCTCGATTAAGACATGCATAAAAGACGTTTTCATTTTTGGCAGTAAGTTCCCAGAAGGGCAGTTTGATGATACTGGGCGTCATCTCACCCACGCCAAGTTCCAACAGCAGGACTTTTTTGTCGGACTGATCCATTATCCAGCGTCGCAGGAATCTATGGTAGCGGTGCAGGTTATCCTGCCAGAAGGTTCCCTCCAGAAAGGTATCATCTCGTACCCAGGGCACCAGCACCCGCCCGCAATCCGGGCAACGAGGAACAGCCTCCTCCGGCAGGCGAACACCTGCCAGGCAACCAGTCAGTTCCTTCACCAGTTCGCGGTTTTCCCAAATATCATCCCGACAGGGCTGGCTGCACTGGCAATAGCTAAAGTCTCCCTGAAAGGCGCAAATTTGTTCCTGGGGAAATACCCGAAAAAACTGCTGATCGACATTAGTGGTCAGCACAAAGACCGGTTTATCTGCAACAAGCGTTTGCAGATCCAGATAGGGCTGCCCCGTAGGGGCTTCCCACATGAAGCGCATATATTGGCTGTAATATCCCCACTGCTCCCCATAGCTGGAAAAGCAATGGTAGAATCCAGCCAGCGGAGAGGTAAAGCCATACTGTTCGCGAAAGGGAGCCAATGCCTCCGAAAGTGCCGGGGACCAATGGTAGTGGTCGTATCCAGCCGCGCTTGACAGGCCGGAGCCGCCTCCGATCACAACAGCATCTGCTTGATCAATACGCTCGGCAAGTTCCTGAAGCGTCGCTTGGTTTGCAACCCTCATCGATCGTTATCTCCGCTGTCCATGGTATCCCGTGCATCCCGTAGCACTTGAGCAATGTCGGCCACAATGGTCATGCCCTTGTCCTCCAACTGCTTGGGCAGGAAGTCATACTTGTTGTTGATAGCAATATATCGAGCATGGGGAAAGCTGAGGGTCATGCTCCAGAAAGGTTCTTGGATAAACATAGGAGTCATTCGGCCCACGCCCAGCTCCAGGAACAGAATTTTGCTGTCTTTGTGTTCCAGCACATAGCGAGAAATTTTTTCGTACTGTTCTTCGTATTTCTTTCCTTGCAGAAAATTCCCATATCCTCGCACCCAAGGGAATGCCTCGCCGCCGCAGTGGGGGCATCGGGGAATGAGATCCGTGGGAATCTTCGTGTCACTCCCCATAGCGGCTACCATATCAGCCACCGGCTTTACCGCATCCCAAGTATCATCGGTACAACAGGCGGCACACTGGAAGAAGCGGTGATCCCCCTGGATCTCTGCCACCTTCTCCTCCGGGTAGAGTTTGACAAACTGGGTATCCTGGTTCGTGGTGAGGATGAAGAAGTCCTTGCCTTTCAGCAAAGCGTCTAAATCCAAATAGGAATGACGCACAGGTGCGGTCTGGGTGGTGTGAAGGAAGGTGGCGAGATACCCCCAATACTCTTCCCTTGTCTTCCATGGGTGCATCATCCCTGCAAAAGCACCTTTGAAGTGGTACTTCTCGGCAAAAGGCCGGAAGTATTTGCGGTAGGAGTCGTTGTCCTCGTAGTAAAAATCTCCGCCACCGGCAGCGGACAGGCCGGAGGCCCCGCCCACTACCACACAGTCAGCTTCCTTTACCTCCTGTACCAAACGATGGATCTGTTCGCTATACGGCAGCGGCTTTTTGTCAGTCAGCTGATAAGGCGTACCGCCGGAAGCATAGATATGATAGTGCCTGGAATAATTCATCTGGGTCTGCATGACCAGATCATCATAGAAGTTCATTGTCACCATTCCTTTCAAGTGGGTGTTATTTTTATTATTACTTCAAATTATTTTAGCATCCTCTTGCGTCACTGTCAATATGTTGTTATAATAAAAATAACATCAAAGCAAAAAAGGAGATCAGGCTATGAAATATTCTACCCGCCTTAGCGATGCTGTTCATATTCTGGCTTTTATCGCTCTGTACCCAGACTGCGACCTGACCAGTAACAAGCTGGCAGAGAGCATTCAGACGAATCCTGCCTATGTGCGCCAGCTCATGTCCGCCCTGCGGAAGGGAGGACTGCTGGTCAGCGTGAAGGGACATCCCCGCCCCGCTCTGGCTCGTGGGCCGGAGAAAATCACTCTGCTGGATGCCTATCGGGCAGTAGAGGGCAACAAGCCCCTGCTCCATCAGGACATCCACACCAATCCTGCCTGCGGCGTTGGTGTAAATATCCAACTGGTGCTGCGGGATTTTTACTTGGACATTCAAAAAACAGCGGAACAAAGAATGCAAGGAATCACGTTGAAAGATGTGCTGGAACAATATCACATGACTCCCATTGGTTACCCCTGTCCTTTTGCCAAACGTATGCGGGAGCTGGTGCAGAAAGAGATAGGTGATGGTGTCCGTATCTTGGATTACACCCATGACGCTGGTCCTGAACCAGAAATATTTCAGAAGTAAAGTTTCTTTTTCCTTCAGCCTATGGTAAGATAGACTTTAAGGAGGAGTGCTAAATGATTCAGAACCCCTTACCACACGACCACGGACAAACTATCGAGCAGGAACTGGAACATATGCCCAGCGTAGAAAACTTTCAAACCGTAGCTGATATTTTCAAGCAGCTGGGGGATGGCAGCCGTATTCGCATTTTTTGGTTGCTTTGCCACTGTGAGGAATGTGTTATCAATCTTTCAGCCATGGTAAATATGAGCAGTCCTGCAGTTTCTCACCATCTCAAGCAGTTGAAATCAGCAGGTCTGATCGTTAGCCGCCGGGACGGAAAAGAGGTCTATTATAAAGCGGCCGATACCGAGCAGGCCCGAAATTTCCATCACATGATTGAGTGGCTTGTAAAAATCGCCTGTCCGTCGCAAGTAGAAAAACAAAAAGGAACGCCATGAAAAAAGAAGAATCCAAAGTTATCGCTCAAAAATTTCAAAAAATTCCAAACGGCACCCTCGCCTTGAAGCATTGCCGGGCTGGCGGAACGGGTACCACACTCTTTGGAGAACAGTTTCGAGCGGTTACCGCTGGAAAAGGGGTTATGGAGGCATATGAAACTTTTCCTGGAATAGAGGTATCCTTCAATGTTTTTCTTGCTTCAGAGATCAAGTTTCAGCATGATGCTTCGGATTCTGTTTTAGAAATTTACTATTGTCGCAGTGGTCGCGTGGGTTGGAATATGCAAGACGGTACTGCCGTCTATTTAGGTACAGGTGATGTGACAGCACACAGTATGGCCTGCTGCGCGGATTCCGCCATGATGTTTCCCCTAGGATATGCAGAGGGAATTTCCATTTCCGTGGATCTGAAACAGCTCTCTTCCATTTGCCCGGAAGTTTTAAAGAATGCCGGTGTGGAGGCAGACCAGTTACGGGATCGATTTTGCTCCGGAAAGCCATCCGCAATCCCGTCCTGTTCCGATTTAGAGCACATTTTTGCCCCACTCTTTTCTGCTCCTGTATCCGTTCGAATTTCCCTCTTGAAATTGAAGGTGCTGGAAATTTTGATTTATTTGAGCAACATGAAATCGGAGCATAAAGAATTGACTCAATACTTCTCCCAGCAAACCGAATTGATAAAAGAAATTCATCAACAGTTGACAGAGCACTTGGATCAACGATTTACGATCGCAGAACTTTCCAAACAGTATTTGATAAATACCTCCACTCTAAAGGAGATATTCAAGGCAGTCTACGGCCAGCCTATCGCCACCTATATGAAGGAATTTCGAGTGCGTCAGGCTATGAAATTATTACGGGAAACAAATGACACTATCGCGGATATTGCTTCCCAGGTAGGCTACCAAACCCAGGGGAAATTTTCAAGCGCTTTTCAGTCTATAGTCAAAATGTCACCCAGAGAATACAGAAAAATCCAGGGTATAGCTCCATCGGATTCCTTTAGCAAAACACTGTAATGAAAAATTCTGGTAGACTACTGCCAACAAAGCCAAGTTCTTCACTTTTGATGTATAGTCAATCAGCGTTGTCATCCTAATCTGTGCTGACTGCATCAGCAGCCGTTTTCCACATACTGAACATAGGAGATCAAACCGTCTGTTCTTACAGCATCCAGTGTTTTTACGCTGATTCCCAGTATACTGGCTGCTTCCTTCCTTGTAATCAGTTTATCCATCGCCTTCTTCGTCATAGTTCATAGCGAAAGCTCCCTTCCTGTGATAGCTACATACTACCACAAAAGTAATTATCTTTCACTGACAACTATCCTAACACACAGGGATAACTTGAATAGAGTAAAATGCTCGCATCTATCATTTCAAGCAAGAGAAAATGAAGTGAAATGCTTGCATTCTCTAATGATTATTATGAATTGATTTTTAGGGCAACACAATCCGTCGAATTATTTTGCGCTTACTTTCAAAAAATCTTGAAACGCATATTTTTAAAAATGCAGATGTAGACTGTCAAGGAGCTGGAAGCGGATAAACTGATCGTCCGCACCGAGTATCCGCAGATTCCGCCGAAGGTGGACTATACGCTTTCGGAACGAGGAAAAACGCTGATGACTGTGCTGGATCAGCTCTGTGTCTGGGGCGAGGAGAATCGACTGACAGAGTGACAACTTCCAATGGAGCAGTGAAGCACACTGCCGCCTGTGAGAAATCCTACATCTCTGGGGTGATAAGAAAAAGTACAGAGAAACCATATTTTCAGAAAGCACTGCCGGGTGCTGTATCAGCATGATACTTGGCAGGCTTTATCCATATCAGTGTATGGAGATTGGAGACAACAGCAAATGAAAGAAAACTGTCTATGGTATTGGCAAAAAAAGAGACAGGGCAAATGTCGAAAGGATAGTCCAGAATTAAAGGATGCACTCCTCAGGAGGATGCTTCCACCAAACAATGAATCTATTACCAAGATATCCAGAGAAGAAGGAATCTCTGAACAGACACTTCGTAACTGGCGGGATAAAGCCAGAAAGGAAGGCTATGCTGCTCCTGGTACGGATGCTGTTCCTGATGACTGGAGTACACAGGATAAATTTTTAGTTGTTGTTGAAACAGCAGGTATGAATGAAACGGAACTTGCCGAGTATGCCCGTAAAAAAGGTCTTTATATCGAGCAGATCAAAGCCTGGAAAGATGCCTGCATGAATGCCAATGGTGGCATCGCTAAAGAAGCTTCCCGGCTTAACCGCGAACTTAAGGATTCTGAGAAAGAACGCAGAAAACTTGAAAAAGAATTACAGCGCAAGCAGGATCACTACGTCTGCAACAACTACAAGAGCAACCGTGGTACTTGTACTGCCCACTATATCCGGGAAGATGTGCTTCGTGAAATCGTTCTGGAACGCATCCGGGCAGTCAATGAGTATATCCGAAGCGATGTGGACGGTTTTCAGGAGGAATGGCTGCAATGCCGCAGGACTGACCAGGAGCGCAGCATCCGGGATGACAAAAAGAAGCTGGAACAGGCAAAGAAACGCCTTGCCGATCTGGATGTCATCATCGCCCGGCTGTACGAGGACTATGTTCTTGGAAATCTCAATCAGGACAGATACAGAAAGATGTCTGCGGACTATGAAGCGGAGCAGGAACGGTTAAAGCTCGAAATTGAAGTTATCGAAGAATGGGTGGAACAGCGGGAAGAAATGAACGACGGTCTGGATGCCTTTATCGCCCTGACACAGAAATATGTGGATGTGGAGGAGCTGACACAGACCATCGTGAACGAGTATATCAAGAAAATCATCGTCTATGCCCCGGACAAATCCAGCGGCAAGCGCAAGCAGAAAGTGAAGATTTTCTTCAACTTCGTGGACGATGTAGATATTCCCGTTATTTCCGAGCCTATCATCACGCAAACAACCTATGAACACAGAAAAACGGCGTGACCTTCGGGTCACACCGTTCTCTGCGACAAAATAGTTACTTGTCACTATTAAGCCTTGATTTTCCGGGCTTTTTGAACCATTTTGATATAGCCTGAGCAGTCGATTATCGCTTGCTGAACTGCGGAGCGCGACGAGCTGCTTTGAGACCGTATTCACCTGACCTTGATCCAAAAAGACCAGTATTCATGCGGTTTTTCGGGCTTTCCTCTCTCAGTAAACCCATAGGTAAACCCACGAAATCGCGAAATTTTTGGTGCAGTTTAACGCAGCCCGAATGCAGCATTCACAACGCTGCTTAATTCCTCAGGTTTATTGTACTTGACTTTCGCATAGATGTCCATAGTCGTTTTGCTGTTCTCATGGCCTGCCAGATACTGCACCGTCTTAGGATCAACACCTTTGTAAATCAGATTGGTGATGTAGGTGTGCCGCAGCATGTGCGGAGTCACCTTGAAGTCCATCGTATACACCAGTTTGGGATTATTCGGCTGATGCTCACCAAGCCTTGGCTTTATTCTATGCTTGATGGACTGTCCATTTACATAAGTGTAATAACAGCGTTCTGCAGTAGAACGGACTGTTATGTACTTCCAGACTCTCACAAACTGTGTTTCCGTCAAAACAGTTCCCTTCGAATTCGAGATCACATATTCCGATTCTGATTTTTCCCTTTCTTCCTTGAGACAGGCTACCAGGCATTTTGGAATCGGAACATCTCGTTTTGCTGCCGGTGTCTTCAATAGCGTGTTGACTACCGGCTCACCGCCTTCCACATGCCATGCACGCCTTACCGAAATGTACGGCGTTTTTTCATCCAGGAATACGCAGTCCCATTTTAATCCAAGGATCTCTTCTCTACGCAATCCCGCGTACAAACCGATCATCACGAAGACATACGGTGGAAGCTCACGAATGCTATCCAGCAAAATGGCAGTCTGTTCATCCGTCAAAGCCTCGCGCCGTTTCGCTGGCTTTCCGCCTCTTGCGCAAATCGTTTTGGATGGATTCTCTTTAATCACCTTGCTCTCTTCTGCTGAATTAAAAATGTTCTTAATCAGCATATTGAGCTGACCATACATTCCGGAAGAACCTTTTGATAACGGAACCATCAGCAGCCGCAGGTCATCTGTGGTCACCTCGTCCATATACATCTGTCCAATCGGACCCACGATGTACCGATTCACCATCCGTGCGTATCCTTCCAACGTATTAGTTCTTACCGTTCCAGACCGCATCAGCAACCATTTTTCACAGTACTCTTCCACGGTCGGATTCTCTCTATGGAAAACCACTTCCGCGATTTTCTTCTGGGCATCTTCCACCCGGTCATACAATTCTTCGCGTGTCAGCCCGTAAATCGCCACTCTCTTTCCGTCTGCATCTGTAATCCGGGTGCGGTAATACTGTACCCCTTTCATCATCACTGTTCCGTATTCCGGAAGTTCAGCAGGACGCTTTTTCCCTTTAGCCATGTGTTCTCCTCCTATCTATCTTCATACATTGCGTGTTGTCACTTTTATTATCATGGCGTACAGCACTTCCTTCAAGGATGTCGAATGTATGTAAAAAGGGCAGGGATTTTTGACCATCCCTGCCCTAATTTCTTTCTGATTTACTCTTAATCCCACGATGCAAAAGCATCTTCCAGCACTCCTGCGAGCTGTTCTGGGCGATTGTATTTCACCTTGGCGTAAATATCCATGGTGATCTTGCTGCTTTCATGACCGGCAAGATACTGAACTGTCTTCGGATCAACCGAAGCATGAATCAGATTCGTAATATAGGTGTGCCGTAGCTGATGCGGAGTCACCTCAAAGTCCAGACTGTAAACCACATTTCCATTGTGTGCCGCCTTTTGTCCCAGAACCGGCTTCACCGTATGCTTTACCCTCTTGCCATCTTCATAGCGATAATAGCAGCGTTCCTTGGTGGTACGGGTTACGATATACTGCCATAATCTCTTGAATTGCGTATAGGACAACGGGTCTCCATCCCGGTTTGCAACCACATAATCCGATGTCGATGTCTTCTTCGCCTCTTTCAGACATTCCAGAAGATTGTCCGGCAGAGGGACATTCCGATGCGCTGCCTTTGTTTTCAGCTCTGTCAGAATCACCGGACGATTATGCTCCGTATGCCAGGCTCTCCGAACGGTAAGGTACGGAGCCTCGCAATCAAGATACACCGAATCCCATTGAAGTCCGAGGATTTCTTCTCTCCGCAATCCTGCGTACAGCCCCAGCATTACAAACACATACGGCGGCAAGCCGTAAATGGCATCCAGCAGCTTATCCACCTGCTCATCCGTAAGCGGGAGGCGTTCCTTCTGGGGAATTCCTCCCACATTCTTCTTCAGATAGATGGTCGGATTCTCATCAATGATCTTGCTCTCCATTGCTGCCGTAAAAATACACTTATATATAACGTTCACCGATTTGTACACGGATGCCGACTTTTTTGATGCCGCCAGCAGTGCCAGACGAATGTCATCTGCTGTTACATCTCCCATATGCATATCGCCCAATGGCTTAATGATGTAGTTCTTCACTTTCGATGTATAGTCAATCAGCGTTGTCATCCTGATCTGTGCCGACTGCATCAGCAGCCATTTCTCGCAATACTCCTCCACTGTAGGTGTACTGCGGCGATACGTCTTGTTCTCAATCTGCTGGATCGCTTCCTGTTCCTTCTGGTACAGTTCCTCTCTCGTTCTTGCATATAAGGAAACCCGCCGCCCCTGCTGATCTGTTACACGTGTTCGATAATACTGCGTTCCTTTCATACTCACCGTACCATAATCGGGAAGCATCATTCTTCTTGCCGCCATATCATTACCTCCAATTCTGTTGTTGCTTTCATTATTGCGGATTCATCGTCCATACTCAACGATGTCGATTTTCACCGCCGAAAGCTTCGAGGTTTGCGATATGTCGCAGCACGTTCCATCGGTTTTGCACGGTGTGTACATTTTGCAATGTACTCCTGAATCCCCACTTCAGTGAAATAAACGCAGCCGTTTTCCACATACTGAACATAGGAGATCAAACCGTCTGTTCTTGCAGCATCCAGTGTTTTTACGCTGATTCCCAGTATACTGGCTGCTTCTTTCCTTGTAATCAGTTTATCCATCGCCTTCTTCGCCATCCTTTCGGCATTTGCCCTGTCTTTTTTTCTCTGCTTGTTCCGGAATGTAATATCCAAGTTGAATCCTTACAGCTTCATCAATCCCACGCATCTGCCCCTTACTTACCCGCCCAAGATAGCGAATCACGCATATCTTGTCGCAGGTGTCGAGCTGTTCTGCCAATACCATAGACGATTTTGCCAGTCCCTTTGCTTTACGGAGAAAGAAATGCGTTGGCTGTTTTCGCTTCTTCTCAATTTTCGATGTCAGCGGAGCAATCGTGATCGTCGGCGCATAATAATTGCCGACATCATTCTGAAGAACCACAACAGGACGAACACCGCCCTGCTTTGATCCGACCGGAACACCGAGATTGGCGAGATATAAATCACCTCGCCGATAAATCCAGTTTTCTTTCATATGCTGTTGTCTCCAATCTCCATACACTGATATGGATAAAGCCTGCCAGGTATCATGCTGATACAGCACCCGGCAGCGCTTTCTGAAAATATGGTTTCTCTGTACTTTTTCTTATCACCCCAGAGATGTAGGATTTCTCACAGGCGGCAGTGTGCTTCACTGCTCCATTGGAATTTAACCATCCCGCCTTCCTTATGGCCGGACCGCGAATTACGGAAGTATCATTGTCCCTGTCCGGCTTTAACACCGCCGCCGGTTGCAATCCGGCATTTGCTTCTGCGAAACCGCTATCGCCCCGATGGGCTTCATGGCGTGCAGTCGAAGGCTCGACCAAACAGGAATGTACCTGAAGAATGAGTATTCAGTTTTCAAGGGACATCCGGACTTTCGTCCTTACAAAGTAAGTTTAACAAGAATCCTCCGGTTTCGCGTTGGCCTCGTAGGCGCACTTTGGTTGTCCTTGCAGGACTACATACGGTTCGTTTTGACTTTTTCAGTGTTCTATACAGCCGGATTGAGGCAAAAAAATACCCCGTTGGTTTCCCAACGAGGCATCAAAGACGATTCTATTCTGTTTTCTATAAACTGGTACCCGTTTATCTCCTGGTGACCATTTGAGTCACGGCCAATGTATCAAAAAAGCAACGCTCATCTCAGCAAATCAGACAAGCTGTATTCTCCTTTGGGGATATTTGCTGTTCTGCGATACTCTTTTATGGCTTTCACCAAGAGCTGAGGATTACTGAAATACTGCTTCACAAAATCATACGACTTCACATCATGCATCCGAAGATTTATTTTACAAAATTCGCTTGGTTTTTTTCCAGAACGCTTAAACTGATCATATGCTCCTTCCGCATGAATAATCAGCATTTCAATTTCTGGAGCAGTAATGACATTTACCACGTCAATTTTCTGCTCATATGCTTTACTCAATCGAAATTCCTCTCTGCGAGAATCCAAAATCCGTATCACAGAAATCTGCTCATCGAATCCTTTCCGTAAGTATCGCTCCTCGAATCGTTTAGCACTTCTGCAACGGATGACACGTTCTTCCAACATTTCTTCTCTGTTGAAAATCAGAAGATCATTATCAACCAGTATGTCGATAATAGCTTCTTCGGCAGAGCCTTCACATATACACGCCTTGTATTTTGCTAATTCCATTCTGCCGCCTCCTTAATTGATTGAAGCAGCCAGGCTTTTCTTCAAGCGCATATACGCTTCATATGCTGGCGTTGTTCCCTCAAGGAAGCCGCTCTGGTAAGCATCACTCTTTTTAATATCATTACGTTTCAATATATAGCTCAGATTTTCTGCTGTAATGCCATTACGGTTTCTAACGATACAAATTCCGTCATTTCGGTCATATTCGTCCAGCAGTTCCGGATAATGCGTAGTGAAAATAAGCGTTCCGCCATTTTTGTTCAGTCGGCTGTCCATAAAGAAGCGCATTAAGGTCGTTACAATTTCCTTGTTGAAATGATTCTCTATTTCATCTACCAGAAGATAACCACCTGAATGAAGAACTTCCTTTACCATCGAGAATGTAATAATACCCTTAATCGTACCAGAGGACAGATACTGCTCAAGGTCTGCCGCATTATTCAGGATAATCTCTTCTTCATCCTTAAACTTCAAGTGGATAAATGTTTTTCCCTCTGTCTGCTCAAAACACAATTTCTCAATGGTCGGATCGAGAAATGCAATTACCTCCAATGGAATATCTTCGGTAAATGGAAGCACATTCACATTCGTATAGGAAAGCAGGCTGAATATTTCCACTGTATCATTCGCTTTTTTATTATGTGCAATGACAAAGCTGACATCATCAGAAAGGTATGCTTCATCGCTATTGCGCTGCTCTACAGGCTTCATTCCTGTAAAATCTGTCAGATACTTTTTCGACTTAACGGTTGCAATCGGTTTTTCCCAAAGGCTTTCAGACAGAATCGAATACACATATTCCCCTGTTTTCGACTTCTTTGCCGCAATTACAGTTTCCAAGCAGCAGACGTAGCTACGCTTATCATAAAAATATGTGCGGATTGTAACATTCTTCGCTCCGCCAAGAATGCTTTTTGCCTCCACATGATTGATGGGCTCATTTTTCACAATATTTAAGGCCAAGCTAATGACCTTTAATACCGAGGTCTTGCCAGATGCGTTAATTCCAATGAAAGCACAGGCAGAGTGGAGATAGTAGTTATCCGTCAAACGGTAAAGACTATCTTTGTCCTCTTCGCAAACACGTTGCTGCGTATAAAAGCAAATATCCAAGTCTTTTTTGAATAATGGGAGTCCTTGTGCGGTGATGCGGAGTATTTTCATAGGTAGTCCTCCTCTAAAAACAGTTTTTTCGTTTTTATTTTCTTATAATCTTATTATACGCCGCAAATAAGAAAATATCAACGGATTTTCCGTTTTTATTTTCTGATTTGTTTTTGACACTAAAAAGTATCCGTTCAATATGGCAAGCCCTGTGATTGCTGACCCGTTCCACCGCATGAAATACATGGAGCGTCATGGAAGCGGCCTACGCAAAATCGTCAGGGAAACCGAAAAGCCGCCTGGATATACAGCGGCATATAATCCGAAAATTTTCTCAACGGCAACAGATTTCAGAGTCATCTTGAAAAATGTAAATTACCAACTTAGTCAGAAAAACTTAGTCAATGACCAAGTTAGTGAGCAAGATAAATCGCCGGACATCCCACACACAGTTTTGAATCTTTGTATCCACCTTATTGCCCACGGCAGTGAGGGTGCTCAAATCACTCATGCTCACTCTATCATGGGTACAGCCAATGATAAGTCTTATGACGCAACCCATGATAACTTAGAGGATGACACCCATCAAGGTATCCACCAAGATAGCCACCATGATTCTACGCCGTCAGCAGTTATATTGCACCTAATGCTTTTTAGATTTTTTTCGCAATCGTAGACAGCTCCGAAATAATACTAAGAAGATCATTTTTGACTTCCTCTTTGCTTGGCTCGCTGCCCATCAGAAGATAATCCGTGCTGACATGGAGGATGCAGGACAGTTCAATCAGCAAGTCAATAGAGCAGCTGCGTTCACCGTTCTCCATGCGGCTGACATGCTGCTTGCTTGCCAGGCCCAGGCGAACCGCCAGTTCCTCCTGCGTAATGCCACGGGAAGTGCGAACATCGTGAAGTCTCTTACCAAACTCTTTTGCGTCAAAATACATACGTTTCTCCTTCCGCACAGCCGGTACAGAACCGGATCGACGGAAGGTCAAAAAAAGAGCCGCATGACGGTGAAGAAAAATCCTGTGCCGATAAAACAGAACATGGGTATCCCATAATTCTGTCTCATGCGGCATTCGGAAGACTTCGCCTGTCAGCGGCTCCACAGCACAGCTATGACTTATAAAATTGTGTTAATAGGGTTATTTATTGTCATCTCAACCATTCAGAGACGAATAGTAGAGCTGCAATCTCCGTAATCTTCTCATCTCCAAAACATTGAAGACGGTCTCACGTCCGCAGGCCTTGCATTTGGTCTGCACATGTCCTCTGGTATCCTCAAAGACGATGATTGAATTATGTCGGCAATAAGGACACCTGACAGTCCTGGGCTTTTGGGAAGCGATTGCATCCTTTGCCCGGATGATTTTAATCTGCATTTCCGCAGATGGTTCCGATACTCTGATATTCCTGCTCATGGCCACACCTCCAATGGATCACGATATTCATAATCCTTTTTCCGGTTCAGATAGCCCAGTTGTTCCAAGCGGATAGCTGCTGCTGATCTCGAAACACCAAAGACACCACAGAAAGTATCTATCTTCACCTGGTCACTGTCGTAAAAACGCCATCCATAACAGGTCAGAGGCTTTCTGCTGTTAATGAACCACATCGCTCGATCTACTTCTGACTGGGGCATCAGAATGGCGGCTCCCAGCGAATTGGCCTGCCACTCGTTCCAGTCCTCCTGCGTTCTCAGAACGCGAGAACCATTTCCTCGCACTTCCGGTCTCTTATGACAGGCTATCTTTCGGTCATCGGAATCCAGCTGAAACAGTATCTGGTGAGCGCACTCATGCGCCAGCGTAAATCTGCGTTTTCCGCAGAGTTTCCGAATATTCTCCGGTTCAATGAAGCTCTTGTCCAGAACCACATCATTGGTTTTCAGGAAGATGCTCCTCTGACTTCCATCAACCTCTATTTGATATTCTGTATCCACATACGCGGTCAGACCATAGATGCTTCCGTCCGAGGACAACTTTTGGAATGACACCTTCAGGTTCAGATAATCGGATGCAAACTGGTCAATGGGTGTCGGAAGTGCGAATCTTGCCGGATCATCTGCTTCGCTGCCGAAAAAGGACTTTTGAAAATCTCTTATCACTGCAACAGCGATTTCTTCTATGTTTTTCTGCGAAAGGATCATAGGCACGACTCCTTTGCTTCAACGAACCATTTTTCATCTTCGTTGTACAGGAAACTCTCATGCCCACCGATCATGACCGTATAGCGGATTCCGCAGCCACCCACCTTCGTGGAAGCAGCCCGGCACTTATGCTTCAATCGGTCGATTTCATACACCCGTCCGTCAAGCCACCGAATCAGACGCGGACGGATATTTCCCTCTGCATCCACATCCAAATTCACAGGTACATATACTTTTCTACATTTCTGTTCCGACATATTCTACGCTCCTCCTCTGTAAACCGGCGAATGTGTTGACTTCTTTTAGCAAAGAACTCACCAGATTCTACCGGTGCTGTATTAACCAATCATTCCTGTCGGCATGACCTAATCCACTTTTCGCTCTGTCGGCATCTTGCTTTTCTGAAAAAGTACCCCATTTTTAATCGCATCTTTCCCGAATCGGAATCGAATCTGCTCAATCGCTGCGTCCAGCCGTTCCTGGCGATCCAGTGATTTCACATCTGTGAATAGGTCGTATTGTATCGGACAATCCTCTTCAAACAAGTTGATTGCCCGAACCGTCACCGAACGAATCGGGTGTTCCCACTGATAATTCTTTGCAAACAAAGAAAATGCGGTTTTCGCCAGATAGGTAGGGCTTTGTGTCGGAATGCTAATCCGGCACTGCCACTCCTTCGTGAAAAGCTCATTGTTGCGGATGGAAATTGCAATTCCGCCTGCTTTCTTTTTATGCGTTCGCAGCTTGGTTCCGATCTCCTGCACCAGCTCCAGCATGACACACCAGACTTCGGCGTTATTCTCCAAATCCTGCATGGTCGTTATCCCGTGCCCAATGCTTTTTACCGGAGAGACATAATCGGAACGCATAACCGGTGAATCATCCAGCCCATTGGCATATTTCTTAATCGCCAGTCCATTCTTTCCAAGGCGGCACTTCAAGAAATCATCCGATGTTGCAGCAAGCTCTCCAATCGTATGAATTCCATAACCAGATAGAACTTTCTCGGTCGCTCTGCCGACTCCAAGCAAGTCAGCGGCAGAAAGACACCAAATCTTCTCCCGAAACGAATCTGCTTCAATACAGGTAATCGCATCCGGCTTTTTCATATCCGACCCAAGCTTGGCAAAAATCTTATTGAAGCTCACTCCTGCGGAAATCGTAAGACCCAGTTCAAACTTAACGGTTCTGCGAATCTCATCTGCAATTTCAAATCCGGTTCCCATGCAGCCGCTTCCGGTCACATCCAGCCAGCATTCGTCCATCCCATACGGCTCGATCTGATCGGTATAGCGACCGTATATTTCACGAGCCAGCTTTGAAAACTTTATATATTGCTCATAGTGCGGCTCCACGATCACAAGATCCTGGCACTTCTGCTTTGCTTGCCAGATTGCCTCTCCCGTGGAAACGCCAAACGCCTTTGCTGCATAGTTCTTCGCAAGTACAATACCATGCCGTTCCTCCACAGAACCACACACTGCCACCGGCTTGTTCTTCAGTTCCGGATTCAGCATACACTCGACAGAGGCATAGAAATTATTCATATCACAGTGAAGGATCACTCTTTGCATCTCGTATTCCTCCTCTCCGTTCGCGAAAGCACGAACAACTTTTCACGAACGCATTGACACACAGCATTTCTTGTGATACTATAATTACACGAATTATATTTCGTGTTTTCATCGTCATTATAGCAAGCACAGTTTTTCGTGTCAATAGATTTTTATGAAAAAGTGTTCGTGTTCGTAATCAAAAAAGAAAGAGGTATTCCTATGGTCTTCAAAGAAAGGTTGAAAGAAAAAAGAACAGAAGCCAATTTAACTCAGGTAGAACTTGCAGAGAAGGCCGGTGTAACCGCCCGCACAATTCAGAATTATGAGCTTGGCAGCCGTAAACCATCCAATATGGTTACGATCCAGAAAATCGCGGATGCGCTGAATACTACTACTGAGTATCTGCTGGGAAGCAGCGGCACCTATGTTGTAGAAGCCCATGAAAAAGGCGGCGCAAAAGCAGCGAAAGATATTGAAGAACTGGTCAGCGAAGTGACCGGTATGTTTGCTGGCGGCGAATTAAGTGAAGATGCCATCGAGGGAGCTTATAAAGCTCTGACTGATGCCTACTGGATTGCCAAAGAGAACAATAAAAAATACGCCCCGAAAACGAGGCGTAAAAAATCCGATCAGTGATATTTATCGTACACACTTTTCGCTATACTGTAAACTGGAGGTGGTATGATGAATGCGGAACAGCTTTCACGGGTCGGTGAGAAACTGGTAAAACGCTGTGGTTCCAGAGACCCTTTTGAAATTGCAAGGCAGCTTGGTATCAATGTTATGCTTTGCGAAAATTTTGGTTCCCTGAAGGGAATGTACCGGGTGATTAAGCGAAATCGCTTTATTTTCCTGAATAACAGTCTGGATGAAAACATGCTGCGCATCGTGTGCGCACATGAATTAGGGCATGATCAGCTTCACCGGAATATGGCGAAAACCACCCCGATTCATGAGTTCATGCTCTACGACATGAAATCCAAACCGGAATATGAAGCGAACATCGTAGCAGCGGAGATCTTGATGGACAGCAACGAAGTCCTTCGTTACATCTATGAGTATGGATACACAGCCGAGCAGATCGCCAGCGCGATGTCCACTGACATCAATCTGGTTGCGCTGAAGGTAGCACACCTGGCCACACTTGGCTATAATCTGCACGCACTGGAACATAAAAGCAACTTTTTGAAATAACGTATCTTCGAGGAGCCTTGACCGGCTCCTCTTTTTTGTTGCAAATTGTGCAGATGCCGTCTGCACAATTATCAGCCTAACATCTGCATGTGATAGAGCTTCACTTTTTCCTCGAACGGCAGTCCCGGATCAATGCCGACTTCTTCCCACATCACACCATACGGTGCGCCGCCATCTGTATATCCGGCGATAAAGGCAAAACGACCATCGCAGTCCTCATACAGTTCTCCCAGCCGTTCCCGTTCTTTCGCTTCCCGCTCCATTCTCCGCTGCCGAAGCCGCTGTTCTTCAGCCTGTTTAATCTGGTCAAGCTGCTCTTGTGTATAATTGACTCCAAGCTCCTGCAAATCTTTAGCGGCAGTCACAGCATCCACATGAAAGCGTTCCCGGTAATGCTTGTTCATCTTTTTCGGTGAGCCGGTATAGGTGAGCAGCCACTGCTTGCCTTTTCGGAGGCGGGCTTCCTTTCGCTCAGCCTTCGTCAGTTTCTTTTTCTTTGCCATTTGCGAAATCTCCCGGATTTTTTGCTGATGACTTTGGTTTGCGCTTCTTCGGTGCCGTCAGCTCATAGCTCAAAGAAAGCAGGTCTTTGATGGCATCATCCAGTTCTGGTTTGCCAAGCTGAATACTAAGCCATTTTTCCTTATTCATGTGATAGGCTGGAAAATAGCCGTCTTGCCCACGAAGAGAGCCGATCAGCAGCGGATCACTTTTCACATTAAGGACATCAATGATGCCTGCTTCCGGCAGTCCCAACTTATCAGCAGATACTTCCAGAACTACACCATACCATTTGTTATTGTCGTTGTGCCGCAGCACCGCATTCCAGTCATGCCAGGGGTATTCCGGCTCTGTGCCGTACTGCTGGCGTATCCATGTAAATAATTCTTGGCGTGTCATTCCACATTGCAAGCGAAGTCAATCTATGTTGCACTTCCCACTGCATCCTCCATTTCCACAGAATTCGCAGCCATGTGTATGCCCATGTCCATAATACCATCGCCCATAGCGATAACCATAGTGGGGAGGACAATGAGCACAATCTCCCGTGCATTTGCCTGTATTTTTAGGCTTAGGACTGCCAGCCAGAGCCATTCCCATTAGTATACTGCTGAACAGTCCCGGCTTCTTCGGTTGTGCCTCTTTAAGCGAAATTTCCTCGTCAGGCTCATCCGGATCAGCATATGGAATGCCACTGCGCTTTGAAATCTTCCTAATCAGAGACTCGTCCACACCATAATCACATAATTCATTCAGCCCATTTTCTGTGAAAATCGCATCTGTCGAGTTGACCAACTGATAGATGGATTCCTCATCTGGCAGATTAGGAAGCAGTGTCAGAACATCCTCCTCTGTAAAGTGCGTTGGTTTGGAAGTAATCTTATCAATCAACTCAAACACCGGTTCCGGATCAGGAAGACAGCTCAGCAGCGTATCCAGCTGTTCCCCCGTATAAGCATCCACAGCTGTCTGAATCAACTTTTCCAGTGCTTCTTCATCTTCGATTTGCCCGCTATCTGCAATCTCCGCAACTTCCGCGGCTCGAAACCGGACTCCCGCTGCTAATGCTCTGCGAAGAATGCTGGTCGCTGTGCGCGTATCCACATACTGAATGCAGTCACATATTTCCTCAGATGGACTTCCATCCGGTCCGAAGTCCTTGATAGAGGCCAGACGGCTATACTGAGTACTTTCCTGCCATCCGTCATATCGCTCATAATATTCAGCCCAGGTCACTTAGCCGCACCTCCTCCACACTGCATCGCCATCAAAAATCATCTAATGCAGCATCTATTTCTTCCAGCCGATCAATCCAGCCCAGGTCGGATTTCTTCTTGGTTGCTGGTCTTTTCTTATCACCGCCAACCACTTCAAACCGTTTCTCTTCTGTCCCGAACAAACCTTTTACCTGAATTCTGAAATCCGGCTTGTTGTTGGTCAGTCCCTGCATAAGCTGTACATTCTTGTATCTGGGCAGGAGAATTTGACAAATAGCCTGAATGTCTTGCTCCTTAACACAGGGAGCCGCCATAAACTTTTTCGTTATGTAAGGCTTTATATCTGTCAGAACCTGTGACATCGAGGCTTTCTTTCGATTATCAGCCATAAGAAGCTCCTTTTCCGGATATTTCATTTCAAGTTAAAGATATCGAAATCTCACCACCAAATGTACTGATTGAAAATCTGTCATCTGAAACAATAGTTTCCTTTTCAACATGATATTCAAAGGGAAACAGATATACTGAATCATTCAATTCCTGAAAAGAGTAGTATTATCCTTCCCATTCGGCCACCATCCTTATTCTTCTACATTATCAGCTGTCCCATTATCTGAACTCTCTGGGATGAAATCCAACACATCGTCAGCCGTACATCCTAATGCAAGACAGATTTTTTCTACCATTTCAATAGAAACAGGTTCTCCGCGCCCCATTTTCCCAATGGTACTTGCGCTGACTCCAGCAAGCTCGCACAGCTCTTTCTTCTTCATTTTCTTGTCTATCAACAGCTTAAACAACTTGTTATATGATACTGCCATCGCCTCTGCCTCCTGCTTAAAAGCAACCTGTCCATGGGTATAATTTCTCTATTTTCAAGTATAGCACTTATCGTCTTCCAAGTAAACAGAAAATCGTGCGTTCAAAACGTTTTTCACTCTTCTGCAAGCAGGGCTTTCGTGACACGAAAGCGATTTTCTGCTTGTTGGGGAAACTCCCCAATACCCATAGAACGCTGCCTGCGGCATCGGGCTGCGCATCCGTTCCGGATGCTTTAACGGCAGTTCCTGCCAAAGAAAAAGCCCGGTGCAGCATGAGCATTACGCCCACACTGCACCGGACATTCCATCATCTACTATTCTCTCTATTTTCTTCTCCCTGCTCATGCGTCTGCTCTTTTTTCTGCTCGTCCTCTTTTAGGATTTCCTGCACGATTTTCTGTGCCACAAGCCAATCCTGCATTTCTGATTTTGTTTTGCGGTACTCTGCATAAGAGCTTTTCTTTCGTTCCAGAAGCATCGCATACTCTGCGTTCAGCTCGCTGATGCGCGGGAGCTTTTTGTCAGAGCCGTTCTCTTTTTTATAAGCATCAAACGCCTTTTTTGCAGCGCTGCGCAAGGCCAACATATCCCGATGGGCTTCATAGAATTCCCGATTGTAGCCGGATGCTTTATACGCGGCAAAAACATCTTTTGTCTTAGCATAATTGATTAGATGCTTCCGCAGCACCGACACTTCCGACATACGTGCCTCATCTGCCTTTACAGATTCCAGCAGTGCATCGCATTTTTCAGAAATTTCATCTGCCTTTTCCTTTAGCTCTGCATAGCTCTTGATTCCATGCTCTTCCATGAACATCATAGCTTTTGCCATCTGCTTCAGATTAAAGACTTTCGCCCAACGCGCATATCCTGCGCCTTTGCCCGCCTGCATTTTGGCACGGACATCAATCAGGAACGACAGCTCCGTCCTCTGATGCACTTGTGCCGACCGTGCGCTTGTGCGGGTTTTCTCTGCAAATTTGCTTTTACGAACCGCATTCCCGGCAATCACTTCGCAGAGTTCTTCAATCGAATATCCTTTGCCAAGAGAGCGGAAACGAGCAAATCTGGCGTGGCCTTTTCCCCGCAGTGCAGGCTGTTTTCCATCTTTATACTCGTACCCTGCTTCCTGCAAAATACCAATCAGTTCCCGGAAGTCTTTTGGTTTTCTTTCCAATGCCGCATCAATGGCCTCGCAGATTTCATCCCGCTGCGATTTTTTCTCCGGGTATTCTGTTCTCTTCTGCCGTTCTCCATAAGGTTTCCGGATAATGACCGACAATCGGTGTTCCAGACAGACGATATCGCTGAGTCTTGCCAGCGCAAGACCGGACAGACGAAAATCTCGGAATTTTCTGGTGCAGTCTAATGTAGTCGAATTAAAAATAATGTGGTTATGAATGTGCGCGCGATCAACATGGGTAGCCACGATAAATGCGTGTTTTCCCTTGGTGAATCGCATGGCCGTCTCATACCCAACCTTGTTCGCCTCCTCCGGAGTGATTTCTCCGGGCTTAAAAGATTGCCGAATCTGATATGCAATCACATCATGCGCCTGGGTTCTTCCCGTGATATGCTCATACTGCCGTTTGGAAAGCAGAAATTCTTCATCACAGGTCTTTGCGTCACAGGCATATGCGCTGATGTATTTTCCATCTTCCGTCTTTGCTGCATTCTCAGAATAATCAGTACGGTCAGCCAGACACTGCGCTACCGTCTTTCCTTTATTGATATGCAGCGCAATTAGTCTTGTAGCCGCCATTTTCATATTCCTCCATCTAAAAAGAGCTACCCGAAGGCAGCTCTTACCAATCTACTATTCTCATTTTAACATCCGTTCCCGGTCATAAGCCCCCTGCAAATAAACGGACTGCTTGATGATTTCTTCCATATCGAAATAAACACACATGATGCTTTCGTACAACTTCCACACATTAGATTCGGTGCCGCCCACCATCTCCATTAGCTGGTCTTCCATCTTCGAATGCTCGGACTGTTTTTCCTGATAAGCTGTCTCTTCCACAAAATGATTCTCTCCATCTGTTTCCTCGTACCGTAAATCATAATAATTTTTCATAAACTGAACATCCATCTAAATACCTCCACTCAAATTGTCAAAGCATCCTCTACACGCTCGCACAGCTGTTCCATCAGTTCCATGATGCCGCCCGCACCAACCGCAGCTGCGAACAGTCCCATCTCAATCAGGGTCAGCAGGAACACATCTGTCCAGCTCGCCCGAACCACCGAATAGATACCGCAGCCAAGAACGAACAGCATAACCGGCGAAAGCACCCATAGGGATAGCTGCATCAGCAGATTCCAGATAAAGCACAGAAATCGCAGCAGAAATGCAACCGGCAGCAACAGAATTTTCAGCACCAGCTTCAACATAAAACATACAATCTTCATGGATTTCACCCCTTCGTTTTTCTTTTCATCTTCATTTTACCGTACTCGCTTGCCAAACACCACGATGTCAATAGGAAGACCCGCAAAAATATGTAACGGCACAGACAGTTTCATCTGTGCCATGTGCTGTAGAAATCCCGCACGTTTGCGCCGTCAGCGAATACCGGAAAGCCTCTTCAAGATCAGCTTCTGCATCTCCCAGAGTTCATCCAGCCGCTTCTGCAAATCCCGGATATCCTCCGCATAGATGCTTCCGGATTCATTGGCTCGTTTTGCGTACTGGTTCAGGTTGTTGCTGCATCGGCGAAGAAGGGTGGATACCTGCGCCACATCCGACAAATCAAGATTCACGCAGTACCCGTCCATCGCCATTTTTCTCATATAGGCACCGGTGTTCCGAATACCCAATTCCTTCTGCTTTTCACGAATCCTTGCCAGCTCTTCCGGATTTACCCGGACGTTGATCCAGTGTTCCCGAACACTCATAGTGCCACCTCCTCATCATCTCGATGTGCCATCGGCTGAATGCGACCGGCACGGTCACGCAGCTCTGCCAGGACAGACGGTTTTTCCGTTGTTCTCTCACGGTCAGGATCATCATTTCCACGGTCATCCATATTCAGCAGTGCGTCCAGTTCTGCCAGTCTTGCACTCTTTTCTGCCAGTTCTGCCTCCTGGGGAAATGGCTTTCCAAGCTCGGCCTGCGCCGCTTCCTGCTGGCTCCTAAGATTGTCCAACTGCTGTTCCGCCTTTTCCAGCCTTGCAGGAATCCCGGCAAGAGCATTGTCCAGACGCTGGATATTGCCAGCAGCACTGGTGCCGATGGGCACTCGGTGGGTCATCTCGCCTTTCAGCAGCACCTGATACTCTTTCTGGAAGCTGTCAAATGCCAGCTCCATCTTGAAACCACGGTAACTGCCAAGCGGCACCGACTCCAAACTCTGATTGGCTTTACAGATCGCGAGGATTGCTTCACCGGCCTCGGCTTTTTCAGTAAAGCGTGTGCCATTCACCTCCATACCGCAGAACCCCTCTTCCGGCAGCGGATGTGCCGCCACCGTTCGAATATCCGACTGAAAGCCCTTGATAAACCCCTGCGTTTTCTCAATCTCCGCAGGGAAATATTTCATCAGCTTATCCTCCAATCGGTACTGCTGGCTCTGATGGTCTGCTTTCAGCACCTTTAGCCTTGCAACATCCACATCCAAGTCCATTTTTTCCTTGATCTGCGGGTCTCCTGCACAAAGTGCTTTGATCTCCGCATAGGAAAGTGCCTGCTCATCCACATCATCACAGGAACGAACCGGAGATTTGCTGGTCATAATCTGGCTGATAAACTTCTGCTTATTCTCCAGTGTCTGATAGAGGTAAGCGTCAAAGGTTCCTTCCGTCACATACTGATAAACCTGCACTTCTTTGTTTCGGTTTCCCTGACGGATAATACGACCATTTCTCTGGGTCATGTCCGCAGGCCGCCAGCCCACATCCAGATGATGCACGGCCACCAGCCTGTCCTGCACGTTCGTGCCTGCGCCCATCTTCTGTGTCGAACCTAACAACACCCGCACCTGCCCAGTACGGACTTTGGCAAACAGATCTTTCTTTTTTGCCTCGGTATCAGCATCATGGATAAATGCGATTTCTTCCTCCGGTACACCTGACTGGATGAGTTTGGCGCGGATATCCTCATAGACATTGAAGGTTCCATCGTTCTTCGGCGTGCTGAGGTCGCAGAACAGCAGCTGGGTCAGCTTGTCCGACTGTCCTTCCTCATAAATACGAAGCACATTCCGCACACAGGCGTTGAGCTTGCTGTTGGGGTCATCCGGCAGGAGTGGATTCATCAGCCGCTGATCCAGCCCCAGCTTTCTGCCATCCGATGTGATTTTCAGCATGTTATCGACCGACGGGTCTACCACACCGGAATGCACAGCCGCCGCCCGTTCCGAAAGCTCTGCCACCATCGCCTGCTGATGCTCCGATGGCTGCACTACCACGGTTTCAAACTTTGCTTCCGGCACCGGCAGATGCAGCTGATCGGAAGTCTTGATATCCGCCACTTCCTTGAACATGTTCATCAGCTCCGGCAGGTTGAAGAACTTTGCAAATCTTGTTCTTGCCCGGTATCCGGTTCCTTCCGGTGCCAGTTCAATGGCCGTGGTGGTCTCACCAAAGGTAGAAGCCCAGCTGTCGAAATGGGTCAGCCCTTTCTGCTGCAATGTGCCGTACTGGAGATACCGCATCATGGTATAAAGCTCCGTCATGCTGTTGCTGACCGGGGTGCCGGTCGCAAAAATGATGCCGCGCCCGCCTGTCAGCTCGTCCATATACTGGCACTTCATAAACATATCCGAAGATTTCTGCGCTTCCGATGTGGACAAACCTGCGACATTGCGCATTTTTGTGTAGAGGAACAGGTTCTTGAACGCGTGCGCCTCGTCTACAAACAGCCGATCTACGCCCAGCTGCTCAAAGGTAATCACATCGTCTTTTCGGTCGGTTGCCCGGAGTTTCTCCAATCTCGCCTCCAATCCTTTCCGGGTCTTTTCCATCTGTTTGATGGAGAAGCGTTCGCCATTCTGGGATTTCATCTCAGCAATGGCGTTTTCGATTTCATCAATCTGGGCAGTCAAAATTCGCTCCTGCCGTTCTGCGGACACTGGGATTTTCTCAAACTGGGAATGCCCGATGATGACCGCATCGTAATCGCCGGTGGCAATTCGTGCACAGAACTTCTTTCTGCGGGCGGTTTCAAAGTCCTTTTTGCTTGCCACCAGCAATTTTGCACTCGGATACAGGCGCAGGAACTCGTTTGCCCACTGAAGGGTCAAATGATTCGGAACAACGAACATAGATTTCTGGCACAGTCCCAGCCGCTTTGCCTCCATAGCAGAAGCGGCCATCTCGAAGGTCTTGCCGGCACCTACCTCGTGGGCCAGCAGCGTATTGCCACCGTACAGCACATGGGCAATGGCATTCTGCTGGTGTTCCCGCAGCCGGATTTCCGGATTCATGCCGCCAAAGCGGATATGGGAGCCATTGTACTCACGGGGACGAGTACTGTTGAACAGCTCGTTATACTTTTCCACCAGTTCCGCACGGCGATAAGGGTCTTTCCACACCCAGTTCTGGAACGCATCCTTAATGGCCTGCTGTTTCTGCTGAGCGAGGGTGGTCTCCTTTTTATTCAGAACCCGCTTCTGCTTGCCGTCTGCATCCTCCACGGTATCGTAGATACGGATATCCCGCAGATTCAGCGTATCCTCCAGAATCCGGTAGGCGTTAGCTCGGCTGGTGCCGTAGGTCATATAGGCATGAACATCATTCCGGCTCGGTGTACTCTTACCGGTGATCTGCCACTCTGCCGTCATGGGAGAGAATTTCACCTCGATGTTCCGGCGCAGATAAAACGGCGGTTCAAAGGTTTCTTCCATGAACTGCTGGATATAATCCTGATTGACCCATGTGGCACCAAGGCGCACATCAATCTCCGACGCATCCAGGTCTTTCGGCTGTGCCTTTCTCAGATATTCTGTATTTACCGCAAAGGCAGGATCAGAAGCCGCAGCCAGTTCTGCCACGCGGAGTTTTTCCCGGACATTGCCGGACAGATATTCATCAGCCGTCACCCAGCCGGTTTCCTCGCCGCCCTGCGTCATCGGGTCTTTGAAAATGACACCATGCAGTTCCTGCTGGATTTTTTCATATTCCCCCGGTGTGCCTAAAAGCTCCGACATATAGGGCAAATCCACTCTGCCGCGCTCTCCGATGGAGATTGCCAGAGCCTCTGCCGGAGTATCTACACTGGTAACAGCCCGTTCCGGTCGAATCGTCCGTTTGGTGAACATATCCGCCTTGGATTCCAGCCTGCCGTTTTCGTCTACATTTTCCAGAGAGCAGAGCAGATAATACGACGAATCTTCCGAAAAAGCCTGTGCATTTGCACGGGAGTTGATAAGCCCATACTGATCGGCGAATCGGTCATAGGCTACATTCAGTTCCCGCTGTTTCTGGGCAATCGTGTCCTCCGGGTAATCGTTTAGCTGGTAGTCAATCAGTTCCTGCACGATGGTGCGAAGCTCCACCATGCCCTTGATTCTTCCGGTGGCTGTCGCAGAAAGGTCAGCCTTCCGCATGATGCTGTTCTCACGGAAGTAGACATCCCCATCCACCACTGCATAGGAGAAGTTCTTTACATTGGGGTCTGCCGGAATGGTTTCGCCCTGCAAGGACAGCTCTTCCTCCGGTGCCAGCTCCTGCGCTTCATAGTGACCGCCGATATGCTGCACAGCCTCATGCAGCTGGTCTCCCAGATCCTCATCCGGAATCGGAATGACCGTACATTCTTCCTTGCCGTACTGGGTACTTTCTGTTGTAATCTCACCCAGCACCATTTCCGGGTGGTCAACAAAATAGCTGTTGAGGGTAATACCCTCCGATATCAGCCCCAGATGCACCCAATCCGGTTCGATATCAATTGGATGGTCTCTCTTTTGCAGAAAAATGATATCCGACACTACATCTGTACCGGCATTGGCACGGAATGCGTTGTTAGGAAGTCGAATGGCTCCCAGCAGTTCTGCCCGCTGCGCCAGATACTTTCGCGCGTCCGGATTCTTGGAATCCATCGTATAGCGGCTGGTAACAAAGGCCACGATGCCACCGGGACGAACCTGATCCAGTGCCTTGGCAAAGAAATAGTTGTGGATAGAAAATCCGAGTTTATCATAGGGCTTATCGCTGACACGGTAGTTGCCAAAAGGCACATTGCCCACGGCCAGATCATAGAAGTCGCGGTGGTCGGTGGTTTCAAAGCCTGCCACCTTGATTTCTGCCTGCGGATACAGCTTCTGCGCAATACGCCCGGTGATAGAATCCAGTTCCACACCATACAACCTGCTTCCCAGCATGGAATCCGGCAGCATACCGAAGAAGTTGCCGACACCCATCGACGGTTCCAGAATATTGCCTTTCTCAAATCCCATACCGTCCAATGCTTCATAGATTGCACGGATCACGGTAGGGCTGGTGTAATGCGCATTCAGAGTCGAAGCCCTTGCTGCGGCATATTCTTCTTCCGTAAGAGCTGCTTTCAGCTCCTTATATTCGCCAGCCCAGGCAGTTTTCTCTGTATCAAAGGCATCTGCCAGTCCGCCCCAGCCGACATAATTGGCCAGCGTTTCCTGTTCCTCCGGTGTCGCATCCCTGTGCTGGTTTTCCAAGGTTTTCAGCGTATAGATGGCATCCATGTTGGCACGGAATTTCTGTTTAGGACTGCCTTCGCCGAGGTGAAAGCTGTTGATGCGGTAGTTTTCTGCATGTTTTGCTTCATGCCCTGCCCGGAACGCTTCTTCTTTTCCAGGATTCAGATCAACCACCAGATTGTGCAGGTGAACATTTTCCTCATGCCCCAAAAGTCTTGCCAGATTTTCCTTGCTTTCCGAGCGGAAGATCGGATACACGGAATCCGGGTCACGAAGCTCCACATCGAAAAGCCCGACTTTTTCAATCGTAAATGCCTTTCCGTCCAGATACAGCGTATCGCCGACACGATAATCCGGCTGCACCGGAGCTGCGGGTTCTGGCTGCACAGTCGCTGGCTCTTTTTCAGCTTCCATGTTCCTGCCGCGAATCCCCTGCAACGCTTCTGACGCACTCACATAATCGGCAAATGTCTGCACTTTTCCGTCCGAATATCCGTAATACTCTTCTTTGACATAATCCCAGATGGCAAACGCATCCTTAGAATCCGGGAAATTATCGCCGGTCATCGTGACTACAAATCGTTCATCCGGTGCATAGCCTGACTCTCTGGCAAGTTCTCTGGCGTGTTCCTGCATTTCCAGCACCAGAGGATCTGTCTCTGCTTGAGCCGGTTCCTGTGCTTCTTCGAATTCCACATCCGGGAATGGAATGTCCTGCTGCAAATTCTGTTTGCTCTGTTCAACATAGAGCCAGTCTTTAGCTTCCCGTTCCTGGACTTTTTCAATTAGCTGCTGGCGGTAGGTCTCTGCCTCCCATTCGCTGGTAAACTCTTCGCTGACACCATCCGGCTCCACATGAATGCCATCCTGAATATCATCCCAAACCGCATAGCCATCGTCAGTTTCCATCACGGTAAACCGCTGGGGTGCTGCCAGTTCGCTCCGGGCATAGATATCCGCAGCCGTATTCAGCATATTGTCCACATGCTCATTTCCGGTATCGTAGCGTTCCGGTGGTGTTGGCGGAAATACATGGGCGGCAGTCGGCATAGGAAGCGGAGCGCCATATTCCTGCTCCAGCTTCCGATACTCTTCCATTTCCAACGCAGTCAGGTACTGACCATTTTCCACAAGCCGGTCTAACCGCTTATCCACCGCCGACCATGTGAGGCGCACTTCCCGCTCATGGTCATAATTGCGAAGCAGAATGCCTTTCCCGTCATAATCGGCAAAACCGCGACTGCCATCCATAAAGGTATAGCTGTGACCACCGAGACCGTATTCTGCTTTCAGGAATGCAGCTCGTTCTTTCGCGTCCCCTTGCTGCTGATACAGCGCATAAATACGGATCTTTCCGCCTTCAAAATTGGAGCCTGTCCGCAGCATCCGGTCGATTTCATCCTCAGAAATGACAAAAGCGGAGGGCTTTTCGCTCTCCGCTTCTCTGGCTGCATTCTCTGCCGCAGCATCAATTTTCTGAATCTGCTCTGCTTCGGACTGAAACAGGCTCATAAAGTTCAACTGTTGATAAGTTCCGTCAGAATGACTTCCTCTGCCTGCGATTTCAGCATGTTCATGTGCTGCACCCAAGCCATCTGGTTCGATTTCTTGTCCGGTGCCGGATTCGCTTTCAGAAGCTCCGCCATCATCTGCTCCATCCGTGCGGTCGCGGTCTCCTGAATCTCCCACAGGTGCGGGTACAGTTTCTCGGTCAGGATCAGGTGATTGTACAGCAGCGTGTTGTTCTCCTGCAGGAACGCTCTGCGCATCCTCCCGAACTTGCCCAGCGGCTTCTGTTCCTGCACCGACAACTGGATGTCCGGAATCAGGTAATCGCCGTTCTTCGTGTAATTCAGCTCCATCATAGTTTTGGCTCCTTTCTGCCTGTTTATCTCTTTCATAGGTTCGGATCGTGCGTTCAATTTCCCGGAAGATCTGGCTGGACATTTCGCTGACCGCAGTTCCCAGCACATTGGCAGCAGCCTGCGTATTAAAATCAAAGATGTCCAGAAAATCCTCGTGTTCAAAATAGTCATCTGCATTGCCCACCGTCCGGGTAAAGACGGAATATGCGATGCTGACAGCGGCAGCTCTCTTAAAGGAAGCCCCGATGTTGAGTTCATCATACCCTTCCAGATAGGAATCTGCAACGATGTCGCTGATCTGCCTGCGGTTTTCCTCCCAGTAATCCCTTGCAAGGCGTTCCGCTGCTTCCATGATATGATTTTCCAGAGACCCGGCACCGACAGGAACATCAAATGCAGCATCCAGTGCCCGAATGATCGGCTGCTCATGCTCCGCATTCATTTTCCAGAGCTGTACCGGACGGGAATTCTTCCGTTCTCCGGTATCTGCCACATCAAATACATACCGAAGTCTCGGCTGCTCGCCGCGCATGTCCAAAAGAGCAATGCCCTTGGAGCCACGCTTTACATAGCGGTTCATCCGGTCATTCCAGAGATCGTACTCTGCACAGGCCGTTGCTTCCGGTCTCTGCTTATAGATCATCAGCTGCTCCGCAAAGGGATACTTATAAAGCCGTGCGGATGTGGTCAAAAACGCAGTCCACTGCTCTTTGCTGCCAGTGATCTGCGCCGCTGCTTCCTGCGCCATCTGCATATAATAAGCCGTTTTCGTCATCATCTGTATTATTCCTCCTCTCCTTTATTCGTCCGGATACAAATCCAGTGCCTCATATTCTGCATCCGTCATCTCTGCCAGTTTCGCAAGCAGCGAGGCCGTCCACCTGCGCAGGTTTCTGTCTCTGCCGGTCAGACTTTTCTGCATCTTTTGAAGCTCTTCGATCAGCCCTGTTCGTGTGCCAGGGCTGTAAAGCATCATGAGCATCCATTCGTCATCCGTAAAACGCATTTATAACTCCTTTTCTTCGCAGCACCTGCGAGGCGATGCAGGCGGCACCGCCTCCTGCTTTTCCTTCAGCTGATCCAGAACCGATGCTTTCTCCACCGGTTCTTCCTTCTTTCCGTTATTGATCACGCCATCAATCATACCGTAATCGTCTTCCATTGCCATTTCTGCGGCTTTCAGGTAATTCTCCGGTTTCAAAAATCCGGGCAGTTCCTTGAATCCGATGGAATCCACATAGTGACAGCTTACAACACCATTCTCCCGTAAAGCCACGATGTCAGACACAGAAAGACTATGCCCAGTAAAATCATCAGGGCGGGAAACATTGAATTTCGCATACAATTCCTCCAACATCGTATTCTGATCCTTGTAGGGAAGAAGCGGAGCCGTATACACCACCTCATAATGGTCAATATCAGGCTCCAGCCCCATCCGTTCCAGTTCGCGCATAGACGAAAAGCGTTCATATACCGTATCCTCGCTGCGGCGAAGCTGCAAAATTGCATACTGGTCAGTGGCACTGTCGAGAAATGCCATCATTCTTTCGTCCGGTGCCTGCGTTCCATGCACTTCATCCCATTTTTCAATTCTTGCCATCATTCATTTCTCCCTTCTCCATAAACGGCAGGCCGTTTTCCTTTGCTTCCCGTCGCTGCTGTTCCCGCCGCTTTTCACTATAAGGCGGTCGGATACCGACACAGCGCTTCGGAATCGTATAAGTGACCGACCCATGCTCCCGGTGCTCCAAAATAAACTGCTCCGGATACTGTTTTCGCAGTTCCCGAAGCTTCTTAATCAGGCGGCTGTCATGGGTGTAAATACTGGCGGTATCCAGTTCATTGTCAAAATTGATGACGGTTTCCTGCTCCGCCTTCGTAAGCTTGTACTTCATCGCTCCGCCTCCTTCGCCTTGGCAGCTTTCACCGGCGTATCCGTTTTGGACGATAAATCCGAGAGTTTACCCAGCACAGATTCCCGTCTGCTGATTTCTGCATCCTCTGCACGATCACAAAGTTCATCATAGTCAATCCGCGTCATGGTGCGTCCACCGAATCCATAATCCGAAAGGATCTGGTCTCTGGCCGCATTCATGCTGATTTCTGGGTTGTCGATCTGTCCACCGTCAATTTCAGTGAAGTCCTTATGATATAAGGTATAGTCGTAACCGTCCTCACGGGTCTGAATGGCAAGAAAGCCCTTGCTTCCCAAATCCCATGCGCTGCGTTCTTCCGTAATCAGCGGCTCCGGGCGGCATGTGCCACCGCCGCGTTCCAGCATTTCTGCCAACTGGCAGATGTGCAGAACATCATACCCAAGGCGCAGATGATATTCGTCCATATATTCACAGCGGGCCGAAAACTTGCGATTCGGATACTCAATCTCCACCGCACTGCCATCCGGAATTTTGAACCGATCCTCGTAGCTGCTGGTGATAAACCGAATATTTTTAGCATTCTCCAGCTCAGGATCAGCCTTTTTCATCTGCCAAAGAACCTTTCTGCCGCCTCGCATCTGTTCCAGCATCTCCGGAGCTACCGGCGCAACGGTAAGACCAGCAAGCTGGGGAATCTTCTGGAGTGCTGCCATCCTCGCGCTTTCTTCCAGCGTAGAAAACGGCTGTTTATCCAACACATCCCAGCCAATGTGTCCCTCGGCAATCTGCACCTTGCTGTCCATATCAAAGCAATGGAACTCCACACCATCCTGCTTTTCCTGCAAGGAAAGCAGCGCAGCATTCTCCACCAGATAAGCTGCATTCATCATTTTCATGCTCATTTTTTACCTCCAAACTCCAGCTTAAATGCTGCTGCACCGTCCTCGCCGGTCTCCACATGAACGGTTGTGTCATAATAACGTCCAGACTTCTTGGAATAGCAATGGGTAAGCCGTGCTTTCCCCTGATTTACCAGTTGCTTTGCCAGTTCCTCTGTCATCTGCTTTCCCAGTGTCTGAAAGAATCTGTTTTCTTTCCAGAGCGCAAATTTACAGCCCTTATCCCTGCAAAACCATCCCTTTGCAGTTTCGCAGACATCGCTGCCGCAGGCGGGACAGGAGCCAATGGTCTTGCGCTCCGGCTGCATCAGCACATCGGCACCTTTCACAGCCTCGTAGGTTTTGACAAGTCCGCTGACCATGTTGCTGATTTCGCCCATAAAGGCATCACTGTCATACTCGCCGTGTTCTATTTTCAGCAGTTTTTCCTCCCAGTCTGCCGTCATGGATGGAGACTGAATCTGTTCCGGCACCACCGTCACCAGCGCATTTCCCTTGTCCGTAGAGCAAAGGTATTTCGTTTTCTTATCGCCCCTGCGCTCGATAAAGCCTTTCTGCACCAGTTTTTCGATGATGGCAGCGCGTGTGGCTGGTGTACCGATGCCTTTTCGCTCTACACCAGCCGGGAATTCGTCCGAGCTGGCACTCTCCATCGCTGAAAGCAGAAGATCTTCGGTAAACCTCTTGGGTGGGCTGGTCTTACCTTCTTTCAGATTGACACCGGCAAGTTCCAGTGTCATGCCTTCCGAAAGCTCCGGAAGATCACCCGCCTCCGCATTCTTCTCAGCATCTTCAACCGGCTTTCCTGCATATTGCCTCCAGCCCATATCCGTGACTGTTTTGCCTTTCGTGCGGAACTTCTGACCGGCACACTCCGCTTCTACTATGGTTTCTGCATAGTGGCAGGGTGTTCCGACCGCACAAATCAGCCGCACCGCCAGCAGAGTAAGAATCGCTTGTTCTCCACTGGGAAGCGAGGAAATGTCATAACCCGCCGCTGTTTTTGTAGGGATAATGGCATGGTGATCGGTGACTTTCTTAGAATTGATGACCTGCGCTGCATTCACCGGTGCCGGTACATCCGCCTGAATCTGAAAACTCTGCTGGATCAGAGAAACAAGTTCCGGCACCAGCGGTGCCATATCATCCGTCAGATACCGGCTGTCGGTACGGGGATAGGTTACGAGTTTTTTCTCATACAGAGACTGCGTGTAATCCAGGGTCTGCTGGGCAGTGAATCCCAGCTGCCGGTTTGATTCTCTCTGAAGCGATGTCAGATCAAAGAGGGCCGGGGGCTTCTCTGATTTTTCTTTCTGCTCCACCTTGGTAATGATGGCACTTCCCGCCTGACAGCACTCTGCTACCAGTTTTTCTGCTTCTGCTTTTTCTTTCATCCGCTCACCGCCTGCTTGAAAATCTCGGAATTTCAATTCTGCCGAGTAGAACGGCTCAGGTTTGAACGCCCGGATTGCTGCATCCCGCATGACCACCATCGCAAGGGTTGGTGTCATCACGCGCCCCACATTCAGGGTCTGCCCATACAGACATGAAAAAAGCCGGGTGGCGTTGATTCCGACAATCCAGTCGGCACGCTCTCGGCATAAAGCCGCCTCATATAAGGCATCATATTCTGTTCCCGGTCTGAGCTTTTGAAAGCCTTCCCGGATAGCACTGTCCTCCATCGAGGAAATCCAAAGTCGTTCCACCGGCTTTTTGCAGCCGCACTGATGGTAAACCAGTCGGAAAATCAGTTCTCCCTCACGGCCTGCATCGGTTGCACAGATCAGACTCTCTACATCCTTCCGCAGCATGAGCTTTTTCAGGATTCCAAACTGCTTTTTCGTACTGGTGGACACCTGATACTGCCAATGTTCCGGCAAAATCGGAAGGTCATCATACCTCCACTTGGCATACTTCTCATCATAGGCTTCCGGCTGGGAAAGTTCCACCAGATGCCCCACACACCAGCTGACAATGTAGCCATTGCCCTCCATATAACCATCCCCGCGCTGATTTGCTCCGATCACTTTCGAGAGGCTCATGGCTACCGAGGGCTTTTCCGCTAATACAAGCTTCATTCGATACTGCTCCTTTCGCAAAAAAATTAGCAGCCAGGCACCGAAGCGCATGACTGCTATGTAAGGAAGTGTATTCTGTTTTAGGTCTACAAACTGCAATTTATATAATTATCCCTCTAACTTTCCCATTTTACAGGCTTTCCCGCCTGTCCATTAGTAAAATGATATGTAGTTTCCCTTGTTTTTGCCCTTATGAGATAATCACAAGGGAAATAAGGGAAATTTTTTAGTCATTGCCCACCACTTTATCAAGAAGCCGAACTGATTTTCGTTTCGCATCTCTTGTGGAGTGAGCATAGACGTTCATTGTGGTACTGACATCTGAGTGTCCCAACAATTCCTGCACATCTTTTGGGGCAGCTCCATTTGCTAAAAGGTTGCTTGTATAGGTGTGACGTAACTGGTGGAAATGAAAGCCTTCAAATCCCTCTAATGTTTTTGCTACCTTTCTGCATACCGTTCCCAAAGTAGTCGGAAGTTCCAGACAGCCATCAGGTCTTAAGCAGACGAAAGAAATTTCTTTATAATCTGCCGGGACTTCCTCTGTTCTGTCTAAGCAATAATACTCGTAGTACACTCTGTTTTTCTCTTTGACCTCTTTGTAGTAGTTCGTGTGATAAAGTTCTCCGTACTGCATTCGATTTTTTAACTGCTCTTTCCGGGCATTACGGAAAATCTCTACCAGCGTATCTCCAAAATCAACAATCCTCACTTTTTTCCGCTTGGTTGGTCCGATGATATATTTGCGCTTTGAGCCATCATATCGGATGCTGCGTCTTATGGTAAGGCATTGTTCTTCCAGATTTACGTCCTGCCATGCCAAACCGCAGGCTTCTCCAATACGAAGCCCGGCATAATAGGCTATCTGGATTGGAAGTATTGCGGCTGGGTTCTTTTTTTGAAGATACGCAAGCAGTCTTTCATAATCTTCTCGTGAAATTGGTTGGATATTTCCGTCCATGTCCTCATCCGAAAACAAATCAACTTCGTCCGTCTGATACCGCAGTTTAATATACTGCATGGGATTGAACGTAATATACTGTTTTGGAAATACTGCAAAGCGGAAGGACTGCTGCATGACTGCGGAAAAAGAATGGATGTAATCTTTGCTGTAACCCTTTCTCTCTTTTCCATCGGGATGAACTCCCCCAAAGGAAAGCAAATCAAAGAAGGATTGCAAATGCTCAGAGGTTACATTTTTTAATTTCCGTTCTGCCAATGGGTGTTTCTTGATATTTCGGATTGTTCCGAGGTAATTC
>ERZ506775.128-NODE-128-length-70791-cov-6.48794_pt1 | contig 70791 bp, 52 predicted proteins | sample MGYA00513980_ERZ506775 | MGnify/ENA metagenome assembly ERZ506775 | reverse complement strand
GGTGAGAGTACTGAGTGTTTATGGTCCTTATGATGGGATGGATACTATGGTCAGTTCAGTTACACGTAGTTTTCTTAAACAGGAGCATGTATCACTTACAGAGGGGGAACAGGTTTGGGACTATCTGTATTCGGGTGATGCTGCGAAAGCTTTTTATCTGTTAGGGACAAAGGGGAAGGTCGGAAAAACCTATGTGTTAAGTGGAGGGTACAATAAGAAGCTTAAAGATTATATTGAGATTATAAAAGAAAAGACAGGTTATCATGATAAACCGGGTTATGGGGAAATTCCCTATACAGCAAATCAGGTGATGTATCTTAGCGGAAATATATTAGAATTGACACAAGATACGGGATTTATTCCGGAAACAGATTTTGAAGAAGGTATTGAATATGTGATAGAGTGGGTAAAAGGAGTTGGTTTGCAATTCTGAAAAAATATGGTTTAGAGCGTGAATGTGTACCAAGTGCAAGGTTGCTTAACTGGTAAGGTGTCTACCGCAACCAAAAACAAAACACGAGACAGTACGGAGACTGCGGATATTTCAAAGTACAGTTCGAATTTAATATGTTTGAAGAAACCCAACTATTGATTTTCGGGTACAACAACCAGACCACCTTTATTCAGGCGGCTTTTTGAATGGATTTTTCAGTTTGTCAAGGTGCGACGGGTTGAATAAGCATTTAGTGATACCCCACGTGGAAGATGTATCTTTCTGCCGTGACATACCGGGCAGGAGCAAATATCCCGGTTATAAAGCAGGAGCATGAGTTCTGCAATTGTTTTTCCTTTCACTGGATTTCCGGTATAAACACAATGCCGAAGTTTACAAATCAGTTTCAACTTTTTGGTTTTCTGGCAGTTACTGAGATATCCCGAAAAGCGTACACGGCAAAATCCTTTGGGTAATACATGCATGAGAAACGCATCAATGAATTCTGTTCCGCTCATGTGCAGAGACTTCGTTTTACTGTTATCCGCATAATCCTTATAATGGAATGTCACACCGGAATCATCCACAGAATCGATTCGGCTGTTACTGATGGCGCTGCGGAATACATACCGGGCAAGATAGGTAACTGCATTACCAAAGCCATTAAACGTTTCTTTGATATGCGGAATCCAGTCCTTATGATAAAGCTGGTCGATGAATGTTTTCCATTCATACTGATTGCGAAGTTTCAGACAAGCGCCCTGGAAATTAAGTTTTTTCTGTTGGTAATACTTCTTCAGTGCGTCCAGAAATTTTCCACGATAAAGCTTGCCCATGGCATCTTTTGGAAGGAGATAGCCTTTATGTGCTGCTTCTATAAACTGACCCGATGTAGTAAGTCCACCACCGGAAAGCATGGTATGGATATGAGGATGGAAGTTCAGCCGTTGTCCCTGCGTATGAAGTACGGAAACAATTCCTGGAGTTGCCCCCATATGCTTTTTATCACGACACAGTGTGAGCAGGGTGTCTGTCGCACAATGAAACATCAATCCATACAGTAATTCCTGATTTTCATAGATTAGACTGTTGAGTTCATAAGGAACTGTAAAAATCGCATGGTAGTAAGCGATGCCTTCTATGAGTTCTGAATTGCGCTCCATAATCCATTTTTGTTCAATGGGAGACTGACAACAAGGGCAATGTCGGTTATTACAGGAAACTGCATGGATTTCTGTATGCCCGCATGATTCACAATAGCTGACATTATATCCCAGCCCACCGGTTTTGCAGTTTGCGATACAGTTTGCCGTTTTCCATTGCTGGGCAGTGAGGGTGTGGTTGTTCAGGTACTCTGGCAGGAATTTCTGAAAAGCATCACGGATGGGATAAGAGGGATTATCTGTCAAGGTCATAAGGGCTTTTCACACTCCTTCCATTACCGATACCAAGAGAAAGGTAAACCTCCGTGGCGGAAAGGGATTTGTGCCCCATAGCCTCTTTGATGGAGATGATATCTGTACCGGCTTCATATAAATGCAATCCAAATCCATGCCGGAGACTGTGGCAGTTGAAGCCTTTTTCCTGCCATCCGAGTTCATCCAATTGATTTTTCAAGATGTTATAGACCGTCTGCGTACAGATGTGGGAATCCGGCTTCTGTCCGGGGAATAACCAACAGTCCTTCTTGGCTGCTGAGTAATCGGAACGAATATAGGAAGTTAGGATATCCAGAGCTTTTACAGAAAGAACGGCATAACGGTCAGAACGGTTCTTGCTGCGACTGACATAAACAAAGTTTTTGGAAGCGTGGATGTCACCACAATGGAGGCGACACAGTTCACTGACTCGAAGCCCGGAAGAATACAGCAGTGCGATTTCCGCTTTGTGTTTGATATTTGATATAGAGTCAATGATTTCGTTCACTTCTTCTACAGAAGGAACCTTGGGGAGAAACTGATCATAGTGCAGATATGGGACTTGATAACGATCCCAAACCTTGTGCAGGACATAGAGATAGAAATCCCGTAATTGAGCGATGTGGACATTGATTGTCCTGTTATTTAACTTCCGAAATTCCTTGAGATAACGTAGATAGATACGGATTTCTTCGTAAGAGACCTCTGAAAGAATTTTTCCGGAAAGCTCTTTTTCGACCCAATTAAGGAACTCGTCCAGATAAGAGAGGCAGGTAGAGATTGTTTTGGGAGCCAGGTCCCGGAAAGAAAGGATGTCGAGATGTTTCTGTATAAAATCACTGTAAAGTGTATTCATGGCAATAGCCCTCCTTAAAAGATTTTTGCAGTATTCAAAAAATCTATGTGGAGGAGCACGAACAGGCTTGAAAAAAAGTAAAAAGGTCGATATACTCATACATGTAGGATCCCTACGGTATGAGACGCCCGGTCGCCAAACTAAGCACTCATCCGTAGGGTTTTTCCTTTCATAAGGATAAGGCTATTGTAAAAGAAAAAGAGCACCGTGGCAACGGTGCAGAGAAAAGATAAGAAAGGCTATTGCACAGCATGTGCGATTTGGTTCAATAAAATAATAAGTAATTCTTAATTGGAAGCTAATGACAATTATATTTTGGGAAGGTATGGTTATGAAAAAGAATAATACAGTCCGACTAGCCGATTACATCGCAGATTTTCTTTCCACTCATGGCATTACAGATTGTTTTACCGTGGTAGGTGGTGGCGCAATGCATTTAAATGATGCCTTTGGACATCATCCAAAGATTCACTGTACGTACAACCATCATGAACAGGCCTGTGCCATTGCGGCAGAGGCTTATGCGCGTTATGAGAATAAAATGGCAGTCGTATGCGTTACCACGGGACCAGGAGGAACTAATGCCATAACAGGTGTTGTGGGTGGATGGCTTGACTCTGTTCCTATGTTCATTATAAGCGGTCAAGTCCGATATGATACGACTGCACGATATGCTCAGCAGTTTACGGATGGCCTGCCGTTGCGTGCGGTGGGAGATCAGGAATTTGATATAACCCAAGCTGTTGGATGCATGTGTAAGTATTCAGCTATGCTGGAAACCCCGTACGAAATTCGATATATGCTTGAAAAAGCATGGCATCTTGCTGTGACAGGGCGACCTGGTCCGGTATGGCTGGACATTCCGGTTGATTTCCAGGGGATGTATATTAATACGGAACAATTGAGAGGTTATGATACTGCGGATGATATCAGCCTTCCACCCTTGTTATCCGATAACGTTGTGGAGGACATTTTGCAAAAAATATCTGCGGCGAAAAGACCTGTAATATATGCTGGAGGAGGAATACGGCTTTCGGGAGGCTATGAGAATTTCAGGAAAGCTATAGATTTATTAGGGGTTCCTGTTGTAACATATTGGAACAGTGTGGATCTTATAGAAGATACTCATCCGCTGTATTGTGGCCGAGGGGGAAATATGGGCGACCGTGCCGGTAATTTTGCTGTTCAGAATGCCGATCTGATATTAGCAATAGGAACGCGTATCAGTATCCGCCAGGTTGGTTATAACTGGAAGACCTGGGCGCGCGAAGCTGAAGTCATAATGGTTGATATTGATCCAGCAGAGTTTAAGAAACCTACTATTCACGTTGACTATCCCGTATGGGCCGATGCAAAGGATTTTTTGGAAAGCATATGCAGAAAGCTGTCTAATAGATCTGGATGGCTATCACAGGAAGAGTGGTGGCGTGAACAATGCAGAGCATGGAAACTGAATTATCCGGTCACTTTGGAAAGACACTGGAGGGAGAATGGACAAACTGCTAATGTATTTGCTTTTATCAGATATTTGAGTGATTCTCTGCCTGAAAACAGTTTGACAGCTGTAAGTAATGGTGCCTGCTGTGTGGTAGGACATCAGAGTTGGTGTATTAAACATGGTACCCGTTTTATTATTAATAGTGCCATTGCCAGTATGGGGTATGGCCTTCCTGCATCAATTGGACTGTGTATTGCAGGCGGAAGGCGAAGTACGGTGTGCCTTGAGGGGGATGGGAGTATTATGATGAATCTTCAGGAACTTCAGACTATAGTGACAAATCAACTCCCCATTAAGTTATTTCTCATTAATAACCAAGGATATCATAGCATTAGACAGACTCAAAGCAATCTGTTTAAGGAACACTCTAAGGTGGGAATAGGTCCTGAAAGTGGGGATTTATCATTCCCTGAATATAGTAAAATTGCTGTAGCGTTTGGTTTCCCTTATTATTGTGCGCACAGCAATGAGGAAATGAAGCAGGTGGTATATAAGGCACTTACTGAGCCGGGATATGTGTTTTGCGAGATTTTTACGGATACTGTACAAGTATGGGAGCCCAAAAGCGCCACTAAACGTCTTCCAGATGGAAGATTGGTAAGTCCGCCGCTCGAAGATCTTGCCCCCTTTCTTGATAGAGAAGAATTGATTGCAAATTTGTTTATTGAACCGGTAGAGGAATAGAAAGTGGAGGCGGTGAAGTAATGAGAGCACTGGCGGATTTATTTGATTTTTATAGGGGGAAAAAAGTCTTGGTCACCGGGCATACAGGATTTAAAGGCACCTGGATGTGTAAGCTATTAACTCTATCTGGGGCCAAGGTTGTGGGCTATGCCTTGCAACCATCTACATCTCCCAATCTATATGAATTATCTAAAATGTGCGACTGTAAAACATATAAGGGAGAATTATCGGAAAGTTCTGTTCTGTTAGAAAAGTCGGCAGACATGTTTTCTATATTTGGAGATATTAGAGACCTTGAACGATTAAAAAAGGTATTTGAAAAATTTGAACCGGAAATAGTGATTCATATGGCGGCCCAACCACTGGTGAGAAGATCATATGAAGAGCCAGTATATACGTATGAAGTGAATGTAATGGGAACCGTGAATGTACTGGAATGTATCCGTCAATGCAGCAGTGTTCGTTCTTTTGTTAATGTCACTACAGATAAGGTGTATAAAAATAAGGAATGGTATTGGGGCTATAGGGAAGATGAGGAGTTAAATGGCTATGATCCCTATTCGAATTCAAAGTCATGTTCGGAGTTAGTAACGGACAGCTATAAGAATTCCTTTCTGAAGGAGAGAAACATTGCTATTTCAACAGTGCGGGCGGGAAATGTGATTGGAGGAGGAGATTTTGCTGCAGATAGGATCATTCCGGATTGTCTGAGAGCGGCTGAGACAGGGAAAGCTATAATTGTGAGAAATCCTTATTCTGTGAGGCCTTATGAGCATGTGCTAGAACCTATAGCTGTATATTTGATGATAGCTAAGGAGCAGTATAGAAATGCAGCGTTGGCGGGAAACTATAACGTGGGTCCGGAAGAAATAGACTGTCTTACTACAGGGCAGCTGGCTACGCTTTTTTGTGAGAAATGGAAGGCGATAACGGGACAGGAAATCAGGTGGGAGAGTAAATATGATGGGGGGCCGCATGAAGCTGGATATTTGAAGCTAGATTGTTCTAAATTGAAAAGCGTTTTTTCCTGGAAACCCAGATGGGATATGGACGTGACTATGGAAAAAATCGTGGAATGGTCCTGGTTGTATATGCAAAAGGGGGACCTTGCGGGTTGTATGAAGAGACAGATCGAAGAATTCCTAGGGGAAATTGTTGAACAATAAAGAGTATTATTATCACAATTTGTTGGCAAACTATCTGCTTCTATGCTATATTATATCTTAGCTGAAAACTATATTTTTATATTGGATATAAATGAGCAGGAGGCGTATTCTGATGCAGGTAATAATTTTAGCTGGTGGTTCTAAAAGTACAATCAGTGATGACAGAGAAGGCATTCCCAAGCCTATGGTGGAGATTGGAGAAAAGCCTTTGCTGTGGCATATTATGAAACAATATAGTCATTTTGGGTATAATGAATTTATTGTCTGCGGCGGATATAAGGCTAATGTAATCAAGGATTATTTTATGGATTATTATATTTATCAATCCGACATCACTGTTGATTTAGCAACCAATCGGGTGGATATTCATCGGAAGGTTACTGAGGACTGGAAGGTGACAGTAGCTGATACCGGTTTGTTTGCTACAACAGGGCAGCGCGTCAGTGAAGCAAGAAAGTATGTAAGGGATGATTTGTTCTTGGTTACCTATGGGGATTGTCTATCGGATATCGACATAAGTAAGTTGGTTGATTTTGCTCTTCAAAATGATAAACTGGTAACGATGGCAGTAGCCAAACCAACAGGCAGAAATGAGGTATTACCTGTAAGAGAGGATAATTTGTTGGAATGTATGTACAGCACAGGAAGGGAGGAGAATTGGCAGTCTTGGGCTAATGCCTGCACTTATGTGTTCCATCGCAAAGTATTTGATTATCTGAATGGTAATTATGAACTGGATGCCCAACTACTTCCTAAACTTGCGGAAAAAAAACAGATTGCCGTATACAGACATAAGGGGTTTTGGCGTCCTGTTGAAACAAACAGGGATAAGGTGGATTTGGAAAATCGCTGGAATGCGGGACTTGCTCCATGGAAGGTGTGGTATTTATGAAAGTAGTAATTTTAGCAGGGGGTATGGGGACGAGAATCAGCGAGGAATCTCAGCTCAAGCCTAAGCCGATGATTGAAATAGGGGAAAGACCAATCTTGTGGCATATCATGAAATGGTATGCCTCTTTTGGGTTTCAGGAATTTATAATATGCTGTGGTTATAAGGGATATATGATTAAGAATTATTTTGTTAATTATTATTCTTATCAGGGTGATAATACTTTTGATTTACGGACAAATAGCCATAAGATATCTGGAAATACAAAGGAACCCTGGAAGGTTACCCTTGCGGATACAGGTCTGCGAACCAAAACGGCAGGAAGGCTTCTTGCTGTTCGGGACTATATAGGTAAAGAGCCTTTTATGCTGACCTATGGGGATGGTGTAGCTGATGTGGATATTTCTAAGTTGCTACAATATCATTCCATAAAAAGAAGAACAATTACCATTACTACGGTACAGCCAGAAGGACGATTCGGGGCGGTCAAAATGGACGAAAATGGTCTGATTGAGAATTTTAAGGAGAAAGCAAGAAAGGATCAGTCATGGGTAAACACCGGATTTATGGTAATGGAACCTGAAATCTTTGATTATTTGGGAAACGGTAGTGAAATGCTGGAAGACAGCCCTTTTGAAAATTTAGCAGAAAAAGGACTTATGGATTCTTATCGCCATGAAGGCTTTTGGTCTCCCATGGATACAATGAGGGATAAAGAATATCTGGAAGAAATATGGAAAACAGGTAGAGCACCTTGGAGAACAGTTGATTCAGGAGGAAAATAAATGTTTGAAGAAATGAATGAACAGCAGGCCAGAGTACAGATACTGGATATGGTAAAGGCATATTGTGATAAATATCATGGTGCGGAGGAAGTTTATAAAAAGGGAGGGCGAATTCCCTATGCAAAAAGAGTTTACGATAACGCGGAGATGCTCAATCTTGTTGACAGTGCTTTGGAATTCTGGTTGACTTCAGGAAGATATACAGTCAGTTTTGAAGAAAGAATGGCTGAATATCTGGAGGTAAGATTTTGCTCTTTGGTAAATTCAGGTTCATCCGCCAATTTGCTTGCTTTTATGGCACTTACATCTCCACTGTTGAAAGAACGGGCTATAAAAAGGGGGGATGAAGTGATTACAGTTGCAGCAGGATTTCCTACAACCATAGCTCCTATTGTTCAATATGGAGCGGTTCCTGTATTTGTGGATGTGACAATACCCCAGTACAATATAGATGTGACCATGCTGGAGGCGGCTTTTTCGCCTAAAACAAAGGCTGTCATGGCGGCGCATACTTTGGGAAATCCATTTGATCTGAAGGTTGTGAAGAACTTTTGCGACAGGCATGGCTTGTGGCTGATTGAAGATAATTGCGATGCATTGGGTTCTATATATAATTGGAATGGAAAGGAGTGTTTTACGGGGACAGTGGGGGATATTGGTACCTCCAGCTTCTATCCGCCCCATCATATGACTATGGGGGAGGGGGGAGCTGTATACACTAATAATCCGCTTCTTAATAAAATAGTCCGTTCGTTCCGCGATTGGGGGCGGGATTGCAGTTGTGTTTCTGGACAGGATAATATGTGTGGCCATCGGTTTGATTGTCAGTATGGGGAACTTCCGTTTGGGTATGACCATAAGTACGTTTATTCTCATTTTGGTTATAATTTAAAGGCTACGGACTTGCAAGCTGCCATAGGCTGTGCTCAGCTTGAAAAATTGCCATCTTTTATTAAAGCAAGAAGGAAAAATTTTGAGTTTCTTTCCCGGGAATTGCAGGGGGTGAAGGAATATCTGGAATTACCATCAGCCTGTGAGGGAAGTAGGCCGAGCTGGTTCGGTTTTTTGATGACCTGCAAGAATGGATTAGATCGTAATGGGATGGTGCAGTATTTAGAAAATAAGGGAATTCAGACTAGAATGCTGTTTGCTGGAAATTTGTTGAAACATCCATGTTTTGATGAAATGAGAAAAAGTGGAGAAGGTTTCCGGGTTGTGGGAGAACTGAAAAATACGGACAGGATTATGAATGATACATTTTGGATTGGGCTTTATCCTGGGATGTCGGAGGATATGTTGGCGTATATGGCGGAAATGATTAAGGAATATATTGCGGTTTTCACTACTCTGTAATGAGTATTACAGACAATAGCGGTTGAATTGAATATTGCAGTAAGAAATAAAAAGAGAGGGCAAGTTATTTAAAAATATCAGTGGAGAAGGTAAATGAAATATTTAATTCTTGGTGCTGGACCGGCTGGCTTATCTTTTGCTAATTGTTTAAAGGAGGCGGGTGAAGAAAGTTTTTTGATACTAGAACGTGAAGCTGAAGCCGGTGGGCTGTGTCGTTCGATGCAGGTTGATGGTTCACCGTTTGATATAGGAGGAGGTCATTTCCTTGATGTTAGGAATCCAAAGGTGAACAGTTTTTTATTCCAGTTTATGCCGGAAGAAGAGTGGAATTTATTTGAACGGGATAGCCGTATTGCTGTGGCAGGTAGTATAATTAGTCATCCAATAGAAGCGAATATCTGGCAATTAAGCATCGATGAGCAGGTAAAATATCTAAAGTCGATTGCAACGGCCGGTTGCAATACAGGAAGAAAAATGCCTCAGAAATTTGTAGAATGGATATATTGGAAACTAGGTGATAAAATTGCGGAAGATTATATGATTCCTTATAACAGAAAAATGTTTGGAAGCAATATTGATTTATTGGGAACCTACTGGCTGGACAAGCTGCCAAATGTAAATTTTGAAGAAACCCTGCGTTCCTGCTTGGAAAAACGAACTTATGGTTCTCAGCCAGGGCATGCACATTTTTATTATCCCAAGAATTATGGATATGGCGAATTGTGGCTGAGAATGGCAGATATGGTTAATAAACATTTAGTCTGTAATGAAACTGTGAAATGTATAGATTTTAAACAAAAAAAAGTTTTCACGAAAGAGGGAGGAAAATATCATGCGGATACCATAGTTACTACAATTCCATGGGAAGTGTTTGAAGATCTTATAGGCATGCCTTTTAAACTTGTTGAAAGTATCAAAGGACTAAAGAAAAAATCAATCCAAACAGAATATTTTTCAAATTCATTAGATACAGAAGCACATTGGATTTATTATCCGGATCCCAAACTGTCATATCATCGAATTTTGGTGCGTCATAATTTTTGTTCGCATAGTAAGGGGTTTTGGACGGAAACGAATGCGGAACATATATGTAAAGGTGAGAAAGAAACCGATAACTTTAGATATTTGAATGAGTATGCATATCCTTTGAATACTATAAATAAGCCTGAAATTATGAAAAATTTGCTGCAGTTTTGTCAAAAACATGGGGTATATGGTCTGGGAAGATGGGGTGAACATCAGCATTATAATTCAGATGTGACTGTTGGGAAGGCAATGGAACTTTGCAAATATATTCAGGAGAAAATATAAATGACTCATATTTGTCTTGTTATTATATACAATCATAGGTTTGAGAAAAATATTGATATTCTGGAACGAATATATAAAGAACGATTTGCGGCAATATATCATCTAGTTCCTTTTTACGAGGGAAGGAAAAAAAATGTTATACCTGTTTATGAATCTTCTTTTCAATTTCAGGGATATGTGTCTCAGGGATTGAGATATTTTTATAGTGAAAAGTACACACATTATCTATTTATTGGAGATGATTTGTTATTAAATCCCTGTATAAACCAGAATAATCTATTCAATATTTTTAAGATAACGGATATGGCCTCTTATATTCCTGAAACTTGCCCACTTGGAGGTGGTCTACCGTGGAATTACAAGGTTCGCCATTTTAATGCATTCAAATCTTTCAATGAATATACAGGAACTAATTTTAAAAATGAAATTATGCCTAAAAGTGATGCTTTTGCAAAAGTGATAAAACTAAATTATACTGAGGGTGATTTTAGACTTGAATATAAACAGCTTTTTAATGGAATTATGAACAAGAAAGAACTGCTGGATTTTGTTATATTGCATCCGAAACATGTTTTGAAGCTTTTCCGAGGAATAGACATGCCATATCCTTTTTTTGGAGGATATAGTGATATTTTTATGCTACACAAAGATGATATCATCATACTCGCCAAGGTATTTGGAGTGTTTGCAGCGATTCGATTATTTGTGGAGATTGCGATTCCTACCGCAATGGAATTGAATTGTAAAAATTTACAAAAGCGAAGGGGCAAGGATGTAGGAAAAGTAATGTGGGAGGAAGAAGAAGTAAATCAGTTGGAGAAACAATATTCCAATAGCCTTACAGAACTTTTTAATAACTGGCCCTCTAATTGTAACTACATCCATCCAGTGAAGTTATCTCGATGGTCAGATTAAAAACCATAAGGATAAGTAGACTATGTATAACATGAATAAAAATGAAAAAAAGATAAAGTCAATTATTTGTTTTGTAATAGCTTTTCTGTCGGTAGTAATTGTGGAAATGCTTATTCACCTTATTGGCATGGATATCCGGGTATTTGGTGGCTCTTTTGCTGCTTTTATAATTTTTATATCTATATTTTATATTTATTATAAAAACTGGAGAAAGGGAAAAAGAAACATTCTGTATTTTTTCTTTTTGATTTTTTTACTGTATGCAGAGTTAATAGGATATTATGTAGCTGGTGATGGAGTTAGAAACCGTCATGATTTTTCCTATGCATATTGTATACTAAGTCTTCTGTTGTGCATGATACTTGCATTGCCCTTATCTAAATATAGCTTAAAATTTGCAGAGTGTCTGACTGTAGGTAATTGCAGTTATGGTATTGGGAATTGGCTTGGATGGAAAGGTTATATCAGTTTTTTTCTGATATTTATGTTTTGTTGGAGTCCAGTCTATGCTGCGTTTTTTCCGGGGATATATTGTTATGACATTCCATTGCAATGGAGACAATATATCGAACATTCCTATGGGACTTGGAATCCAGTGGTGCATTCATTTCTCTGGGGAGTTCTATGTGATGTGGGCAATTATTTGACAGGAGGAGGGAATAATTATAATGGTGGACTGGCATTTTATTCTCTGATTCAATTATCCATGGTCGCAGCATCTTTAGCGTATGCGTGTCTCTATATTGAAAGGATGTATATATCAAGGCGTTCAAGGGCGATTATTATACTATTTTTTGCACTATTCCCTCTTTTCCCTCTTATGGGAATATCAACTACTAAAGACACGATTTTTTCAGCGCTATTTTTAGTTGTTATTATGAAAATTATGAAATTGTGTACAGGTATGGAGGCACAGAGTGCGGGATATGGAAGGCATGGGGGGGTGAAGAGGGGCTGTGAAGTGATTTTCTGGTCGGCATTGATGAGTTTGTTTAGGAATAATTCTATCTATGGAATGCTTCTTTCTGTGTTTATAATTGGAGGAGTAGGAGGGGCATTATTTGTTAAGCGGAAGGACAGACGAAATATATTTATCAAAATGTCAGTTATTATATTGCTTGCCGTTTCAGTTTCCTTTATATTGAGTACAGCAATAATAAGAATCAGCAAGGCAGAAGTAGATAATAAAGGAGAAAAATTATCTTTGCCAGGCCAACAACTTGCCAGAGTATATAATTATCAATATGAAAACTTAACGGAAAAAGAAAAAGCGGAAATAGAGTCTTATTACAATAAAAGTGCTATGAAGGAATATATACCGGATATTGCGGATCCGGTAAAAAATGGTTGGAATTATTCCTCTTATAAAACCGATAGTGTAGGGTATTATAAACTTTGGTTAAGAATGGGATTAAAATACCCTAAAGAATACATTGCTGCATTCTTGTTAAATACACAAGGATTATGGCATATAGGAGACTTGACACATGCTGGCATTCGTGAATCTTGGCTGGAATTAAAGTTTTGGAAGCCTCTGGATGAAGAACATATTGTGTCGGAGCAAAGTCTTATGCCCGGTTTGAAGAGGTTGATTACTTATGTGAATGATAGCCGTATTTATCAGAAAATTCCTGTATTCTCAGTAATTTTTGCACCGGCAGTTTACAATTGGGTTATATTATTTGCCGTGGTAATTGCCGCTATAAAAAAGAGAAAAGCGGCGGTTATAACTGGAATTTTTATTCTGTGTTATAGTGTTACGTTGTTATTAGGACCATGTATTTTAATGAGATATTGCCTTCCATTTATTATGTCAGCTCCGTTTTATTACCTGTTTGTGATGTCGGAATGCAGAAAAAAGAGCTATTCAGAAAGGAATTGTTAAAATGAAATGTGGAACGGTACAGAAGCCGGCAAAACAAAGGACGGATATTTGTATAGGTGAAATTCTGTACTATTTATTTTGGAGCATTATGCTGGCAGCAAAGGGGCTGGGATTATATGAAGGGATGTTATATTATAATATAGCACTTATTCTCTCTTTTTCATGTATTATTCTGAAGCTGCTTTTGGAAAAGCATACAATTAGAGAATTATTGATTGAAGGAGCATTACTGTCGCTGGGAGTGATGATATATGTAACTACTTCTGATAAAGCTCCGTTGATTAATATCTTGATGGTTATTGGACTAAAAAATGTTCCAATAAAACGTGTTTTTAAGGTGGGTCTGGTGGTTTGGTCTGCCTGTTTTACCTGGCGCACAATTATGGAAGTGACAGGAATATCAACAGGTCTTGCATTAGTACATGAGAAAATGGGACTGGGGCCTATAATTCGTTGGTCATTTGGTTATCCCCATCCCAATGTGCTCCAAATATCCTATGCAGTTTTGGTAGCATTTATTCTATACATGGTTAATTGTGATGGTAAAAAATATATGGCATTGGTGGGGGTACTTTTCCTTGGAAATTGTTACGTATTTTTATATTCTGTAAGTTATACAGGCGTAATTCTTGTCACTCTTTTCCTGGGAATTTCATGCTACTTTAGGTTGCGAAAAAGTTTTTCCAGGTTGGAGAAAATTTTAATGCAAAGTATTCTTCCTGTGTGCGTAAGTGTGTCGCTTATTGCTCCCTTAATTATTGATACATCGGGTATTATTCGCAAAATAGGAGAATTCCTGAATAAAGCTGTAAACAATCGTTTTCTCGCATCCAGTGTATATCTCAGTTGTGGTTTGGCTCCTTTTGGAAAGAATCTGGCGTCGATGAATTTTTCCTTTGCGTTAGATTCTTCTTACGTAGGTCTTCTGGTAAATAATGGATGGATAATATTTATTATCGTTATAGCGGCATATTATTTTACTATCAGAAATTATGTTGAAACAAATAGAAGAAAAGAGCTTGCAATTATTCTTACTTTTTTAATTACTGGTATTTCGGAACCTTTTCTATTTAATACTTCTTTTAAAAATCTCTCTTTGCTTTTTATAGGAGAAGCTTTATTTCAATGGACATGTAATAAAAAAGGAAGTAAATTTGGTTTGAACTTGTCAACTATAGGAAGAACGATATATTATCCGGCCAATAGTATCTGTCTATATTTTGAAAAATGTAGAGAACAAATTATTAATAAGAAAATAAAATTAGCTTTGGTGATAATAGTGGGTGGGATGACAGCCAGTATATTGTATTTGGTTATGAATCCTGCGCCAGAAGCGGTGTATATTGCAGTAGGAAATACAGATTGTGGTACCAGAGAAGAAGTTTTTTTAGATCAGAGTAAGTTGCCTGCTGATTTTAAAGGGAGGATTTTAGAATATCATGGAATTGATAAACCCATGTATTGTTTTAATGGTAATATAATTAAGGTAGAAATGTTAAGAGGCATAATCAGCTGGTTTTTGTTAGGTGGTAGTTTTTTCGGTGGTATTGGTATTGCTGTTTTTCTGTTGAAAAAAGAGGAAAATCAAGATGAGAAAAGAATTATATAGGCCGGAAAAAAATAAATTGCATAAAGAAATGTTATTGGACAAGCCTTCTTCATGGTGGTGGGGAGGATTAGGTTTGATAATGTTTATCTGTCTTTTGAATTATTGCTATGTGGATTTGCAGATGATTGTAAGGCATAGTATAAATTTTTGGAATTCTCTGTTTAAAGACGGAATCTTACATTTCTACAGAACAGGCTCCCAGCTTACGATAGGAAATGCAAATCCGCAAAGTGGAGAGGTTCCATATGATATCTGGATATATCTTCCTATTGCAGTATGGAATCTTCCAACATATATATGGGAACAGATTACTGGTTTAACCTTTGAAACCAATTTTGTTGCATTACTGTGGGCTAGAATCGGGAATCTGTTTCCTTTTGTGGGATGTAATTGGGCAATTTGTAAAATAGGGGAATTACTGTTAAAGGAAAATAAAAAAATAATTTGGGCCTGCTATTTTTTTTCCAGTTCTATGTTTCTAATTAATGGATTGTTTTGTTTAGGGCAAATAGATATTTTTAATACCTTTTTTATGTTGATGGGTATGGCTGCATATATCCGAAAGGATAGGAAGAAATTTTTCATCTGGTTTGCCCTTGCTGTTACCTGTAAAATGTTTGCCTTATTTGTGTTTATTCCATTATTGGTATTAAATGAAAAAAGAATTTTATATATAATTCGGGGATTGTTAGCTGCATTGAGTTTATCATTACTATCCAAGATTATATTTTTTTACGATAAAATGGCCACGCCAACACAGTTTGATGAGAGGAGATTTCTTAGACTGCTGTTTGAGCGAAGATTAGACTTGGTTGGTATCACAGTGTCAGTATTTGTGATATTATTTTTGGCATTGCTAATATGGTGCTGGTATACGAAATACGAAGATATTAACCGAGAATATGTGGTGATATGGGTTGCTTTCGCAGGATACAGTTGTTTCTTCCTGGGGGCTACAACATTGCCTTATTGGGCGGTGGTATACTCGCCATTTGTAGCTTTGTTAATTCTTCTTTATCCGGAAAGAACCAAAATATTAATATGGCTTGAAACGGCAGCAGGTGCGGCATATTTTATTATGGGATTATGCAATTACGGATATGCATATGCGGCTTCTGCTAACATCAGATGGATGCTTGCTGGTATTCTGAATGGGAGAGAAATTAGAGGTGTTGATTTCTCCAGGCTTTTTGATAACTTATCGGAAGGCGCAGGTCAGAATATAGAGGCACTTTTAACAGGTGTGTTTATTACTACGATTGCAGCGATGTTAATAATAACATGGCCTGGAAGAAAAAAGCAGCATAAAGATGAAATGGAAATTGATAAGGGAAGTGTTTTTGCGAGATTTGCTTTAAATAGTTTTTTTGCCCTTTTACCTTTGATGGCATATTTTATAATTTAAAACAGATATTTTCTGAATGCCTCATGTCTAAATTAGTCAGAATGAAATGAAGAATAAGATTTGGATAGGGTGATTACAGAAGTTATACTTATGTTTTGGGTTAAAGTCTATCATCCGGAAAGATAAGGCAATCCGAAGAGCCTTAAAAAAAACGAACTTCGACCTCACAAAAACGACTACTGGTGTATCCCCTCAAAAGAAGATGAGGAATTCATAGCATGTATGGAAGATGTTTTGGATGTATATGAACTCCCCTATAATCCAGAATCTGTATGGATGAAAAAACTTACCAGCTATTGGGTGATGCAAGGGAACCGCTGTCCATGCGTCCGGGTGACGACCAGAAATGACCAGGCAGTGTTTGTCACGAAGAATTGAGAGTATAAACAAACTTCGTGAAGAATTATCTGCATGGGAAACCGAACGCAATACAATGGCGGCAAAGGTTAACTGGCAGTTTAGAACTGGAGATGCCAGAGTAAAGTTAAGTTCGTTATATCCTAAGTTTACAACAGCTTCTGAATAGGAAACTGTTGTAATACTAAATATCAACGTGCTATTACACTAGGTTGGTATCTGGCTATGGGAAACCATTCCTATGAGCATTACTGGTATACCTATAGGGAATTGGGGATTAGCTGTTTTGCAGTGTTAGCTTGGGCGGTACAGGTACCATGTAAAATGTTGGGACATAGAATTGCATGATTGCTATAAGCATGGTAAGATATAACAGAATAAAATTCGAATTTGTTGGAAAGAGGAAATGGATATGGATTTAGCAGAAAAGAGAGGGGATATCTTATATATTGTAGTTCCGTGTTATAATGAGGAAGAAGTTTTGGAGCATACAGCGCAGGTAATGCGTGAGAAAATAAAAAGACTGACTGAGTCCGGTCAAATATCATCTAAAAGCAAAATAATGTTTGTAAATGATGGGAGTAAAGATAAAACTTGGAATATTATTCATAAATTATGTGATGGAGATATAGCTTTTACGGGACTTAGCTTCTCAAGAAATTATGGACATCAAAGTGCAATACTTGCAGGTATGATGGCTTCGCGCAGTCATGCGGATATGGTAGTTACAATTGATGCCGATTTGCAGCAGGATATAGAAGCACTTGATAAGTTTATACAATGCTATAAAAATGGGTGTGATGTTGTATATGGTGTAAGGAATGACAGAAACTCGGATGGCTTTTTTAAGAAGTTTACAGCTGGGATTTTTTATAAATTGATGCATATATTGGGATGTAATGTGATGAGTAATCATGCGGATTACCGCTTGCTTTCAAAACGGGCTCTGGATGCGTTGGCAGAACATAAAGAAGTGAACCTGTTTCTCCGGGGATTGATTCCAACTATGGGCTTTCAATCCGATGTGGTTTATTTTGATGTTAAAGAAAGAGAAGCAGGAACATCAAAGTATACATTAAAAAAAATGGTAACTTTAGCTGTTGATGGAATAACATCTATGAGTACCAGGCCGATACAAATAATTACTATTCTCGGTTTTCTGGTAAGCCTCTTTAGTTTTTTCATGATTATATATTGTATAGTAGATTGGTTTTCCGGAAGAAATGTACCGGGTTATACAACATCGCTTATTGTGTCTTTGCTTATGGGAGGTTTAATTATTTTTTCGCTGGGAATTGTTGGGGAGTATGTTGGGAAAATATATCTGGAGGTGAAAGCCCGACCAAGATATATTATAGAATCATTTATATGGAAAGAAGAGGAGAAAGCAGAAGAGGACAATTTATTGGGAAATGAGGATAAATGTAATGCAGGTGATTGAAATACATGCCGATGATTATTGTTTGTCCCATCATGGTTCGGAGGATATTTTAAACTGTATTCGGGCCGGAAAGCTGGATAGTATAAGTGTACTTACTAATATGACATGTTATGAAGAATTTGCGGAAAAATATATAAAAGAAAAAAATACTTTTCCCCATAAACCTCTTCTTACAGTTCATCTCAATTTTATGGAAGGACATTGTCTGGCAGAGCCGGCACTTGTACCACATTTAGTTGATGAAAATGGATACTTTAATATTAGTTGGGCAACCTTATTTATATGGAATTATTCACCTAAAAAATTTATGATAATTAAAAAAGAACTGAAGGAAGAGATAAAAGCCCAGACAGAAAAATTTATCAGATTTTTTGGAAATACGGCTCCTTTGCGTTTTGACGGCCATCAGCATACTCAAATGATACCGCTTGTGTATTGGGCGCTCCTGGAGGTTATTGTTGAACAGCGGTATTATACGCAATATATACGTATTACCAGAGAACCTGTTATTCCCTATCTTTCAGAATTCAGTTTATGGAAAACCTATAAGCCTGTTAATTGGATAAAAAATATACTTTTGAATTTTCTTGCGACAAATATGGAAAAAACGATTGAAGAAAACAGGCCTGACTGGCAGTGTAAAAATACACCCATGTTTCTATGGGGAGTCGTAATGAGCGGGCATATGGACAGCACCAGATTTCATAAGCTGTTGCCTAAGATGAAAAAACAGGCAGAAAAAAAAGGTCGCCATTTAGAAATTCTTTTTCATCCGGGAACAGTCTTGATAGAGGAACTGACAGAGGAATTCTGCAATAAGGATGCTAATGAGTTTCATATTTCCAGTGGCAGGCATTTGGAATATGAGACGGTAATGTCAATCAGGGCAGAGGAAAAAGAATGAATAAGCATTTAGATAATGGGGGAAAAAGAGATAAAAGTCTGTTTTTAGTGGCGGTTGCCATGGCTGCCGTTCTTATTTTTATATTTAATGTTTTGACACCGATGATGACTGATGATTTATTTTATGCGAAAACAGTATCGGAGGCTTCTTCCTTTTGGGAATTGGCACAGCAGGAATATCAACAGTATATGACATGGTCTGGCCGTTCTGTCAGCCATTTAATTTTGCGTTGTTTTCTGAAAATGGATAAGATGATTTTTAATGTGGCTAATTCCTTGGTTTTTATATGGCTTACATTATTAATTTATTGGAATGTAGAGCATAAAAAGAAATATGATACGGGAATTTATATTCTGATAAACTTATTAGTATGGATATTCGGTGTCGTATTTTGTCAGACTGTTTTATGGGAAACCGGGGCATGTAATTATCTTTGGGGTTCTGCTATAATATTAAGTTTTGTGACCTTATATCGTTATGGAATTGCCCATGTTAAAGAGTTAAGGCATCCATTATTATGGACTGCCGGAATGCCTTTATTGGGAGTTTTGGCAGGATGGTGTAACGAAAATACATCAGGCGGCGGCATATTAATGCTTCTGATTTGTTTGGGATTTTATTTATTTGATGAAAAGAGGAGAGATTACAGCCTTACAGGAGATAATAATAAAAGTGGTGTTTTTAGATGGAAAGTGCTCCGTCCCTGGATGATTACAGGGCTTTTGGGACAGATACTAGGTTTTGTATTTATGGTTTCTGCACCAGGGAATGCTGTGCGTGCGCAGGCAGCGGAAGAAGAGCATTCAGGTCTGTTTGCCTATATTTCAAGATTTCAGAAAATTACGCTGGCAGTACGAGAAAACTTTCTCTTATTATTGATTATCGGGCTGTTGCTTTTCATAATTGTAAGATATCAGCGGGACAATTGGAAGGTTCTGTGGCGAACGGAAAGAAATGGACTTACCTGGTTCTTCGTATTTTTAGCCACATGCTATGCACTGGTTATGACTCCTGAGCCTATGCCAAGAGCTTATTTTGGAGCGGGGATATTTCTGATAATTTCGGTAACTCAGTTTTATGCAGATGTATCAGGGATAGAAAGCGTATTTGCTGTTTTGAAAACAGGCCTGCTGTCTGTTATGTTGCTGTTAATGTTTTTTGCTTATATGGACAGCGGTGCTAATCTGGCCCGCATATACCGGGAGTATAACGAAAGAGATGTATATTTGATCCAAAAGGCAGAAGAAGGAGTGGAGGATGTTACCATACCTATGCTGCGGCCTGATTTTGAAACAAAATATAGTGATGGATATAATTCCGATATCCATGATGATCCTGGATATTGGATTAATGTAGCGTATGCTACATATTATGGTTTTAATTCGGTTTCAGGGGTCCCTCGTGAAGACTGGACGGAATATTGATTGCGGTAAAAATTTAAATGTGTTATCATGGTACCGTACAATTGGGGAAAAGCTGTGGTAATTGAAGTTTAAGGAGCTTCAGGCTTATGTTAAAAGAGTTAGAATATCCCTTCGATAATGAGTATATATTAAAAAAATCCAAGCATTTAAAAAAACAGTTACTGACAGATGGAAGTGTCAGGGTAGAGAAGAGGATTGCGGTTTTGGGAGGAAGCACAACACATGATGTTGTTCGTGTGTTGGAGCTTTTTTTGCTGAACTACGGAATAGCTCCTGTGTTTTATGAGTCCGAATATGCGCAGTTTTGGGAAGATGCGATGTTTGGTAATGAGAAATTGAATGCTTTTCATCCGGATATTATTTATATTCATACCAGTAATCGGAATATTAGGTTTTGGCCGTCGGCAGGCTGCAGTGAGAAAGAAGTGGAAGAACTTTTGAATCAGCAGTTTGAATATTTTCATGCGGTGTGGACGAACATTCAGGCTGTCTGGAGATGTCCTGTAATTCAGAATAATATGGAATATCCTTTTTATAGGCTGATGGGGAATCAGGATAGTGTTTTTTTATCAGGCCGTACGTCTTTTGTTAATCGATTGAATGAAAAATTCGCCGAATATGCAAGAAATACAGCCAACTTTTTTATTAACGATATTAATTATCAGTCTGCAGTATATGGACTGGATGAATGGTCAGATCCTTTTTATTGGCATATGTATAAATATGCGTTAAGTTTGAAAGCTATTCCCTGGTTGGCTTTAAATGTATCCAATATCATCAAATCTATTTATGGGAAAAATAAAAAATCATTGGTATTGGATCTGGATAATACTCTTTGGGGAGGAATCGTAGGGGACGATGGCGTAGATAATCTTGAAATTGGCCAGGAGACTTCTATGGGCCAGGTTTATTTAGAGTTTCAAAATTATGTAAAAGCGCTGAAGGATATTGGCGTCATGTTGAATATTGCCTCCAAAAACGAGGAAGAAAATGCGGTTTCAGGTTTGAATCACCCTGATGGAATACTCCGGCCGGAAGATTTTATTCTGATAAAGGCGAATTGGAAGCCCAAAAGTGAAAATATGTTGGAAATTGCGCAGGAAATGAATATATTGCCGGATAGTTTGGTTTTTGTCGACGATAATCCTGCTGAAAGGGAAATTGTCCGCAGCTATGTGAGTGGAGTATCAGTTCCCGATATTGGAACACCAGAGCAGTATATACGTGTATTAGATCATAACGGCTATTTTGAAGTAACAGCTTTATCTGAGGATGATCGAAAAAGAAATGAAATGTATAAGGCTAATGTACTGCGTGCAAAGCAGGAAGCCTCATTTACGGATTATGGTGCTTATCTGAAGTCATTGCAGATGAAAGCTGTAATCAAACCTTTTGATTCCATGTATATGTCGCGGATTGCTCAGCTCACAAATAAAAGTAATCAGTTTAATTTGACCACCAGACGTTATACCCAGGCTGAAATTGAACAGATTGCGGAAGATATGACATATATTACACTGTATGGAAAATTGGAAGATAAGTTTGGCGATAATGGTGTTGTATCAGTGGTCATTGGACATAAACAACAAAAGGAACAGTTGGAACTTCATATTGAACTTTGGCTAATGAGCTGCCGTGTATTGAAACGGGATATGGAATATGCCATGATGGATGTGCTCATATATTTTTGCAGAATGCAGGGGATTAGTGTAATTTATGGATATTATTATCCTACGGCAAAGAATGGTATGGTAAAAGATTTTTATGCTTTGCAGGGATTTGCAAAGGTTGAAGAGAAACCGGAAGGGACTGTATGGAAATTTTTAGTCCCGGACGAATATGATGAGAAGAATAAATATATCAAGATTGATAAATGAAAAATATAGTATGCAGAAACAAAATAGTTAATTTGTTTCTGTATAGATTGCGCCTGTTTATGCGGGCAGATGGAGGAAGATATGACAAAAGAACAGATTTATGAAAAATTGAATGAGGTATTCAGAGATGTTTTTGATGATGAAAGTATTTGTGTAAATGGCACTACTACTTCAAATGATATAGAGGATTGGGATTCTCTGGAGCATATTAATCTGATTGCGGCAGTAGAGCAGGAATTTGGTGTAAAATTTAATATGGGTCAAGTGGTATCCATGAAAAATGTTGGGGAAATGGCAGATATTATTATAAGTCAGCTTAATTAGTCAGTGCGTATAAGAAAGGTAATGGAACATTGAGTATTACATCCTTTTATTTTCTCCTTTTTTATGTACTTGTATTGTTAATATACTATATAGTTCCCCAAAAGTTTCAGTGGATGGTTCTTTTGGCAGCGAGTATTGCATATTATTTATTTTCGGGACAGGGATTTTTGGTTTTATACCCTCTTTTAGCTGCAGGTATCAGCTTTGGGGGAATTAAAATAATGCTTAAGGCAAAAGAGCAGGAAGCAGCTTTACTTAGTAAGGGGAGGCAGCCGGATCATATACGAAGAGCAGCGCTGCTGCTGGTTATTATAATAAATGTGGCAGTCCTTTTTTTACTGAAGTATGTTAATTTCTGTATTAATACTGTAAATGGCATTGCCTATTTATCTGGGCATAATGATGCACTTTTGCCGGGGCTAAATTGGCTTGTTCCATTAGGTATTTCTTATTATTCCCTTTCTCTAATCGGATATGTGGTAGATGTTTATTTTGGTATTGCGGAGCCACTAAGGAATCCTGCAAAAGTGACATTATATGGTATGTTTTTTCCGTGCATGCTGTCAGGCCCTATTTTGCGTTTTAGGGAGGATGGAGAGCAGTTTTTTGCACCGCACCCTTTTAGTTATGTACAGGTAACAAGGGGGATGCAGAGAATGCTGTGGGGTTTCTTTAAGGTTCTGGTAATTTCCGAACGAATGGCATTGATTGTAAATACAATCTACGGGAATTACGTTAGCTATCCGGGAATGTATATATGGATTGGCACCATTGCATTTGCATTTCAGCTTTATACTAATTTTTCGGGAGGAATGGATATTGCTTTAGGTGTAGCACAGACCTTTGGAATAAAGCTTCCGGAGAATTTTGAAAGACCTTTTTTTTCAAAGAACATCAGTGAATACTGGCGCAGATGGCATATTACTCTTGGCGTATGGATGAAGGAATATATTTTTTATCCTTTGTTGCGTTCGGCTTTTTTTACTAAGCTTGGCAAGGCATTAAGAACCAGACTTGGGAAAAAGAGAGGGAAACAGCTGACTACGTTTTCTGGAATGTTTATTCTGTGGTTCATGGTAGGTGTATGGCATGGAGGTGACTGGAAATACGTAATTGGTTCCGGCCTGTTACATTGGTTTTATATTGTTATGGGGGAATTTTTGGAACCATGGTACCAAAAAGGTATGAAGCGACTTCATATTAATCCAGAAGCTTGGTGGGTTAATGGATTTCGTGTGTTGCGGACATTTTTTCTGGTAAACATAGGCTTTGTCTTTTTCAGGGCAGCAAGTGTGAGAGATGCGCTTGCAATGCTTAAAGAAGCAATTACAGTATGGAATCCGGCGGTAATACTAAACGGCGGGTTACTTGGTTTAGGACTTGACTGGATTGAATTTACAGTTGCTGTAGTATCTATGATGGTTTTGTTTGCAGTATCGTTATTGCAGGAAAAGGGTTCTGTACGTGAATATATTGGTGGAAAGTGTCTTCCGATTCGATGGATAATTTGGTATTCTTTATTGTTTTACGTTATTTTGCTTGGGTATTACGGACCTGGATTTAGTGCCGCAGAATTTATTTATCAGGGTTTTTAGGATTAGGGATAAGAGAGGATACAATATGGATAGGATAGCTGTTTTAATTCCCTGTTATAATGAGGAAAAAACGATTGAAAAGGTAGTAACGGATGCTAAGAATGCTTTACCCGAAGCAGTAGTATATGTGTATGATAATAATTCCAAAGATCGGACAGTAGAACTGGCGCGTAAAGCGGGCGCAGTAATTCGTTATGAGAGAAAACAGGGGAAAGGAAATGTTATCCGTCGCATGTTCCGGGAGATCGAAGCACAGTGTTATATTATGATTGATGGTGATGATACGTATCCTCTTGAATATGCGGGAGAAATGGCTGATAAAGTTTTGTATGAAGGATCTGATATGGTAGTAGGGGACAGGCTTTCATCAACTTATTATCAGGAAAATAAAAGACCATTTCATAATATGGGAAATAGTGTGGTAAAATCCGGCATAAACATGTTATTTCATTCAGAAATTCAGGATATTATGACAGGATATAGGGCTTTTAGTTATCAGTTTGTAAAAAGTTTTCCGGTTCTTTCCAAGGGATTTGAAATTGAAACGGAAATGACAATTCATGCAGTGTATAATAATATGCAGGTTGATAATGTTATAGTCAATTATAGGGATCGTCCAGAGGGGAGTGTATCTAAGCTGAATACCTATTCTGACGGGCTCAAAGTGTTAAATACGATATTAAAGATGTTCCGGCAATATAAGCCATTAGCTTTTTTTATGGTTTTAGCTTTGATGCTCACTGTAATATCTGCTGCTTTTTTTATTCCAGTGCTTTTTGCTTTTCTTGAGACGGGTATGGTAGATAAGTTCCCTACATTAATTGTATGTGGATTTGTTGAATTGGCGGCGATACAGTCAATTTTTGCAGGATTAATACTGCATAATCTGGGGATAAAAGAGAGAAGAGATTTTGAACTGCATTTGAATGATATTCAGGATCGTTATGATGAAAAAAGGATAAGGAAGTAATATTCACTATAAATCCAGGAGAAATAGAAGAATTCCCTCTATTTCTCCTTTTTATTCAGATTAATCTTTATGGTATAAATCTCTGGTATACACTTTGGAGTGAACTTTTTCCAGCTCTTTTGAATAACGGTTTGCTACAATAACATCGCTTCTATTTATGAATTCGTCAAAATTTTTGTATACTTTAGAGCCGAAAAATTCGTTTTCCTTTAATGCTGGTTCATATAGTATTACTGTTGCCCCTCTAGCTTTCAGGCGTTTCATAACTCCCTGGATGGAACTTTGCCGGAAATTATCCGAATTTGTTTTCATAGTAAGCCGATAGATTCCAATTGTGACTTTCTTTCCGCCTGTCTCAATCATATCTTCATTACCATCATAGAATCCGGTTTTTTCAAGTATCCGTTGGGCTATAAAATCTTTTCTGGTACGATTGGATTCTACAATAGCCTGAATAATATTTTCAGGGACATTTTCATAATTAGCAAGCAGTTGCTTTGTATCCTTTGGGAGACAATAACCTCCGTACCCGAAGGAGGGATTATTGTAATAATTTCCAATTCTGGGATCAAGGCAGACCCCTTCAATAATTTGTCTTGTATTTAATCCATGCAGTTCTGCATAGGTATCCAGTTCATTAAAATAGCATACACGAAGAGCCAGGTAAGTATTGGCGAAAAGTTTAACAGCTTCGGCTTCTGTCGGATTAATAAGTAAAGTAGGAATATCTTGTTTGATAGCACCCTCTTTCAAAAGACTGATAAAGAGATGCGCTTTTTCCATAATTTTTTTGTCATTATAAGGAACTCCGACGATAATTCGCGAGGGATATAAGTTGTCGTATAATGCATGCCCCTCCCGCAGAAATTCAGGACTGAAAATAATGCGGTTCGTACGATATTTTTTGCAGACTGATTCTGTATATCCAACAGGGACCGTTGATTTGATGACTATTATAGCTTTATCATTTACGCTTATGACTTTATCAATTACATCCTCCACAGATGATGTGTTAAAATAATTCTTTAATGGATCGTAATTTGTTGGAGTAGATATAATAACGATATCAGCTTCTTTATATGCCATGAAAGAATCAGTAGTTGCAAATAGATTTAAGGATTTTGTTGACAGATATTCTTCGATCTCTTTATCTATGATCGGGGATTTCTTGGAATTAATAGCGTCAACCTTTTCCGGAATTATATCTACAGCATATACTTTGTTGTGCTGTGATAAAAGAACTGCGTTGCTTAGTCCAACATAACCTGTACCCGCTATTGCAATGGTACAAGTTGATTGTTCAGTTGATTTAATATCCATAATATGTTCCTTCTTTCTTGCCTGTATTAATTTTATAATACATACTCAAAATTGCATATAAATAAATTCTGTTGAGACTCCTTTTTCTGAAAACAGTAAAATAAGCAAAAGTATAAAAATATAAATGGGCCAGCGAATAAAAAAACGTTTTCTGGAAATAAATGTAATCACATCTGTTTTGAGAGAAGTTAAATCGTAAATAAATAGTAATAATATTGGAAGACAATTAAATATCAGATGATTGAAAGTGAGGCCCATCTGTAAAGCGCAGTCCTGTAAATAGACGGATATGTGAGTGATACCGGTAAACATGTTTTTGAGTACATAAAATGCTTCCTGCATTGTTGCAGCCCGGAAGAAAATCCAGGCAAAGCAGACGAGTAGAAAGGTCAAAGGGATTGTTATGAAGCATAGCAAAAAATGAAGATGTTTATTTCTTTGAAAAGGACTTGTTTTTGAATTCCAGGGGAAAAAACCTTCTATAATCTGATAGGCCCCATGGATACCACCCCATAAAATATAATTCCAGCTTGCCCCATGCCATAATCCGCTGATAAGGAATGTGATCATAATATTTGCAGCATGACGGATTTTTCCTACTCTGTTTCCGCCAAGAGGAATATAAATATAATCTCTGAGCCAGGAAGATAAACTAATATGCCACCTTCCCCAGAAATCTTTGATAGAAGAAGCAAAATAGGGGGCTCTAAAATTCTGTGTCAGATTTATCCCAAGAATTTTTGCCGATCCAAGTGCAATATCTGTATAACCTGAAAAATCACAATAAAGCTGTATTGCAAAGAAGAATGTTGCTAGTATGAGGGAAAATCCTTGGTACGAGGGCAGATTATTATAAACCTGATTGACATAAACTGAAAGACCATCTGCCAGTACCAGCTTCTTGAAATACCCCCAGGCCATTAATTTTAATCCATAGGAAGCCTGATTGTACTGAAAGCTTTGGCACGTATGCAGCTGCGGAAGTAGTTTTTTCCCTCTTTCAATAGGCCCCTGCATCACTTTAGGGAAAAAAGAGATATAAACTGCATATATACCAAAATCTTTCTCAGCACGAATTTCGCCTCTGTACACGTCAACTAAATAACTGATAGTTTGAAAAATATAAAATGATATACCGATAGGAAGAGCCAGTTTTAGTGTGAATGGCTGTATTGGAATAGAAAGTTTTTGCAGGACAAAAGATAAATTTTCTGTAAAAAAATTAAAGTATTTAAAGAAAAATAAGATAGTTACGCATATTGTTACTGAAAGTATTAGTATGGTTTTGGGATATAATCTGTTCTTTCGGCGAGACTTCATAAGGAGCGCCGCTGTATAGGAGATAATGGTAGTTAAAAGGATAACCGCAATGTATTGAGGCCCCCAGCTGGCATAAAAATAATAACTGGACATGAGAAGAATAATCCAACGGAATTTTTGTGGTATAAGCCAATATAAAATGAATACAATGGGGAGAAATAGTGCATAGCTAAAAGAGTTAAACAGCATATTATTTACCTTTCGGGTTGAATAGTATTGTTAATGAAAGCAGCATTTAATATGGAGAAAGAATCCTGTCTCAATATTATCGTACTATATTATACTACGCGAGTGGAAAATTATACAAGTATATCATATTGCAACCATAGGCTGCAATCAAACTCAAAAACACAAAAAAGAATCATCAGCTCTATTCACTTTCAGGCCGTAAATTTTTCCTTTCCAGTCTGGATGTACTTCTAAAGGATTTCTCAGCTTGTGCAAGTCAGATTACAGACAGCATTGTTTCTCATGAGGAAAATATGGCTGCTCAACAGCAACGTCCTCTCATTTATCTGACTTCTTCCAAAATTTCCAAAGAGCAATCCGCTCTTGAGGTTCTAAGAACAATCCTGTGTCTGAAGGCCTCATTTGCGTTCTTTCTGTTGTAGAGGGATGCCAGACTTTTCAGCCTGTTAGTCAGGAGGACGGGAAGCTTGCCATGCGCTTTGTTAACCGTAAGTATAAGTATTATTACTTCTACTATCTTGATAAGAACTTTGGTTTCATGCATGTTAAGCTGCAGACCTGGTTCCCTTTTATAATACAGGTTTATATCTACGTAAACTTAACGCAAAGTTTCTGGGAGAAGCAGTCTCCGATTAGCTGACCTTTTGTAAACTCAACAACTACATATTTTATTTTTCTCGTCCACCTCCTGCTGATGGAACTGTCACTCATTTTTTCCAGCATACTCAGGAGGTTCCATTATGGACGATTATTTTAAACTTTACAGGGAAATGATCTCCCTGCAGGGTCTTACTGACCACACGATCACTTCTTATTCTACATACATTCTCGCTTACCTGCAGTATCTTTCCGATATCCTTTTGAAATCGCCGGAAGATGTCTCCTGGCAGGAAATGCGGGATTTCATCAAATGGCTCCAGCACGAACGCTCTATTTCTGACCGTACGGTAAACTCCGCCATCTCACAGCTTCGGTTTTTTACCTTGTATGTCCTGCATAAGCCGTGGGACAATACCCAGCTTCCCATGAGGAAATTTGATGCTTTCCTGCCTTATGTCCCTTCCGGCGAGGAAGCCTTTTCCTGTATCTTCTCTATTCCTGACTTAAAGGAACAGGTCATGGTTGCCCTGATGTACTCTGCCGGGCTGCGTGTCGGCGAAGTCTGTTCACTGCGTTATGAAGATATCAAGCGGATGCGTATCCATATCCGGCATTCAAAAAAACGCTCCGACCGTTATTCCATCCTCTCCAACCGGACGCTGGAATTGCTCACCCGGTACTGGTTTGAATGCGGCTGCCCATCGGAATGGCTCTTTCCCGGAAACAATAAGAATAATACTCCTTATTCTGCCACATCCTTTTCCAACAAGTTCACAAGATACCGTGCTTCCCTTGGATGGAATCCCCGCTTGACCTGCCATTCGTTCCGTCTTGCTTTCGGGACACAGCTTTACAAAAACGGCGCATACCAGCTCACTATTAAAGAACTCATGGGGCACAAATCCCTGGATTCCACACTGATTTATGTCCATCTGGCTTCCAATGCCACAAAAAATACCGTCAGCCCTTTCGACAAGTTGGGAGGCTTCCATGGACAGGTATAAGATACAGCAGGCTTTTTACAATGGATGGGAATCTTTTCCATCCTCCCACACACTGTCAGATATCCAAGGTAAGGCTGCCCACGTCATCATGAAATGCAAAAGCGGGAGCTTAGGGTATTCTGCCAGTCAGTGTCAGGACTGTGGGCACGTGGAGATACACAACAACTCCTGCCGCAACCGGAACTGTCCCAACTGTCAGGCTGTCCTAAAAGAAGTCTGGGTGGATAAGCTGCTTTTTCATTCCGGTAGGAGTCCTGCGGGATAAGTTCAAAAGAAAGTATTTGGCTGTTCTGGACGAATATCATCAGATGGGCGCTTACTTTCTCTTCGTCCTGTAATGCGCTTCGCAACTCCTATAACTGGCAGGAATTCAAAGACAGCCTTTACAGGAAAGAGTGGTGTCCTTTCATCAAAGAGACCTTCAATGGTTTTGGCAACGCCATCGAATATCTGGGACGTTACACCCATAAGATTGCCATCTCCAACAGCAGGATCCTTTCCGTTACCGAAACAGAAACCACCTTTTCTGCCAGAGGAAAAAAGCCCGGTGATCCGAAAAGTGAAATCACTTTAAAAAATGAGGAATTCATCCGGGTTCCTGATGCATGTGCTCCCGTCCGGTTTTCAAAAAATCCGTTACTACGGATTCCTGAATAACAGGATGAAAGCACAGAACCTGAAGCTGATTTTCAAGCTGCAGGGATATCAGAGATTCAAACGCCGTTATAGCGGGCTTTCCATGGCAGAATTGTTGAAAGCTGTCTGGAACTTTGATGTCTGCTTCTGTCCGGAATGCGGCTGCATAAGCATGAAACCGTTAGGAAGGACACGTGCAGGACTCAGCTAAAATATCTTTATGACAATACCGTTATTTTGAGACCTCCTTTAGGAAGGTCTGCGAAGCATGCCCCAAAATACTTTCAGATGCATCTCTACCTGTGATTCACAGTGAATTTCAGGTTGTTTCATCATTTTCGGAAGGTTGGGAAAGATACAATCCCCATACCATTATCCAGGCACCTCTCTAAACCCGATAGCAAATTCACCGCTGACATCACCTACGGTATGCTGGCTGCCGGAAGCTGTCTTCTGATGGATGTGGTTGACCAGCTCCATGAACACTCTAAAAAAATTAATGTCGTTGACCGCCTTACCAGACATCTGAAAAATGGCACCCCCGCAAAAGCTGCAGCCTCCTATCTTCAGGCAGTAAAAAAATGGGTTCCCAATGAGCCTGTCATCCACATTGATGACAGTGATGTGATAAAACCTGATGGTTACAAATTTGAATCCCTCGGTATTGTCAGGGATGGTTCTCAAAGTACTTCTACAAAGAATGTTTATAAAAAGGGGTATCATGTCACAGAGGCCTGTGTCTTTACCACCAGTAACCATCCTGTCAGCATTTTTTCAAGGATACATTCCTCTTCTGAAAAAAATAATAAATCCGTAAATGCTATTACCTTTGATGCAATGGAGCAGGGAGCTGCCCTTTTTGGTAAAGCAACTTTTGCCATGGACCGCGGCTATGATGATAACAAGATGTTTCTGAAAATGGAGGAATTGGGGCAGGATTATATTATCTGCCTCAATTCCCGTAATCTACTGTACCATAATAAATGGACGAAAGCCACGGAGCTGCGTAACCGTAGGAAAGGCAAAGTCAAAACCAATGTATTCTACAAAGGAAAAAACAATGAAGCCTACCTGTCACATGTCAAAGTTCAGATTACCGCATCCAGGAAAGATATTTATCTGGTACTTGTTTATGTTATCACAGAACATCCAATTGCTTGCCACTAATAAAGAAATCAAATCCAAAGAGGACGTAATCAAAATAGCAAGGATCTATTTTTTTCGCTGGAAAATAGAAGAATATTTCCGGTGTAAAAAACAGATGTTCCAGTTTGAAAACTTCCGTGTTCGGAAGCTTTGTGCAATCAATGCACTCAACTTTTATATCACCTTATATATGGCATTTCTGGCTATAATCTCTATGGAAGCAGAAACAAATGTGCTTAAGGTTTCCATAATAAAAACAGCAGACTCTGTAAAAGAAAAAGTTTTCTTCTGCTATTACCGGCTGACAAAAGGCATCTCTGGCATACTGTAGTATGCAAAAAAAGGCGTCAGGCTTTGTTTCAGGACAAAACGTCCTGCCTACCGTCAACTTTGCCTTAAGCTATCCGCTTAAATAGATAAAAAATATGTCTCCCTAAGTCCGGTTCCTGCGGGTCCTATTTAGGTACCTCTAATCTGTCAACTGCCAAGCTGAATTCCTTTAAAAACGGGCAGAATGGCACTTTGGATGAGTATGTTCATTTTTAGATTACAGTTTGCGGAATCTCAAGAAGTAACATACCTTTAATATTTCTTTAAGATTGCTCTCCATTATCGTAAATTATCGAGAAATACTATATTTTATGCCAAAATTCGATATTAATGTTTTCTATAACACAGTTGCGTCCACGATAACTGTTTCATTTGATTCTCGACCGGATTTGCGGGCATCTGTCAGGCGTTGGTTCAATTCCGTTGCCTTTAAGAAGTATGCCTTCAGACCTTTCTGGCAGCTTGAATCCGTTGATCGGAACAGTACATGACATAGTAAAATCATTTAAGAATACATTGTTTTCCAAAGAGCCCGAAGAATTAGAAAAGTGGCTGGAAAAGGCAGAAGGGTTGGGGATAGAACAGATCAGCAGTTTTGCAGGCGGAATACGGAGAGAAATAAACGCAGCAAGAAAGGCCATTGAACTTGATTACAATAATGGGCTTGCAGAGGGAAGCGTTAATAAAATAAAAGTGGTGAAACGGATAATGTATGGCCGCAATAGCTTTGAACTGCTGAAAGGTAAGCTACTGCGGCTTGAATTAAGACATAAAATCAACAACTTTGGAAAGAACCTAAAATTTCTTGACATTTCTGTAAATCAGATTATAATACACACAAGTGAGGGGAAAACTAAATAAAAAATTTTTTCATACACTGCTGGAACAGGAGGCAAAATGAAAAAGGATTATTCCCCTACAAAAATGCTGAGAAAAGACAAGCCAGATTCTTTCTCAGCTGTTTTACTTGGCATATGTCTGTGTTTTTATCTCTTCTTCGCATTTTATGATGGTGCGGTTATTTGTGTGGACTCTCCGGGCTACATCAGCATGCGGCTTTCAAGAGAACCCTTTTATCCGCTGTTTCTTGCTTTTTTTCGAAAGCTTTTTTCTTCGTTTCCCAATGATTTTTACCTGACGGCCGTTGCTTTTTTTCAAAGCGGGCTTATGGCTTTTGCTACATGGACGTTGGTGAGGTATCTTTGGAAGGAGCTTCGGCTTCCGAAGGCTGTGGCGCTTGTTGCGCTGGCTATGCCGCTTGGGGTTTCGTTTTTGTGCCGGTTTGCCGCAAAGAGGGAATCTATGTATTCTAACAGTATTTTGACGGAAGGGATTGTTATTGCGCTGTATCTTTTGTTTTTCCGCTATCTCCTGGAATACTGTCTGCATCAGAACAGAAAAAGTCTGATTTTAAGCAGCATACTTGTTTTTGTTATGGTATCAACAAGAAAACAGATGTTTATGACATTGGCGCTGCTGATTATTTGTGTGGTGGCTGTGAATATATTCCGCAAAAAGACCCTTTGGGGGATTGGAACTGTAATACTGTGCACACTGGGAATCTTGGGCTGTTCTATGCTTCTTGATGTTGGATATAACTATATTTTGCGTGGAAATGCAGTACGCCACACCAATGACAGCCGGTTTGTTACAACAATGGCGTTTTATACGGCGGATAGAAGTGATGCGGAATATATCAAAGATGAAGAGGTCAGAACACTTTTTCTGGAGATTTATGATGTTTGCGAGGAAAAGGGATATCTGAAGCACAGTGCCGGAGAAGGATGGTTTAACCGGGTAACGCATTTTGGCGATTATTATGACTGTATACAGATTGATACCATGGGACCGATGATTACACAATATGTGCAGGCGAATTATGGTGGAGGAGAGGTGGAAGAAGGGAAAAAGGTGGATCAGATTATGCGGACGATTAATGTGTCGGTTATGCCGCATAATGCGTTGAATATCATAGGCTCCTTTTTGGATAATGTTCTTTCCGGTCTGATAACGACTGTCGCTAAACGGAATATTTTATTAAACTGGTATAGTTTTTTCCTCTATATTATTTATGTTATTCTGCTTATCTGGAATGTGAGGATCAGAGGGCATGAAAAGACAGCAGTGTTGGCAGGGCTTACACTTCTGGCAATTGTGGGGAACGTTACGCTTGTTTCTCTTGTAATCTTCTGCCAGACCAGGTATACGATATATAATATGGGGCTGTTTTATATTTGTATGGTAGTGATGCTTTATAATCTGTTCAGGCATTGGCGTTTGGCTTCTGAGAAAACAAAATAAAGGAGTTGTATATATTTTCCGGTTTTTACGTTTTTTCTTGTAAAAATCCATGGATTGGGCTAAACTGATTTATGCATAGCATATCCTGAGGCGGGATTTGCTGCAGCGGCAATTTGACTGGTTAAATTTAAAATTCCATGGAGTACTCATATGCTTTTTAATTCTTATATATTTCTGTTCCTGTTTTTACCATTTTGCCTGGGCGGGTTTTATCTGTTCGCCCATTGGGGGAAGTCTGTGCCTGCCAAGCTGTGGCTGACAGGCTTTTCTTTGTGGTTTTATGGGTATTTTAATCCCAGCTATCTGCTGATTATGATTTTCAGTATTCTTTTTAATTATGTTTGCTTTCGGCTGATAAATGCAACGGGACCGAACAGGAGCCGTATAATGATGGCGGCGGGTGTTCTGTGCAATCTGGGAATTCTTTTTTATTTCAAGTATTTTGACTTTTTTATTGAAAATGTAAATGCCGTATTTGGTACTTCGTTTTTACTGAAGGGAATCCTGCTTCCGCTGGGAATCAGTTTTTTTACCTTCCAGCAGATTGGTTTTCTTGTGGACACTTACCGGGGGGAAATCAGGGAGTGCACTTTTCTGGATTATGCGCTGTTTGTCTCCTTTTTCCCGCAGCTGATTGCGGGGCCGATTGTGAATCACAATGAAATGATGCCGCAGTTTGATAAAATCGGGAAGCAGAAGCTGGATTGGGATCGGTTTGCCGGGGGCGTATTTTTATTTACGCTGGGAATGGTGAAGAAGGTTTTGGTCGCGGATACGTTTGGGAAAGCGGTGAACTGGGGGTATGCCAATGTTCTGAACTTAAGCGGAGTGGACAGTGTGCTGCTGATTCTTTTTTATGTGCTACAGTTGTATTTTGATTTCAGTGGCTACTGTAATATGGCCAGGGGGCTGGGCTGGCTCTTTGGGATAGAGATTCCTGTGAACTTTAATTCGCCGTATAAGGCTGTGAGCATCGTGGATTTCTGGAAACGGTGGCATATTACACTGAGCCGTTTTTTTACCAAAAATGTATATATTCCATTGGGCGGGAACCGAAAGGGCAGAGGACGGATGTACTTTAATTTGTTCCTGATTTATCTGCTCAGCGGTATCTGGCATGGGGCCGGATGGACTTTTGTATTGTGGAGTGTGACGCAGGGGGGTCTGTACATAGTAACCCGGATGTGGCAGCTGCATCAGAAGGAAAAGAGGGAAAAGAGCGGCAAAGCAAAGGCAGCGGGGCCGGTTAGAGGACAGGTGGTTAAAGTTGCCGGGGTTTTATTTACCTTTGTTTATTTCAGTCTGACCTGTGTCTTTTTCCGATCCGAGACAGTGGGACAGGCACTGGAAATTTTCAGGCATTTGTTTACGGGTGGGATTGCTCTTCCTGCGGAGGCGATGATGCAGTCCTTCAATCTGGATGAATTCTGGTATGTGATAAAGCTGCTGCATTTGGACAGCCTGCCATACAGTCAGATGTATTTGGGAGGTATCATTACAGTGGTGACTATGGCGGTGGTGTTTTTTGCACCGAATGCGGATGAAGTGGCGGTGAGGTTCCGGCCCAAGGCCTGGAATGCGCTGGTGACGGCAGGGCTCTTTCTGTGGTGTGTGCTGTCGCTTTCAGGGGTCAGCAGTTTCCTGTATTTTAATTTCTGATGCGGGCTGTTTTCAGAGAAGCGGATATATGGAAGTGCGGCTTGTTCGTGACAATGTATGAGAGGTATGTGGATGAAACCTTGTAAAAGATGGCTGCTCTTGTTTTGCAGTATTCTCCTGGCAGGCTTTCTTGCGATAGCTGCTATAGTGATATATGTGGATCCTTTTTTTCAGTATCATAAACCCCTGGCTTATTTTCCCTATAAGGTGGATAATCAGCTGAGCCAGAATCCGGGGATGGCCCGCCGGCTGGATTATGACAGTGTTCTGTTAGGCTCCTCCATGACGGCAAGCTTTGACACGGACTGGTTTACGGAGGTGATGGGGCTGCAGACGGTGAAGCTGAGCTATAACGGCGCGTTTCCTAAAGATGAGGCCAACATAATGGATATTATTTTTGACGCGAAAGGGGATTCGGTGAAAAAAATATTCATGGCCGTGGATCAGGGGGCGTTTTCAGCGGATACGGAGACGACGAAATATCCGATTCCGGAATATTTGTATGATAAAAATCCTTTTAATAATGTGCAGTATCTTTTTAATAAGGATGTGCTGCTGAATTATATTTTCAAGCCGTTGGTGGATCCTACGGAGAGGACGGACTGGACACAGCTGTATAAGCCGTGGTGGACGGATCAGTACTATACGAAGGCCAATGTGCTGATGTATTATGTTCCGGCGGAGGAAGCGGAGGAGGAGATGCCGGAGGATGCGTTTGTGTCCGGTATTCAGGCAAATCTGGAGGCCAATATTATTCCCTTTGTTGAGGCTCATCCGGAAACGGAATTCATTTTCTGGTATCCGCCGTACAGTATTCTTTACTGGAATGATGTGATGCGGCAGAAGGAGCTGGATGCGGTTATCAGAGAACTGGATTATATGACGGAAAAACTGCTTGCGTATGATAATGTAAGGGTATTCTGTTTTCAGAACAACAGGGATATCGTATGTAATCTGAATAATTATGCGGATTATACGCATTATCATGCGGATGTCTGCCGGTATATTGTGGAGTGCTTTGAAAATGGAGAGGGAGAACTGACTGAGGATAATTATAAAGCGGTTTTGGAGGACCTGCGCGAGTTGGCGGCGGGTTATGATTACGAAGCAATTTATGACAACTGGTATGATTAGGCTGTTGTTTATGTGACTTGGGAAGTAACTGTGAGGGAACTGAGCAGTTGCCTGCAGGAAGATAAAGAGAGGTTTTTACATGATTGCAAAAGTACTGATTACCTTTGGGGTTCTGTTTGCGGCTCCTTTTTGCATGGGGCTGATTCCGGCCCGGTTCATGTCCGGGGGGCGGAGAAAAAAGAATCCGATTCTGATTTATCTGGCTGGTTTTTTCCTTGCGCTGGCAGTTTTTCAGATAATTGCTGTGCCTGTCATTTTGATGAAGCCCTGGGGATTTCCCATAATAGTAAAGCTTTATTCCGGCGCGCTTATTTTGCTGTCGGCAGCAGGTTTGTTTTTCGGGAGGAATGTGCTGGGGGATTTGGCGGAGAACGGCAGAGAGCTTTGGGAGGGCAGGCGCAGGCCGTCTGTGGAAACGGCTCTTTACTGGATTCTGGCGGGCGGACTGGTACTCTTTCAGATTTATATGGCATATACAAGGGCGTCCTTTGACGGGGATGATGCGTATTATGTGGCGCAGTCTGTAATTGCGGAGCAGTCGGATGTACTTTACCGGATTTTGCCGTATACAGGCCTTACGACAACGGTGGATGTGCGGCATGCGTTGGCGTCGCTGCCTATATGGGAGGCGTATCTGGCAAGGATGACGGGAATACATCCGGCGATTATTGCTCATTCGGTGCTGCCGCTTGTGCTGATACCGGTAACCTATCTTTTGTATTATTTGATTGGAAGAAGGCTGTTTGGCAAAGAGAACCGCAGGCTGGCAGTGTTTATGATTCTTGTAAGTGTGCTGCAGATTTTTGGGAATACCTCTATTTACACCAATGCAACGTTTTTCCTGATGCGTACGTGGCAGGGAAAGTCCATATTGTGTAATATGGTGCTGTTGGCGGTGCTATGGTGTCTGCTGAATTTGTGGAATATGAAATCTACTGACGGAGAGAAAAGGGAGAGTCAGGCCGGCTGGTGGATTCTGTTAAGTGCGGTCAATGTGGTGGCGGCCATGGCGACGACTATGGGGGCTTTCCTGACGGGGCTGCTGATTGCCGTGACAGGCCTTGTTATGGCGGTGAGAGACAGGCGTCCGGCAGTGCTTCCCAAGCTTGCGGCAAGCTGCATTCCCTGTATTGTGTATCTGGCGGTTTACTTGGTTCTGGTCTGAAAGGATGAAAATATTTTGAGAGAGATACTGACGATTTTTATGGATTATTGCGGTGACGGTATTTATCCGTTTCTTTTTCTGGTGGCGCTTATTTATTTGCTTGCGACGGAGAAGGATAAAAAAATACGCAGGGTTTTGTTGGAGTCCTCCCTGGTAATAACGGTTCTGTTTTTCTTCCCTCTTTTTAAGCTGGTGATGGATAAGGTGGAGGAGGCGGGAACTTATTACCGTATACTGTGGCTGCTGCCTATGACGATTGTGATAGCTTACGCAGGGGTAAAACTGATTGGCCGGCATACAAGGATCGGCCTGGTTGCGGTAATTCTCCTTTTGGCGCTGAGCGGGGAATATTTATATAAGAATGTTTTTATATCGCAGGCTCAGAACCGTTACCATATTCCGCAGTCTGTGGTAACTATTTGTGATATGATTATGCCTGCTGAGGATGAAGAGAGAGTATGGGCGATCTTTCCGTCGGAGCTGGTGCAGTTTGTCCGTCAGTATTCGTCGGAGATTCAGATGCCCTATGGCCGTGACATGCTGGTAGCCAGCTGGGATCATGTGGAACATCCCATATATGCGCTGATGGAAGCGGATACGGTAAGAATCGATTTGCTTGCGGAGCTGGCAGATGACTATAAATGCCAGTATATTATTCTGAATAAGGCGAAGAAGACGGAAGGGGATCCGGCGGAATACGGGCTGGAAAAAATCGGGGAAGTGGAAGGGTATGATGTATTCCGGAATGTGAATGTTCCGGTATTGAAAAAAGAACAGACTTTGCCCTAGAATCCCTCTTGATTAAAACGAAGAACAGTATCCGATGTAAAAAGGCAGTATATATAATGGAATAGAACAGGCAGGTACTAAAACTGTGTGATTAATAGAAGAAAGGGCGCCGTTACCCGGCCGCGAATTGCGGCCGAATACCGATGCCCTTTTACTTTACAACCTATTTTTCTTCCCCAACATGAAAAATTTCCTTTGCAAACCGCCCCGCAACCTTTTCCCGTCCCTTTTTATTCAGCCGGTATCCGTCTGTCAGGCAATTCTTTGCCTCATCTTCATTAATGGTCCCATAATAATTATCAAGAATACTAACCCCGTTTGCCATAGCCACATCAATTTCATGCAGCACATAATCAGGAAGCACGCCGTTGCCGAAATCCTCCGTATCCCCGTTAACCATCTTGCCGCCACCATCCTCAAACTGCCCGTAGGAAGGAGACAGGACCACCAGACGGATGTAAGGATAGGTCTTCTGGATTTCCTGAAGAGAAGCATTCAGCGCGCCGTTCCAGGTAAGCAGGTTGATGTCATTATTTTCATCCATAACAGGCCGTTTATCCATGTAATCATTCAGATCATACATGATGACGATCATATCAACCTTGGAAAAATCCACACTTTTCAGGGTATCCAGCGCTTCCCTGTAAGCCTTGTCAGATTCTGAAAGCAAATCCACAGCATGTTCCATAAGGTCAAAATTCCCGCCGCATATGGAGGCTGTTACCAGATACAGGCTGAGCGCATCCTGAGGATAGCTGTCGGTATACTCGGTATTTTTCATAGAAATATAGGAATCCGGAAATGCACCGTTATAAACCGTGGCATCACACTTCTCGGCAATTAACTCCGCAAGGCCGTCTTTTCCCCGTTCATCGGAAAAAGGATGGTTCCCAAGACAGACGATAGTGTTGACGCCGTCATCCTCCCGCCCTTTAAGCAGCTCTGGATCCAGCGGCTGGATATAATCCAGGGCTTCCACTTCAAATTCCGAAGAATCCGCATTGGGGTCATACCCGGAATCCTTCCCAATATTCCACACAACCAGCTTGACAACAGCAAATATCAGCATTGCCGCAAGAACGGCAGCAATTATATAGTGAACGTAGGTTTCCGTATTTTTCCTTTTTCTGCGTCTGCCGGTATTTTTACCCGACACACCCCGGCGGGAAGCAGTACTATGCGGGGAAGCTTTGCGGCCGACAGTATCCTGCCCCTCCTGCCGCTTCCCGGAACCCTTCTGGGCAGCAGTATCCGAAGCCTCATCCAACTCCCAGAATTCATCAATCTCCCCCGACTGTTCCATTCTGTCCTTATCTGTCATAAATTACCTCCTTTACCGACTCTATACTACCATTATAGGCCCCAAGTGTCCATATTATAAGGAAAAATTGTAACTGCTCAGTAGGTCAGCGCATTTAGCTGCGCAGGCCAGCGCTTTGCGCTGACCGTAAGAAAGTGATTCAAGAGTGCTAAAATCCATCGCCAAAGGCGATTTAGGATGGATTTTAGCAGTAACTGTGAGGGGTACTGAATAGTTAAAATTAAGACTTTGACACTCCCAAGCCATGCAGAAATACAGATAGAAACAGCCCGTGGGAGCTTGCTCACTAAGGACTGTTTCTATCTGTATTTCTATTGGGCGCCAGCCCTCATTCATAATTTGGCGTCCACAACAAAAAAGCAACACACAACATAACCTCCCGCCAAATTATGAATGGCATGGCTGAGGCCCGCCAACACCCCAAACCCTTCTCCCCACCATTTTCCCCTCCCCCACATCTTCCCAACCCCCATAAAACCTGCTATAATCACACAATAATCCCCTCATCCAATAAACTAAGCCAAGGAGACACTCCCCATGAAAAAGAAAATCACCCTGAAAGACATCCTCATTCTTCAAGCCGTAATCGCCATATACACACTTTCCACAGTAATGGCTAAGCTGGCCAGCGGCCACCCCACATTATCACTTAATTTCTTCCTCTTCTACGGCGCCGAACTCGCCATTTTGGCGATTTACGCCCTTTTATGGCAGCAGATGATAAAAAAATTCGAATTATCCATTGCCTATACAAACCGGGCCATGGCCCTGCTCTGGTCCCTTATCTGGGCCGGAGTAATATTTCATGACAAAATAACCCTGAAAAACATAATCGGCGTAGCCCTGGTAATTACCGGGACAATAATCGTTAACGGCGGACAGCAGAAGGAGGAACTGTGCGATGAAGCTTAATATCTATTACCTGTTCCTTTTCGCAGGCGTTCTGGCAGCCTCTTTTTCCCAGGTTCTTTTAAAAAAAGCCGCCTGCAGACAGTACGGCTCCTTTATCCGCGAATATCTGAATCCCTATGTAATCAGCGGATATATACTGCTTGTAGGTTCTACCATACTGAATGTCAGCGGCCTCCGAGGCCTTTCCTTTATGAATGGTCCGGTGATTGAATCCTTTGGCTATGTGCTTGTCCTTCTGCTCAGCCGGCTTTTCTTCTCGGAAAAAATTACGAAACGGAAACTCGCAGGCGTGGGCTGTATTCTGGCCGGCGTGATTGTTTACTATCTGTAGAAGCGGTGGCCGCAGCAATGACTTTGTCAGAATTTATGCCGGACGGCAGCGCCTTGAACCATTTGCTGTACCGATGCATCCGGTATTCCACGGAAAGCTCCTTCAGGCTTTTTTCATCCGCACATTTTTCTTTCAGCTGGCCACGCTCCTCCTTACTCAGGTTCACATATTTCATGTACGAAATCCCCAGCTCCGTCAGCTTGCCGCTGCAGGCCGGGCAATACACCTTGTGGCCGTTGAGAATGTGAATTCGACGGCAATATTTGCAGTAATGGATATACATCATGACGAATCACTCCTTTTCTTTTTGACTCTCCGCCCCGTGTTTGACATGCACCGCACAGGAAAGCAGAAAACGCTGTTTTTTTAACTTTCTTTCCCTCTTATTCTGTCATATCATGCCAGAAGCCGCAATGAAAAGTATTCGACAAAAAATGCGGATTCTTACGGTATGAGGAGAAGGAAAAGGATGAAATCCGCCCGGCAGACCAAGGAACAAAAGGAAAATTAAGAGAATATTAAGGAAGTAATTGCTGGAAAAAGAGGAAGCAAGGTTGAACCGTGAGGAAGGGGTGTGGTATACTGTTTCTGCGGGAAAAATGCCGTCGCAACGGCATGTCCCGGATTTTACTGTAAACGGGTTCTGTATAGCTCCGGTGATGTTCGATGCGCCGGTTTTCTTTAATTCAGAACTGCAGAAAACGGAGAATGAATCATGCCTAATCAACCAACAGATAAAAATCAGAAAGCTGTTCTGGAAAAAACAGGAAGAAGAATGTCGAATCCCAGCGATGAAAAGCTGCAGAGAACAGCCGGTACCGAAGAAGAACAGCTGTCGGGGAAAATAGAAAAAGTAACAGAAAGCCTGCTGTCCCAATGGGAAATCAGCGAAGATGATTTTGAGGATACGCAGGATCTTACGGAAACGGCAGCGCATATTTCCAGGCAGATTGCGCCTGGCGCTTCCAACAGGAACGCAGCCGGCAGCATACGCAGGGAAGAAGCGGAGCCCCGCAGTCAGGCAACGCCCCACAGTCAGGCAACGCCCCACAGTCAGACGGTATCTCGCAGTCAGACAACGCCCCACAGTCAGTCGGAACCCCGCAGCCAGGCAGCTCCCAGAGGCGAAACAGCGGTTCCCCGCGGTGACGCAGGAGAAAAACGAAGCGGAAAGGAAGGCGGTCGCCGGACGGAAGGCAGTAATCGGCCGGAAAGCAGACGGCCGGCGACAGAGAGAACCGGAGAAAGAAAGGTCTCTTCTAACCGCCCGGAGATAGAAACCAGGCGCCCGGAAGCTGGTAAAACTGCCGATAAAAGAAACACCTCCGCGGAACGCAGCCGTCAGAAAACGCAGACGGACACAAGAGAATCCCGCCGCCAGGATCCTGCGGAGAAAAGACAGCAGGTGAAACGTGATTCCGGAAAAGATGCCGCCGCCCGCCCGCCGCGCTCGGAAAGATATGAATCCCGTCAGGGCTCGCAGACACCCCGTATGGCGGATTCCGAACGGCCCAACAGGACATCCTCCGCTGCGATGGCTGCAAGAAACGGCGCCGAACGCAGCGCGAACTCCAAAGCTGCGGCAGCTGGCCCGGAAAAAAGCAAGAGGGCTTCGGAATACAGAGGAACTGAAAGGGAAGAATATATACGCCGTTCACAGTCGGATAGAAATGCCGGAAAACGCCGTCCCCGTGAGAATGACAACTGGGACGAGGAAGCTGAAGTACGCACGGCCAATGCGAAAAAACGTACCCAGCCGCCTTCCGGTAAAAGCAGGGACTATGCAGAAAATACCTCTTCCCGGAATCCCGGCAGAAAAAGCGCATCCCATAAAAAACAGGAAAATCCTGTGGTGGAATTTTGGAACAGCCTGCATACAATGGACAAAGTAGTAGGTTTCATGGGGATTTTCGTATGCATTTTTGCCGTAGTTACGTTCTCCGTACTTGCGAATGCCAAGTCTGTAGATGAACAGGTGGAGGCTTTTGCCTCTGTGGGACAAAATCTTTCACAGCTCAATATAGCAGGGGAAAGTACTTTCATGGCCGTTGCGGATGCGCATAAGGCGAAACAGGAAGCGGCGGATTTCTCGGAGTCCATGGAGGAATCGGAGGAGTATAACGAAAAGGATGATAATTCCGACGTTCAGGTAGGTCTGAACATGACTTCTGTGGAAAAGGATCTGAAAATCAAGTTCGTTAACAGGAAGACCGGAAAGCTGATTCCTCATGTGGATTTCCAGGTGGAGATCAAGGGACCGGATAAAACATATAACAAAGATGATGATAATACGGACGGAATTATTTATCTGACCGGAATTACCCCTGGCAAATATACGGTTAGAATAACCGGCCCGGAGAACCAGGATGGATATGCCATGCCTTCGGATGCCCAGGAGGTTACCGTAAAGGATCATATTGAATATAAGAAAATTGATGTCAGTGATGAGGTCAAAAAAGAATCTGAGGTAAACGCCGCCAAAGAGGATACACAGGTTAAAACCCAGACGGAATCGGTAATCCAGGATACCGTGGAATGGGTGGAATCCACCAAAACACCGATAGGCAGCACCGACGGCAAGGGGGAATATGTGGAAGTGAAGAAATCCGATATTCCGGATCCTTCTGCTTCGGCGGGCATTGCATTTGATAAATTGTCCGGCATGAAGCCGCAGAAGGCCTGGATAATGAGGGAAAATGATACGGCACAGCCAATAACCGAAGGCGGCGGCACAAAAACATCGGATACAAATCAACCGTCTGTTTCTGATGAGGAACCCGGCTCCAAACCTTCGGAGTCTACGGAGAATCCATCGGAGCCTTCCAAGCCTGACCCGGATCCTTCCAAACCGGATCCGGATCCCGATCCTTCTAAACCGGATCCTGAGCCGTCAGATCCGGATCCCGGCCCGGTGGAGGTAACAGGCGTATCTTTAAGCCCGTCCAGCCTTTCGGGAAAGGTAGGAGAGAGTGCAACACTCATTGCCCAGGTCAGCCCGGATAATGCTGCGGATAAGAGTATCAGTTGGTCCAGCAGCAACGAAAGCGTAGCAAAGGTAAGCGGCGGAACCGTTAACTTTGTAGGAGCAGGTAATGCAACAATCACCGTAACCACCAACAGCGGAGGTAAGACGGCAACCGCGGATGTAACAGTATCTGCCAAAGAAAATCCGGTAGACACTGTAACGGTTACCGGAGATTCTACCGTAACCGTAGGCGGCAGCATTACCCTGACGGCTAAAGTCTCGCCTGATGGCGCCGGCTATGACGGCATCAGGTGGTCGTCCTCGGATACAAGTATCGCAACCGTGGACGGCGGCAAGGTAACTGGCATAAAGGCCGGAACCGTAACCATCACAGCGGAAGCGGGAGGAAAATCAGGGAATATTTCCGTGACAGTAAAAGAGGCGGAGGCCGTATTAAAGAGCATTAAAATAACCGGTGCAGACAGCGGTAAGAAAGGAACCACGGTTCAGCTTTCCATTACTCCTGATCCGGCCAATGCAGATGCATCCGTTAACTGGAAATCCTCGGATGACAAGATTGCCAAAGTGGATGCAAACGGTAAAGTGACCTGCGTCAATACCGGTAAGGTTACCATTACCGCAACCTCCAAGAAGGACACAGGTAAAACAGCAACATTTTCCTTCCAGGTTACAGCTGATGAAAAAAATGAGTTTGACGTGAGAGAAGTAAAGGTAACGGCAGGCGAAACCAAAAACGATTATTTCACCATTAAAGGAGATGTGGAAAGCCGTTCCTTCTCCATCGCCAACACCAAGTATGCGACGGTGGATGGCAATGGCAAGATCAGGGCAATCCGCTCCGGCGAAACGGAAATAACGGTTACTGCGAAATACAGAAACGGCGATACCAGGTCCAAAAAAGTGAAATTAACCGTAGTTGCAGCCAAGGTTGAAAAAATCGTCCTTGACAAGGATAAATTGACCATGAAGGTAGGGGATACGGTAAAGCTGAATCCCACGATTACCACATCGGGATATACAGGCTGTCTCTGGTATACTTCGGATAAAAGCATTGTTTCTCTGGAAGAGCATGGAAACGGAACCATCAAAGCCCTGAGGCCTGGTAAGGTAACAATAACGGCCAAGAGCTCCGAGGATACTTCCAAGACCGCGACCTGTGAAGTGACGGTAACGGGAGACGATCCCAGGAATGATACCAAGACGCCTTTAAAGGACAGAAGCGGCAATCTCCTCTATGTTAAAACCGCTGATGGAAAATTCGTGGCGGCAGTGGTTGCAGATTATTACAAATATGATACCTTCTACAGAGTCAATGAAAACACAGAGTACAAATACACCGGCTGGCAGACCATAGACGGCAGGCGCTATTATTTCGATAAGAACGGCAACAAGGTAACCGGCGAACAGGTTATCCAGGGTGTGAAATACACCTTTGGAAGCGACGGCGCACTGAATGCGGGCTCAGGTGTCCTGGGAATTGACGTATCCAAGCATAACGGCAATATTAACTGGACGGAAGTAAGGAATTCAGGGGTATCCTATGTCATTATACGATGCGGATACCGTGGTTCTTCCACAGGAGCGCTGATTGAAGATCCGAAATTCAGGGCCAACATTCAGGGGGCGACTGCCGCGGGGCTGAAGGTGGGAATTTATTTCTTCACTCAGGCGGTAAACCAGATTGAAGCGGTGGAGGAGGCCTCCATGACGGTGGCGCTGATCAAAAATTATAAAATCTCCTATCCTGTATTTCTGGATGTGGAAGCCAGCGGCGGCCGTGCGGACGGCCTGGATACTGCAACAAGAACGCAGATTGTTAACGCTTATTGCCAGACCATTGCCAACAGCGGCTATACGGCGGGAGTTTATGCCAATAAAACATGGCTCAGCTCCAAGCTGAGCGTAGGCGCCCTGGGAAGCTACAAAATCTGGCTGGCCCAGTATGCTGCCGCACCTACGTATAACGGAAGATATGATATGTGGCAGTATTCCTCCAAAGGAAAAATCGGCGGAATCAGCGGTTATACGGATTTGAATATCAGCTATCTTGGCTACTGATTTATTTCCGCGGGCAACGAGCCAGGTAGCCATGCGTGCATGGATATTTGGCGACTGCCGCGAGGGTCAAAGACCCCGCTGCTTAGCAGCGTTGCAAGTTTGATATCCCGCTGCTTGCGGCGGGGGCTTTGATTGCTTTCGGCAGAAGCTGTTTTTGCCGAAAGCATAAATTTTGACAGGGAAACATAACAGTATAGGTTCTGAACTGCAGTAACAGTTCAGCCTTCGTCCGAACTGTTACTGCATCCGCCCATTAAAAGTCGCCTTCGGCGAGGGGCGGATGTTTGCTTCCACCACGTTTTCTCACGGTTTGCGCATTCACTGCGCAAACCTGCCTGAACTATTATGAATAACTACCATTTTCAAGGTTTTATTTGGTAAAACAAGAATTTTGTGGTATACTAATTAAAATTAAGCTTAATGTCAGTTTCTCTGCCTGTTTAACAGCTTTTTAAAGCGGCGGCAGCCTGCGGTGCAAAAGAAGACCGGCCGGATTCCGGCAGAAAGAACGGCTGCAGGGCATTTAATTTTTAAGGCGGAGACAAAGGAGAAAAATATGAGAACTTATTTGGTAACAGGCGGCGCAGGATTTATTGGTTCCAATTACATCCACTATATGTTCAGGAAATATGACAACGAAATCCGGATTATCAATGTGGATGCCCTCACCTATGCCGGCAATCTGGAAAATCTGAAAGATTTGGAGGAGAGGGAGAACTATACCTTTGTTAAAGCCAACATTTGTGATAAGGAAGCGATTGAAAAGATTTTTGCGGAAAATGACATTGACAGAGTGGTGCATTTTGCGGCGGAAAGCCATGTGGACAGAAGCATCCGCAATCCCGAAATTTTTGTTCAGACCAATGTTTTGGGCACTGCAGTCATGTTGAACTGTGCCAAGGCGGCATGGGAGAATCCCGACGGCAGCTTTAAGGAAGGGAAGAAATTCCTTCATGTATCCACGGACGAGGTATACGGTTCCCTGGAAAATGAGGGTGAGTATTTTTACGAGACAACTCCTTATGCGCCTCACAGCCCCTATTCCGCAAGTAAGGCCAGCTCGGACATGCTGGTTAAATCCTATATGGATACCTATCATTTCCCGGCGAACATTACCAACTGCTCCAACAATTACGGCCCTTATCAGTTCCCGGAGAAGCTCATTCCGCTGATTATTAACAATGCGCTTCATGGAAAGAAGCTGCCCGTTTACGGAGATGGCAAAAATGTGCGTGACTGGCTGTACGTTGAGGATCATGCAAAGGCCATCGATATGGTACAGGAGAACGGCAGACTTTTTGAAACATACAATATCGGCGGACATAATGAAAAGCAGAATATACAGATCATTGAGATTATCATAGATACCCTCCAGGAAATGCTGGCTGAGGACGATCCGAGAAGGGCGCTGGTTTCCAGAGATCTGATTACCTATGTGGAGGACCGCAAGGGCCATGACCGCAGATATGCCATTGCGCCGGATAAGATCAAGGCGGAAATCGGCTGGGAACCGGAAACCATGTTTGCGGAAGGCATAAAGAAGACCATTGCATGGTACTTTGAGCATGAGGATTGGATGAAAAACGTTACCAGCGGTGATTACCAGAAATATTACAACGAGATGTACAAATAATGGTAGCGGTTCGTAACAGTTCAGCGGGCAATGTCATTTAATTAAGACAGTGCAGACACTGCAGTGTGACAGCCTTTATTTGGCGGCAACACTGCAGTACTTTATGAAATAAGGTTTCAGGTAAGTGATGAACGGCCCGGCGGAAAAAAGGGCCTCTGAAAGGAGCAGCACGACCATGAAAGGAATTATTCTTGCAGGAGGAAGCGGAACCAGACTGTATCCGCTGACCAAGGCAATATCCAAGCAGATTATGCCGGTATATGATAAACCGATGATTTATTACCCTTTGTCCATATTGATGCTGGCGGATATCCGTGAAATCCTCATCATATCCACACCGAGGGATCTTCCGATATTTAAGGAACTTTTAGGGACCGGAGAGCAGCTTGGGCTGACTTTATCCTATGCCGTACAGGAAGCTCCGAGAGGACTGGCGGATGCATTTATTATCGGAGAGGAATTTATCGGAAAAGACAGCGTGGCGCTTGTACTGGGAGACAATATTTTCTATGGGCAGAGCTTTTCCAAAGTGCTGCGGACTGTTGCTTCCCGGGAGAAGGGAGCTACAATTTTCGGTTATTATGTACGCGACCCCAGAGAATACGGCGTAGTTGAGTTTGATGAGGACGGAAAGGCACTTTCCATTGAGGAAAAGCCGGAGCATCCCAAGAGCAATTATGCGGTTCCCGGGCTGTATTTTTATGATAATGATGTGGTGGAAATTGCAAAGAACGTAAAGCCCTCCGCAAGAGGAGAGATAGAAATTACGGCTGTAAACAATGAGTACCTGCGCAGGGGTACTCTTCGTGTGGAAACTCTGGGAAGGGGCTTCGCCTGGCTGGATACGGGAAGCCACGATTCCCTGCTGGATGCGGCGGATTTCGTATCCGCATTCCAGAAAAGACAGGGCCTGTATATCTCCTGTATTGAAGAAATTGCCTTTAAGCGCGGCTTTATATCCAGGGAACAGCTTTTGAAGCTGGCGGAGCCGCTGATGAAAACGGATTATGGAAAATACATGGTAGAGGTTGCCAACGGACTGTAAAGGCCTTCCTTTAGCGGGCGGCTGTGCTAAAGCAAAATATTGATATCAGAAACGAGGAATTACAGAAATGGGAAAAATTACGGTAGAAACATGTGAAATTGAAGGGCTGAAGGTGATTACGCCCACCGTTTTCGGTGATAACCGCGGATATTTTATGGAAACCTATAATTATAATGATTATAAAGAGGCCGGAATCGATCAGATATTCGTGCAGGATAATCAGTCTGCTTCAAAAAAAGGAGTGCTCAGAGGCCTTCATTTCCAGATACATTATCCCCAGGATAAGCTGGTGCGCGTCCTGAAGGGCGAGGTGTATGATGTGGCGGTGGATTTAAGAGCTGATTCCCCCACCTTCGGAAAGTGGTTCGGTGTGCTTCTGACAGAAGAGAATAAAAAGCAGTTTTTTATTCCGAAGAATTTTGCCCATGGCTTCCTGGTGCTTTCTGACTATGCCGAATTTGCCTATAAGTGTACGGATTTCTATCATCCGAATGATGAAGGCGGCCTTGCATGGAATGATCCGGATATCGGCGTGGAATGGCCTATTCCCGAAGGTATGGAGCTGATCCAGTCTGAAAAGGATACTAAATGGGGCGGAATTAAAGAGTATAAAGCGGAGTGAACCGGAAAACAGGAATGAATAACAAGAAGAGAAAAGAGAAGCCCGCGCTCAGACAGGGCGTCAGCAAAAAGACAGGACTAACTATATTCACCCTCGTAATGTTAATCATGGGGGTGATTATTGCGTGTTACCATAATCCGCTGGCAAACCAGACGGACGAGCTGATAAAGAAGATCATCGCCTGCACGTTAATTGCGGCAGCGGTAGTAGCCGTACTGAAATTTTATGATAAGATAATCCTCCTCCCGTTTGAGCTTTACCAGAACCGGCGGCTGATATGGCGTCTGGCGAAGAACGATTTTAAGCGCCGGTATGCAGGTTCCTATATGGGAGCCATTTGGGCCATGGTGCAGCCGGTAGTCACTGTGGCGATGTATTATGTGGTATTTCAGGTAATTATGCCGCAGAAGGCGCAGCTTCTGGGAGATGGGATTGAAGTCCCTTACCTGGTATTTCTGACGGCGGGGCTGGTACCCTGGTTTTATTTTTCCGAAGCGCTCACTAATGGGATGATGGCGCTGCTTGAATATGAATATCTGGTAAAAAAAGTAGTATTTAAAATAAGTATTCTGCCTATTATTAAAATTATTGCAGCCACGTTTATCCATGGCTTTTTTGTGTTGGTGCTTTTAGCCATAGCCTTTCTTTATGGTTTTCCCCCCAGCCTGTATACGCTCCAGATTTTTTATTACAGCTTCTGTATGTTTGCCCTGGTGCTGGCCATCAGCTATACCACCTGCTCCGTGGTCATTTATTTCCGCGATCTTCAGCAGATAGTGGGCATTGGCCTGCAGATAGGCATGTGGGCGACTCCGGTTCTCTGGCAGCTGGGGACTTTGAGCAAAAAGGCACAGATGCTGGTGAAAATCAATCCGCTTGTCTATATTGTGGAAGGCTACCGCAGCTCCATTTATGAGAAACAGTGGTTCTGGGAAGATTTTTATTCCACGATGTATTTCTGGATTATCACGGTGGTGCTGTTCTGTATCGGCGCGCTTGTTTATAAACGCCTGAAGGTGCATTTCGCGGATATCATGTAAGCGCCGTATCGTCAAAAACGCGCAGTTGGGAGCAAAAATGGAAGAAAGACAGCTTGCCATCCATGTGGAGGGCTTAAATAAAGTATATAAACTCTATGATCATAACAGGGACCGTCTGGTGGATTCCCTGGGCCTGGCCCGTAAGAAAAGGTACAGGGAGCATTATGCCCTGCGTAATGTGGATTTGGATATTTATCAGGGGGAATGCGTGGGGATCATCGGTACCAACGGCTCCGGTAAATCCACAATTCTTAAAATCATTACGGGTGTACTCAATGAGACGGACGGCGTGGTGGCAGTCAACGGGCGGATTTCCGCGCTGCTGGAGCTGGGCGCCGGCTTTAACATGGAGTACAACGGGATTGAGAACGTATATCTGAATGGAACCATGATCGGGTTTTCAGAAAAAGAAATAGATGAAAAGCTTCAGGATATCCTGGATTTTGCGGATATCGGAGAATATGTATACCAGCCCGTCAAAACGTATTCCAGCGGTATGTTTGTAAGGCTGGCTTTTGCTGTGGCCATCAATATCGATCCGGAAATCCTGATTGTGGATGAAGCGCTTTCCGTTGGCGATGTTTTTTTCCAGGCAAAGTGCTATCATAAGTTCGAAGAATTCAAGAAGCAGGGAAAGACCATTCTTTTTGTCAGCCATGATTTGAGCGCCATCAGCAAATACTGCGATCGGGCCGTACTGCTCAATCAGGGCGTAAAGCTTGGTGAGGGCAGCCCCAAGGAAATGATTGACGCCTACAAGCGTGTGCTGGTGGGACAGTATGAAATGCCCGAAACAGGCGGCAAAGGCGGATTGCTTCAGGATAAGGACATACGGGCCGCAGCGGCAAAGGCGGACGGCGGTACGGTCAATGAGAATGTTTTCGGAAACGGCAGCGCTCAGGAAAACAACAGTAAAGAAAACAACGGTAAAGGAAACAACAGCGCGGAAAACGAAGCCTCCGCCAGTGAAAAGTCAGGTCGGACTGCGTTGAAAAAGCATCCCCGCACACAGGCGCAGGGAGTAAATCCTCAGGCGCTGGAATACGGAACGAAGGAAGCGGAGATTATAGATTATTATGTGACGGACGGAAATGGTGTGGAGACAACAACCATACTGAAGGGTGATCCCTTTACCATGCATATGAGGGTGCATATCCACGAGGATGTGCCCGCGCCGATTTTTGCGCTTTCCATTAAAAATATCAAGGGCGTGGAAATTACCGGGACGAATACCATGGTGGAGCGGGCGTTCCTGGAAGGGGTAAAGGCCGGGGAAGAGCTGGAAATTACTTTTTCACAGAAGGTGAGGCTGCAGGGCGGCGATTACCTTTTGTCCCTGGGAGTGACCGGATATAAGGGGGATTCCTTTACGGTATACCACCGTCTGTATGATATTATGAACCTGACCGTGATTTCCGACAGGGATACGGTGGGATACTTCGATATGGAATCTGATGTGAAGGTTGCCAGATTATAGAGTGCGAAAGGCAGGGGCCAAAGATGACTGAGCAGATAGGGAAAGTGAAACTGGACTTATCCTTTTACCCCGGAGAAGACTTCTACTGTGACGGAACGGTAGAGGATGAAATATTGGATATTGTAAAAAATTATCCGCCGGAGGAATACCAGAAAAAAATAGAGGAAAAGCGCAGCTGGCCTGTGTTTTATCATCTTTCGCCGCAGCGGGAAAATATTGCGGCCTGGCTTCCCATGGATAAAAATACGAAGGTGCTGGAGGTAGGCAGCGGTATGGGAGCGGTCACAGGAGTGCTGGCCCGTAAGGCCGGCAGCGTCACCTGTGTGGATTTATCCAAAAAAAGGAGTCTCATCAATGCCTATCGCAACAAGGAATATGACAATGTAACGATTTATGTGGGGAATTTCAATGATATAGAACCGATTCTGCCCTGCGATTACGATTATGTTCTGCTGATAGGCGTTTTCGAATACGGGCAGAGCTACATTCCCACGGAAACGCCCTTTGAGGATTTCCTGAACATTAACCAGAAGCATGTAAAAAAGGACGGCAACCTAGTCATCGCCATTGAAAACAAGATGGGGATGAAGTACTGGGCTGGCTGCGCGGAGGATCATTTATCCCGGTTTTTCGCGGGGATTGAGGATTATCCTGATGGCGGCGTGGTGCGCACCTTTACCAGGAACGGCCTGGAGAAGCTGATGCGTAAATGCGGTGTTGCTGACTATCATTTTTACTACCCTTACCCGGATTATAAATTTGCCGACACCATTTATTCCGACAGACGCCTTCCCAAGGTGGGCGAGCTGAGCAAGAACCTGCGGAATTTTGATGCGGACAGAATGCTTCTTTTCGATGAGAAAAATGCCTTTGATATGGTGATCCGGGAAGGCATATTCCCCATGTACAGCAACTCCTACCTGGTGATGACGGGGCCTGCGCCGGACACCGTTTATACGAAATTCTCCAATGACCGGGCGGATATTTATGCTATCCGTACGGATATTGTGGAGCAGGAAAACAGGCGTGTCGTCCGCAAAATACCGGATTCCCCGGCAGCGGCCGAGCATGTGGAAAATATAGCGAAATTTTATAAGGAACTGAAAAAAAGATACGAAGGAAGTGGACTTTTTATAAATGAATGTCATCTGATAAAGGACGGGAAGGGCCTGCCGGAAGTACAGCTTGAATATCTGGAGGGCTGTACGCTGGAGGAAATGATGGATGACTGCCTGGATCGGGAGGACATGAATTGCTTCCGCAGCCTTTTCGGGGCATATCTGGATAAAATCCGTTACAGGGCGCAGGTGCCGGTATCGGATTATGATCTGGTATTCGGAAACATTATTGTAGATAAAGAGGGCCGCTGGAACCTGATTGATTATGAGTGGACCTTTGAGGAATGTGTGGATTCCAATGCACTGGCTTTCCGTGCGTTGTACTGCTATCAGATGGGAGACGGCAAGCGTAAGGGACTTCCTGTGGAGGAATTCCTGAAGGAGCTGGGAATCAGCGAGGAGGCGGCGCAGGAATACCGGGCCAGGGAACGGCGTTTCCAAAAGGCCGTTACGGGCAACCGTGTGTCAGTTTCCGATATGCGGGTGCTGCTTGGCAGGAGGGCGATCCCCTGGCAGGAGTTTTTTTCAAGGCTTGATCGCAAAAAGGTGGAGATATTCGAAGATTACGGCGCGGGCTACAGCCCGGAGCATTCCTATCATCATTTTCCAAGCTATCTTGTGGATGATCACATGCGTATCAGTGTGCCTGTGAAGGAGGGCGTCAGGGGAATCCGTATCGATCCTGCGGAAAGCTCCTGTATTGTACGCATGGAGAGCGCTGTGCTGAACGGCATGGAGCTGCCGTTGTCGGATCCGGCTTATCTGGCGATGAACGGATGGGAGCTGACGCCGAAAAAGGATCCCCATCCCGTATTCTTTTTCCACAGCAATGATCCCAACATCAATATCCGGCTGGATAAAGTGCCGGAGGGCGGCGACGGGATTTTAGAGGTGGAGTTCGAGATAGAATGGCTGTCGGAGGAAACGGCGTCCGCGGTGGATGCCAATCTCAAAAGGAGGCACTGGTTTTGAACCTGAAGAAAATATTGCAGGCTCCCATGCGGAGACGACAGACTTTAAAATATGAAAACAGAATCGTAAGTCAGACGGTTGCCTATCATGACTGGATTCTGAAAAAGGAACAGCAGGAAAGGGAAGGCTCTGTCCTGCTTGGGCAGGATCTTTCCATGGAATATATCGCCTACAGCGGCTGCGGGGAAAAGTTTTCCTTAAAGGAGGTTGAGGCGGACATTGCGGTGTTCTATGGGGACGGCGGAAAACCGGAGAAGGAAGAAATGGCCCTTCTTGCAGATTATTTTGCCAGACATCCAAAGGCGCTGCTGGTTTATGCGGACGAGGATGAAATCGACAGCGCTTCAGGAGAACCCAGGCGCCGGAATCCATGGCTGAAGCCGGACTGGTCCCCGGATACGCTGATTTCCTATTTTTATTTCGGGAACCTCTTTGCGGTGAGGACCAAAAGCCTCCAGGATATCCCGTGGCTGGGCTCCGGGGATTTCAGAAGCAATCTGTATGATTTCTGTTTGAAGGCGGTGGAAAAGGCGGGGGAGGCCTGCCATTTTGACAGCGTGCTTTTCCATAATACAAGCCCCATCCGTCCGTTCGGTATGGAAGAAAAATATGAAGAGCTCAAAAGCGCGGCATACATAAGACGGGGATGGCCCCTGAAGGCGGAAGGCATGGTTTCCATCGTGATTCCTTCCAAGGACAATCCGGGCGTCCTGTCCACATGTATCCATTCCGTGATGGAAGCCAGTACCTACCGTAATTTTGAAATCATCGTCGTAGATAACGGAAGCAGTGAAAAGAACCGGAGGCGCATTGAACTCATGCTGTCCCTGATGACGCCGGAGTGCCGGTTCCGTTATGTGTATGAGCCGATGGAATTTAATTTTTCCGCCATGTGCAACAAAGGCGTGGGGCTGGCGCGCGGCGAATATGTAATGCTTTTGAATGATGATATAGAAATTATCCAGGAAGACTGGCTGGAAAAAATGATGCGTAAGGCCGTGCTTCCCCATGTGGGGGCGGTGGGTGTGAAGCTTTTCTATCCGGGCAGCCATACCATCCAGCATGCCGGCATCACCAATATCCGTCTGGGCCCGGCCCATAAGCTGCAGTTTCGGGATGACAGGACGGATTATTATTTCCTCAGGAACCGTCTGGCCTTTGATGTGCTGGGCGTGACCGGGGCCTGCCTGCTTGTGAAAAAAAGTATTTACGAGGAGGCCGGAGGTCTGTCCGAGGCGCTGCGCGTGGCCTTTAATGATGTGGAATTCTGCTATCATGTCTATGAAATGGGCTATTATAATGTGATCTGCAATGATGTGGCGCTTTATCATCATGAGTCCTTAAGCCGGGGCATGGACGACAGCGTGGAGAAGCTGAAACGCCTCCATCAGGAGCTGAACATGCTTTATGAGCTGCATCCGGATATTTACGGACGGGATCCTTTTTACCACAGATATCTGGTGAAGGATGTGCTGGATCAGGAATTTTACGCCGGAAACAGATATGAGTATACGGATCGGCTGGATACCGTGGAGCCTGAAAGCCTGCGGGATGGTTTACGTCCGGAGTGGTGCAATGAGGTGCTGCGCATGGGGATTGAATTTGCCGGTGATCTGTGTAAGTGGGAAACCGGCCGCAGCGGCGGCGGAAATTATTTTATCCAGGGCTGGTGCTATGCGCTTCAGGTGGACAACAGCCAGTATCGTTTTAACCTTCTGTTAAAGCCGGTGGATCGGGGCGACGGCCCGTCGGCGGAGAATGGCGGGGAGGAAGGCGCTGTGTGGAAGCTGCCCGTCAGCAGGCAGTACAGGCCGGATATCCAGGAAAATCTGGGCCATCTGCAGATGGTGGCGCTTACGGGCGTATGCCTGCAGTTTGGAAGAGAGGCGCTGCCTGAAGGGGAATACCGCATCGGTTTCCTCTGGGAGGACTGCTGTTCCAGGCAGAAGCTGTATCAGTGGACGGCGGAAACCATGGAGATCGTACACTGAGCGGCAGCTGTGGGAATGCCGGCCGGCGGCCGTCTGGCTGTATGAAAAGGAAGGCGGCCGGATGCACCGTACTTTGAGAGGAGCAGGACAATTCGTATGGATCAGAAGAAAGAAAAGAACGGCGGACAGGAAGCGGTCGTGCCGGAAAAGGATTATAAAGAGGCTTACGAGCAGGAGCATTATAAAAGCACCTATCTTGCGGGCCGTGTGGCGGAGCTGGAGGATCAGGTGGATGACCTGCAGTTCAAGCTGGACAGAATTAAAAACAACCCTGTCTGGAAAGCGAGCACGCCGCTGCGCAAATGCATGCATTTTGCCATCCGCCAGGTGGACCGTGTGAAAAACTGCGGCAGCATCGGCGGTGTTGTGACGAAGATGAAGTATAAAGCCAATGAACGCAGGGCCATGAAGCATTACGGTACGGAGAGCTTCCCCTCGGAAGAGGAAAGGAAGCGGCAGGAGGAAACCGTTTTTCCCAATATGGTGAAAATCAGTATCCTGACCCCCCTTTGGAATACGCCGGAAAATTTCCTGCGGGACATGATCGGCTCCGTGCAGAAACAGACCTACGGGAACTGGGAGCTGTGCCTGGCGGACGGCTCGGATGATGCCCATGCTTACGTGGGAGAAATCTGCAGGGAGCTGGCGGGGAAGGATGAACGAATCCGTTACAGGAAGCTGGAAAAGAACGAAGGCATTGCAGGAAATACCAACCAATGCCTTACAATGGCCACGGGAGAATATATCGGCCTGTTTGATCATGACGATATGCTGCATCCCTGTGTGCTTTTTGAATATGTAAAGGCAATCAATGAGAAAAATGCGGATTACGTTTACTGTGATGAAGCCACCTTTAAAAACGGCGACATCAACCAGATGATTACCATGCATTTTAAACCGGACTACGCTATCGACAACCTGCGGGCCAATAATTATATCTGCCATTTCAGCGTTTTTTCCAGAAAGCTTCTGGACGGGACCGAGCTGTTCCGTACGAAATTCGACGGCAGCCAGGATCATGATATGATTCTGCGGCTTACAGATAAGGCAGAGCATGTGGTGCATGTGCCAAAGCTTTTGTATTACTGGAGACTGCACGCAGGCAGCGTCGCCTCGGGAATTGAAGCCAAGCCCTACGCCATTGAATCGGCAAGGGGTGCGGTGGCGGATCATCTGAGAAAGCATGGTTTTGAGCATTTTACCATCACAAGCACCAGGGCCTTTGAGACCATTTTCAAGATCACCTATGAAATCATCGGGGATCCGAAAATATCCATTATCATCCCCAATAAGGATCATGTGGAGGATCTGCGCAGATGTGTTACTTCTATTATAGAGAAGTCCACCTATGACAATTACGAAATCGTCATTGTGGAAAATAACAGTGAAACAAAGGAAATCTTCTCCTATTATGAGGAACTAAAGAACAATCCTTCCATAAAAATTGTAACCTTCAAAGGGGCCTTTAATTACTCTGCCGTGAATAATTTTGGAGTGGGCGCGGCCACGGGAGATTACGTTCTGCTTCTGAATAACGATACGCAGGTCATAACCGTAAACTGGCTGGAGGAGCTGCTTATGTACGCACAGCGTGAGGATGTGGGTGCTGTGGGCGGAAAGCTGTATTACGCGGATAAGACCATCCAGCACGCTGGCGTGGTAATCGGCCTTGGCGCCCACCGGACGGCGGGGCATACACATTACCGTCAGAAACGGGAAAACCTGGGGTATATGGGAAGGCTTTGCTATGCGCAGGACGTTTCCGCGGTAACCGGGGCCTGCCTTATGGTGAAAAAAAAGCTGTATGAAGAGGCCGGCGGCCTGGACGAAGGCTTTGCCGTTTCCCTCAACGACGTGGATTTCTGCCTGAAGCTGCGGCAGCTGGGCTATCTGAACGTATTCACCCCTTTTGCGGAGCTGTATCATTATGAATCCGTGTCCAGGGGACTGGATACGGATGGGGAAAAGGCGGCGCGCTATAATGAGGAATCCGCCCGTTTCCGGGAAAAGTGGAAGGTGCAGCTGGAGGCGGGGGATCCTTATTACAACCCGAATTTTACGCTGGATAAAAGTGACTTTTCTTTACGGGTATAAAAAAATGTAGTATACTGAACAAGGACAGTATGACTTCTTCAACGATTGAGATCAGAGATAACCGCCCGGCGGGGCGGCACATTTGCTGCACAGGCCCGCGGAAGCGGAAGAAAAGGAGGAGAAACACATGGGATATATGGAGGAATACAAATTCTGGCTGGAAGCTCCCTATTTTGACCCGAAGACAAAAGAGGAACTGAAGGGAATCGAAGGAAACGAAGCGGAGATCGAGGACCGGTTTTATAAGGAACTGGAATTCGGCACCGGCGGCCTGCGCGGCGTAATCGGCGCGGGAACCAACCGCATGAACATTTATACGGTAAGAAAGGCCACACAGGGCCTGGCAAACTATATTTTAAAGCAGGGCGGAGAGAAAAAGGGCGTGGCAATTGCCTATGACTCCCGTTTCATGTCCCCTGAATTTGCGGACGAGGCGGCTCTGTGCCTGGCGGCTAACGGCATTAAGGCCTATGTTTTTGATGAATTACGGCCCACACCGGAGCTTTCCTTTGCGCTGCGCACCCTGGGCTGTATTTCCGGAATCGTGGTAACGGCAAGCCATAACCCGCCGGAATATAACGGCTATAAGGTATACTGGGAGGACGGCGCCCAGGTGACCGCGCCCAAGGATAAGGAAATCATCGATGAGGTGAAGGCGGTTACCGATTATGCCGATGTGAAGACCATGGATAAGGATGCCACCGCGGCAGCAGGGCTTTACCAGGTAATCGGCTCCGAAATCGACGATGCTTATATGGTAGAGCTGAAAAAACAGATCATCCATCCCGAAGTGATTCAGGAAATGGCTGACGATATCAAGATTGTATACACACCCTTCCACGGCACGGGCAACAAGCCGGTCAGAAGAGTGCTTTCCGAGCTGGGCTTCAAGCATGTGTATGTGGTTCCGGAGCAGGAGCTGCCTGATCCCGAATTTACCACGCTGGATTATCCCAATCCGGAAGATCCCAAGGCATTTACGCTGGCGCTTAAGCTTGCTAAGGAAAAAAATGCGGATATCGTGATGGCAACCGATCCGGATGCCGACCGTCTGGGCATTTATGCGCTGGATACAAAGAGCGGTGAATATGTGCCGTTTACAGGAAACATGTCCGGCATGCTCATTGCGGAATACATCCTGAGGGAACGCACCGCCACAGGGACCATGCCCGCCAACCCGGCTATGGTGAAAACCATCGTTACCACCAATATGGCAGACCCCATTGCGGCGGATTACAACGTAAAATTGATTGAAGTTCTCACAGGCTTTAAGTTCATCGGGGAACAGATCAAGCTGTTTGAGCAGACCGGATCCAACAACTACGTATTCGGCCTGGAGGAAAGCTACGGCTGCCTGGCAGGAACCCACGCGAGAGACAAGGATGCCGTTGTGGCGGTTATGTGTCTGTGTGAGGTTGCCGCATGGTGCAAAAAGCATGGCCTGACACTGTGGGATCAGATGCTTGCCCTCTATGAAAAATACGGATATTTTAAAGAGGATCTGTACACCATTACCTTAAAGGGCATCGACGGCTCCAGGCAGATCGGGGAAATGATGGATAAGCTGAGAAAGAATCCTCCCGCTCGTTTTGGAGAGCTGGAGGTGGTAAATGTCCGCGATTACGAGACAGGAATTACCAGGGAGCTGGCAACCGGGAAAGAAACCCCTACGGGACTGCCCAAGTCCAATGTCCTGTATTTTGACCTGACCAACGATTCCTGGTGCTGTGCAAGACCTTCCGGAACCGAACCCAAGATCAAATTCTACATGGGCGTTAAGGGAACCAGCCTGGAGGATGCGAAGGCTAAGAACGAAAAGCTGACGGAAGAACTGAAGGCAGTGATCGAAGCATAAAGCAAGGGAAGATGCAGGGACGTTATTATGCTGCGTGTACGGACTGCGCAGTGTATGCGCAGTACCCTGACGGAAGCTTATTTTTACAGTAATGAATATCACGGCGCAGAAAGCCGGCAGGTATCGGTGCCCATCCGTTCTTTTTCGGGTGGACACCGCTTCTTGCACTTTAGAGTTTAAAAACAGGAGAGTTGCATGGGACATATTCTGAACCTGTCCAATTTCACAAAGGCATTCCGTTATCTGAAAAAAAACGGCTTGGGCGCGGCATTTTCTGCCGTGGAAGAACGTATTTTACAGGAGCGTTCCCTGGCGGAAGAGGCCGGAGGCAATGGTACGGGCAGCCGGTACCAGCCGCCCTCTGAGACAGAACTGGATGCCCAGCGCAGACGCAGCTGGCCTGAACCGGTGCTCTTCAGCATTGCGGTGCCGGCTTATGAAACCGATCCTGTTTACCTGAAGGAGCTTTTGGATTCTCTTCAGGAACAGACCTACCCCTGCTGGGAGCTCATCCTGGCGGATGCGGGCACGGGAGACAGTGTCAGAAAAGCGGCCGAAGCCAGGGCTGATGAGAGAATCCGCTACATCAGGCTGGCCTCGAATGATGGAATTGCCGGAAATACCAATGCGGCGATAGAACTGGCACAGGGAGCCTATATCGGCCTTCTTGACCATGACGATATTCTCACCCGGGACGCTCTTTACGAAATGGCCTGCGCCCTGGAAAAACAGGAACAAAACGGAATACATCCCGTATTTTTGTATTCCGATGAAGATAAATGTGACGGCGAAGCGCAGAATACCTACGAGCCCCACAGAAAAACGGACTTTAACCTGGATTTGCTGCTGTCTAATAATTATATCTGTCATTTCCTGGTGATGGACGCTGCGGTTATGAAACGTCTGCGTCTGCGCACCGGATTTGACGGCGCACAGGATTATGATCTGGTGCTTCGCGCGGCGGGACAGGTTCTTGAAGGAACGCCCGAGGAAGCCTATGTCCATATCCCAAAGATCCTCTACCACTGGCGCTGCCACCGTAATTCCACGGCCTCCAATCCTGCCAGCAAGACCTATGCCTATGAAGCGGGGAGGAGAGCCCTTGAGGATTTTGGCAGGGAACACGGCTGGAAAGTGCAGGCGGAAGATACCAGGCACCTGGGCTTTTACCGCCTGGAGTTTATGCCGGATGCGCTCAGCCAGCGCAGTGATCTGGGCGCTGTAGCCGGCCCCCTTCCTTCCAGGAATGGCCGTCTGGTGAGCGGAATATACGACGAATCGCCCGATTCTACTGTGACCATGCGCTATGACGGCCTTAAACGCCGCTTCAGCGGGTACATGCACCGGGCGGTCCTCACTCAGGATGTGGAGGCCGCAGACATCCGCACCATGCAGGTCCGGCCTGAATTCAGGAAGGATTTGGATCTGGCCTTGCAGGAAATACGCGCCGGCGCCGATCCGGTCAGGACAAGCATTGCCTTCTGCCTGACCTTAAGAAAACGAGGCTTCCGCATTCTGTGGGATCCGGACAGGAAAGAGGAAATCCATTGAAAACAACCGTAGTTATCCCCAATTATAACGGCATACAATATCTGGAAAACTGCCTCCGCTCCCTGGAACACTGCTTCCCGGAGCGCGGCGGACCCACATTTGCAATCATTATCGTTGATAACGGTTCCGACGACGGCAGCGCGGAAATGGCGGAACGTCTTTTTCCCTGGGTACGACTTATCCGTTTTCCGGAAAACAGAGGCTTTGTGGAGGCTGTAAACGAGGGAATCCGACAGTCGGCAACTCCTTATGTCTTCCTGCTGAACAATGACACTACCGTGGATCCCGGCTGCATCCGCAGGCTGGAACGCCGTATGGACAGCGATCCTGCCCTTTTTTCCGTCGCAACCAAAATGCTTTCCATGGCACAGCCGGACGTCATGGACGGCGCCGGGGATCTTTACAGCGCCCTTGGCTGGGCCTATGCAATAGGAAAGGGACGGCCGTCCGCCGACTACAACGCTCCCGTGCCCGTATTTTCCGCATGTGCAGGCGCCGCCCTCTACCGTAGGGAATACCTGGAAAAAACCGGGCTGCTGGACGAAATCCACTTTGCCTACCTGGAGGATGTGGATCTTGGCTACCGCGCCCGAATCCTGGGCTACAAAAATTGTTACGAACCCACTGCCAGGGTGTACCATGCCGGCAGCGCCACCACTGGTTCCCGCTACAACCCTTTTAAAATTGCCCACTCCTCCAGGAATAACATATACCTCATTTACAAAAACATGCCGTTCTTCCAGTTATTGCTGAACCTCCCCTTCCTGGCCGCAGGATTTTTCATGAAAATCCTCTTCTTCTGCGCCAAAGGCTATGGAGGCGTATACCTTAAGGGCATGGGCCAGGGCTTCAGGCTTTGCGCAACGCCCGAAGCCCGCGCCCGAAAAGTCCGTTTCAAACCCGCCAATTTCGGGCACTATATAACCATACAGCTGGAACTCTGGCTCAATATGTTCCGCCGTATATAAGCCACCGGCCTGTCAAGCATTCAAACCGCCGGAAAAATTAAAAAAAATATTTATTTTTAAAACTTTCAGACAACCAATTACATCTTAATATAAGACATACCTTAGCTCCCCTCAATTTGCCCCGGCAATGTCCTCATAACCGGCTTTCGAAAGCTTTCCGACGTTATGTCTGTGGTACGTCAGCTATCGCTGCCCGGTCTGGGTCCGCTTCGGGTGGGAAGGGTCGTGGGTGAGGGGGATTTTCAAATGCCTGGGAAGCCTTGGAGCTGTTTCTAAAAGCCTGAAACGGCAGCTTAACCTGCCATACGGCAGCTGTCTGAGGAGCGCCAGCGATGAGTTCCTGCCGTATCAAGGTCGTCCAAGCTGCCGTTTCAGGCTTTTAGAAACAGCCCAAGGCTGATATGGCAATTGAAAATTCCCCTCATCCACGACCCTTCCCACCCGAAGCGGACCCAGACCGGGCAACAATACCTAACGCATGCGCCACAGACACAACATCACTGTCGTAAAATGGCGATTAAGGAAAATTTAAGTTGTGCTTTTAAGATTATTATTGTACAATACAATTTGTATATGGGGAAACAGGTGAAGCCATGATTAAGGACAACCAGCAATACTTTAACCGATTGCATGTCATAGTAGATGCATTTGTTATTGCAGGCTCCTATATACTTGCGTGGTATTTGAAAATAGGGAGCAATTTAAAAGATACGGGTCCTGAGGTGGGCGTGTTGGATATGAAGATATATTTCAGCGCCCTGTATTTTGTTGTGCCGGGATATCTGATTCTGTATTACTGGTTCAAGCTTTACTCACCCAAACGGGTTCAGCGCAGTGAATCGGAAATCGTTAATGTGTGCAAGGCGAACATCGTTGGCGTGACAGTTTTTCTGGCGGTGCTGTTTACGGTAAATAATACCTTCAGTTCCTTCCAGGTGCACGATTTTTCCCGTGGCATGGTTGGTATTTTCTGTGCCGTCAATACGGTAAATACCCTGCTCATGCGCGCCCTTATCCGCTATATACTGTATTATGTAAGGAAAAAAGGTTACAATCTCAAGTACATTCTTCTGGTAGGATATTCCAGGGCAGCGGAAGAATATATCAACAGAATCAATTCCAACCCTCAATGGGGATATGTGGTAAGAGGAATTCTGGATGATAAAGTGCCCAGAGGAGCAACCTATAAGGGAGTGAAGGTATTAGGATCAATTGACAACCTTCTCTATATTTTACCGGAAAACAAGCTGGATGAAATCGCCATCACGCTCTCCCTGGAAAGCTATGACAGACTGGAGGAGCTGGTGGATTTATGTGAAAAATCGGGTGTCCATACCAAATTTATACCGGATTATAATTCTCTGATCCCAGGAAAGCCTTACATGGAGGATCTGATGGGGCTTCCGGTAATCAATATCAGGTATGTGCCGCTTTCCAATACGCTCAGCGCGCTGGCGAAGCGCTGTGTGGATATTGCAGGATCTTTTTTCGGACTGATCCTGATATCGCCGCTTTTGCTTGTTGTGGCGCTTCTGGTGAAAGCTACCAGCAAGGGGCCGGTTATATTCAAGCAGGAAAGAGTAGGGCTTCATAATAAAACCTTTATGATGTATAAATTCCGGACGATGCGGCAGCAGCAGCCCGGTGAAGAGAAGAAGGGCTGGACAGTGAAGGGCGATCCCAGGATTACCAGAGTTGGGGCATTCCTGCGCAGAACAAGCCTGGATGAACTGCCTCAGCTGTTTAATGTCCTGCTGGGGGATATGAGCCTGGTGGGGCCAAGACCGGAACGGCCTCAGTTTGTGGAGAAGTTCAGGGAAGAAATACCCCGCTATATGATAAAGCATCAGGTGCGCCCCGGAATGACCGGATGGGCACAGATTAACGGCTACCGGGGGGACACGTCCATCCGCAAACGGATTGAATATGATATATACTACATTGAGAACTGGAGCATGGCCCTTGATATCAAAATCCTTTTTCTTACTTTTTTCAAAGGATTTATCAATGAGAATGCTTATTAGAAATACAGGAAACAGGAGAAAAAGTATGGCATCATCATCGCAGAGAGGTAATGGAGGGAACCGGAACAGCGGCTCAAGAAACAACGGTTCCCGTAACAGTGCGTCACGCAGCGGCAGCTCACGCGGACGTGATGAATACAGAGAGCCCCGCAGAGGCGGTTATCGTGACGAGTATGATGAACCCCGCAGAGGCGGTTCCCGTGACGAGTATGACGTACCCCGCAGTTCCCGTGGCAGTTATAACGACGGAAGGAATACCGGCGTAAAAAATGGCGGTTCCAAAGGGAAAAAGAACATGTCCAAAAAGAGAAAGGCCAGAAAGACAAGAAGAATTGTAATGTTTACAGTGGAAATGGTCGCTCTTGTTGTGCTGGCAGTTGTTCTCTGGGCGGTGCTGAAACAGACCTCCATTCAGAAAATCAATGTTAACGAAGAGGACATTGTAATCAACGATACGGTAGAGAATAATACAGCTATGAAGGGATACCGTAATATCGCTTTGTTCGGTATTGATGCCAGAAATGATAATCTGGATAAAGGAAACCGTTCCGATACAATAATGATCGCTTCTATTAATCAGGATACGGGAGAAGTGAAGCTTTGTTCCGTATACCGTGATACGTATATGAATCTGGGTAATGATAAATACAGCAAATGCAATGCTGCCTATGCGGCTGGCGGGCCGAAGCAGGCGATAGATATGCTGAACATGAACCTGGACATGAATATTACCAATTATATCAGCATTGGCTTTGAGGGTTTGATAGAGACCATTGACAGCCTGGGCGGAATACAGATTGATGTTAAGGAAGATGAAATCAAGCATTTGAACAATTACCAGGCCAGTATGTTCAGTACGGAAACCAAGGAAAAATTAACGGATAATTATGTCAAGGTAACGCAGCCCGGCCTCCAGACACTGAACGGCCTGCAGGCTACGGCGTACTGCCGTATCCGTTATACGGCAGGGGATGATTTCAAGCGGGCGGAGAGACAGCGTACCGTACTGCTGGCCTGCTTTGAAAAGGCGAAGACCGCTTCCGTATCCACTTTGAACTCGATACTGGATTCGGTTATGCCGCATGTGGCCACCAATTTAAATACGGCGGAGATGCTGGAGGTATTGGGAGAACTGACTAAATATAAGGTAGTGGCAACCGACGGCTTCCCGTTTGAAACCAACAGGGTTACCGGAAAGGTCGGTAAGGCCGGAAGCTGTGTTATCCCTACCTCGCTGGAGGATAATGTAGTGCTTCTCCACAAGTTCTTCTTTGAGCAGGAGGAATATACACCTTCTCCGTCTGTGAAGAGCTACAGCGCTATTGTGTCAAGGGATACCGGAAGGTAGCCGGAAATCAGGACAAAAAAGAAGATATTACCTGAAATGAGCTAAAAGGGGCCAATCCAAGGCCCCTTTTTCTAAAATTAAGGATAACTGTTTATAGTTATTCTTATGTGCTTTAATCCGGCAATGAATGATGCTGGCCGGAAGGAAAGGGAAGTTACGAATGAAGATTGATGTTATTATCCCTGTATACAAGCCGGAGAAAAGGTTTTTGGAGCTGATCAGCAGGCTGGAAAAACAGACTCTGAAGCCGAATCGGATCATAATAATGAATACGGAAGAAAAATATTTTGAAGCTCTTCTGTATGGTACAGATTTTGCCAGGGAGCATCCGAACGCCGAGGTGCACCATCTTTCCAAGTGGGAATTCAATCATGGTGGAACCAGAAATGATGGAGCGGCCCGCAGCACAGGGGATATTTTCGTATGCATGACTCAGGATGCGCTGCCGGCCGACAACAGGCTTCTTGAGGAGCTGACGGCGGCGCTGAGCGCGGAAGAGGACATTGCTGTTTCCTATGCAAGGCAGCTGCCTGAAAAGGACAGCGGAGAGATAGAAAAATACACCAGGCAGTTTAATTATCCGGAGGAGAGCTGTGTAAAGGGGAAAGGGCAGCTGCCTGAAATGGGAATTAAGACCTATTTCTGTTCCAATGTGTGCGCAGCTTATAAGAAAGAGGTTTTCCGTAAGCTGGGAGGCTTTGAACGGCATGTGAATTTCAATGAAGATATGCTGTTTGCGGCCAAAGCGGTGCAGGCTGGATGGAAAATTGCTTATTGTGCCGGGGCGAAGGTGTACCACTGCCATAATTATACATGCGTGGAGCAGTTCCACCGTAATTTTGACAACGGAGTATCCCAAGCGCAGCATCCGGAGGTTTTTAAGGGACTTCCTTCCGAGTCAGAGGGGGTTAAGCTGGTAAAACAGACGGCTGCCCATTTGTGCAGTATCCATAAGCCCTGGCTTGTACTGCGGCTGTTTGCGGAAAGCGCGGCCAAATATGCGGGATTTTTCCTGGGAAGGCGATATAAAAGCCTGCCCGCAGGCGTTGTAAGGGCCTGCGCAATGAATAAAGATTATTGGAAACAAGTGTAATGTGATTGAATGGAGGCAAGTATGTGTGGAATTGTAGGCTACATCGGTAAAAATCAGGCAGCACCCATCGTCCTTGATGGACTCTCCAAACTGGAATACCGCGGATATGATTCGGCGGGGATGGCCATTTTTGACGGCAGCAAAATCAACATCACCAAATCTGTGGGAAGACTGAAGGTATTGCAGGAGCTTACCCATGACGGGGCGACGATGCCGGGAAATCTTGGAATCGGCCATACCAGATGGGCGACCCACGGGGCGCCCAGTGATGTGAATTCCCATCCGCATTTTAACGAAAAGGGCACAATTGCCGTCGTACATAACGGAATTATTGAAAATTATCTTCCACTGAAGAAAAAACTGGAAAGCAAGGGCTATCATTTTATTTCGGAGACGGATACGGAGGTCCTGGCCCATATGCTGGACTATTATTACAAGGGAGATCCCATGGGGGCTATCGTAAAGGTGCTTCATCGTGTGGAGGGCTCCTACGCGCTGGGAATTTTGTTCTCGGATTTTCCCGGGGAAATGTTTGCGGTAAGGAAGGACAGCCCGCTTATTGTAGGGCAGAGTGGGGAGGGCTGTTTTATCGCCTCCGATGTGCCTGCCATACTGAAGTATACCAGAACGGTCACCTATATTGACAATCAGGAAATCGTCCGTCTGACTCCGGAAGGACTGCACATCTATAATGTGGATGAGGAAGAGCTGGAAAAAGAAAGCGTTACCATCGACTGGGATGCGGAAGCGGCGGAAAAGGCCGGCTATGAGCATTTTATGCTGAAGGAAATGTATGAGCAGCCAAAGACGGTAACCGATACCATAAGCCCCAGGATCAAGAAGAATGATATCGTCATTGAAGAGCTGGGAATGAGTGATGAGGATCTTCTGTCCGTAAGGAAAATCCATATCGTTGCCTGCGGCTCCGCTTATCATGCCGGAGTTACCGGGAAATATGTGCTGGAAGGGCTGGCACGTATACCGGTGGAGGTGGATCTGGCCTCCGAGTTCCGTTACCGCAACCCGATCCTGGAGGATGGGGGCATGGTGGTGGTGATCAGCCAGTCCGGGGAAACTGCGGATACCCTGGCCGCGCTGCGGGAATCGAAGAAACGTGGCTTTAAGGTTCTGGGCATCGTCAATGTGGTGGGAAGCTCCATCGCCAGGGAGGCGGATAATGTTATGTATACCTGGGCAGGACCGGAAATTGCGGTAGCTACGACAAAGGCCTATAGCGCCCAGCTGATTGCGCTCTATCTGCTTGCTTTAAAGCTGGCCCGGGTGAGACACACGGTAACGGAAAGAGAATTTGAGGGCATGCTGGAAGATTTGGGTCGTCTGCCCGATCAGATAGAACTTCTTCTGAATAATAAAAACAGGATTCAGAGATTTGCCAACAGGTATATTGCGGCAAAGGATGTTTTCTTTATCGGCAGGGGAATTGACTATGCCATTTCCATGGAAGGCTCTCTGAAGCTGAAGGAAATTTCTTATATCCACTCGGAGGCCTATGCGGCGGGAGAACTGAAGCATGGCACAATATCCCTGATAGAAGAGGGAACGCTTGTGGCGGCGGTATCCACGCAGCCCTCGCTGTACCAGAAAACCATCAGCAATATGGTGGAGGTAAAATCGAGAGGCGCATTTGTGCTTGCCGTGACCTGTGAAGGAAACAGGGAAATCGAAAAAGCAGCGGATTATGTAATCTATATCCCGCAGACCAATCCTTTCTTCGCCAATTCGCTGGCGATTATCCCGCTCCAGCTTTTCAGTTATTATGTAGCGGTTGGAAAGGGCTGTGATGTGGATAAGCCGAGGAATCTGGCAAAATCTGTTACTGTGGAATAAAAAGCGGCCTTTTTTCTTTTTTATAGGGGATTTAACATATTTTCTATAGATTTATCACAGAAAGAACACAATTCCTGTATATACTGTAAATAAAGCTTGGGATAAACCTGAAATGATAAAGGAGAAAAGAGGTAAGCGATATGTTTGAAAACAATAATTATTCAAACGAAAACGTGAATGAACAAAATAATTCGCAGACTGTCCAGAGCGGCAGTGATGCTGCTCATACAGAACATAATAACGGACAGACGGCTGGCGGCGCCGCTGGCAGTGCGGACAGTACCGGCAATACCGGAAGCTATACAGGAAGCGGCTATACAGGAGGTTATTCGGGAAGCGGCTATACGGGCGGCTATTCCGGGATGAATGCGGGCGGCTACCAGAACGGCGGACAGGGCGGTTACCAGAACAACGCAGGTTACCGGAGCGGCGCGGGAGCGCAGGGCGGATATCAGGGCAGCCCTTATCAGACTGGCGGATATCAGAATGCGGGACAGAACGGAACAGGACAAAACGGCGCCGGACAGGGAGGCATGGGACAGAACGGACAGCCTCACGGCAGCTACAGCGGTTATGGAAGCTATCAGTCCCAGCAGGGAAATTACCAGTACGGCAGTACTTTTTCCAATAACGATTATGGCGCTGCACCCGGAGGCGGGCGTCAGGGAAAGAAGCATAAGGAGAAAAAGCCCAGGAAGCCGATGAACCCGCTGATGAAAAAAGTGATAGCTGTGGTGGTATGCGGCGTATTTTTCGGTGTATGCGCAGGAGTCAGCTTCCTTGCGGTGAATTCTCTTGGAAATGATAAGCAGCCCAAGGAAATCACCCAGGCCACTGCGGACGGAGCGGAGAACCCGCAGGATACACAGGAGTCTGGCGCAGCGAATGATTCGGGAATCAAATCCACAGTAACGCAGGGAACCTCCAGCGCGGTGGTAACGGATGTGACAAAGGTGGTGGAAGCTACCATGCCTTCCATCGTTTCCATAACAAATCAGATGATTATTTCCGGCACGGATTTCTGGGGACAGAATATGGAACAGGAGCAGGAAGCGGCGGGCAGCGGTATTATTATCGGTGAAAATGATAAGGAGCTGCTGGTGGTGACCAATTACCACGTGGTTGCGGATTCCACTAAGCTTTCTGTGAAATTTATTGACGATGAAGTGGTTGAAGCGCAGATTAAGGGAACCAGCCCTTCCATGGATCTGGCAGTGATTGCCGTTAAGCTTGAGGATATCAACAGCTCCACCAAGGGCAGCATTGCCATTGCGACTATGGGCGATTCCGATACATTGAAGGTAGGCGAGCCTGTTATAGCCATCGGCAACGCGCTGGGCTATGGGCAGTCCGTAACCACAGGCGTGGTCAGCGCCCTGAACCGTACGCTTGAGGTAAGCGAAACGGGTACCAGCAATGCATTGATTCAGACCGATGCGGCGATCAATCCCGGTAACTCGGGCGGCGCTCTGCTGGATATCAAGGGCCAGGTTATCGGTATTAATTCCAACAAGATCGGCGGAAGCACCATTGAAGGTATGGGTTATGCCATCCCGATTTCTTCTGCAAAACCGATTATAGAAGAGCTGATGAACCGGGAGACCAAGGAAAAGGTAGATGAAAGTAACAGAGGATTCCTGGGAATTTCCTGTATCAACGTAACAAAGGCCATGGGTGAGGCATATGGTATGCCGGAGGGTATTTACGTTGCACAGGTATATCCTGCCACAGGCGCGGATAATGCAGGTCTGGTAAAGGGAGATATCATTACCGGTTTTGCGGGCGCTACGGTAACAGATCGGAAGAGCGTCG